>Ga0182211_1000014_pt1 | contig 44089 bp, 50 predicted proteins | sample G5R1MG_20_FD_129660 | JGI IMG/M metagenome (GOLD analysis project Ga0182211, IMG submission 129660) | Switchgrass phyllosphere microbial communities from Michigan, USA - G5R2_MAIN_03OCT2016_LD1 MG | ecosystem: Host-associated > Plants > Phyllosphere > Phylloplane/Leaf | place: USA: Michigan... | reverse complement strand
TGCTTATTTACTTTCTCCCGCAACGAGGGCAGCGTGATACCGCCCATGTGGGCCACTGGACTTGACACCAGTGGCAAAAACTGCCGAGCATCAGAACGGAATGTCGTCGTCGGCCAGCGGGTCTTGCGCCTTGGTGGCTTCCTGCTTGGCCTTCTCGGTAGCCGCCTTGGCATCAGCACTGTCGGACTTGGCCGCATCGCTGCGATCAGGCTTCTCGGCATCGCCCACGTCAAGGTCTCCGAAGAGGAGTTCCTGCATCGGGGAGCCGACCCAGTTCTTAGCCTCCTTGATCTGCGTCTGATAGACGTTCTTCGGCCGGGCAGGCTTGCCTTCCTTGGCTTCCCACTCGCCGTCGATGAAGAGGCTATCCCACTGCTCCTTGTCGGGGAACGCCCAGATGAAGCAACGCTCCGGGCCGATCATCGGCGGGATCGTCACGTCCTTGCGCTCGCCGGTCTCCTCGTCGTTGTAGTACGGGGCGGCGATCTGGTAGCTGCCGTCTTCGTCGGTCAGGTTGACGTACGTGCGCTTATCCGCGCCCTCGCCTACGATGTTGTGGCGCAGCTTGCCACGGAAGCCCTCGCCAAGCATCTGTGCGAACACCTTATGCTTGCCGGTGTGGTTCATCTTGCGGAACAGCTTGTAGTAGCCCGCCTTCTCCGAAGTGGACTTGTTCAGCCGGATCGTGATAAGGTGCGGCTGGCCGTCCTCTCGCGGCTCGATCTTGGGGCCGCTGACCTCAAAGATCAGGATGGCCTTTTCCACGTCCTTCTTGACGCCCTTCCATTCCTTCTCGTGCTTACCCAGTTCGATGTAAGCGGAGAAGCGAAGGCGTACCGGACCTTCCGGCAGCGGGGTAAACTCACCGCCTGCCTGTGCCTCGTTGATGTCTTCGATCTCGGCGGCGGCGTTAATAGCGTTTGCAAACTTGCTCATGCAGCTTTCCTTTCAATAATCATCTGGTAGTCGTTCATGTAGATACTGCGGACAACCTTCCGCTGGTGGGTAACACACTCCTTGAAGCCGTCTCCAAACTTGTCTGAGGATGCCATGCTGTCACCGTAAGTGGTGTCGCTAGGCACAGGAACTGGAACCTCCCAACCGAAGTAGAACTCCATGAAGGCGCTGGCCTCTTCCATGCAGGCATGGATGACGGAAGCCACTTCCATAGCAACCTCGGCCTTACTGTCGCCGTAGAGAGCGTCATGGACCTGATTGACCAGAAGGCCAGCGCCACCGAAGTTCTCGTATCGGTAGAACTCACGGATGCAGAGCCACATCGCAGCCTTGGCCCACTCACCGCCAGTGCCCTGAACTGGGTAGTTCTTGACCTCTGTAGGCGAGAAGCTCTGGATGCGCCCGCCCTTGCTAGCAGGCCGCTCGGCCAGCCACTTGGGAGCAGGAGACTGCCGCCATGCGTACACCTTGTTATCGGGAGCGCGCCACGTTGCAGTCTTGAGATTGCAGGTGACACCCGGAAGATCAGGGTGCTGGCAGAAGAAGCCGCTGTCCTTAGCGGTGTCTTCCAGATGCTCGATCAAGCTGTTGTTGAACCTCTCGATTTCGGGATACCGTTTGGCTTCGGCCTCGATCAGGGCTTCGACTTCTTCGAGAGGGATTTTTGCGCTCTCGCTAATCTTAGCCGCTCCTGCACCGTATGCACGCTGGAAGGAGAATATCTTAGCCTTAGTACGCTTAGTGTCCCACTCCTTGTGGTGTTCGTAGCTTTCGTCCTTGCAGCGATACAGCGCCTCCTCGTAGCTGATGCCCTCCTTCTGGCTCACCCGCATACAGTGCATATCCAAGCCGCCGAGTAGATCAGCGATAAGGTTCTGACACTTGGTTAGGATGGCCTGCACATAAACTTCCAGCGAGCTAAAGTCTGACTGGATGATCTTGCCGCCCTCGAACCGGCTAACAAAGATCGTCTTCACGTCCGACTTGTTGCCCTTGGGCAGGTTCTGCAAGTTGGGGTTAGACGAGGAGAACCTCGCCGTCACTGTTCTGGTGTGGTTCAGCATGTGATGGATGATGCCATCAGCCTGCACCAGCGTCAGCATCCCGACCTCTTCACCCTTGTCGTTGACAGTGATGTAGTAGGTCGTCAAGTCCTTGGCCAGAGCAGTACGCTTGGACAGGGCCTTAAGGAACGGAATGTCCCGGTTGCCTAGCTCAGCGATAACCTCCGCGCCGGTCTGGTACTGGCCCGGTGTCGCTGTCTTCCACTTGTCACTAGGCTTGGTGAAGCCGGGGAACTCATAGTAGAAGTCCTTCTGCGCGCCCTTCGGCTTGTCGAAGTTGGGAACCTTGACCTTCTTGGTCTTAAGCTCTCCGGCGTTCTTGCCCGCCTTGTACCGGATCGGAGAAGCGGGGCCGGAGTAATTGTCAAGGGCGTGCTGGTTATACGGCATTGTCGTGCCGTCATCCATTACAACGTGAAGCTCGTCCTTCATGGCGTACTGCATCTGACCGTTCTCGTCCAGATGCGGTGCCCACTTCTGGTACTTGACGCTGCCGCCAAAGATCAGAGCCGACTTCTGTGCGGCGCTGCCCCAGTTGAAGTCGAACGGCAAGTCTTCCGGCAGGTAATCGACAAGCTCAGCGACGAGCATAGCGATCTGGCCCTCAAGGTCAGCAGCCAACTCGCGGCCCTTAGCCTTGTCTACGGCCATGCCGTTCTTTTCCATTTCGATGGTGCAGAGCAGCGACCCCATATTCATTAGGATCGACTTTACCTGTCCAGCAGCACGGGCACGCTCAAGCTGACCCTTGAAGATCAGCCGGGTGTTGCCTATGTCGCCATCCTGCCAGACGCCATCGACTTCCTCGCCAATGAGGTAGCGACCCATCAAGCCGGGGTCAATATCCTCAGTCTGCACACCGGCCTGCCAAAGCGCCTTAACCTCGTCGAACTTGACGTTGCCGCCATAACGCGGAGCCATTTCGTCCATACTCAGCATCTGGTCGGCCTGCGTCATGCCGTTAAGCAGGTACTCGGCAAGCTGGTCATCCCATACGTTGCCGCCAGCAGCGACCCACTCCATGTAAGCAGCGTAGTCGATGGGGTTGCGGATCAGGTAGAGAATGTCGAACTTTATGTTCTGCCCTACAAGCAGGCGAGGCCAATACTTGCGCAGCAGGCCAGCAAACCAGCCGGGTGGCATATCCTTGACGCCGAACCGCTGCATACGAGGAAGCTCGTCGCCAATGGCCCAGCCGACGTAGACAATCTTGTTGTCAGGATCAAACGGGTTGGCTAGTCTCTTGAAGGAACGCTTCGTCGTTGTCTCTAGGTCGATTGTTACTATGGGGCCGAAAGGCCGGGGCGAGTTCATAGACGCCTCCTAGGTGCTGAATGTAACGCTGCAAGTGCAGCACGGCGGTCTCTTCCAGTTGGGCAAGATGCGTGTCCATGAGGTCGAGCTTCTCGCCGCGCGCCTCCCGCAGAGCGGGACTAGGCACCCGGAGCCAAGCCGCTAGCGACCTGTGGAGTGGGTCGTGGTCACGGTTCATATCGTCCCGAGACTGGTATCCCATCCACTTGGCCGTACGGGTCTGTTCCTCCTCGAAAGTCATACCTCGCTTACGCTAAGCATCCAGTAAGTGAACAGCAAGGTCTCAGTCCCACCCTCATGGATAAGACTGATGCGCTTGCCGTCCTCGCTGTGCTTCATGGATTTGATGTTGCGGTAGCGGTTAGTCCACCGTTGTCCGTTATTGGACACCCACATTATCTCGACTGTCATTCTTCGTTCTCACAAAGAATTAAGGTAGCGTCTTTCCACTCGATGCTGAAAGGCACGAACTCCCGGCCATCTGCCGTACGACACACGACATTGACCTTAAAAGGCTGCGGACGCCGAAACGCCCGCTTAGTGTATTGTTCTACAATCCAGCTTAGCCACATATTAGCTCTCCGTAGGATCGCTGCTGGCCTCGTCTGAGGCGGTTTCAAGGGCGCTAGGCCGTTCACGATAGCGGCCACGGCCACCATCGAACACGGTCTCTAGCTTGAGTTGCTTAGGCCCACCCTCGCGGTTGAGCTTGTTCTTGGTCAGGCCAAGGTAGCGTTCATCGGGCTGGCCGTTCTGGAAGCCGATGGTCATGATAAAATCAGCAGCACCCTGTTTGCCAGTCTTACTATCCTTAAGCATGGACAGCGTAGGCCAAGCAAGGTTCTCACCTTCTGCTGAAATCTGAGAGGTGGCCAGTACGACACAATCGTGCTTGACTGCGAGGACGCGACCCCACTGGTACATCGCCTCAAGAAGCTGATCTGTACGCTGGCCATTGTTATTGACGCCGCCTCCGAACTTGATGTTGTCAAGCATATCGAACACAACCATGCCGGGGTTATGTTGCTTGATAATATCCTCGACCTCGTAGTTCCAGAAGTCGTGAATATCAAAGATGCGGATACGGTCTTCGTCGCCGCCTAAGCTCTCGGCGTAAGCGTCAACGAGCTTGCCCTGCTGTTGCAGCTTGAGCAGGTCGCTGTATTGGGCATCCAACGCCGACTGATAGAGACGCTTCTTGATCCGGCGTCCCGGCCCTTCGTTGTTGAACCAAAGAATGTTGCGAGTATCGCCGTCTTCATAGACTTCCCGCATCTGGCCTGCGAAATGCGTGAGGTTGTCAGTAAGGAAGGAAGTCTTCCCCACGTCAGGCCGAGCAGCGATAATGCCGAAGTCTCCCGAGATAAGGGGCCGCATGACCGCGTTAATTCCAGGCTGTCGCCAATGAAACCCTCGGTCCAGTGCGTCATCTTCGAGCAAGTCGTTGATGTGGTCACGTACCCAAGGGGTCTTGACCTTACGATTGCTGTCAAGCTCGTACTGATCGACAGTGCTGCGGAGCGATGCGCCAAGGTCTATCTCCTCGCCTTCGTTGTAGCGTTCCAGTAGGTCCGCCAGTTTGCTCGCCGTATCCGCAGCAAGCAGGCGTTGCGCGAACCCCTCCTCAAGCTCGGGCGGGGCGGGCTGCGATATGGTCTTGATGACCGCATCGTAACGGGCAAACTGTTCGGCCGATAGCTTGGGATGCCCAAAGGCACGGAACCAAGTGCGGAAGGCGTCCTCAGTAATACCCGGCGCATCGGGGAACTGGCGGTAGAACTTGCCGAAGTCGTCAAGCAATACCTGCGAGACCTCGCCCAGCGCCGTCTTCGGCACTGCACGGATCATCTTGTCGTACTTCTCCCGAGTATTCAGGATACGTAGGACGGTGGTGTCAAGTGACAATTTGTGCCTCCTGTTGATATTGGCGGTTCAAGGCTTCGCGCTCTTTCTTGGTTCGGCAGTAACCACACTTACCGTCACGAGCAGATACGCGGCCCCTTCCGCACTTGCAGCGAGGCTGCTTAGGTTGCACTGTGGACAAGCAATTTCCTCCTTATGTCTTCTAGTGGGTAGAGCTTCGGGTCAAGGTCGGCACGAACCGCCTTAGCGTCGATACCCCTAGCACGCAGTTGCGGAACTATCTTACGGCGACCGGACACCCCGGCCTCGTCTGGATCGAGCCAGACTAGCACCTTGGATGCCCCGAATTTGGCAATCTCAGCCTCGCTCAGCGCGTTCAGCTTGGTGCCCAGCAGAGACCACCCGGTCACGACCTGACCCACCTTGTTGGCGCTTAGAATGTCCTCGGTGAGGCACAGGACTGAGGCGTCCCGCTCAACCGGGCGCACCGGCTCGGCCTTGTAGATGGGCTTGTGCTGGTCTGCACCTAGCTCTGGGCTGAGGTACTTGGCAAAGGCTGGATCGAAGCCCCTAGCTTGCCAGAACACTAGCTTGTTCAGGTCGGAGAGTACGGGCATGACAACCCGCTTGAGCCGCTCGTGCCAGTAGAAGCCAATGTCCTCAATCCAGTCGTTATCGAACCCGGCCTTATACAGCCAGACGCGGGCCTCTAAGGGCCACTCGCGAGGATCGAACACGGCAGGCAGCGGAGGCTTAATGGTAAGCACCGCTTTCTGGTCAATATCTCGTCGCTCTTTCAGCGCAGCGATGCGCTCGGCCAGCGGTGGCCTAGCCTTGGGAACAAACCCCGGCTCGCCGCAGCGGTAGCACCACGCAGCGTAGCCATTGGGCTTATGCTCTACCAAGAGCTTGCGGCCGGAGCCGCAGTTGTGAACGTGCGATGACTTCCCGCCAACAGGCAGGGCCTTCGCAAGCTCAAGCCAGTCAGCGGGATCAATCATCGCAGTATCCTTACCAAACGCCGCCGTTGTCGGGCCGTTGCTTGAAGCCAACCTTTCGGCCCAGCCATCCCATGAAGCCGAAGAAGAAGCCGATAGCTCCAGCAGCACCATGATAGGCCAGAGAAAGAGGCAAAAGAACATGGCGATGCCGGGGCTTTCGGCATCCGGCCCATCGAAGTAAACAAACGCCTTGGCGACCAGCAGGCCGATCACCAAGTACGCAATGAGCAACAAGGCGATCATTCGCTATTGTCCTTCTTGTCTTCGTCTTGCAGCTTGCGCTGCTCCTCGGGAGTGTCAGCGAGGCCCTGCTTAGCTGCCGCCTTCTTGCGAAGATCGTCGGCCTGCTCCTCCTTCTTCTCGTTCCAGTCCTTGTAGTCCATCAGCTATCTGCTCCGCTGTCATGTTCCATAGGCTTACACCTTCCCGTTTAGAACTTCCGATACCCGGCCCGGATTGGTGCCCACTCGATTGGCAATCTCAAGCTGGCTCAAGGTCTCGTCCTGAGCAGCGATTGCCCGAATTTGCAGTATCTGCGCATCGGTGAGTGGGGCGATCTTGCGAGGCGCACGGCGCACCGGGACAGCCCGGAACATTTCTTCATCGACGATCTTGTCGATCATCATGGCAGCGAACCGGGGGCCGCAAGCCTGCGTCTTCAAGTCCTTGGCGAGCTTGGTAAGCCGCTCGCGGGCAACGATGATGCTCATGCTGTCACCTGTCCGAGATACGGGTCGCCGTCTTGGGCATCGCGGTAAGCGTCCCAAGGCGTATCGCCCATGCCGAGGCCGAAGGTTCCGTCCTCGTAGTCGATAATGCAGTCCCAGTAGGTTCCGTGCCGATCCTTGATTACGTCCAAGGTAGTCGGGTGTCCCGCCAGCCTTGTGTAGTGGTCGTTCAAGAACTCGGTGTCGTGGTCTTCCTCTGCCACCCCGTTGTCTTCGGGAGGATTGCAGTGGCTGCTCACGATGTAGAGGATACCGACTGGAACAGCCAGCGCGATAAGCCCAACGAGAGGCCAATTGCCCATTACAGTTCTCCCTTGAAAGGATCGTTCAGCGCGAGTACGCCGGGATTGCGTTGGTTGAACTTGGCAAAGCGTGCGAGGCTCTGCTGGTAGCTTCGATCATGCCGCAGAGTGGCAACCTTATTGCGAACAGCGGCACGACTTTCCGGCGTACGGAAGTATTCGCCCTGTCCCGCCCCGTAGGCGTTCTGCAAAATGTCGAAGTCGAACGTGTCGAGCAGACGCAATGCACGAGAGCCGAAAGGCTCGCCTGCAAAGTGCTCGCACAAGCTCTCACGAGCGATGATGTTGACAGGAACGCCGCAAATCTCGCCTTCCCACACACCGACCAGATCGGGTGCGGCTTCGTCCTTGCCGTATGCGCCGGGATTGGCTCCCGTGAACTTATGGCTCCGCTCGGTCTCGATGTAGGCCGTGCCGATCCAGATGATTTCCCCCTCGACGAGCGCGCTGGGCAGGCTGTCGATAATGCTGTAGAAGTCTTCGTCACTATGGGCTGGGACAAAAATGTCCACGTCCTTGGCGGGCAAGTCTAGGTAAGCGTCCCGAAGACAGCCACCGGCCACCATAGGCAACCAGTGAGTGCCCACGATACGCAGGAGACTTGCCCACGTATCGGGAATATTCTTGAACTCAGTAGCCATACTTGCTCCGTTCTGCGACAGCGTTCGCTGCGATTTCTGCGGCCCGCTGCTTGGCGTCGGTGGCCTGCCGCTCCGCTACTGCCTCGTTCTCGTACGCTTGGTCGGCAACGGCGATTGCTTGGAAGTGCTGCCGCTTTGCCCGCTCGGCGCTAGCATCTGCCTTCTTGCAGTCGCGGTCCAGCGCCTTGCAGTGCGCAGCGATGACGAAGGCGATCAGGCGGCGGGTAAGTTCGGAAAGGGTCATGAGTATCCTCGTGTCGAAAGTGCAAACTCAGGTCGGGTAGTGGGAGAGGGCCGAAGCCCTCCCCGTTGCGGCCAGCCCGAAGGCTAGCAGATTAAGCCTGCGAAAGCGGGTCTTCGCTCGCCTCCACCGCAGTCGAGCCGCCCTCGTTGACGAAACGCTCGATTTCGTCGGGCTGGGCCAGCGTGTCTTCTGCCGGGGCATCGGCCACCTCGGAACCCGGATCGCGGTTCACCGCCGAAGCGTTCTCGACAATATCGCGGGCGGCGACGGTGTAGGTCTTGAAGTCCTCCGAGAGAACGGCAACGGTCTTGCCGCCTTCGTCATCCACCTTCACGCCGACGACCTTGCCGCTGATGTTGCGCACCTTGTCGGCGCGGCCGAACTTGATAACCACCTCGTCGCCCTCGGCCACGTTGTTGATGATCGTATTCGACTTGATCGCGGTTTCCAGCTTGGCAACCAGTTCGCGGGCAGCAGTCAGGCGCTCAATGAGGGTCTTAGCCATAGTAGTCTCGTCCTTGTGTTGCTGTCATAGCACCATTGCTATGCTGTCCATGCGGACAAGTTAGGGATGCGGCAAGACTTGCACTTGCGTCTCCGTTGCAATCGGTGTGGAACTACTACACCACGCATCCCTATCTAGTCAGCACTTAGAGTACGCCCTGCTCCCGAAGGTAGTCGGACATACTGTTCTGCGCCACGTTTCGTTCAGTTCGCGCCGCTTCAAGCTCTGCTTCCAGCGTCTTTACGTAAGCCTGCTTGTCCATAAGATCGGCCCGCAACAGGTCGAACCTATGAGACACGGCGAGGAGTGGGGAAGGACCACCTACGGGCGGGTCCATCACAGGGATGCGGTTCATGCCAGCTTGCTCCTTACCCAATCGAGCCGCTCGGGCTGCGTGTGAAGTTCGGACGAACTGTCGTACTCGTCCACTCCGAAAGGATAGTCGCCAGCGAGACCATCGGCCTTAAACTCGGCCTGCAAGAGGTCGTAAACCTCGCCGTAATCCAAGTCCTCTGCTACCTCGTACTTGTCGGCGGCGTCACATAGACCGTACTCGCCAGTGTAGCCCCGCTTGCCGGGGTCTTCTCCCGTTACAGCCCACGCCAGCCAGTCGGTGAGGAAGTCTTGCAGCAAGGTCATGCGTCTAACTCCCAAGGAAAGCCCCACTTGAGGCGGGCACGTTCGATTGCAGTCGCCTCGTAGTTGCTCGGATCATCTGCCTCAAGCACGTCGAGCAGCGCCCCGGCTTCGATAGTCCAGCGAGTTGCCTCGTTCAGCGTCCACGTCCGCTTGTCCATAGGCCAGCCATTCGTGCGGTGATGGTAGTGAACCAGCCCGAGAATGTCCGCCATGAGCAGCGGAACCCATTGCCGCGTCCTGTCGTTAATGCCGTACACCGCCGCCAATTGCGCAATCTGGACATAGACGGCAGCAGCCTCTCCCGCCGCGTTGAAGGCGAAGCAGTGAATAACATGCACGGCGTCATGCCAAGCGCGCAGATGGTGGTTGGTATCGGCACAATCGTATATCGTGCCATCGCTATCCTCCTCTGCGATGCAGACGCGGCCATGTTGCTGGTAATAAGCCAGAACGGCGTCCAGTGTGGTGGGCGCTTCATCGAACCGCTTGACCTGATCCCAGCCGGTGGGATGCAGGCGTCGGGCCATATGCTTGACTGCTACGTTGAGACCAGCATCAACCGGGTTTTGTTGGAAGGTGGGCATGGTGGTGGTGTCTCCTGCGGTGAACGGCACCGCACAAACTGTCGTTGAGAGTACGCAGCCAGCCACCGCGCCTGCATTAGGGCGATGGCCAGCCTGTTCCTATCGTTCACGCGGAACGATTGCGCTTGCGAGCCGCAGACTGGAAGCGTGGCACGATCCCGATGTGTTCGCAGATTGCCTTAGCAACGAGCTTGCTGAAATCGCGGTTACGCTCACGCTCGACGATGCGACGATTGCGGCCCGAGCCGATAACGATAGTTCCGATCATGCTTCTTGCTCCTTATTAGAATGTTCGTCAGCCCAAAAGTTCGCGTCAGGCTCGAAGTTGTCGCGCGGCACCCGATCAAGTCGGTTCAGCTTTACGTTACCCAGTTCGCGCTGATGATCCCGGCTAACCTCCTTAAGCTCGTGCCTGCCACCCCAAGCCTTGATCTTGTCGAGCGCCTTGCGCTGCAAGCTGGTCGGCTCGAACATAACGTCGATCCGCCCACCGCTGACATGCAGCCAACCGGCGCGCTCAAGCGGACTTGTGCAGCCATCCAGCCCTGCCAAGCTGGCAAAGTAGCTGTGATTAGCGTGCTCGATAGGATAGATCATGCCCTTGGGCGCAATCCAGCAGCTAGGCCCGTCACCCTTTCTGTCGTTGGCGCTGGACCAGTCAGTAAACCACGCTGCCGCCATGAGGTAAGAGCGCTCCCGCACAACCGGAGCGTGCTTGCATAGGAGGGCCAGAGCCTGCTCGTGCTGCTTGGGCACCGGAACCATGCTGGAAATGTAACTGCGGCGTTGCACCACAAGGTCGAACAGGTCTCGACCGCTCGCCAGCGAAAGGTCAATGCCCAAGCGGATTGCAGATTGCGTATGCATAATCGTAGCTCCTACGGCACGCCCGTCACTTGAGCGTGCCTAGGTTGTGAAGTGGGAAAGACCCGGCTTAGGCGGCAGTCGCCTTGACCTTCTCGGTCGGCAGGCCATTGGCCTTAGCGAAGTCGCGCAGCTTCTCGACCCCTTCCAGCGCCGTGTCGTCGATCTTGCCCGACTTGATGGCGGCGTCTGCCTTGGAGAAGAAGTTCGCCAGCATGGAAGTCAGATCGAACGCTTGCGCCCCGTTGGTCTTCTCTGCCACGTCGAAGAAGGGCTTGTTCTTGCCAGCCGTGGCCAACTCGCGCAGCTTGTCATCCTCGTGGGCCATCTGCCCCTTGGCGATACCCGCCGACCACTTGCCGTCCTTGCCCATCTTGAGCCGGACGTTGCTGTGCGCCTCAAACCAGTCGGCCAGCGTCTTGGCGCGGCTCCCCTTGGGCATCGAAGCAAGCAACTGGCGTGCAGGCTCGGCGTTCTTGGCACCTTCCTCGGCCAACTCGGCAGGCATGGCGAACTCAAGGCACGCCACCGCAACAGCGTGGATGTCCACGTCCAGCTTGTAGCCACGGCGAGCAATCGACGCGCTCTTGTCCTTTAGCTTGCCCAAGTCATAGCGTCCATCGACCTTGAGCGAGGTGGTGGCAGCGGCGAGGTCAGCGAAGAAGTCGGGGGTCTTGGTCATGATAGGTTCCTCTAGGTTCTACGGTATTCACATTAAGGCACGAACACGTCATGCCTTAACTAGAGTGCCGCAAAGTGCGATCAAACCACGTTCAGCGGGACGGAGTGAAGCACGAAGCGGCCCGGCTTTTCCTGATGAACCAGCACCGCCACACCCGTCTCCTCATACTCCTTACGCGCAGCCTTATCGGCATTCTTCCGGTCAGAATAGAACATCGTCGTTACTCCTCTTAGAAACCGTTGGCCTTAAGGCTCTGGCTGATGGAAATACCGTTGGCTTTGTCCTGCTGATAGGCACCATAAAACATGGCACCAAGGGCCAGCACAACCGCGCCGATGATAGCGATACCGCAAAGGTCCGCCTTACGCTTATCAGTCATAAGTCACCCAGTTTGTCTAATCATAAAGACAGGCACTATCGCCTGCCCTTATCATTAGTGCGGCAATCTTAATCAAGGACCGTTAGGCCATTGCCGCACTAGGCTAGAGTTAATTGATTGAGCCACAATCGGTTAGTCATGCCGCTATCGTATCAACGGCTTGCTGAGTGCGCTTAAGCCATAGGCCCTACGTCTCTAGCGACTAAGCAATCGTGCTCAATCTTTCGTCAGGGTCTGGATGCGTAAGGCACCCGTGTTTCCCAACTAACGCGCCGCTGTTGCCTAGTCAGTCATCCCGACGCTAGGCACTAGACCATGCTAAGAGGGCTTTCGCCAGCCGGTTATCCCGGTGTCCATCTGTTGCACGTCTAGCCAGTAATGGCTTAGGCTATCCACCGCCCTTGTCTCGCCTTGCGTCACCGCTTAGCTTGCTATCCAGATTGATCCTTCGCCTTGGATAGAGGCAGGCTTATCGCCCTATGTAGTTTCCTAGCTAGGCTAGGTTTTCGCGGTGGTCAATCCCCGCATTGAACTTTATTTTGCAAACCTTGGTATCGTTCGCTTGCTAGTATCCCGCTGGACTAGTTCCGTTCCCGCTCCTCCCCTATTGCTAGGGACCATTAGGCCAGCTTGTGCTAGGGACTTCCCCGCTGGCTAGAAGAGGTTGGCTTGCGCCGTTCCCCTTCCGGTGATCCCTATCTAGGCGTGCCGTTTTCATCCTGCAAGCCTTAATTTTGCATCTAGGCCAAACTTTCTTCTATGCCGTTGATTTATCAGCGATCTTTCTTGCCTGTCAGCATAGTGCTTGACCATATCAGGGCCGGGAAGTGCCATAGGATCGCCATAGCAAGCCATAGGACGGCCCATAGGTTCACCGGGCCAGTGATCGCCGCCGACCATGCCAGCTAGCGCCGCTCAGCCTATCAGGGTGCAACCCGTCTCCGCCGGTGAATATAGATATGGGATCGCCAGCCCGGTTAGCCGTGCGCCCTTTCTCTAGAGCGTCCATAATAGGACTAGGCCCAAAGCCAAACAGATACCCGCGTTGCGCGTAGCAAGGACCGTGCCAACAACACGAAAAGAAAGACAGATACGCCCCGCCCTTACGCTCAAATAAATTCGAGAAAGCGTGTTGACATCAGGCAATACCGGCCCTACCTTGCATGTCATCAAGAGCCTAACCGATCAGCCCCTATGCTTTGGCAGGCAACACGAGGGCCGTACGGGGGAATTTACGCGCACTTCTGGTCTGAGGTGCCCCTTCGCATACCGGTATCAAATTCAGGCCGTGAAGGGCTACTCCTGCGCAAGCGGGAGGATGGCCGGGTTGACCCGAAGATCACCCGACCTTACCTATTACTGGCTGACCTGAGCGGACCAATCCCGCAATGCCCGCTTATCCTCGTTGCAAACCTTAAGGTCCAACCGGAGCGAACGGAGCTTGATGACGAGATCGCCATTGGTCTCCAAGCGCACAGGGGTCTCCTTGCAGTCCTGCATGAGAGAAGCAGGCGGAACCACGGGCGTTGGTATGCTAATGGTCTTACTCGGTGCGCAAGCTACTGAGAACATCAGCAGGTACGCGACTATCGCGCCACGCAGGGTTCGCTTCGAGCGCCTTATCAGTTTCTGCACGGCCCTCGGCCTCCTTCTGTATAACTCGGTCCACATAGACCGTTCGTGTCTCGATGGCGGTCTGATCCGCCTTACGGATAGTCGTCTGCAACTCGATGGCCCGCTTGGCCTCGGTGAGCGCCCGAGAGGCGTCCTGTAAGGCCGTCTGAGAGCGTTCGAGGGAGGCCCGGTACTTGCTGACCTGGATAGCCTTCGACCCACCCCAGATCAGCGCGCTGGCCAAAATAGCGGCCATCAGGAGGCCCTTCCAGTTCGACTTCGCCCACAGGAGGGCAGCGGCGACGTTCATCGGAACAGCCCCCGCACCTTGTTGAGCTTAGCCTTGCGGTCTGCGAGGCCGTTAGTGCCACCGTTGATCCGGCGGGTCAGCGTGTCAATATCGTCCGCGTCAGCGAAACGATTGAGGTTGTTGGCGTCCCAGTAGAGGCAAGCAACGGCGTAGCCAATCTCAGGGTCGCTGACCAGAGTGGGCTTCGCTTCGATGTTAATGCCCAGTAGGCGACCGTACTTGCGGTAGTTGTTGCGGCCGGTACACTGGATCGGACCACGGCCCTTGAACCGCTTGCCGTCACCCGGCTCGGTGTTGCCAAGGTCTGCACGGCCCTCATAGGCTTGGCCGGAAGCGTACTCCTCCATTGCGTTGAAGTTGTCGCTCTCGTGGGCAAGCTGGGCGATGTGGTGGCAGAAGCGGAGCTTGCTGTCCAGTACGCCGATCTTGGCCAGCCAGACGTTGCCCGCGAAGGCGAGGGCGTCAGCGATAGCAGGCTTAGCACCCATTGCGCGGAACGTTGCCGCCAGAGTGCCCCGACCCATGAGGCCATCGGCAGTTACGCCGACGCCTCGCTGTAGAGCCTTGATTTCTTCGATATTCAAGAGTGCCTCCAAATCTCGCCCGACAGGCGGTACTGGCTGGTAGCGTCCTTAAGCAGGGACGCCTTGTAGACCAGCAGGGAGATAGCCATAAGCAGTCCCATGCCAGTTGCTCCGGGTGGAGAAGTCATCGCGCTGTTGGTGCCCCACGCCCACAGGAACCGAAGCCCCACGTAGACCAGAACCGCCGAAAAGCAGAAGAATACGTGCAGCAGCCAAGTAGGTGCGCGAGGCATTGCCTGAACCTTGGGTTCCAGCATGAAGTGCCGGATAAGCCCGAATATGCCCGCTAGAACGTACGCCGCTCCTGCGAGCAAGGTGTTAGTCATAATGGTCATTACTTCTTGCCTCCAATCTGGTAGGCTTCGGCCCAGCCCGTTGCTTTGCGCACGAACACGGGAACGATAGGGTTAGCGAGAAGGCCCAAAACGAAGGCCAGCGGATAAGGTTCAGGGTCCACCATGAACGGCCAACGCTTACCCAGCACAGGCGTAATCAAAGGGGCCAATACGGCCCCAGTGAAGATCGCGAAGGCTAAGGCAGGTATCGGGTGCGTGTCAGGCGGAACCTTGCTCTTGTTGGCGAGATACATCGGGAACGCATAGATTAGCGCCCCGATGGCTCCCATTAGATATAGAAAAGGGTTGTGCAAGGCGCTTGATCCTTATTGTATTCCTATGCCGCCAATGCCGTAAGGGCATTATAGAGAGTGGTTGTCATTCGTCCAGCCACTATGTCGGTGTCTGCACGAGTAAGGTGGGTATTGTCAGGCCCGGAGGTAATCCCATTATACCAGTTGTCACCGGATGGAGAGCCGTCTAGCCAGACGAAACGGGCGGGAGTAGGGTCTGCCGCCGCTACCGCGAGGAACGCGGCTTTCATGATATTCCACCGAGTTTGGTTGGCGGGTCGAGTAGTCGATGCTTCGGGACCAGAACCAACAATTAGCGCGCTAGGCTGATCCGAAGCTGCGCCGGTGAAGTAGGCGGTCATGGCAGTTGATAGCGCGCTATCCGTGTAGGCAGCATTGATGCCTACATCGTCGTTGAGCGAGCCAAGGGCCATGAATAAGTCCACCTGCCCGTAACGAGTAACGTCACCAAAGCTGCGGCGTGTCCCGTAGGTTCCGTTAGAGCCGCCGGGATTAAGGAAGCCTGTGCCTCCGCGAGGAGCCATTTGAGGAAACGGGATGCCGAAGCGCTCTGCTATCTGAGGCAGGATACCCTTCTTGACTGCATCCGTAGTCATAGCACCCTGAGAAATGGTAGCCTCGCCGTAACTGTCCCATACGAACAGAACCTTGGGCTTCACCGGCAGTGCAGGTAGAGCGATAAGGCTATAGGTAGGCGACAGGTTCAGTGATCGGATAAGTGCAGAGGGAGTGAGCGTAAGCTCGATTATCCTGTCTTGGACGCTTCCGAAATCCCACCGGATATATCGCATGGCAGCGTTATCATTACTCGCGAAGTCGTCTGCGCGCATACGCTTACGAACCCCCGTCACCGGATCAGTGACGTAGCCTGCTATACCAACGTTAGTTTGGCTAGCAACCACGCCTTCTTGATAGGCAAGGTCAAATGAGGGCGAGTTAGTACGAAAGCGGAAAGTCTGTCCATAAGTGCCTCGAAGAGTTGAGGTGCCGTTAGACATACCCTGACCCACGAATTTGGTGCCGCCATTAAGCCCGAAAGCTCCGGCGACAACCTCAATCAGCGGATTATCCACGTTATACTGCCCACCGTTCTGCAACACAGTGCTCGCGGTTCGCAGGGTAGAGGGGTCGTTAGCCGCCCCTACCGAGAAAGTTGGGGCAACGTCGAGTAGGGCAGGTGTGCTAGCTGCGTTATAGCTAGCTAGGAATTTGCGTGCTGCTAAAGCAGTAGCTGAGAATGATCCCGCCGCGATGCTGTTTGAGCACGCCAGAAAGAACGCCCGAAGCTGGGCGGCAGAGGTGAGACCCGATGGAGACTTGACTGCCACAGCCTCTAGTTGCCCTAGGGTTGTAGCTGCCAATCGCCTAAGCTGCTGCGAGTTCTGCACGATCCCCGGAGAGGGTAAGTCTGCTTCACGCATTATGCAGAGACCACGCTGACGCCGACAGAGGCACTCGAAGCGCGGTAGGTGGCCGTACCCGCCATGCGGGCCAGAATAACCACGTCGCCCGGAGCGACACCAGTGATGACGCCGGAAGCGCTGACCGTGGCCACAGCGGGATCGCTGCTGGTGTAAGTCACGACGCCAGCCGAGCCGCCCTTATTCGCGGTGGTGGCCAGAGTTGCGCCGACCGCCACGGTCTTAGCGCCGCCAGCGGTCACAAGGGTCATGATCGGCATGATCTTGGTAAGCTCAAGGGCAGCAGCCGCGCAAGCGTCAAAGAACGCCTTGAGTTTAGCGGCCTCTGAACCGACGCCGCCAACGTTACGCGCTGCGCCGAGTTCGACGGCGGTAATGGTGTTAGCCGCAATACGGCGAAGGTGCATTGATTTGCTGCCAAAGCCGGGGCTGGGCAGGTCTACTTCACGCATAGAAAGTCTCCTGAATTAGTTGGTCATAACGCGGAACACCCGCGCCTGAATAGAGAAAGAGGCATTGAGAACGAGGGCCGGATGCGATACAGGAACAACGAGGGTTCCTGCTGTTACGCAGTATGCAGCCCCAATACTGTAGCCATCGGGATAGCCTGATGTGGGCCTTACGGAGAGAGTGTCTCCCGGCTGGACCCCTGCCAGGGCCACGCTGATATGTCGGTTACTCGCGCCCACCGCGATAGTCGCGTTGAAGCTGACGGTAACGTCACCCAGCAGTGTGGCCCCGACAGCAAGCTCCTTGCCGTCTTGGAGCGCCGCCATTAGGAGGTCAGCGCAGAGGTAAGGAAGAGCACGGTGTTAGCCGTAGCACCATTGACGAACCGGGTCCGGTAATAGCGAGTGCTCATGGCAACCTTAAGCTGCGCATTCTGGTTCGCCACTACAGGCATGGATGCGGCCTGCCGCCAAGTCGTTGCGTCGGCGGACTTCTCGATAATGAGCGTGCCAGCCTGATCGGTAAACACTTCACCAATAAAGTCCGTGTAGCGAGTGCCGATGCCGCCAACGAGGCCGGTGTTGTCGCGGTTGCCTCCGGTGAAGGCGGCGCTAGCTGCCAGCGGCGTAACACTATCGGTCCAGAAGGACATGCGCTCAGTGAAAGCGCCTGCGGCATTGCCGCGCTGGCGGTCCCACGTAGCGCCGTTAAAGTAGGTGTTGCGAGCTAGTACCGTGAGCCTGCTGGTGGAACTGGTCGTGCTAGAACCGTCAGCGTTGTCGCCACCTGTGCCCAGCGCAGTCGTGCCAGAGTATAGCTGAACGCGCTGGTAAGCAGCCGGGTCCGAACCGGCGATAGTCACCGGCAGAGGAGCACTAGGCGTAACCGATACCATGCGATTGCCGCCGTCTAGGAACTGATTAAGGGACAAAATTATCTCCTAAGATACTTGTCGAGGACTGATCGGCCTCTGGTTACGGGAGCAGCGTTTCTGTTGCGCTGCATTACGTCTGCGGTTCTGGCCTTCCACTCCTCCTCGCGTGTCTTCCTAAGCTGATCCTCCTGATTGATGGCGAGATACTTGGCCCAGTACCGGCAAGCACCCTCAAGGGCGTCAGCACGGTCATCGTGGATCAAGGCGTCCCGCTCGCGGGTCATCTTGCTGATCTGGTGGAACAGGCTGTAGAGGATGCGCTTGCTGGCCTCGTACTTGGCAGTCTGCTGCTGATCGTCCTCAATGATTGCCTCGTTGAGGATTAGCGAGCCTCTCGCGATGATCGGCTCTAGGGTCTCTACAATGCGTAGTTCCTTCTGCCCGGTCACGAAGTCTTCGCTGACCTTGCACGGATGCTTCGCTCGCAGCACGGGAAGCCAGACCACAGTAAATGCACCGTAGCCCATGTTCTTCTCGACCACAACCTCGTTGACCCGCCAGTCGGCAGCAATGTCAGCCAGAGCCTCCATCTGTGGCATACCGTAGCCACCGGGAACGCCGCCTGCCGCCAACACGTAAATGTTGCCGTTCAGGAAGCCCGTGACAGCGTACGCCGTCTCGTCGCCGTTCTTGCCGCCACCGGCAGGATCGACGTACATGATGGTGCCTTGAAGTGCCTGCCGTTCGTCAGATACCGGCCCTGCTACGCCCAGCTTGTACGGGACGGAGTGGATGCTAATGTCTTTGAGACCTAGCCCGATACCACGAGTGACAGTGAGCGGATATACGTCTTGCCCAACCGGCTTAGCCTTGCGGCCAAGGTTTAAGCAGATCACGTCTTCTAGTTTCAGCGGGAAGCGCGCAGCATCGGCAAGAGCCGTGTTGAGCATGTGCTGTAGCTGGAAGTAGCTCGGTCCCTGATCCCGTTCCTTCTTCTGTAGGATTTCCTCAGTAAGGTAGGTGGGGTCAGTAGGCTGGCCTTGATCGCCCAGTAGCCCGCCACCAACCATGAGGCTAGGATTGCGCTCTAGGCGAGACTTAACGAACGGGGCGAGCATATCGCCGTAGTTGTCAAGCTGCTCAAAAGTGGGGAACCGCCCCGGCCAGATGCGCACAGTGAAGCCGCGCGACGGCAGGGTGTTGTAGATACTCTCCATGCTCTGCGGCGTTCCTAGATATAGGATGCGTCCGGTCGAGTTGATGGAGGTAAAGTCTCGGGTGAGGTCCATGAGCAGTTCCCGCATGGTCGCGGTACGGCTGTTCTTAGAACTCTCAATATCGTCGGGGATCAGCAGATCGGCGCGCTTGCCCTGCAAGTTGCCGGTGATGCCGATGCAGGCCACGCTGGGCGATTTATCCAGACCCTTGAGGGTATGGTGCAAGTCGAACGCCTCTACTGAGGTACGGTCGCCGTTGGCCTTGTCTGGCCTCATGCACTCAAGCTCGTCCATCGTCATGATGATGCGGACGATCAGGGTGCTAATCTCGTTAGCCTGTGTGCCGCCTGCGGAGAGGACTAGCACACGGTAGTGCGGGTTCTGTATTAGCGTCCATACCGCGAAGATCGCGGCGATGGTCGTCTTAGCCTGTCCGCGCTGGGCCTGCACCATAAGGTACTGCGGCCCATAGGCCATGAAGCTCCCAATGTCGTGCTGCACGGGACTGGTACTAAAGCCCAGCAAATCCATGCAGTCATCGAGAAAGGGGGCGAAGGAGGAGTATTCCTGCTGGACAAGCTCTAGCTTGCGCCAACGGATTTCAGCCTCCTTACTGCCCTCAGCCATTATTTACCTCCGATCATGAACTGCGCGTCACGGCGAGCCTCGTCGAGGTCCACCACACTAGCCTTAGCACGACGCGCCCGTCGCTCCTGCATCTTAGCTTCCAGCTCGCCAAGGGCGTTGCCGGTATCCTTGACGCAGGTGATCTCATTATCCTTGAGGAACTTAGTGGCAGCCGCTATGATCGCCGCCGAGGGCGGGATACGCTTTGCTTCCATAACCTCCCCGCTCTCAGGGTCTTGGTAAGCTGGAAGCTCCTCACCATCCAGTGCGTCGATCAAGACCTCCGCAACCTTCTCGTGCAATGCTCCCAGCTTCTTCTCAGTAGCCGACACTAAATTCTCCTGTTATGCGGCGATATTGCCGAACGTCTTCCAAACACCGGGCGTACCGCCCTGAACGCAAACCCAGCCAAGCGTGCCGCCTGCTGCCGGATCGTAGTTCCAGACAATTTCGCCTCGTGCATGTTCGCCTGTGGTAGGAGCAGCTAGGCCGTCCGTCCAAATGCGATTGCCGAGAGACAGCCCCCGGCGGAACATATTGACACCATAAGATGCCGGATTGGCACGACCAAACTTGTAGGTCGTACCCACGCCAGTGATGATATGGTCTATGTCATTCGCGCCTTGGCCATTGCCCCACACCAAGTCATTCCCGATGTATCGAAGGTTTCGATCACCGGGCACTCCTGCTATGGAAGTCGTAAACACCTGCCCAGCATCAAACGAGGTAGCAATGCTAACCGTCAGGAGCTTAGAGGGGTTGAGTGCTGACTTGCGCTCAAGGATGACGCCATTAGCGCCTACACACCCGAACCGCCCATAGAGGTAGGGGGAGTTGTAGGTATAGCCTGAACCACGAGTACCGCCAACTACCAGACAATTCTGGCCGACATGAGAAAGGGGCGAACCACCTTCTTCGTAACCAGCCATAGAGCCGCCAGTAGCGTTAGCGTTAGGGATATAAATATGGCCAAGCTGGTTGGAACGCAGATTAACTGGATCCCAGTGATTACCGAGGAACGAAATGTCCTCAACACCATAGCGGCTGTTGTCTACAGCAGAGAAACCAATAGCCCGGCTGGCGTTAGCATCTGCGCCTTCGGAACAGATACCTGAACCCAAGTTGTAAGAAAAGTCGCCGCCTATGATGATATTGCTGCTGGCATTGCCCTTGTAATCATCCGTTGCGCCAGAAGACGCTTGAATGTAAAGGCCGTGATAGCCACTACCAATACAGGACGTGTGCTCAAACCGGAATGTGCAGTGAGCAGTGAACAGGTTATAGCCGCCCCTGCTGCCCTCAAACACGATACCTTCAAAGACTGATCCGTCCGCTCCGCTTACGACTTGGCCAGCCAGAGGGCCGGTGTCTCCACGATCAAGGCGGAACCGCCCAGTAAAGGTGCATTTGAAGCGAGTTGCCGCGCCCATAGCATAGCCGCCACTACTAGACGACCCGCCACGCCAATGCGCCACGAACCCGTTGATAGAGACCTCTTCATCCACCTTATACGTGCCGACCCCGCAGTCAATGCGGTACGCAGCACGTCCACCGGCATAGGGGGACCAAGGGGGAAAGAAGGTCGGCTCGCCGCAATAGGCAATCAAGGCCCGCAAGGCAGGCACAGCCGACACAGCGCCCGTTGGGTCTGCGCCGAATGCCTTAAGCGTAAGGTGTTCCGGGCTGAGCCTAAAGTACCGCCCATTTGCAGTCTTAGTGATCGCTAGGGGATGCTTTAGGACCAAGGCGTCAGTGCCATTGAAAGCGATATACCAAGAGGCTCCGGGGCCAGTAGTGCGGATAGCGTCCACTCCTACGGGAATGGTCATCCCTTGGATTGCAGAGAACACACCTACTGCCATGACGTTCCCACCCGGAGAGCCTTTGAACCGCTCGTCCGCGTTGGACAGATCAGCCAGCAGAGGGTCAACCCGATCCTTAATTTCGGCAAGAGCGAATACCGCCTGCTTAGCATTTTGGTCGAGCGTCCGCTCATTGATAACAGAGCCGTCCGAGAAATCCACGATAGGCACCTTGGTGGGCGTATCACGGTAAATGCGGATAAACTTGCCTACGCTAACAGCCGGGGTGATGCTGATGCTGTAGTCGCTGATAAAGCTGAAATTGACGGGCACGCCGTTCTCAAAGTCCAAATCGTCGAACACTTGGACCTTTACGTGCTCTCTGCTAAGATAGCCGCCCGTAAAGCTAATCTGCCATACGGTAGTGCTGCCATCGCCAGCGTACTCATTGAGCGTTGAAAATTCAGGCACTCCGCCTATCTCCTTAAGAAAAGCCCACCCTTGAGCCGAAGCATCAGCGGGGTGGGCCGTATGTTATTCGTCCTCAGAAGTGAGGCCGTTGATTATAGGCGTTACGAACGGAAGGTTAGCTCCCGGCAACACCTGCCGCAGTTTGTCGAAGTCGGCTCCCACGGTGCCCTTGTAGACCTTATCGGTCATGCCAAGAACGGGGATAAGACCCGAAGTAGCTACCGGACGACCGGCAATGCCCATCGTGTCAGCAGTGTCCTTGGGAATGACGCCTACCTTGCTGCCGAACGTGCTCATGAGGTCCAGAGCATCAGGCGCTAGGCCCGAGACGCTGGTGTATTGCATCGTCGCTCTAGCGAGTGCTAGTGCATTGGTGCGTTCCTCAAGGAACTCGTCCCGCTTAGCGCGGCTCATGCCAGCAGCCTGCACATTGACCCGCGCCATATGGATCGGGAATGCGAAGCTCATAGCTCCCAGCAAGATGCCGAAGGACTTGATTGCGCCATAGTTAGCGCGGTTACGTCCGTACTGCTTTTCGATGCTGGTGATACCAAACGTGCGGAACTGCAACAGCATCTTAAGGAACTCGCTGTGCGCCCACGGACCTGTCTCGCCAATGTAGGTCTTCTGAATGATCTGCCCAGCCCCTCGTTCGAGAGCCTGTGCAAAGTCATGGATGACCCTTGCCGGTACGCCGTGTTCGCCCAACAGGTTAAGCCCTGTCAGATTGCCCTTCTTATCAAAGGTCGCGATCTTATCCATGTTAGCCTTTAGGGCCGACCGGATTTCCTCATTGATGCCCATATCCGCCAGAGCGGTGCTTTCCTTGTCCAAGTGGATATATCGGATAGCCTTCTTTACAAGCTGCTCAGCCATTCCTCGCTGCTGTACCGCGTGGATCACTCGGAAGCCCGAAGCGACTGCGGTAAAGTGCGAACCGGCTCGGACAGCCTTGCTAAGGTGCCCGATGCTCTGCTGATCGTACAGGTCGATGTTACCTTCCGGCGCATCGAACAGTCGGGTCATAGCATAATCGTCGCCGCCGATAAATCCGTAGATTTCATCGAAGTCGGCAAGGATCGGGTTCTTAGGTGCGCCACCCGCCTTCCACATGCCGATCTCCTTACGGAGGCGACCTAGGCCGGGGATTAGTTCCTTACTGACTGCAAGTACGCCCTTGACACCTACTACGGGCAATGCGTTACCGAGTTCGCCCAACTGCGTAATGCCCATACCGCCCAGCATGGACGACGAGGTAATCGAGCGCAGCGTGCGGAAAGCATTGTCATGCTGGCCGGGACGCCAAGGCTGGTTCAAGAACTCCGAAGACACTCGCTCAAAAGCCGCAAGCTCTTTATCCGTTGCGCCCGTAACCGAAGCTACCGTGCGCATAATATCGAGCGTCTGCTTCCCAAGCACTCCGTACTGCCCAAGCGCCACTTCACCCGCCACGCGGCGAGAGTAGTTGCGATAGAGCGTAAGCAGATCTTGATTGAACAAGTCGCCAAGCTGCCGACCTTCGCCAATATCTTGGGTCAGATCGAAGCGAAGGCGCTTCTTGGTGAACTTAGCACCGCCCCGCGAGAACTTGCCCAGCAGGGCCTCTTTGTCCGCAGGCGCAATACCTTGCATGGTCTTGATGGCGTCACTGATAATATCCACCGCTTCCGGGCTTTGCAGGTTAGCTGGTACGAAAGTCGCACCCTTGCTCCGCTCAATAGCCTCGTAGATATACCGCTTGGCTAGCTCCTTAGAGAACTTAGCATCGAAAGCCTTAACGACCTTCTCGCCTTCCTCGTTGATGTAGCTATACTCGTTGAGCTGCCGGAACTGCTGCGCGAAGATATTCTCGACATTGCTCCGTTGGGCGTCAGTCAGCTTGCGCAACTTCTGCGCGTCGATCTGGTGCGACATATAGCCGACACTGGTATTGCCCAAACGCTCAGCGCCTAGCGTACCAATCTCCTGCATTTCACGCCGCATCTTATCCATGCCCGCTTCCCAAGCGTCAGCCGCCCTGCGGACAGCCCCGTTATTGGAAAGCTCGCCAAAGCCGCCCCGTGCCTCTACTTCACGGAATACCAGCCGGTCAAACTCAGCCCGGTGATCCGGGGAGAGCATCGCTGCCAGCTTGCCTTTACCCTCAGCTTGCCGCCAAAGGTCAAACGCCTGATCGTAATTTACCATGTGCTCCATATAGGCGCGCTGGCGCATCACTAGCGTAAGGGCAGCAGAAGGCTTACGCCCGCCTGCTCCGGTAGTGCTTTCGAGAAGCTGAATAGCGGTTGCCTGCAACATCGGGTTGTTAGACCGCAACATCGTAAGCGCGTCACTCTCTTGCCCAGCCATCTGCAATACACGGCCCTCAAGGCCCTTATCCAGATCGCCAGCCGCGCGAGCGCGTTCCGTTATCTCTTCGGCCCGCACCTGTAGCTCCGCGCCGATACGGCGGGTGGTAGGGTCGCTGATCCGCCCAAGCGGGCCAGATTGGGCTAGCATAGCAGCTTGCTCAGGCGTAGTGCGCCACAGTTCTTCGTCAGCCGGAATTAGCCGGTCGTTATCGGCGCGCTCCGAGACGGACATACGTAGGGCCTGTGTAGCCCGATCTGCCGCCTCTGCTTGCATAGCCTGCTCAATCTGCGCGTCGTCAGCATTAGCGCCAACTCGTGCCTGTGCAGCCTCTTTGATCTCTGTGAGAGCAGTCTGTCGCTCTTTCTCTAGAGCGTCCATAATAGCCCTGTCGCTAGCATCAGGCTTTCCGAGCCGTGTCGTAACGCCGTGAAGCGCCGCGCCAATGCCCACACCGAGCGCGCCAGACATAACGTAGTCGCCTACGCTCTGCTTCTCTCCCGATGCGTCCAAGATGCCAGTAAAGCCGAGGTTGGCTATCGCGCCCTCGGCAGCCATCGTTCCGAGCGTCGGAGCAGCCGAAGCAGCCTTGACGCCCTTAGCAAAAGCCGATACCGCGTTTACTCCCTTGCTGACGCCAGCCGTGGCAACCCAAGCTGTAGGGTCGGTCAAGGACGCGGTGAGGTCGTATGCCCATCCAGTGCCATTGCTGTCCACAACTTTCTGCGTTTCGCGGCGCTTTTGGATACGCTCAACCGTAGCGTAGAAGTCCTCTCGGCTGTTCTGAGCCGTCGAGCCGCGAAGCTCGTCTAGCTCCTCCTGCGTCTCTGCAAACTTCTCGTAAGCGTCAATGTTGCGGACGTACTCCTTGCTCCATTCCGGGTCTGCCGGTGCGAGGTCGCTTTCGAGTGCTCGACCTACCATAGACGTGATCCAGTTGCGGTCCCAGCTAGCCTCAAGCCGTTCTCCGAAGGTCACGCCAGCGCGGGCAGTCTCGGCCTGCACAGACTGCGTGTAGGCTTCTCGTTGCTCTGTGGCGGTCCCTTCTGCGCTGCCGGGGGTCGCGTCCTTGCCGACATAAGGGGCGAGGATGGAACCGGCTGCGGTCGGCTTCGGGGCCACGTCTCGCTCCGTGATCGGCCTAGGCCCGAGAGGCTTGCGGGAGCCAATATCAGAGGGTGCGACGTTACGCAGGGCCGATACGTCCACGGAAGCCAGATCGACGCTAGGAGCCAGCGCAGTCGTCCCACGCGCCTCCACCGTCATGGACCGGGCGGTTGCCTTGCCAGTGACGCGGCGCGCATAGGCGTCGTTGATGCGGCCCCAGTTCTTAGGGTTAGGGCCGCCGTGATACTCCCGCACTGTCCGCTCGATGTTGCCATCGCTGCGGTCCCAGCTTTCCTTAAGGTGAAGGGCTGCTACCTGAGCAGCAGCCTCGTCACTCGAATAGGCATTAACGCCGTACTTATTCTGGAATAGCTTTGCGGTGGGCGGAATGATCTGATAGACAGACCGCGCCCCTGCCGACGAGACTACGCCACGATTGGTCTTTTCTCCGTCTTTGCGGATACGGCCGAGCAGCCCAACAGGCAACCCGTACTTCTGCTCAAACTTCTGTTCAATCGGGCGGTAGTACCCATCGTCAAGGTAGCTATCACCGGGACGGCTCGAAGCCCTGCGGTCTGCCATAGATCAGTTCCTTACTTGTTGCGCGTGCCGTAGCCTCGCTGGTTGTTCTGCGTATTGAAGTCGCCACCCGCTCCGCCGTAGCCGAGAAGGCCGCTGCCCGTGCGGGAAGGCTTCGATGGCGCATTCGCCTTAGCCTTTCCAGCCCTGAACGTCCGCCCAGCGGCGGCAAGCTCGTCAACGGTGATTACCGCTGCCTTGCTGCTGTCCATGCCCTCTTCGCCCACAGGGACGACGATAAGCGTGTCCTTGCCGTTATATCGGCCACGGGTGATATTGTATTCTGCGCCGCTCGCACCTTCGGGATGACCCGCAGCCTTTAGGCGCTTGTCGATCATGTCCTCGATAACTTCGGCGGCTTCCTGTTGCTGCATACCCATAGAGCGGTATAGCGGTGTCGTAGGCTTGCCGTTAGACCAGCCAATAGCGCCGTATGCCTCGTAGCTGCCGTTGTTAATGGCCCGCTGATAGGCTCCCTTAATCAGGGTGTCTTGGCTCAGATCGCCGCCAGCAAACTTGCTATCCTGTGCGACCTCTCGGCCGATCAGATTAGACAAGGACTGCTGAGCAGAAGCATTGAGAGTAGGAGCGCCAAGCATACTGCGGAAGAAGCCCGGCTGCTGCTTAGCAACCCAGCCCGACACAGCCTTACGCCCTCCGGCCAACTCGGCACTATCCGCCGCATACGTTACGTTGTCTCCGAAAGCCGTAGTGAAGGCAACCTGCGGTGTCTGGTTAGTCAAGAGTTGGCGATACCGCACCATGTTCGGGAACAGCGGGCCAAAGTATTCCTTGGCCATTGCTGGGTTTGCTTTAAGCATTCCCTCGAACTTGGCGTGCAAGCCATTAAACTCCGGGCTATACCCGTTGTTAGCAGAGGCGGCTACCGTGTTCTGGATTGCGCTCTTAACGTCGGGATTGATAAGTCCAGTCTTGTAGGACCGGAGCATACCGCCAAAGTCGTTCTTGTTGTACGCATCGTAGACCATTGCCTGCACGGCGTCTTTGTCTGCCGCCCCTGCCGCGATAGCAACGGCGGGATTGGATGAAGCAAATGCTGCCCGAGCGGCGGCGACCTTGCGTTCTTCCTTGCGTACTTCAATCTCCTCCTGCCTCTCAGCATTGGCCTCGTCACGCTGCAATTGGAACTGTCGCTCCTCCTGCTTCTCTAGCGCAGAGCGCCTAGCCGACCACACACCCTTCAAGGCGCTCTCTTGATCGCTGGCATCGAAGTAGTCGCTGTCGAAGCCTGTCCGCTTCTTGATAAGGTCATTCAATGACCGCATTCTAGCAACTGCTTCCTCGCCCGTCAGCTTTCCGAACTCAAGCTCGCCCTGTAGCTGGTCTACCTGCGGCATGAACTCGATAACGCCCTCGCCTACTGCCTTGCTGCCGAAACGGTCGTACTGGTCTTCCAGCTTGGCCCGGTCTTCTGCGTCCAAGGCATTGAGCAGGCCACTCTGCATTAGCGCCGTGGCACCGTGCCCATTGCCGTCTCGGACTAGCTTGGCGAACCCGGCTAGTACGGACTTGCGGTAGCTGTCGTCGGTCTGACCCGGAGGCTTCATCCAGCCCTGCAAGAAGCTAGCACGCGCCGCCTGATAGCCCTGAGCCATAGCCGGATCGTTGGGATCGGCGGTCTCGAAGAACTGCCTGCCCTGCTCCTGAAAGGTCTTGGCGCTGCCTGCGAAGAATGTCTGCTGCTGCGCTACGACTTGCTCCTGCCCAAAGGCAAAGCTAGCCTTGGCTACCGCCTGTAAGGACGGGGCCGTCTGCTTGAGCATATCCTGCGTCACTACATCGTCAAGCAGGGGATCGCCCGTTTGCACGCCCTCGATCACCTTGGCCCACTCTTGGGCTACCTGCTCCTTGGGCATACGCTTAAGCTCGTCCATTCGAGCCGTCCAGCCGCCTACCGCATCAGCGATACGGTTCTGGCTCTCGTAGAACATTGCGCCCTGCTCGTAGTCAGTAGGGCCAAAAATCTTGGTAAGCAGCCCGTCACCGGCGCGGATTTCCTCGCCTGCTGCTGCATACATCTGGTCCGTCATGCCCTTGGCAAAACGTGCTCGTGCTTCCCGCTCCATAGCAGGCTTCATGAGATTGTCGAAATAGTCGCCTAGTCCCGAAGCGTACGCTACACCGCCCACGACTTCCGGGTTGCGGTTCTCGGCGATGACGCCGCCACCTTGCACAGAGGAGGAGCGATAGCCGCCCCCGCCCTGCACTTGGCCCTGAACCGGCGCACTTGCATTAAACTGAAAAGTTTGCCGTCCGTCGGCCATAAGGTGTCTCCTACCTAATCATAAAGCTAGTGAGGTCTGCACCCCAATTACTCGTGTCTACTGGGCGCAACTTGGGGCTGCTCCCGCTAAACCGGAAGGTGTCCTTAAGCTGCTTTACGCCATCACCGAAGTCGCTGAGTGCGGAGTTAAACGTCGCCGCAGCCTGCTGGCCTTGGCCCTGTCGGTTCTGCAAACCGGCTGTGCGGCTCTTTAGGATCGCGTTGCCGATGTCGGGTGCCCCAGCCGCCGCAGCCCCCGCAGCCATCCCCAGCGCCGCCAGATTGCCCAAAAGAGACGGTCCTTTGCTCGGCCCATAGTCCGTGAAGTCTATGCGGGCCGTAATTATGTCCCGGTTGAGGCTGTCCACCGCATCGGGAATAACTTGGCTGCGCTGCTGCTGGGCCAGATAATTGCCAGACTTATTGCTACGGCTCTGTAGCTCGCTCTCTATGGCCCGCGTGGTCACTAGCGTCCTCTTGAACGCCTCCACGCTAGACCCGCCCATGCCCGCAGCAGCAAAGGCCGCAGTCGCGGCTCCTAGCTGTTCGGCGGTGGCAAGGTCTCGCTGGACCTTATTTAGCGTCTGGGCATCCTGCACCCTGCCGATGTTCTCGGTCAAGGTAGCTAGGTTTTCGCCAGCCCGGTTCATCAGCTTTTGATTACCGAGCGACTGGCTCCAACGGGCAAGGCCAGCTTCCGCTGCGCTCTGCTTGTTCTGTTGAAGCTGCATTTTCTTCCGGCTACGAGCCAGCTTCGCATTCCCCGCCGCCGTATCAGTGGCGACGAGGAAATTGAAAATGCCTCCGGGGCTAAGCCCGCCTTTGCCTCCTTCGGCCATTAAACTCTCCTTGTGTTCATGAAGGACTGACCCTGCCACTCTATAGCATTAATCGTTAGCGGAAGCCATTTAACTGCGGCTAGTGTGTAGCTGCATTCCCTAACCTCCCCACCGATAACGGCGGACAAGTTAGCGTCAGTGATCGGCTGTCTTCCAACGAGGTTCTCATTAGCGCCAAGCACTCGTCCCGTGAAGTTCAAGGACTGCCGAGTATGGCCGCGTGCTGTCACTTCGCAGGTCATCCCACCTGTGTTCGTAACTGCAACCTTTACCCTGCCTAGCGTAAGCCTGCCGCCCAGCACCGCCTGCCCATTCCGATCCCTGATGAAGGGGTTAGTCGGAGTAACATAGGACGGATACTGATAGCCCACCCAGCTTTCCGAATTGGCTTCGGGATACCAAGACAGGAACTGTCCGATATTCGCCAGCGAGCTTCCAAGGAAACTTCTGGCCCCTCCGCGCCCGAAGCCGAAAGCTAGGGGAGCGTTGTCAGACAGAGTAGTTTTGAGAGCACCTGAATTGTTCAGGAAGGCGCTGAGAGGCCGCAAGCTGTCCAAATACGGGTAGTCTGACAGGTCGGCGTCTCGAACGAACTTCTCTGCGGCGTACCAAACCGTAGCCTTACCGTCTGCTCCCACGCTCTTTCGGAGCATGTAGACGAGTATGTCGCTCTTGTGGTCGCTCATGCCTACGATGTAGCCTACGCCCTCGTTCCACGTCCAGCAGGACCAGCTATCGAACAGACGTTCGGTGCTGTTAGGATTGTCCATGTAGCTGTAGGTAAACACTCGGGTTCGGGAAGTGGTCGTCCGCAGAAGCACGATATTCGGAGCTTCCAGAGTTAGCAGTTCTACTGGGATGCCGCTAAGGTACGTGTCAAGCTGTTGGCTAGCCGGGTAGCTGTCAGAAACATCGGACACGGCACCGGGCTGCACCTGATGCAGGCTTGTGATTTCCTTGCCCACTGCCCCACTATACTTGGCATAGAACACGTAGTTGCCGGAAGCCTTCGGGGCTGCTTCCACTGCCTCCTTGTAGGACGATGCAATAGAAATGTTAGCCGACTGCGGAGTAAACGCCTGACGCCCCGTTATGGAGTATTGGTAGCGTTCTCCGTACAGCAGTAGCCCCTTGTCGTAGATAGCACCATGCACAATGGTGTCATCCTCAGAGCCGAGCGCGTAGCCTTCCCAAGGGTCATCGTCGTTGATGGTCGCCACAGACTTGCGAAACCAGTTAAGGTAGTCGCCGGACCTAGAAAACATCAGCGTAGCGCCCGCACCGATAATAAGGCGATCTTGGAATACGCCCATGTAGTCAATGCGCTTTCCGAAGAAGTTTGGCAGCGGCGCAGAGCCTGCGTCTCCCACCTTGTTCGGCTCATAGTTAGGCACGTCTATACCGGATAGGGCCTGCAAGCCAGCAGCCGAACCCGCAAGGTAGAAGGTGCCGTTATGCACCGTGCCGAAGGCGAATACAGACGTTGGCCGCATTTCAAAGCCCGCGGTCTCTCGCCACACCACTTCGGTCCAGCCCGTGCTAACTGCATCCTTGGCAACAGCCAGTAGGTAGAAGGGATCGCCAGCGTTCTTTTCCGGTTCGACCTTCACCACCTTTCCTGCGAAGTGCCGAGACGACACCATATCCAAGTTCTTGATGGTGTTGCCCACGGACCTGACAAGGCTGTCATCACCGCCATCGTTTGCCTCTATCTCAACGTAGTCGCCATTGACGACGACATAACCGTCTCGCTGGGCCACGTCAACAGAGCTAGCCCCAGCCTGAACGAGGGCGGCCACTAACTTAGCCGCAATGTTCTGCGGCGTAATATCAGCAGCAGCCTCTCCGATCCATGCAGTAGACTTGCTGTTGAAGAGATTGGTTCGGTCGTTGATCGCCTTTGTGTAATCGTTCATAGCGTTATCGCCAGTCCCGATCACAATATCGCTGGTGTCCAACAACTCCGGGTAGGAAGACGCTTTGGTCTTATACTTGCCGACAATGGTGGTTCCGTTCGCGCGCACCAGCTTGATCGAGAACTCCCGCGAGTACGCCCCGCCTCGTATCCAAACGGCCAGCATACGCTGATTGAGGAAATTGTCCCACCTAGCAGTCTGCTGTACGGTAGGCACGACAGTCTTGCCTGCGACGTAAAGGAACCTGCCCACGTTAGCGATGGCGGATATGCCGCCTGTTACTAGCTGGTCTACCAAGGGGCTGTTATCTAAGGCCACCGGAACAAATTTGCGTGCCTCTTTGTCGAAGCACTGAATAAGGCTGGCTCGCGCAGCGGGGCTTCCCGTGGCAGGCGAGGGCCTGAAAATAGCGTCGTACTCGCGACCGCCTACAAAGAAGGGAGACACTCGCGTCTTGGCAGTAAGGCCAACAAACTCGTCGAACCCCTCTGCGGCGATCACTTTTTCGTCTTGCATGATAGACCCGTGGCGGCGAGCTAAGCCGCGCACAGGGTCGCTAATCATATTGACTTGGGCTTCATGCTGCCCGCTGCGGCGCGACTGAGCGTTCTGTTCCGATACGCCGCGCACCACGCTTTCGTAGCTTCCGCTAACCTTGCTCATAGTCTCTCCTTACGGATGGGGCCAGTAATCCGCCTCCATGCCTACTGCACCGATAGTGGTGCGACTGTTAAAGATCGGGCGGCGGGCCAGCATGTTTACGCCTTGGGCGCGAGTATGCTCTGCATTCGCCACCTTGAGGCTTTCCATGTAGTCCCTTGCTACTTGCTGGTACTTCTGTGCGTCAGCCTCATAGGCTTTCATGAAGTCTAGCTGAGCGGCGTAGGATACAAGATACTGGATACTGGGAGGGCAGTCGTCAAACGGCACTTCTCTTAGCAGCCAGCAGCGCACTTTCCTGTCGAACTTGAATTTGGCTTCTAGGGTAGGCTCGTAGGGCTTGTAAAGCCTGCGGCCCCTTTGCACGTACTTCTGCCCCTGATCCTGCGGGTCAACCTGCAAGGTATCGTTAGGCAGATAAATATGCCCGTCCAAGTCTGGAAGCAGGTCGGTTAACTCCCTGTTGAACCACCACTTCATCGACTGTATGCGGCTGTTAGCAATGCTCAGCGTTCGTATAGCGGTCGGAGCAAGCGGGTGCCCTTCTTCCAACGAGTTCATAGGAAGTTCGCCAAGCGTAGCCAGCATTTCATTTACAACGTCAAGCCGGGTTAGCACTTGAGGTACTCCTTAAACACGAAAAAAGCCCCACCCACGCCTGAGCATGAGTGGGGCAGGACGAGAACTTACGGGCGATCAACGTAGGCCGCGGCTTTGCGCAGGCGCTCCGGGTCGTCATAGAACTTCCCAATCCCTTGGTTGCAGTGGAAGCATAAGATGCCTCTAACCTCGCCTGTCTTGTGGCAGTGGTCAATAGCACTATGTTCCGACTTCGGCTTGTCTCTATTGTCAAGCGAGACGGGCTTGTCGCATATAGCGCACTTGCCCTCCTGCTGGTCGTACAGAGCTTGGGCTTGCTCGGGAGTAATGCCATACTTCCGCTTTAGGCTGGCCTCACGACAACTTGCGTAGTCATAGGTGCCTTCCTTGAGTGGACGACCTTGTGCCTTGCGTTGAGCGCGATAGGCCCGCATTTCAGCATTATACCGAATACGGGCCGCATCCTCGCTCTCGCCTTTCAAGCGAGCATTAGGCATCAGGGCAACCAGATAGCGCCAGCGTACTCCGTACGGTCAGGCGTAACGCCGAACGCACGGTGGCTGTCAACGAACCACGACTTGTAAATCTTGTCGTAGAATACGTCGCTTTCCAGCGGGATGGTTTCACCGGCGAGGAACGCCTTCGGGCTAACTGCAACAGCAGCCAGCTTGGTGAAGTCGCCATCGTAGGCGTTGCCGTTGTTGGTCGTGGACAGAAGGTGCCCAGTGATCGACGTGCTAGGCAGGTTGTTGGTCGAAACGACCGGGCAACCGAAAGCCTTGAGGATCATTGCGCCTTCCACCTTGGTGCCGCGAGCGGTGATGTAAGTGCCGTTGATGATCTGCTCTGCGCCCATCAGAGCGTAGAACACATCGGGACGCACTGCAACCACGATGCCGTCCTGACCGGGCTGCACGTCCTTAAGCTCGAACTGAACCATGAGGTCGCTGATAGCCTGATAAATCTTGGCCGGATCGGCAATGTCGCCAGCAGCAGCCAGCGTAACTCGCGAGCCGCCCTTGAAGCCTGCGGGCTTACCAGCAACCGACGAGTACGGCGAGTTCGTAGTCGCAGCAGCCTTAGCCGCCTGAATGAAGAACGCCTGATCGTGGAACTTGGCCATTTCGATACCATCCTCGACGCCAAGCTCGACGCGGGCGTCATAGCTGGTCTGGAAGGTTTCGAGCAGCGGCAGAGCGTGACGGGTGTAAACCACCGTGTCAATGGTCAGCACGACGCGGCCAATGTCGTTCTTGGTAGCGGGCGGGGCCTCGCCGGGAACGACCTTGCCGAGTTCGGACTTGCCGAAGCCGTAGTTGCCGACCTGATTGGTGCCGCGCACCGGACGGATCGGAACGTAAGGAGCCAGCACAGAGCGGCGCTCAATGGTGTGCTCTACGCTGTCCCGGTACTCGATGACCGCAGCAGCGTTAATGTTGCCCGTCTGGTCAAACTGACCGGGGCGAGTAAGCTGCGTCAGGGGGATCGCGTCACCACCATTACCAGCGTCGAAAAGAGGCATGTTGTATTCCTTCTAAATTAACGGAGACGACGCTGCAAGTCAGCGTATTCTTGGCTTCCTTCCATGCGATTGCCCAGCTTGTTGCTAAGATCGCGGACAGCGGTGGCGTAGTCCTTCGCATTAAGCGGGCCATTGCCCGAAGCGGGAACACCACCGGCAGCGTCACGAACAGCCGACCTCGGAGGCACACTGGTGCCCTGAGCCTTCTGGTACGCTGAAAGCAGGAGCGTGGCCGCAGCCCGCGCCTGAATAGGTCCAGCATCAATCATGCGATTGATTTCTGCCTTCTCCTCTGGATCGGCTGTCTTAGCCGCCCAAGTAACAATAGATTGCCACTGCTCCTTAGAGCCGACAACCGACACGATAGACTTCTCGACTGCCGCTACCTGCTCGGTGCGCTTAGTCTCGCTGCTAGCGTATGCGGATTTCGCCAACGCGACCATCCGTTCCCAGCCCGCCGCCTTGTCGCCAAGAGCCGCAAGCTGTGCCTCTAGCATAGCGAAGTCGCCGGTAGCTGCACGGACCATTGCCGTGTCATCCCCAGCAAAGCCCAGCTTGCCGAGGTATTCCAGCGCCACGTCCAAAGCCGGATCGCCCGTGGCTTCGTAGGTAATAGCACCGTCCTCGTCGGCAGTGCTTTCCAGCACGGTCGTTACCTGCTCAGGCGGCGTTACTAGGCCATCTGTGGGCGGCGTATCCCCAGCGGGAGCCTGTCCGCCATCGGCGGTTACAGTGTCGGCTGCTGGGGCCTGAGCTTCGGTAGTAGGGGCCGCTGGGGCAGCGTTAGGCTGCGGCGCGGCGGGTGCGCCAGCACCGGGGCCGAAAGAGGCTGGTGCTGCGCTGGTGTTCTCGTCTGCCATTATTATTCTCCTTCTGCGCCTTGCACGGCAATGTCTGCACCGGCTTGCGCTGCCATTCGCATGGCCTCTTGTTCCTGAGCCGCCTGTTGTTCAGCGGCCATTTCCTGATCGGTCTTCCAAATGCGCGATACGTCTATGCGCCGGGGAGTGGCGAAGATCGACGATAGCTGATCCCACTTGATCCGCATCTGCATCTGTTCGGGCAAGGAGTTCGCCAATGCCATGTCTTGCAGCCAGAGCTTCGCGTCGTCAAGGTCGCTAGTTCTCGACAAGGCATCCAGCCCTGTTATAACAGTAACCTCGAACTTATCAGCAATCTCAACCTTAAGCAGCTTGAGCAGCCAACGAGCGACAGGGCCTTGAAAGTCCACAGCCAAGCGGGAGTAGCCGCCACCAAGGGCAGTCTCAAGTTCGTTAGCGGTCATCCGAATTTCCTCAGCGGTAACTCGCTCGGCCTGACGGACAAGCAAACTCCCAAGAAGGAAACCCCGGCCAATCCGGTTCACGTACTCTGAGACCATGTTAATTACTACGTTGAGGTCGCGGGATTTTCCGCTCTCAATCAGAGTAATGTCGCCCTCAGTGCCAGGCATAGCGCTGCCGTTAGGCGTCTCGTTAAAGTCCTCCACACGGGTTAGACCTGCGGGATTGACGAGCCAACGGAACTCGCTAGCAAGAATGGCACCCTGTACCTGTGACTGCGACAAAGCGGACAGCCCAGCGAAATCAGAAGAGTAGTCTTCGACCAGTCCTGTTCCGTAGTCTTCGCCGTCTGCCAAGTCCCAAGTAAGCACTCGGTAGGGCATATCCTCTTCGGCCCACTTGCCGTTGAAGTCTTCGGGAAGCTGCACTTGGTCTACCCACTGGGTCATGTGGTAATCGCCATCGCGAAACCTGATCCAGCGGTAGAGGTTGACCTTGCGGTCCTCGGAGTATCCGACCTCTTTTTCGACGTAGCTCTGCACATCGTCTTCAAGCTCATCCATCAGGACCGTATCCACAATTATAAGCTCGATCACACGGCCAGACATACTGCGCCTAACAGCGTACCGCTTAAGCCCAATAACTCGGGCCTCGCCGGTTTCCTCCAAGCAAAGGAGGACGTTGCCGGTTACGATAAGATGCTTGACAGCTTCGTAAATCTTGGGGCGCATTGCCTTTCGATCCAGAAGGGCCACAGCCTCTCGCTCAGTCTTGGCCAGCATAGGCACAATGTCTTCGGGAGACATATTCAGTTCGGTAAAGACTTCCTTAGCCGTCTCGCTAGCATCCAAGCGAAAGAACGTGGAAGAGGGAGCAAAGAGCGATAGGACCATCTTATTGCTAAGGTGGTTTACCGCTTGCGCTCCAACAGCTTGGAAGTCATGATCCAGCTCTTGAGAGTTCTGCTTGAAGCCGCTGGGAAGACAAATCTTAGGCAAGGTGTAGGCCGCGTACTTTTCACAGCGGCCCATAAACCCTCGCCGTTGACCATCAAGCTGTTGCCAGCGGCCATGCGCGGTAGGGGCAAATCGCATCGTTTCTCCTTACGGGATAACTAGCCCGCTAGTTGCAGGCATCTGAAACCGGGAGCGCACGGTACGGCGACGGCCAGTGGTGGGATCAAGTTCGTCACCAGCCCCGTCACCAATGGCAACGTCAGTGCCCTCTACGGGAACACCCAAAAGCTCAGCAACCTTAGTTGCCTGCCGCTGCTGGGCAAGGTTAGTTTCAAACTGGTTCTGCGTACCCTGCGTTTGCAGCAGGGCCTGTTCTTCCTGCCGCTTTGCGTTACGCTGTGCAGCCTTACGAGCGCCTCGGGCACCCGTAACTCGCTCAAGCAGGCCAAGGCCCAAGCACATCAGGTAATCTCCTTTACGAGTTGGGTCGCAGCTACCTCGTAGCCTTGACGCTGATAGGCGCGAACTAGCGACTGGTCCTGCGGAGCCAGCAGTGTTCCCACCGCTACCCATCGCACGTCTAGTCGCCTAGCTTCGTCCTCAAGAAAATTTGTCACGTCCGACAAGCTGCCGGGGTCGTCGTTTAAGCGCATTACGATTAGATCGCATAGCACTTCTTCGTCAGAGTACCAAGGAGTATGAACTGCGTAGGCAACCAAGTAGGGTCCGACCACAAAGACCGTCTCAAGCTCCACTAGGAACTCGTAGGTGGTGGCCGTATAGAGCAGCGTATGTGCTACCTTTCCATTAAGGCTCAGGACACTTGCGCCCTTTTCAGTAATGGCATCCCAAAGCAGGTCACTGTCTGCTGGCTTAGAAAAGTCCAGCTGCCTGACATTAGCCAATGGTGAACCCTTCCCTAAGTTCGCGGAGAACCTTCTGAATGCCTAGCATGTAGCCAGCCTGAATGTCAGTGGTCTTATCCGATACGATCACATCAGATAGTATTCTACGTTCAAGAACGCGGTACTGTTCCGGTGATAGTCTTACGATCAGTTCAGCTTCCATGTTAATTCCTTCCAGCGGCTACCCTGTCTCAGCCAGTATATAGATACGGCCGAGCTAGGATAAACCACTTTCTCTAGAGCGTCCATAATTGGATTAGGAGAAGAAATAAGGACTTTGCAGCACAAGGCGCAAATCCAGCCTTCCAGCCTTGGGTGTGTTAGGCAAGCCATACGGTTCAGCGAAAGCCTTAAGCGGGTCCGCATTCTCGTACAAGTCCACAAAGGTTTCACGAATGATCTCGTAGAACCTCTGTGCGTCAGCAGCGTGAGTACCGAAGTCGTCATGGATCATGGCCATGCTAACAATACCCTCAGACCGAGCCTTGTCCGCTACACGCCGCATGTGGGTAGCATCCAAGCTATGCACAAAGTTCGGTGCTACACCGTTCTTGTGAGCATTCTTGTCGGCATCCTCGGTGTCGCTGCCAACGACCACCTTAGCGGAGCCGCAGAGCTTAGTGTGAACCCGTATCTCCTTCTGCTTCTGGTAGCGCTGGATTACCGGGAACCCGTCCGGTGTGACCCAGCGGATATGATCCTCGTCCTTGAGGATGGTCGAAGATGCCTTCTGCAACCACGTCATGGCCTCGTCCGCCTTAACCACAACCTGCCCGATGGCCTCCCATACAAAGCGAGAGAGGTAGCGAGCCGCAAGGTGATAGTCCTCCTTGGCGAACTCCGGTGCCTTACCAGTCTTGAGGTAGTCGCCCACGATGAAGTCAGCGCAAGAGAACCGCGTCGAGCCGTAGGGCTTGGTCATGACCGACCGCTTGACTAGGCCGCGCGTCAGGCCGTGGAGTAGCCACATGCGCTTGAAGCGGTTCTCGTTCTTGTAGTACCGATGGGCCTTGTCGCCCTCTTCCGTACCGTCAGCTTCGGGCACTTCCTTCTCAGGCTCAGCGAGCAGCAACTGTGTCGTAACGTCCGCCACCATCTGGTAGATGTCATTAGGTCGCAGCCCCGGCAGCAGGTTAGTAGCCTTGCCGCCAACCTCGTCCCGCAGCATTGCGGAGAAGTTCTGCAATCCGTTGCAGCTACCGTCCATGCCAACCGGCAGGTGCGACTTGAAGTTGCACGGATCGTCGATCCAACGCTTATACTCGAAGCACCATGCGAGGAACTGCAACGGGCTATCTGCCTCGATCCAGTCGTCGCGGTAGGTGATGGGGTCCGATGCAATCCGCAGCAGAATGTCACGTCGCTCGTCTACCCACTCGGCGCGGTCGCTCAGGCTGGCCTTGTCGAAACCGTACTTGTTGGCTCCGTTGACCTTAAACCACATGACCGCCTCTGGCGACCTTAGTGGCTTGCCTTCTGCGAAGCGGAGCAGGGCCTTCTGCATATCGCTGCCTTGAGGACTAATCCCTGTTGTCTGCACGTACAGTCGTCCACGGAAGTCTGCGAAGTAGACAAAGTAGAGTTCGGGGTATTCCTCGAACTTCTCTGCAACGCGAAGTGCTTGGCCAAACCTGCCGTACTTGGTGCCGCGCAGCTTTTGCTGAGTGAACCACTCTGCTGCTGCACGCCGCCAGCCCTTAAACTCGGCTTGCTCATCCTCGTTCATGTCCTCTTTCTTCATATCCTCGCTGAGCCAGTAGGGCCGTATGGGCTTAGCTTCTGGCTTGGCGCTGATGATTTCCTCGGTATCGAAGTGCTTCGCAATCTCCTTGATCGCTAGGAGCATCTGCCGGTTCACCTGCCAGCGCACCGATTGCAGCGCGTTGATGGCGCTAAGCGGGGCACTGAGGTCGTACTCAGCCAATTCCGACCACGATCCCATCGTCTTAATCGCGAAGGGCTGCGAGCGCTTCATGCCGTTCGTGTGCCAGCCGCCGTCGCCTACGCCGATCCAGTCAAGCGGACGCTCGACGCAGGGCAGGTAGACCGGGCAGCTTTCAATCATGAAGTCCTTGATATTCCCGATAAGCTCAAGGCAACCTGCGTCGAGCTTAATGTGTATCTCGTCCCGGTAGGTCGTCTTCGACCCGTTGATCGAAGGCATACGAACGCGCTGCGTGCTGAGAAAGCCCAGCCCCTCCAACACCGACACCATGTATGCGCCGACCTTCGTTACGCCGTCGATGCCCCATTCCGGCAACTCAATGCCCGCCTTCTTGGCTTGGTCCTTGTAGAACACCATGCGATAGCGCTCGGACTTGGACATACGCCGCCCAAGATCGTTAGCAAGCGTATAGAACAGCTTCGGCTCTTGGTCCTCGAAGACAGAGAGTAGCGCCTCGTTGTAGACAGCCTTACCTAGCGCCAGCGTTACTCGGCGGGCTTGGCAGTCCTTCTCCTGCATCAATATATTAAGGCAGTGCCGTACAGCCAAGTACGCGACAACCTTCGTGTCAAGCGGCTTGAGCATCTTGAGTGCTGGCTTCGACCGTCCCGGCCCTACGTGGGCCATATCGTCCTCCATGACCGCAGCCATTGGGAGGACGAAGCGGCGAAACACTGCTGACGCATACGGGTTGTTAGTGGCGCTGTCCTTGTCCTCGTTCCGCTGCATCATCGCAGCCATACGTGCGCGGCCACCGTCAACCATTTCTTTCTCAAGCTCGATCTGTGTCAGCAAGTATTTTCTCCACTATCGTTGGTTCTATGCACTCCCTGTAGACAGCGGAGCGCACTTGCAAAACTGTCATGCCCTCCGTGTCCAGAGAGTTCAAGAAGTTCGCGATATGGTCTAAGCCCGGATAGAGCTTAAGCGTCTGGGCTAATCTTGTCAAACCGGATGCCCTTAAAGCGAGGCTCCCGCAGCAGCCCGTCGCTGCTGTAGTCCATAGCCTCGACTTCGACTATCTGCCCGAGCTTCGGGACTTCTGCCAGCTTATGAGGAACACCACTACCAACCCCAAGCCGACGACCACGAAATTCACACACGAGTTTGTAAACGTCACGACCTGTCTTTGCTCCCGGTACGCAGTTGATTTCGATGACCTTGAGGTCGAAGGACAGCTTCTGCTTGATCTTGATGATTTCGCCGGTGGTGCCGCTTCCGACTGCCCACTTGCCTGTCAGGTCGCGAAGTACCAGTCCGTCAAAGCCGCCGATCTGCACAAGCTGGTTGCACCGTTCCTGCGGATCGCTGCTGCCCGGTTCCCAAGTCTCCGCGAACTGGAAGCGGGACAGAGGGCTAGACCACCATGACCGCCAGCACGCAACACGCTCGCCGTAAGGGATACCGCAGGCCCCGGCTCGGAAGTCGTCCAGTGGGATCACGTCATTGACGATAAGCCTCAGACGCTCGCTGACTTGGCCCCTGCGGAACTCGCCGCTGATGTTGTTGAACTCGCCCTTACCGGGCCACCACGCCTCGCCAATGACGGCCATGCTTCGTAGCGGTGTATCCAAGCTGCCGAAGGTGCTGATGCCCCAAGCCTGCATGGCGTTGCCCACAAGCTCCATGCTGCGGTATTCTTCCCCCGTTCGGCTGTAGCAGCCAGCATACTGCGCCGCTTCGTCGAAGATCAGAATGGCGCAGCAGCCGTCATACTTGGCTTGCTGTTCGAAGGTGGACAGGTCCAGCGTTGCCGCAATCTTTTTCTTGACCTTGCCGAACTCGACGGCCTTCTGAATGATGTAGTCTTTAGCCATGGTAATTTACCCCCATATACACTAGGATTGCGAGATAGCTGATTATGGTGATAATCAGCAGCGGCTTTGAAAGGGCTACTCTCATGCTTTGCGTGTCCTCTTGTGGATAACTGTCGAACACAGAGAGCCGAGACCCGAACCAAGTCCGATGGGAAGGATTACCCACCCGAAGCCGTTGTGGGCCATGTTGAACACCGTGACCACTTCCGCCGCAGCCATAGCAAAGCTCGTGGGCACAATCCACCATAGCTGGTAGTGTACCACGTTAAGCTGTTGCCATGACTTGAGGAAGATGAACACGAAGCTGGTGCAGAACACCAGCAACGCGGACCAGATCAACGGTTTAGCTCGCTCAGGAACAGGGCGTTGCAGATAACGTGATCCCAATGGCGCAGGCCACTCTCGGGGTCAAGCTCCTCACCCTGTTCGATTGCAGCAAGGTGTCGGTATAGGGCATCGCGGTAGCGATCCTTGCCCTCCGGTACGGTGCGCCAGCTATGCGCTGCGTACTTCTGAGCGCCGAAGGTCAGCACCTTGGCCACGCCCTCAAGCGCCTTGCTCATACCGGCCATCAGCAGCGACCAGCGGGGCTTGCCGCCGTCGAACTTCATTCCGGTCCCTTGTGCTCCTGAAAGAGGCTCGCCTGCTGCCTGCGCCGCGATGACTTCGGCCACAGGCTCAAAAAACGGCTTATTTTCCGGGTCTGCGAGGCAAGGCGCGCAGTCAGTGCCTTTTACTACGCGCGCATCGAACTTACAGTTTATGCAACGTCGGCTCATGCTGTAACTCCTCCTAGCTGGATAACAGTGCTGTCGTAGAGAGTAAGCATACCGGGCTTGGTACGCTTAACGTGAAATCCCATCCATTGGCCCGGTACGCTGGCGTAACCGGCAATCTCGCTGTATTCTCCGCCGCCCGGTCCAGCGCCGAAGAAAGCTCCGTTCACCACCAACTGTCCAGCGTTGTAGCTGGTGACTGTGTGTTTGTCGCCAACGCGAAGGTACGTGATATACGTCTGTTCTTGCTCAGCGCGATTAACCTTGTGCCGCTTAAGGCTCGCCTCCGTGTTGCTCGTACCGTACCCATGTTCGTAGATCGCCTTCTGTCCGTAGAAGTCAACGATGGCGTACGTGCCTTCGGGGATCACCCACTGGACGTTAGCGTAACCGCAACGCGCAGTCAGCAGTTCCATCGACTTGTAGAGGGGCCAAGAGAACATGCTCTTACCCGGCTCAAAGCTGTTCATGCCGTGGCCGTCCCAGTCGTGATTACCGACGATGCCGACAACCTCCATAGGGATACCCAGCCGCGCCAGCGGCTCGATCACGAACTCGAAGATGCTAGACAGCGCATCGAACAACTGCTCGCTGGTGCTGCTGTCGGTAGCCTTGGCAGAGTTCTCGTGCTTCTTGTCGCTCTCGATAATGTCACCGAGCAGGCCCAGCACGATCTTCTCGATACGGTAGCCAGCAGCGGCCTTCTGCTCGATCTGGAACAGGGCCATGCGGGCGTATTCAAACAGGCGGCGGCGGGCGATGTCCGTGTTGTAGGACTGGCTCAATTTGCCGATTTGGAGGTCGCTCAGGAGCAACTCAACCGTAATGGGGGTTCCGGCCTGCGCACCGTAGAAGGCCCTGTAATCGACCGGAGGGCGCTCAGGGAAGTCGGCAACGACCTGAGTGAGGGCGTCGATCACCGCTTCCTTGGTGCCGACTGCCGCCGCTAGCGCCTTGGCATCCCGCCGCAGCTTGCTGTTCTCGGCCTGCGTGTTGCGGACCCGCAGCAGTTCCTTGGTACGGTCGTAGCTCTCGCCAAGCTCAGCATGATCGAACCGGGCAATCCACTGGCGCAGAAGCTGCACTGTCACGCGGCCCCGGCCCTCGGCGGTCAGGTACTTGGCGGTCTTGGGAATGCTCTGCTCGTGCAGTTCAAGAGCAGCAAGAAGTTCGGCGTCCGAGAAGAGGGTAGCTTTGGGCTTATTCATAATCATCCTTTGGGTGTAGCCTTTGCCTTGGCTCGTACTGTGCGGCGCTTCTTGTTGGCAGCAATGCGCTTCTCGTCCGCAGTTTTGTGTGTCGGGTGTAGTAGGCCGGTGATGTTAGTCCTGTGTATTTGCAGGTACTTGCCAACACCGTGGCTGAAAGCCGCGAGGTCACGGACGCCGAAGCGCGCCGCGTTGTTCTCGACCTTGCCTAACAGAGCATTGCAGGAACGGTGCAGCACCGCCCGGATCGCCCCGCTGCTGTGGTCATGGTCGAGCACCGCGTCGAATGGCGGCTTGGGTGTGATGGGGCCTTGGCAAATGGCACACCGGCCGCCCTGCTGGACGACCTGTGCTTGCCGGATTACCTCGACCTCCCTAGTGGTAAGTCGCCTCACTTCGTAGTCCTTCCAATAAGCATTTCGTTACTAGGCCGGAGAGTGGGAAGTTCTCAGCTTCCCAAAGCGTTGATAGCGGCGCGGCCCTTCTTGACCCGCTCGTCGAGACGGGCAACTGCCCGCCACATGGCGTCGTCGAACAAGTAGCCCCACTTCTGTGCGAAGCTCGTGACTTCCGCCTTGTTGTCCTGCCTGAGCCAGAGGAGGCAGGCTTGCTCGCAAAAGCGGTCGTCACCCACGCCAGAGCCAATACCCCGGTAGCAGCGACGATACTGGTCAATGACAACTGCATACGCCTCCTTGCTGGCTTCAATGCCGCTCAAGAGTTTCTCTGCGGTCTTGGGTCCGCACTTAATCATGCGCTCTGGCGCAGACTTGACGGTCTGCATCCAGCAGAACTCAAGGCCGGGGATGTTGTCGGCTCCGTCGCCTTGCAGCATTTGCAGCCAGAACCACTTATCCCCGTAGACCTTGCCGTTCTTGTCTACTACTTCCCACGTTCCTTCGGGCACTTCGACCAGCAGGCTGTGATCCTTCCAGTCAAGGTGGACCCCCGGCAACATTCGCATGTCCTTGTCTGCGGTGACAATTGCGTCAAGGCGACCGTTACGAACAGCGAAAGCGGCGCAAGCAGCCATGCCATCGTCCGCCTCTCGGCTGGCCCATACTTTCTTGACGAAGGCGTCACCCTCGTAGCCTTGGGTCCACTCACGGAGGTAGGCCCAGTTCTTCGGTCTCCTATCACTTGATCGTTGTCCTTGATATGGCTTCACCGTAGCGGCGAGATAGCGTTCCCCCTTGTGACAGCCGCTAGCAGTAAGGTGCATGACGGCTTTCTCTGCGCCTGTTCGATCAAGCGCCTTCTGTACGAAAGCCAACGCGATAGCGCGGGCCGTTCCCGGTTCACAGTCATCGTTGCCTGCTGCGTAGTAGCAAAGATAATCTCCGTCGATATGGGCTACACGCCCCGGCACCTTTTCAAGTGCCGAGACGATGACAGCCTCGGTTGCCGCACTAGCGGCAGCAACCTGAGCGAACTTGCTTATTTACTTTCTCCCGCAACGAGGGCAGCGTGATACCGCCCATGTGGGCCACTGGACTTGACACCAGTGGCAAAAACTGCCGAGCATCAGAACGGAATGTCGTCGTCGGCCAGCGGGTC
>Ga0182211_1000012_pt1 | contig 44474 bp, 77 predicted proteins | sample G5R1MG_20_FD_129660 | JGI IMG/M metagenome (GOLD analysis project Ga0182211, IMG submission 129660) | Switchgrass phyllosphere microbial communities from Michigan, USA - G5R2_MAIN_03OCT2016_LD1 MG | ecosystem: Host-associated > Plants > Phyllosphere > Phylloplane/Leaf | place: USA: Michigan... | reverse complement strand
TGCTCGGCAACGTGCTTGCTATGCTCGATCGACACCGCGAACACGATTGCGCGCTTGCCTGCTGCGTATTTCTTGAAGTTACCAATGACGTTTCCGACCACAGACGGTTTGTCCATGACCTTAGCCAAGTCATCGCGTTTGAAGTCGCCTGCCTGATTACCGACCTTGCTTACGTCTTCAGCAGATGGAGCGTACAGTTTGTAGTCGCAAAGTGCACCGCGCTCCATGAGATCGGCAACAGTTGGACCTTGCACCATGCTATCGAACCACTGGCTAAGTCCTCGCCCATCCAGCCGCCAGGGTGTAGCAGTCAGGCCAATGACCTTAGCGCGAGGGTTGGCGTCGAATATCTGCTGATACTGTGCCGATGCAATGTGATGGCACTCGTCGAAGATAATCAGATCGAACTTCGGCAGTTTATCCAGCCGCCGCGCCATAGTCTGCACTGACCCAACCTGCACCATAGCTTCGGGATCTTGGATGCTGCCACCCATAACTAGAGAATGCGGAATCTCCATCGACCAAAACGTGCGGCTTGCCTGCAAGATAATCTCGCGACGATGAACGATCCAAGCACAGCGCAAGCCTTTTTCGCTGGCAGTCTTAACCATGTAGGCGCTGGTGACAGTCTTGCCGCCACCAGTTGCAAGCTGAACCAATACAGTCCGATCCATAGAACGAAACTGCGTGCGGATGTCCGTGATAATCTGTTGCTGATAGTCTCTGAGTTCGATCATTGATCCGCCCAATCCGTGCCGACTATTTCGGGAATAAATACCTGTGCCTTGATCGGCGTCGGCTTAGTTACCAGACGATGCGCGAGGCTGTAGCTATAGGAGTGACCGGTGTAGCTCTCGTCGTTGTCGCCGTAGATATTGGCCTGCGTTACTTCAGGCGGCGGCTCCCACTTCCCCAGGTTGTTTGCGCTGATAAGAGACCAGCACGCGACAGCGAAACGCCGCGAGACAGACAGCGCGGTTTCGATACCTTCAGCGACGCCCAGCGTGGGTGCGATCGGAGCGAGACGGATGGCGCAACCGGCTGGCAAAGGCCCCGGCATCATAGCGCGATATGCCTTTTTGCCTTCATGTAGGAACGTGCGGTGGATATTCGTGCCATGCCCGTCCACGTCATCGACCTTGGCGATCATCGCGGGCAGATACTCAAGTTCGTGCTTGGTCGCGCGTAGACGAGGCATGAACCGCAACACGGGCGGATAAGGTGGCTCGATGCCGCGCGATCGGAGATAGGCTTCAGCGAGCGTACCAGTTATGGGAACCGAAGCCGACCAGACCTCGCGCATATCCCGCTTGCACTTCTCATCATCGCGCGCCGGTTTCGATGCAACGAACGTCGCTTCGGGCAGCAACTCACGGACGCGATTAGCCGTGTCTGGAAAGCTCATTCCAGTGATAAGCATCGCTAGTTTGACGCCGTCACCCGCGCCGCACTGGTTGCAGATCCACGTTCCAAAACCCTCCTTGTCGTCAAAACGCGCACGATCCTTGCCCCCGCACATGGGGCAAGCGCGCTGCTTTCCATCAAGGAAGGTCGTGGGTACGCCAAGCAGTGGCAGAATAGAGCGCCATCGCCCCTTCGCCTGCTCGCGCAGCTCTGGCATCTTGCGGAATGACCCCCGCTGGGCTAAATCAGTCATGTCGCGCTCCTTACAAGCGTTGATAGTCGGACTGTGGCGGTCCGCATTTTAGCCCCGGGTCGAGCTAGTCTCCCTGGGGCTTTTTACTGTAACGTGGTGTTCGTGCGTTGCAAGGTTACAGTGGTACGTCAGTAGGACGCCAATCTGTCTCCCTGTATGCAACTACGTCTTCGGGGTCATCAGTAGGATATGCGCCCCATTCAAATTGCAGATGCCATACACCGGCCTCCGCTGCGTCAGTTTCGCCATTGCGCAAACGCACCTCGATAACTTGGTGCGGGTCGATATTTGGCGAACCCTCCCCATCCCACTTAATCCATGCACGTTCCATATTATCCTCCGTGGTAGCCTGCGCGACGGTCATTACCGGCTTTGCGTGGTGGCGGGGTTTCATTCCGTTGTTACCGGAACATTGGGCAACTTCATCCAGTGGGTAGGCTTACACCATAAGGCATAGGCATCGGTGTTATCGCATAACCAACCATATCCGATATACTCACCGCGACCAGTCCACTCACCAATGCATATGTATGCGCCAGCGTATGGGCCGCTAATCTCGCCAGCCAATGCACCGTAAAGCAAAAGGCTGGGGCCGTGCGGCGCAGTCTCAATTGGTTGCCATTCCATATCACTCACTCCCTCTAGTCAAAAAATCCCCAGGCACCGTGACCCCGCGTGATTCAGCCAACGCAGCAACCCGAGCGCGCCACGGCCACGAAATGCCGCGCGTGGTCCAGTGGTAGACGCTCTTGGTTGTGCGGTTCAGGTCGCGGCCTACGGATGCACAGCCGCCTAGTTTCTGGATTAGGTCGGCGTCGGTTTGGAGGGCGCTCATGCTGCACCCAGCGACGTTGCGGACTGGTCGGTGTGATCGGGAACTTTGAAGTTGCGAATGCAAGTCGAGCAGTAGCCAGCCGAAGTGTGCTTAAACCAGTCGCCACATACCCCGCACTGCGCGCCACGAGGATCGATACAAGGTGACCTTAAGCCATCCCACTCCTGCGACGTCGCAGACTGGGTGGCGAGGGCGGCGTCTGCAAGGCTTTCCCAATAGCCGATTTCAGACGGGTCAAGCTCTCCCCAGTCCATGCCCTGAACCGCGACCATTGCCCGAGCCGCCTCTGTAATGCGAGCGCCTCTGTCGTCCACCTCTTCCGCTTGATTGGTCGCAGCAAGAATCGCAGCCACAGCCGCCTTCTCGCCATAGCGTTCAAGGGTGCCCCTATCTCCGGGCTGGCAGTGTTCAAGGAACAAAGCGCGTGCCTGTTCCGGTGTCATTCCCCAGCCTCCCCATCATCAGCCTGTGCGTCGTCGATTTGGTCATTGTCAGCCAAATCACCGCTGATATGCTGCTCCAAAGCGTCTAGGCGCGAAACCGGAGCGGCGTGCTCAATAACCGGCTCATCGCGGGCGATCGTTTCGTCGCGGTCGAATTCCTCAACCAAGTCAGTGGACATCGGCAGGCGCTTGGACAGGCGGCGCATGACGGTCTTACGCGCCATCTCGCCCCACCACGAAACCCAAGGCCCGTTGCCCTTTGCGCGGCTGACTGCGCGGACCTTCTCGATTTCCTCCAGGCTCATGACTTCCAGCAGGCGCGACCCGTCCTTCAGGACCGCCGTAGCGTAGGCACCAATCGCCTTGCCACGCGGTTCGTTGAGCTTCGGCGGGTTGTGCGTCACGTCCTCGTCAAAGCCCAGCGTCCACACGAACTCGTCAAATTCATGGACCACCTGCGCGGACACCTTAGCCACGTCACCCGACTGGCGGATCTTCTTCAGGACACCGGCAATCATCGGCATGGCCTGCGCCTTGTTGCCGAACATGACGATCGCAGCCTCGCGACCATCCGGCAGCAAGCCGTCCTGTGCCAGCCGAACGATTGAGCCGAACAGGCTGTTTCGGTCTGCGTTGGCAAGGTCGGGATTGTTCTGGATCGCGGTCATTGCAACGCGAGTGAACTTCTCCACCGTGATATGCTTAGGCAATGCAGCCTGAAACTGTGGGGCCATCGCCGTGAGATTCTGGCGGATGACGGCGACGGGGCTGTTGTCACGGTTTGCGAGTTGGGTAGCCACTTACTTCTCTCCTTAGTAAACGTTAAAATCACCGATCAGTTTGGAGCGGAACTGCTCCCACCGATTTTCTTCGTATTCCTTGCGCGTCTTGCGCGCTGTCTCAGGTTCCGCACCTAGATTGACCAGTTCTGCATCTATCGCTTCACGATAGGCAATCAGTCGCTCGCCAGTCATCGGAAATGAGTTGTACCAGAGGCCGCGTAATTTCCAGATCCTCCAGTTGCGATCGCGAGCCGCTTTCTGTTTAGGCGATGGTGGCCGCAATTTTCGCAGTGGGTCGCGTGCCATCACACCACCTCCTTCAGATCAAAACGACGGTAGCCCTTGCGCCCCTTAATGACTTCGCCGGGCTTGGCTTCGCGGTCTGGTGTGTCCTTGGTGCGGTTTGCACCGATCTTGAACGACGGCAGCATTGCGCGCCCCGCCGTTCCAATCATCTCGATTAGCTGCGTCTTTGCCACCTCCATTTGCGTTTCTCCCTGATCTCGAAGCGCCTTGCCTGCCAGATAATTCATAGCGAGCTGTTCGGCGTCCAGATTGTCGCGGAGGTCGGCTACCTCGTCGGTAGGATCACCAAGCGACTCGACCAGCGCCTTACCGTCACGCGCATAGTCGGGCTTCGGCTCGCGACCAGCTTTCACGTCCTCCCAGAACCGCACAGCGCGCCGTTCGATCTCGGCATACAGTGCAGGCCGGAAATCATACTGGTGACGCTCCAGAGAGTTGCCGCCGACTAGAACGATAACATCGCCCCAGAGAACGCCGTCGAGACCCTGATACGTTTGATTTTGCAGGAGGTAGTTAAGCGGTGGCTCATCGCCCCACTTCTTGCGCTCCAGCCAATCCACCATCTTGACTTCAAGAATGCCGGGACCCCGCTCTGGGCAGATGGCGCGATGATCGGGGTGGCCGCCTAGCCCCTTGCCGTTCGTAAGGCGCTTAACTTCGCCACGGTCGGTATAGCCCCAACGTTCCTTTGCACCTTCGATAATCGAAGCCTCAAGCTTAACGCCCCAATAGCTGCGCTCATTCTCAGGGACGCCATTGACCACAGCATTAAACTCAGGCGTTGCGATCGTGCCGCGCTTGCGATGATATAGCTCAAATTTGGTCGTCCAGGGGCTTGCGTCGAACAGCGCGGCAACTTCGCCTGCGCCGATCACGCTTGCCCTGAACTTCAGGTCTGATTGGTCTTTCGTCATATCCGTTCCTCATCTCAGGAACCCGCAATATGGTCGCCATCTTGGCGAATGTCAACGCATAAAAATAGGCCGAACTAGCCAAGATTCCTCCGCTAGTCCGGCCCTGGGTTGAGGCTGAGGTAAAAAGGGTTTGGGTTATGAGGCGGGAGTTATAGCAATATGTTTTTGATTCTATCGGTCGCCAACTTGCTAAACCCTACGTCGAGTTCGGAGCAAACCCAACGGCGGGTTAGCTTGTTACAACACACTGCTGTTGTTCCACTGCCAGCGAACGGATCATAAACCAGATCACCCTCATTGCTGCTGGCATCTATCAGCCGGGTAAAAAGCTTTTCGGGCTTTTGCGTAGGGTGAATCTTACTTCTCTCGCTGGCACATGGCCAGACTGCGCCCTTGCAATGTTCATTGAAGGTAGCATTTTTCTTGCGACCAAACACGCATAGTTCAACACCAGACAGCCACATGCGCGTACCGTTCATCGGGCTTGGATTGGTTTTCTGCCAAACGCCTACCCGAATTGAAAAACCAGCGTTTTCTAGAAGTCTGGATATTTCGCTAACTTGCTTGAAACCACAGAACATATAAACCGAGCCAGAGCAGATTCGCCCTATTTCAGAACATAGAACCTCCATGTCGAACAAAGGCGAATCTGCCGTACCCTTATCCAGATTCCGCAACCCTCCACTTTTGCGGTTGACCTCGTTATACGGAACATCTGTTAGAACAAGGTCGACGGCATTATCTTGAATGCGCGCCATCGTGTCGAAACAACTTTCCGTGTTCCATTCTCCATATCCGATAATCACGCCGCCCTCCCCATCATCCGCTCCCGCCGCTCCCGAATCTCATCAGCCCGGCTAATTAACTCGTCGTCAGTAATTCCCCGAGCCCGCCCACAGATCCAGAACGCACCGCCCTGGGTTGGTACGCCCTCGCTATTGCAGCGGCACACGGGCCTATAACCCTCCCTCTGCAAGAACGACTGCGCCTCACCTGCTGGCGACGTATCCCGTCCACCGCCAATGTCGGTTACAGCGGTCTTGTAGCGGTCTTTGGTAAAGACACGGGTCTTCTCTGGTGCCTGTCGCGTAAATTCGACCGCGCGGACGTTGGCGCCCTTGTGAACCCGCTTCAGCTTCTTCTCCACAACCCAGCGGCGGATTGTCTTTGTGCTGGCCCCGTAGTGCTTCACCAGCCACGATACGGGATTATCCGTCCACATCTGCACGAAGTCGTCAGGAACAGGCCTTACGGTCGCCCTGGGCTGGCTTACGCCCTTGCTTAAGCGGTATCGCTCGACAGCATTGCAGACACGCTTACGGCCCAGCTCCATGCGCTTCGCAATGGCGTCGTAGGAATAGCCAGCTTCAACCAGCTCCTTTAGAGTGGCTAGAGATTCATCCGTCCACGCACGCTGATGAACCGAGATACCGCACAAACGCCGCCAGCGCATGATGGTGTGGCGGCCTATGCCGTACATAGCCATTTGCTCCGGTACCGTCTTGTGCAGGTGTTCGCGGAAGTCGGCTGGGATGGGGTTTTTGAGGGGGGTCATAATTCACCTGTAGGATTGCTGTTGAGCCAGCCAGCTAGCCACTGGCGGTAGGGCTTAGTGCCTTTTGCATACGGCGCTTGCGACAGCTTTCGACCGTCTTTGCGATCGTTTAGACCTTGCTCACGTGGAGTCATTGTGCGGGTTCTCATGGTCTATCCTCCCATTCATCAACGCCGGGACCAGCATGCCAGCCTTCGCTGTCCTGCCACCCCGCAGGCGCGTTCCAAAGCTCCCATGCAAGCCACGCGATGACGGCTGCGATTAGGACGTATGGTAGGTATTGGGTCATGCTGTTTGCTCTTTCTTCTTAGCTTTCTCTTCCGCATCCTTCTTAGCATTAGCCGCCATCGTAGCCCGCAGCTTAGCCCGAGCCATGCCGATAGCCGTCTCCAGGTCCATTGCCTCGGACGTTTGCGAGATATGCCCCTTGTTCGTCGCCATCGTCACTGTTGCCGACATGTACGGCGTTACCGCGTCGTCGGTTTCCTTGTGCGCGCCTACGGACACGATAACAGACTGCTCGGCGGGGTCGCGCAGGGTTAGCAGTAGTTTGCCGATTTCGTTGATGTTCATGCCATTGCCTCCTTAGCGATGCGAGCAATCTCGCTGCGTTCGTAAATACCAGCGGCGGATCGGCGGCGGTTAGCCTCGGACATGGCAGAAACCATTCGAGCTGCGGCTTTCTCCAGTGCTGCGCGATCCGGTCCGTATGCCAAGACCTGCGACTTATCGCCGCGACGTTCGCGATGACCGCTTTCCTTGAGGCGTACCGTTTTGTCGGTAACTGTGGTGATTTCCACGACGACAGGGCGATAGCTGCCGTTCCATATTGCGTAGTGGCCGGGTTGTAGGGTCATGTTGCTTGCTCCCAATACCAAACAGGCTCTGCTACATATCCGTAAGAGTCATCCTGCCAAGCTACCTGATAACCATCGTAGTCTTCTTCTATCCATGCGTGTTTTGCTTCGTATTCATTTCCGCAGCCGTCTTTTACTTTGGTCATGGGCATATCCCAATCACCGAAGCTATTGACCCATTCGTCGGTTATGACTTTCCACATGATTTTAAGCCCCCATCGCATCAAGGCTGCGTTCAAGCTTGCCGATCGTAACTAACGAGGGAACGTAGCCCTTGCCGCCTTGATTGCGCTTTATCCAGCGCGTGATGACCGTGCCAGAAACGCCCGCATCTTTGCACAAGGCGTAGAGCGATATCCTGGCGGCGAATGTGCGCTTACGCACTTGCTCCATGAGCTGGTTTCTTTCGTCCATGCATCGTTGGTAGCGTGTGTTATTTTGTGCGTCAACGTCAATTATCGTGTTGACACCAACCCACCCCCGCGCCCATAACCCCTCCAACAGCAATGGAGCAAATGAGATGGCAAACTGGCACATGATTAGCGTTCCGGCACGGTTCACGGAATGCGAGCGCTACGGCAATGCGGTGATTGCGATTTACGAAGGCCGCTACACTGGCTTCGCACAGCGCTATGATACGCGCACTTATGGAACGCGTGCTGAGTGCCGTAAGGCGATCGACGCAGCTATAGCGGAGAAGCTGTAATGCACGACTACGACGCCATAACCCGCGCCATCAAGGAGTTGCCGCTGGGGAGGCAGTTGCGTCTGTTAAGACAGGTGGTTGAAGCGCCTGACTTCCAGCCATTCACATCCGACGCGCTGTTCCTGCTGGACGAGGCGCTAGACGACATGGACGCGCAGGCTGTTGATATGGTGCGTCAGGAGGATTTGGAACTGCACGGGCCGGAGGTGATGTTGTGAGCGGCGGTGATTATGGTTTTGCGGGCAAGGTAGTGGAAACGCTTACCCCGGAACAAGTCCGCGTTGGTATGCGGGTAATGTCCGCTCCATTCACCATGCTTGAACTGTGGACCGCGTTAGGTGATGCAGGTGTCGAATATTGGTCACTGGCAGCAGCTTGGGGCCTCGCTTGGCAAGAACGTGATTTGGGCCGCGTTGAATGCCTTGACGTTAGAACCGGCAAATGGGCTCCCGTTGCATTAAATCAGACAGGTGCCGCATGACCCCCTCCCCAGAACGCATAGCCCGCGAGATAGCGGCATTTGGACCCGGCCTGGGCAAGATGCAGGCCATCAACCGTATTCGCCAGCGGGATTGGATCCTAGAACAGCGGCGTAGAGGAAAGGGAAAGTGATGCTCGGAATGATAACTGCCGCCGCACACAAGCGCATTATCACAGCTTTAGGCACCAAGATCGCTATCCTTAACTTGACAATCGATGGCCTGCACGATTGCCGCAAAAATGACGTGAAGGCTTATGCTCAGGCTTTGGCAAAGAAGGATGCAGAGATTGCGGGGTTGATGGAGAGGTTGCAGGGCCAGGAGGCTGTATCGGATTGTTTGCATAAGACCATTTGGCGAATGGACGTTGAGATGGCAGCAAGCACCCAAGTTCTTCGTAAGGCACACGCCCGCCTAGCCCCCTTCACTACACCCCGAGCCCGCGACGAACGTGGGCGCTTCATCAAGGATCAATGATATGGCTTATATTTATGGGATTATTATGTGCATTATCTCCTTGATCAACCGACACAATGGCAACGTGTTTTCCGCAGATATGGAAGAAGCTGCGTGCGCAATTTGTTTTGCAATTGCTTCTATCAAGCAGGAGCGCACTCAATGACCCGCATAACCACCAACGGACCCGATCACTACGATCCTCGCCCGATGACGAGCTGGCAAAAAGAGCATCGGGATGGGCCGCTGTGCGCCTCGGAAGCCAAGGGTGAGCATTGGGCTTGGTCTTTGTTGCTGTGGCTTGCAATGGCGCTTGTTATTGTAGCGGCAACTGTGGCATTCACCTGATTAGGGAGATTTGAGATGAAGAATGATGATACGACAGACCAGCAAGCGGTGACGGTTGCGCAGGAGGACCGGGAGGCGGCTGCGGATTTGTTCTGCATCGTCTTCCCAACAGACAAGTCGATAGGGAACGCTCTTCGCCGCCCCAACGCTGACGGGCCTTGGACGCAAGCCTTTGCCCGCCACCGCCTCGCCTCTGTATCATCCGCGAGTGCAGAGATCCCCAAGCCTGCCGAAATTGGTGGGTTGCTGGAAATGACCAAGCGCGACGTGGAGAAGGAAGGTGCCTTCTCGTCGACAATGGTTCGCGCTGGGCTACTCGTCAACATCCTGGACGAACTCTATGCCCACCGCGCGCGTTCGAACGCCGCGCTGGATGCCCTCACTGCATCCCCCGAACCTGTACCCGCGACCAATCAGGCGGGAGAGGATAGCGCGAAAGCCAAAGCGATTGCCGCAATGCGCGGTTACGTCGCGAGCGCGGGCGTGCCGTTGACCGAGTTCGATCCCGAGTTCGCGGTGCGGATGATGGGCGCGATGATGGTCAGCTTCCACAAATATGGGCGCGTCGCCGACGCCTATCCGCTCAAGTTCGATGCAGCTTCGGACGTTCGGGCGCGGATGACAAAGTACCGCGAGACGGGCAACCGGCACTACCTCGTCGATGCCGCCAATTTCGCGATGATTGAGGCGATGCACTCCGGACGCAAGGGCGGCTCGCAGTGGGGCACGAACGACGCGGCTGACAGTCCGGGCCGCACCACCGCCAGCGGTCACCGTCTCGTCCAAGAGACGAACGACGGGGCACGAATCATGGGCGAGACGATCCTTCATGTACCGGGAGACGAAGCATGACCGCGACCGATCAGGCGGCTGTGGTGGAACTGCGTGCCCGACTGCAAGCGAAGATCCGCGCAGGGCATTGCCTCGACGACAGCGAGGACGGCGACGTAAACTTCTGCGGCAATTGCGATTGGTGCATCCATATTCTTGCCGAGCGCGCCCTCGCTACCCAGCCCGCAACGTCGCAGGAGGGGGAGAGCATCGGCACAGTGCATATCACCGATGAGCATAACGCCGCGTTGCGTGCGGCTTTGCTCGCATCGTCTGATGAAGTTGCCACCCCGACGCCTCCCACCCTATCGGAGGACTTGCAAAAGTTGAGCGATCAGCTTGATGATGTAGACGAGAGCATCCGCAACGGCGCTTCAGCGTGCTCTGTGATGCTTGGTGCGACGCAATCCCAGTGGCTCCGGCAGGCTATCGACCTCACCTATCCGGGTGCAATCTTCGAAGAGTTGCGCGCCGCATGTGAGGCTTACGTCGCCGCATATGATGAAGGCACCGGCACGATCCACGTCAACAAGCAGATCCGCGCCGCCCTCGCCCGCGCACAGGTGAAGGCATCATGAGCGCCGTCGAGATATGCAAACGCTACGCCGAAATGTCGAGCAAGCGGGAGGCTGCTGATCGAGCAGCTGGTAACGAGGAAGGCGCGGCGTTCGAGAGCGGGTCGACGATCACCGCCATGAACCTTGCGGACCTGATCGAGCGCACCGCACCCCCAGCGCGGACCTATGCGGAAGGGGTGGCGATAAAGTTGCTGCAACAGTGGGAGACGGCTTGTGAACAGCACAACGCGTTACTGGATAGTGGCGAGGAGGTTACTGGCGCGAAAGTCAAGCGGTCTGGGAGCAAGTGCACGAACCTGTACTCGCAACTGACAACGGCGTCGGTCGCCGCCATCCGCCTCTTGTCGCAGGGAGAGGAGGCGTGAGCGATATGCCAAGAAACAAGAGCGAGGCGCGGCGATGGGTTCGCCTGCATTTCGCGGAGTATGTCAGCAACGCCGATATGGGTTGGGATGACGTGCACTGCGGGCCCTTGGAGTCAGTCTGGGCCGACGAGTGCGCAAAGATTGCTGCACGTCTCCGCAAGTCCGCCACCTCACGCTCGCAACACGAAGGGGCTGAATAGTCATGGAAAATGGACCTTTGAGCCAGTGGCTTGATGACCACTGCCTGCCTCGCACCATGGAGCAAATCCACTTTCGCGCTCTATGGCGGAACCGATATCGCATCCATCGTCTGACACGTCGTCAAATCGGCCAACCCTCATGACCCCGCCCACCAACACCGAGGGGGCTGTCACAGACGTGGCGGCGATTGCGAGGGGGCTGAGTAAGTCACAGCGATGGTTCGTGACCGCGCTGTCTGCGTGCTGGACCATGCCCGGTGATATCGGCGCGAACCCGAACCACGGCAGCAACCGCGACCATCGATTGATCGAAGCCAGCACCGATGGCGATGGCCGCGAATACCGCCTCACCCCGCTCGGCCTCGCAGTCCGCAACCACCTCACAGAACAGGGGGGAACAGTATCATGAGCGCCCTCGCTCTCTCGAAAGGATCGGACGTATGATGATGATCGAACGGATGGGCCGATCGATGGCTGGCGTAGAGGGTGGACCCATGTTCTATGAACGCCTCGCCCGCGCTGCCCTTACCGCCCTACTCGAACCGAGTGACGATATGATCGAGGCGGGCAGAGACGCGGTCCGAGACGGTGCATATTACTCGGATGTTCAGGCGGCTTTCTGTGCCGCCATCCAGGCCGCGCTTGATGAGAAGGAGGGGTGAGTGTACGGCAAGCGCAAATCTGTCTTCTAGCTGCTGTTTTGGCTGTATCGATCGTTATTGCGCTGGTGGGGCCATTTGTTTTGATCCGTCCTCACACTCTGTAGCCAGCGGGGCGGCGCTCTACGAACACCAACCCCGCGGACCCTAGCCAAACCCAACTATAATCCGCCCGCGGTCGGTCAGTGGCGAAAGGCTTGTGTCGATTTCCCACGCTTCGATAGGCCGACACAGTTTAGCAGCAGGCGTGCGGCACGGCCTGCGAAGATAGTTTTTCCGGCCGTTGTCGTTAGCTGGCAAAACACCCTCCTAATCTTGGTAGCGGGAGCGAGTTTCGAACTCGCACTGTGCGGATTTTAAGTCCGCTGCCTCTGCCTGTTGGGCTATCCCGCCGCAGCAATCGCACACTACCACCGCGCGAATTGGGTTGCAATCATTGAAGCTACTTCAATAACAAGCTTCAATGACTAACCCCCCAACCGCTTCCCCACCTGCCGCATAGCCTCGTCCTCAGCCGCAGAAACCAGAGCGCCCTTAGCCGCATCCAGCGTTAGGGGCGCTTTCGGGTTTGCGGCGATCTTGGCGACGGCGGGGATTAAAACCCGCTTGGCGAGTAGAGTGGCTAGTTTTCCAAAGATGCTCATGGGTTTACTTCCTCGACAGAGACGGGATTTTGGGGCGTGCCGACTGGAGTAGCAGCCTGCTTCTCAACAATGGTGGCATTGCGCTCCGCAAGCTCTCCCCCACCCTTGGTGGCGGCATAAGCCCATGAAACCACGTCCTTGATGAAAGCACCTACAACCAGCGTGCCGAGCGTTTTGAAATACTCGTTCTCGCGCAAGGCTGGGATTGTGGCGGTCATGACGAATACCATGACGGTGAGGAGGAAGACGCCAATGCCAATCCAGCCTCGGGCATCAGGCCAACGTATGGCGGTCATATCTCGTTCTCCTCCACATCATCGGTTTCGGCTTCGATGCTGTCAGCGGACTTGCGCAGCATAGCGGGAACATCGCTAGCGTTCTTGTCATACAGCGTAGCTACAAGTGAAAGTTCCGGTCGCGTATTCACACCGCCAACGCCAAAGCAAGATCCGCCATGATGTTCACCCTTTTGGTCAGCCTAAAGTTAGGCTGGTATGAAGGCTTGGACACGGGCACGACACTAGCAATTCCAGTCTGCGCCCACTCTCCGTCAAAGAACAACGCCGATTCCTTCAGGCGCCGTTCCTTCAGGTCCCCACCGTTGAGATAGTGACCTTCCATATGATCGCGCGCTTCTTTGATCTTTCCGGCGAGAAACAGCGCAACCCAATCCGTGCGTCCGATGGCTCCGGTATTCCAGTGCCAAGACAGGGCCGCTGCAAATTGCGATTCAGTGAGCGCTCTGCCCTTGAATGCCTTGGTAACCTCGGGTCCGTACTTATTACGCATGCGCTCCACAGAGGCCTTCAGGCACGTCGATAGCGGTGCAGGCTTATCCTTGTACGGCAACGGATCCACGCCGGATGCAGCGGTAAGGCCGACGCTCCATGTCCAGACGCCCACGCTATCCTTGTAGGCTTCCTGGACGATAGATTCATGCTCTACCGTCTCCAGCACCACACGCATGGTCACTGAGCCTGCTACAGGGGCCACACGGGGCACTCCGAGCTTATCGAGAAGCGTGTCGATCATCGCCACCTCATCTGCGCTAAACCGCTTGTCATCGCGGACTGCGCGGATTGCCTCAAATATTGTAGCGCGCATCACAATTTCCCCCTAGCCTTCAAATATCGCTGCGCTTCCTGCACCTGAGCATCGTTCGCCCGGTCATGTTTCATCTTGCGAGAAACGAACCCTACGAAGAACAGGATGCCACCGAGCGTGAAGCCTACAGCGGCCCAGATATCGAATGGTGTGCCATGTGCGTCGTTATCGAGGATCACGGCAGTGGTCATCAGCCCACAGCCTCCCATCAACCCGATACCGATGCGCTCTCGGACGTTGAGCATGTGCCCTACGCGGGTTAGCGCCCATCCCAAGAGGATGCTGAAGAACATGCGTGCAAGAGCGCTTATCAGAACCACGATCGTCATTTTTCCTCTCCTTCTAGTCCGCCGACTTTCAGGATCTTTCGAATGATCGGTGGTATCAAGGCTGGTGCGGCAACTGCCCCTATATACGTGACGGCGCAAGCCGCGCGAATGGCGTCAATGTTTACGCGCATGATGTCCGCTACGGCCCACGGCACGAACAGCAAAGCAAACGCGATACCGACAAAAAGGCTCAACACCCTCTCCATGACGCCCATTGTGCGCCACGGCATAAACGCCAGAGAGGTAATGGCGCCTGCGAATGCAGCCATGATCAAATAAATCAAACGGGCGGTGGGATTATTTTCCCACATTGTCTACCTCCGCTCTAGCCAAAGACGAATCTCCGGCCAGTAGTAGGCGAAGGCGACGAATCCCACGCACGCAATTACCGATGGCGGCATCAATTCCCCCTTTCCATGAGATGGCAACCAATGCCGCTATGAATGTAGTGTTTAGTACATGAAAATACGCGATTTCGCCACTCTCACCTGACCCTGGATAAGTGAGATGTAGAACCATTCTCGATGCATATATTGCAAGCAACGCGGCCTGCCATTTCTGACGGCCTGCATACCAGATCGAAAAGGCTATCGATGCCATCGGTAGATCTACCAGTGGTATCAACCGGCTTTGATCGGACAGCCACAGCAAATTGGACGCAGCCCACACAGAAACCATCGCCCATGCCGAAAGCACCGCCGCCACACTGCCACTACGCATGGCAAGGACGACGGCGCCTAGGCACGCCAACCCGAACAGGATGGCGATGGGCTCCATTACTTGGACGTGGGCTTATTAGCGGGCTTCGGCTTGGTAGGCTTGGGGCTAGTCTTGGGTGGAACCTGTCGCATGTCATTCAATCCTTATGATTAAGAAAGTCATATATCAGTACAATGAATCATAATCTAGTCACTGTCCGATTAACCCTGCCGCACGTAGCTTTGCCAGCAGATCGTTGTGGTCTGCCAGGAGCGTGTTGTGTTGACCGACGAATGCGTTGAAACTTCCGACTAGGGCATTGAAATCAGACTGAGTTACCGTCTGCGTCAATGCCGTAGCGGGAGCCCCGGCGTTTGAAGCATTAGACGCGGTAGCTCCACTATCTGCATCCGAATCAGCCTTTACGCGCTGTTTGACGGTGTTCGGCACAGAGCCAAAACTGATATCGGCAGAGCCAAAATTGTTCTCAGCCACCACGTTGTCAAAGAACGCTTCAATAAAGCGCTCGTAGGTTTGCGGGCCGGAAATCCGGTTGTCGCTGATAGTCGTGGTAATAACGCCAGTAGCAGGAGGTCCAGTGAAGTGAATCGCGTCGGTGCCGACAGAGCCACCCGTGTTGATGTTATGCAGCTTGTTGCCGCTGACGTTGATGTTACCAGAGCAATTGAAAATGTTTACGGCAATAGCGCCATCTATGGCGTTACTGATCCGGTTACCTTCAATCGTGATATTAGAACCGGCATCTACGTATACCGTCACGCCAAGAGAATCGCGGAGGCTATTGCCGGTAATATCGACATTGGTAACATTTGCACCAATCGTGATACCACGCTGCCGCATACCAGTTAACATATTTGAACGAATGGCAATATTTTGGCTGGGAAATGCGGCGCGGCCACCGACAATAATACTGGCATTTGATCTAGAATCTAGATTGCGCGTAAGACCTGTAACACCAAAACGGTCAAGCATCTGGTTACCATATGCATCATACCGGATTGGCTTGTAAGTGCTATCGTTACCAGTGTTAACTAGCACGTTACCGGATATATTGATATTATTGCACCCGTAAGTATCGTACTCATCTTCACCGTAAGCCAGAATTCCAGCCAAGACAGGGTCATCAATGTAATTTCCGGTGATGCTTATGTTTTGACCGCCAACCGATGTTATACCTCGCGCATCACCGCCGTAGGTTGAGTTACCAATCACATTGATACTTTGATTGTTGGCTTGGTTAATTCGAATACCACCGCTTTCGGTATAATATGTATAATAACCAGGATATACTATCGGCGCTTCAGTTACAGGTTGTACGTTGGCGTGAGATGCGTAAGAAATAAGACCAATATTGTCGTCACCTGAATTATTTACGACGTTATCAGCGATATGAAGGCGATAAGATGGGATAGGGACTCGGTTCATCTCAAGGAATGAGCCGTCTAGGTTATACACTGGAGCGTCTGTTGCTGCCGCAGCCGTAACATGCAGGGAATCGGCAAGGGTGGACTCAAACCAGTTATTGGTAATGCGACCGTACTGACAACCACGCACCATCATCCCAGATGCCTGCGGGCCTTCAGCACGGCAGAATTGCACAGTGAAATGAGTAGCGCCACGGAGGTAAAAGCCTGCCGCTGCGTCGTCTGCACTGCGATCATTAGCGCCGATAGGACGGGGCAAATAGTGCAGGCGCGTGATGCCGTACAGCGTGCCGCCGCTGCCCTGCATTATAATCGCGCCCGTGTTGCGCGTGGTGCAATACAGGATGGAAACGCCGGGAATGCCGACAAGCCCTGTAGCGCCGACAATCAGAAGAGTCCTCGCGTAGCCAAACGTGCCAGCTGGCACGAAGACGTTGCGCTTAGAAATGGAACCGAAATTCAGGCACGCTTGAATGATGGCCCCGTTATCTGCAATTTTAGAATTGAGCGCCCCTGCCGCCATAATGTCAATTTGACGCCCAGCCATAATCCAATTGGATCCACCAGAATCCTTAAACCACCAAATATCCTTACCTGCGGCATAGGCGGTATCAAGAGTTCCAAACTCACCCGTATCTTTTTCGAAAGTGGCCTTGTTGCGATCAGTCAGACGAATAGTGTTGATAGACGGAAGTGTACCAGCGATATCAAGTGCCTTGGCCTGCGCAAAAGTACCAATATCGTTTACGTTGGGCCCGATTGGCCCCTGTTCCCCTTGCTCCCCGGTATCGCCCTTTGTCGCGTTCATAGAAACGTCAGAGATGCGAAACAGGAAAGACGTAGTGTTTGGCGCATATATATCGAGATGGTATGTACCGGGGTCGACGTATAGGCTTATATTGCCCAACTCGTCAGTCTTGGCCATGTTCTCAACACCGGATACGACCACGATGGGCGTACCATTTTCATCGGAAGAAAGCGTCACCGTGCTTTGTGTTGAACGGTCGATAACCCTCGCAAAATATCCAGAAAGGCCGTTCCCGGCTTTGTTTTCAATTTTGTCGAAGAAATGATACATCACTGGTTGCTTTCGTTGGTTAGACTAACCGTTATGTCTGCGATTGCCACACTACCTAAAGAATCCGTGCAAGTCACTCTTGCTATAGAGTCCTCAGTAACGCCCGATGTTACGGTTTGAGAGAATGATGTAGCGGCCATGTTAGGAGAATTGGCAGCGGCGGAACCACTGATGATTGTCCAGGTATAGCTATACGGTCCCAAACCACCAGAAGGCGTGGCTTGTGTGGTATTGGACGTTACCCGCGCGGGTCTGTTGTTCGTGTTGAGATTGTAGCCAGATACATCGAACGCGCTGACGGTCAGGGTGGACGTAAAGCGGGCTATGGAACGCCAAGATCCACTTCTGTAAACTTCCCCGCGCGTCAGATTGCGAACAGCACCTATAGTCGCCTCACCACGCCTAACCGTTCGCCAGTTTCCAGAGATGAAAGCGTCCATCAGGCGTAGTAGAACACAACAAGGCCCTCAGAGCCCGAAGGACGCGCGGAGCCTTCGGGCAGGAACATCACACGGCCATCAGTCTGCGACGCGCCAGCGTGGTGCAGATATGCACCTCGTGTGGAACGGAAGATATCGCCCGTGTAGGTTCCGCCAGTCGTCGGGACGTAGCCGCCTGTGGCGGGAATGCGATCATAGGTATCGCGCATGACTGCCGCGACGTACCTCAAGGCATTATTGAGACCAGCGGGCGAGCAACCTTCACCAACATCAACGCCACCGATGGTTACGTTGACTGAGGGCGTAGTCGAGAATTCAGTAGCAGATGGCATGTTACTTACTCCTGTATTCTGCTATACCATGCATCATGAGTTGGGGCATCATATTAGGTATCATGCTGAAAGGCATTATCTTCGAACTGTGGCATCAGATGTCATTGAGTCGCCAGAGACGAACCGCCAGCCGCCAGCATGGGCGCTCCGAACAGTCCGCCAATGCGCGCCCGGTTCGCTATGCCGTTACCAGCGCGGATCAACATATCAGGACGATCGAGCAGTGCAGCCGTTAGGGCGCGTTGGCCTGCACGAGTTCCACCGGCAGCAAGCAACCCAGCGAGGCCAAGCACGCTTCCAGTGCCCGTAGCAGCCCCATCAGTGCCACCAGCAGCGTATCCCGTACCACCAGCGCCCAACGCGGCAAGTCCCGCCGTCATGGTCGCGCGCCCTGCCGTACCGCTATCCGCAACCTTGCTAGTAAGCACGCGCTGCCCTGCCCGCGTCAGGTCAAAGAACGGCTGGCGGGTAGTGCCCTGCGAGTTGCCGAACTTCCGAGAGTTGGCAGCAGCGGCATCGGCAAGCTGCGAAGGCGCAAACACTCCAGGCTCACCGACACGTGTACCAACACGGGCGCGGTTGACAGCATCCCGCAGGATTTCCGTGTTGCGATATGCGCTGTTAGCCGCTTGATACGCTGGCATCACGTCGGGGGCTTGGCGGTTAAGCAACCCCTCTAGCGCGCCTTCAGCCTGCCGTGTGACGTTGCCGAAGTCTTGCCCGTAAGGCTCGTTGCGGAGCGTGGCGGCATCCTGTCGAAGCCCGCGCATTGACTGCTGGAACCCATTGCCGGTCAACCCGCCATTCGCGTCGAACGAATTACCGACGCGTGTGGGCAGGGTATAGGCCGCATTACCGCGCATCGGATCAGGTAGGGCCTGCCCCGCCTGTACAGCACCACGCATATCGCCAACAAAAGGCGCATCAGCCTGCACGTTCACGCTGTCCAAAGCCTGCGTATAGGCATCGCCAACACGGCCCTGTGCAACGTCGATACCTTGCTCACCAATCTGCCCGCCAGTGTTGGCATTGATCGGAGCGAGGCCCTCATCCATTGCCGCGCGGTTGAAACCTTGGAAGCCCTCAAGGCGACGCGCGTTGGTCATGGTTCCCACGCCGGGTAAACCCGTAGTAAGGTCTTCAGCAGTCTTCACAGCGGCACCCAAGCGCCCAGACTGCGACAAAGCCTGCCCCGCCGTCATAGGAACACCCTGCGCTCGCAATAGCTGCACGCTGGGATCCTGCACGCCGCGCAATACATTTGCCGCACCTCGGGCCAACCCCCGCCCAGCAACGCCGCCAGCCAGACCGCCAACGCCACCGCCAACCGCCCCCAGCAGTCGCGAGCCGTCTTCAGTCGAACCAGCGCCATAAGCCGCGCCATACAAAGCATCGCCACCTAGCGCAGCCGCACCAGCACCCAACCCAGCGCGCGCAAGCCCCAGCTCAGCACCGCCAGCCGCCAATGCACCACCCGTCACCGTTCCAGCAAGCGACGCCCCCGGATACTGCTGTCGAGCGTAATCCATAGCCAAACCGGACTGCCCGCCTGCGATATTGTCGAGTGTCCCAGCGGTCAAAGCATCTGCCGCACTAATCGCGTATGCGCCACCCGCCGAGTCAGCCAGACCGCCCAGCGCCTTACCGACAGCACCGCGCGTATCATCAGCCACCGGAGGCGCGAAGTTCAGCCGTCCACGCTTCTGAATAGCTGCGATCGTTGCAGGGTCGGAAAACGTCTGGAAACCGTTGTCGGCAAGCAACGTGTTCAACTGCTGCACCCCAGCACCACGCGTGTAAGCGTCAGACAGCTTCTTAGCCATCGCCACACCCGCTGCGCTTGCAAAGTTATTTCCGCCACCGGACCCGCCGCCCGTTACGCCGCCCGCAACAGAGCCAACGTCGTATCCTGCGGGGCCTTGGGGGGTCTGCGTGGTGCCAGCGCCGGGAATAATGGCACCCTGCGCCTGTTGCCCCCGCATCTGTTGCTGTGGGGCGCGCTGTGGACCGCCCATAGAATCCGCCATGCCCTGCAAACGCTGAATTTTGGCAAGAATCCGTGCATCGCGATCACCAGCTTGCGGAATATAAGGGCCAACAGCGCGAGCCACTTCTCCGGGGGTATTAAGCTGCGATGCCGAGAGGTTAAGAGCGGGGCCGATAAGTGCGGCAGCCGCGTTACCGGCATCATTCGCTAAACCATTTGCATCAGTGGGCAGATAATCAGTAAGGCCTGCCAATCCCTTCGTCTTTAGCGGGCCAGCGGCGAACGCCTTGCGCATCGTGTCGATAGCGCGCTGGAGGTTCTCGCGCTTGGTGACATTGGTATCCGGCGCCGCAACCTCACGGCGCGACTTCTCCAAAGCCAGCCGCGAAGCTTCCGCGTCAATCTCAGCCTTGGTCGTGTCAGCCGCCGCCTGCCGTGGCGCGTATGGAGCGCGAGCAGCCTCTATGGCAATCTGCTGTGCGGTCCGCTGGTTGCTTAACTGAGCGCCGCCCAATTCCACGCCCTGCCGCTGCGCCTGGACAGGGTTAGGCGCGACGACGCTTGCGCCCCCCTGCGGGGCAGGCGAGGCCAAAGAAACAGGATTGCCCGCTTCGTCTATGTTCCAAATGTTGCCCGCTTCGTCGCGTGCCTGCTGCTGTGCCATTATACCCCCATGCGCCGTAGAATATTATCGGCGTAAGCATTGGTTTTCGGTCCCCAGAGACGCCGGTTAGGGCCTCCGTGGTATCGCATTAGCCCATCGCGGACGTTGCCGGTAGCGTTCAGGGATTCCTCAAGATACCCCTGACCAAGCGCACGCTGATATGCTGCCGCCGCTTCGGACGTTCCCGACATAAGATCCGGTCGCCACGGGACACCAAGCTTCTTTGCGACACCAGCAGCGGTAGCGGGAAGCATTTGCGTCATGCCTTGCGCCTGCCCGTACTGCGTCATTGGCCCCGACACGCCCGCGCGTCCACGGCTTTCCTGCTGGATCAAATGCGGCAGGATATCACCGGACTGGAAAGGTACGCGCCCCTTGCAAGGGCGCACCTCCACCACCTAGCGGGGTGAGCTTGCCGACAGGGGCTTGTGGCGGTGCTTGCATGCTGGCATTGGGCCTTACGTACTGACCTCCGCCAGCGCCATCGGGGATGAACTGAGCGGGGTTGGCAAGCGTGGTAGCCCGCTGGAGATACAGCGCCTTGCCTTGTGGGGATGCAGGGTCGATACCAGCCGCCGACAGCGTGCGAGTAAACGTATCGTCTTTCGCGATCGTGGGATGCGCTGCCTCGTACTGCTGCTTACGCTCCCAATCCGTATATTCGTCCGCCCTGCGCCGCTGATACTGCGCCGCTTCTGCCGCCTGCTGCTGACGCTGCTGCAAGGCGGGCAGGAACGTACCCTTGCCGCCGCCCCACTGCGATAGCGTATCACCCAGCGTGCCGATGATCATCTTAGCGGTGGATGGCGGTGCATAGGCCGCGACAGGTGCGGGGACACCCATAGACGTTGGATCCTCAACAAGATCCCCCGGCGTCCGCCCCATAGGAGCCCCAAACAAGCCGCGTCGTGTCGTTCCTAGCATATCAGCCTCCCGCATACGCGCTAGCGGCGTTGCCCGCCATCTGCGCGATTAGAGATGCAATAGAAGGAGAGGATTTCTGGGTGGTGTTAGTATATTGCCCAAGAAGCCCACCAATCCCCGCGCCAGCACCCGTTGCTGCCTGCACAGGGGCCTGCTGCGACTGGAGAATGCTTTGCACGACACCCAATGGTGCGTACTGAGCCGAAGAAATGCCGCCCGCCGCCGATGCCGCCGAGTCCATGCGATTTCGCTCGTTCGTGTAGTCCGTATAGCGCAGGTTGTTCTCATTCTTTGCCAGATTGCTCGAAATGATATCCCCAAACGCCGAGCCACCCGTAAGGCCGCGCGTTCCGAGGGACGCTGCAAGGCCGTTCCTAACCCCGGCATTCGTTTGGTCGATCTGCCCTTGGAGGTAGGGGTTGCCCGAGTCCAGGTATTTGCCCGAAGTGACATCCTGATTGTACTGCATGGCCGACTTAACGCCGGGGTCGCCATTGGCGTAGCTCTCCATAAGCCCTGGAACCGCACTAGCCAGCGAAGAAGCTGTGGAGGCAATACCCGGCGCTGCCGCATTGTAGGCACTGGTGATGTTGCCCGCAGCGCCTTCGATAGCGCTACTATAGACGGGCTTAGTCGAGGTCTTGGACTTACTTTTCATTCTTAAGCTCCAGAATCACAAGCCCGTCCTCATATCCGCAGCAGGTCCAGTGAGGTAATAGCCGAAGCCAACCTTTACGCCCCCACAGTCTAAGGGATTTTACCTCGGAATGAAAGGGGGACGTAACAACCATACGCTCCAACTCTCGCAGCGTGGCAACTGTCATCTTGCCGCCGCCTAAACGAATGTCACAAACGCCGTCTTGGTCTACTTCGCTTGTTATGGTCATGCTGCCAGCATGCCATAAAGCGGCATGGCCGGTGGCTAGTTTATGCTCAAGATCCGCCAACGAATACCCCGCCGCATCAGCTGCTGGCTGTAGTTTGGCGCGGTCTTGGTCGGATAGGGTCAAGGAACATCCACCCAATCGGAACCATCATAGTATTGCAGCACGCCGCCACGATACCGGACATCTTCAGCCTGTGGCTTGCGGTTCATAAGCTCATTAATCGCATTTGCCACCAAACGCGGCCAGTCGAGGCGCTTGCTGTCTACGGGAACGGGCTTACTCACCGTCCACCGCCAGCGCTGTAGTCAACGTCTACGCCCTCGCAATAGGACCAACGCACCCCAGCCGCCACAATCATGGACAAAGCCATATACCGCCCCCGCGCACGGATAGGAACCCTACCCGAAGGCTGCATTCCCGACTCCGTAACGATGCCCAGCGCGTCCCCCATGCGCTGTCGTGCGTCGATGCGGATGGTAACACCGGTAGTGGCGTCGGACATGGGCGTAACGGACCGCACACGCGCCACCATAGGATCCGCCAGTGCTTGCCATCCCATAGTGATCGTAGCCGCAAGATTAGGCCCGGACAGCGCTCCAATCCGGTTCTCACGGTCCACCACATACAAACGCGGGTCGCCACCTTGGAACCGGGGATCATCAAGCGAATAGGGCATCGTATCGAGGTCTGGGTACAGTGTGCCCACCTGTTCCAGCGACACACTGCTTTCGTAGCCTGCAAACAGACCGGAAAACGGTATTTCTATCGTGCTGGCGCGGTCTATAACCCAGTTATAGACCCAGATACGACCCGGAACGCCTGGAACTCCCCACATGACCAAGGAGCGCTTGGGGTCCACAGCCGCCCACATTTTCTCGGCATCATCTTCGGATACGGAATCGCGGAAGGACTGATCGAATTTCTCGTTGCCTAGTGGTTTGAGCGCCTGCCCATCCTCCAGCGCCATGAAACCCCGGTCAGACCGAAAGAATATGGAGCGGCCTGCTTGCGCGATGCTTCCGCTGGAAGCGCACCCGAAGTTAGGCGTGATTTCACTGAAGCTAAACGGGGCTGTGGCATCTCCGGTCCTCTCCATGCGCACCAAACGGAACCGCTGAAGGATAACACCGTACTCGCCGCCCGCAATACCCTTGATTTCGCCACCGGTGAGCATCGGCTGGAACCCGGCTTGATCAACCGCAGGCGTCCACTTGGTGTGATCGTTGAACGCGGACCACGACACCAGCAGCTTGTCGCCATCAGACTGCGTGATGACTACCTGATCACCGACAACAGCCACGCCGTTGCCCGATGGCGCATCTGTCAGCGTGGAAGCCGTGCCCGCGTTAAGATCAACCTGCTTCGTTTCGACGCCATTGACTGCCACAACGAAATTGCCGAACTGCGTAAACCGCCAGCGGTCTGCAACGGACATGGCGGTGAGCAATGAGGTCCAGGTGCCGCCAGAATAGCGCGATAGGCCGTTAGCCGTACCCGCCAATAGGTATGCCGTGCCGTCTGTGGAGATAGCCGCAAAACCACCCTTGAACGTGGCGGGTAGGGGATCGGAGATGCTGGCGAGGGATTTTACCGGGCGATACCCGTCTGCGGCTGGCAGGACGTTGATAGCCGCCGTGAGGACTCCGCGCGGAAGCTGATCGGGGAGGAATGCGGGGAAGGGAAGGCGCTTGGTTGACATTACCCGGTATACCAGATTAGAGGGTGGTTATCGAGTTTCACAGTCAGGCAGGTTCGATCCCTGCTCGTTGGCCGAGGTCTGGGAGAGGAGTCGGGGCAGTACCGACCATGATGAAAATCATGCTAGTGACCTAGGAGATAGGTAGGCCCGATTGACCGGTCGTAAGCGGTCAAAATGCCGGGTTAGCTCAGTGGTAGAGCGGGAGTTTGAAGAACTCCGCGTCAGTGGTTCAATTCCATTACCCGGCACCATCAAACCCTCACCATCCCAACCTGCCGCAACCCCGTAGGCGTCAACGGAGCCGCCCCCCAGCGCGTGGAAATGGCGTTCTGTTTGATCGTTTCGGTCAGCGTCGCAACCTCCTGCGCCGCCTGCGCCATACCGTCAGCATCACGTTCGCGACGTGCCAGATGATACAGCACACCAGCAACGTACAGATCCGGGTGCTTGCGCAGAAGCCAGTTCGATACCGACGCGTCCGACAACTGCGCGATACGCTGGTAATAGACCATCTCGACAGTCACCAGGCCAACAGGAGCCACACGTAGGTTACGCCCCTCAATGGCATAGGCCTGTGGGCAACCCATAACACCGCCATACGCCGCCAGCATACCAGCGGGTGACATAGACCGCAGTCCGCGATCCGGTGCCGACTCCACGAAGATAAACCGCATTTCGTGGAAGTCGTCGGGCAACTGCGTCAGTTCCGACGTAATATCGAACACCAGCCGCGTTTCCATGTCGGGCGTGCGCAGCGTGCGGTTAAACTCCGCCTCCGCCTTGCGCAACGCCCGATCGATGGCCTCCTGCGAATAGTCGGAATCGTCCATCATATCCCGAATCTCGTCTACCAGCTCCGAATAGTTGGAGATGGCGCCGGGGGCGTAGGTTGGGATTGCTATGGACATATTTCAAACAATCCTAAGAATGAGGAACCCAGGAACCCGCCAAAGCCAAGGCATATCTTACGCCTTCATTGAACTGAGCCCGGTCAAACGTCAATTGTGGTCCGCCGAAAGGGATGGTGACCTCGATATAATCCGCAGACACCTTGGTAACGGGGTAGCCGAACAGTTCGTCGCCAACTTCGATATCTCGCATTATGCTGCCTTCCATCCAGTGCCAGAGAAATACGTCAGAGTACGAATACCGCCGCTAAGCAGGGGAACGGTACCGCCTCCTACCAACCCCGTGAGGTTGATGCCGAACAGGCCAAGAACGCTATTCGAGGTGACCGTGAAACTAGCTCCAGGCCATACATTCGTGACCTGCGGCGTGACGTTGATGTTCCCGATCAAGGTTCCGGTCAGGTTTATAACCGGTGCAGTCACAAGGGGAATAAGGCTCATGCTACCACTTGTCATTGCCACTGGCGCGGGCGCGTAATCGGTGCGCTGAGGGCGCCAGTAAAACCCACTAGCATCGCCCTCGCAGATCATTACGGTCTGAACGCCGCCCCAAAGATCACTGACCCTCCCATAGAACCCACGATACTGCGAAGATGCAGGATACGTCGCCAGCAGCGTTCCAACGGACATATACGCACCGTCACCGACAAAGGATGTCGGGATGATGGGCGGATTATACAAACCCTCAGGCATCAGGAGAACCTATTAACGGTGTATGGCTGGGTTGCTGCTGTAGATAGCAAGGTCAGCGTGCCAGCGGTTCGATCCGGAGGGCTGTAAGTGCCGCCAGCTACGATTGGGAACGATCCCGCCCCATTGACCACAGGCGTGCCCCACGAGGCCCACAGCGTGGCCGTTGAGGGGTTTAGAACCTCGGTACGCGTGGTATTCGTCATCACGATAGCGGCATTACCTCCGCTCGTGGTGATCGCGCCCGAAAGCGCTGAACTAACAGTGCTGGGCGGGCTGTGGAACCACGAACCAGTAATGTCTCCGGGCTGGGAAACAAGCTGCGTTCCGTTGTACAGATAACCCAGCGCAGCCATAGGCGCTGCTGTGGTTGAATCTGCATCGCGTGCCATGTCTAGGACAGTAAGGCCGCGTGCTGTTGCGGCGCTGAACTGGTTTACGCCAACGATCAACGCGCGAATATTGCCCCGACTGTCGCCATTGACGGGGTTGTTTGTGTTGTTCGTGTAAGTAGGCATAATGCTGGTCATCGTTCTGGCCGCAACTGGGAACGCCGAACCATCGCTGGCAGGCGTCACCGACTGCGAAGACGCGGCAGGCTGTGCACCAGAAGCGCCGCCCGCAATAAGCAACCGACCACGGTTATCAACCTGCATATCTCGTAGGACATCGCCATCACTCAACGTAGGCGGCGTCAGGTTGTACTTAGCGAAGTCCATAGATAAAGCCCTTTATTCTCACGCGGTTACCTAGCTAACATGTATCATAGTGATGGGGTGCTTTCTAGACTGTTATTGTCGTCTACACTGGATGCGTATGCCGCAAAATAGATGATAAATTTAATTGCAACGAATTAGGCCTTCAGCTTGAGATTGAACCCGCCCGCGCCGTCACTGGTCTTATAAACACGACCTGAGACCAAGCCAGCAGCAGCAGCCGCGGCTTCGCTCGCATAGGTTACTGCATTGCTAAGAATCAGATTACGTATGTAGGCGTTATTCCAGCGAGTTGCAGCATCGCCAAGATCGCCGCCGCCGTCTGCCATCGGCTTGATCGTGTAACCGACTTCCATGCGGTTGCCGTAAAAGCGAACGGCATCAAAAGTGTTGATGGCAACACCCAACTGAGACGCGCCAGGACGCCAAAAACCAGTCGTCGGTTCGGCATCAAACGCGAACGCGGGCGCAGCCAAGCTACCGGTCGGCATAGACCCTACACGGCTGATGACTGTCCCGGTTCCCGCATCGGAGATCGTGTTGGTCGTCAGGGCACCGCTTACGCTTGCAAGAGAATACAGAACTCTGGTGTTCGTGCAGGTCACATCAATCGAAACCAACTTGTATCCGTCGGCCGCCCCGTCAGTGGCAATATGCTTAGGGTTGATGACTGTTGCATTGTTGCAGTTCCGAAGATCGATTGGGTAGCGATCTCCTACTGCCGTGCCAGTATGAGTCTGCTGAAATCCGGATATTGTCAGGTCGTCCTGATCGCTGGCGATCAATGCTGCACGACCGCCGCCCACGTTGCTCACAATCACCTGACAGTCGGTGATCGTGCCATAGCGGTTTGTCCATTCCTGCACAGCACTGTCGGCTTTACGAAGACGGATTCCCCACGCCGAGGCAGAACCGCGCACGTCCACTTCGCAATCTGACACGGCGTAGTGCCCGCAATCAGTTAGCTCAATCCCGCACTGGTTGCTGTCGATGCTAGCACCCAAGGAGACATTGACGCCAGATACGATCACCGATGCGCAGTTCCACGCCTCGACGCCCCGCGCGCCGCCCTTGGTCTGCACGCTGGACATCTCGACCCGATCACCCTTTCGGATTTTTAGAGTCGACGAGGAATTGTTGAGCCCTGTCACATTGGTCGCGCGGATGAAGTCGGGCACTGCGCCAGAGCGGTTCGTCACATAGAGTGCGTGGCCAGGGTCGTTCACGGTAGCGCTTCCCGAACCGTTCTGCGCGTCAACCATGTCGGCTGCCTTAATGTCATCCAACAATATTGATTGTGGCTGCGCAGCTAGAAGGCCGAAAACTCCCCGGACAAACCGCACGCCGTCCATTTGGATAGTACCAGACTTTTTGGATATGTCGGTATAATCGCCAAGATACTCGACGTGCGTCGTAAAATCTCGGAACTCCACATTGCGGAACGATAGGCCAGCACCAAGATACTGACGGACCGCGCAGCACGCCGTGTTGCCGTTCCCCGCAACCCCAGTACCCGGTCCACTGCTGACGCCTTTGACCTCATTTTGAAGCGCGCCGTTCTGCGAATTGTCAAATGTTAGGTCGACGAAAGACACCGACTCTGCGCCAACCTGAGCAAACATTTCGATTCTGTTGCTCACGGGGGCTAATCGAGTAAGGCCCGGCACGCCGCGAATAGTTGTATAGGCGCCCGATACTAGCTTAAATGCTAACCCCTCGTTTGTACCGATGAGATTTTCGGGCAGTACGCCTATCGAAAGCGGCATAGGAGGCAGTTGAATGATGCCGCCCGGATTAGCATCAATCGCCGCCTTGATCCGCGCTGTGATCTCAACTGGCGAGGACAGAGCATTGATTTCGACCGAAGTGACAATCTGCCCTGCAAGGGTATTCAACGCCGGTTTCAGGTCATACGGAGGGGGAGCAACGACACCCATCAGGTGCGCTCCGTGATGCGTGCTGCGCCGTCAACCGAAGACCAGATGCCTTGCACGGCCCCCTTCCAATCAGTGGCCTCGTAGTAACCCGGCTGCGTCGTTTTGGGGGCGATAACGAACGTGTAGTTCGTCGCGCTGGCCGTCCCAGACCCTTCAAGGATATACAAAGTAGCGGCGCTATCATTGACTACCGTGTCGCGGATCCGATTCGCGCTAGCGGGCAGCAACGCAACGCTGGTCGCGCTGGCGGTCACGGAACGCGTAGTCGCGCTCGACGTGCTTGCGGGCTGGGTCTGCGCTGCATTAGCGCCAGTCCCGCTGGAGAACACCAGCCGACCCCGATTGTCCACCTGCATGTCGCGCAGAACATCGCCGTCGTTCAACGTCAGCGGTGTAGCATTATACTTGCCGAATTCCATGCAGGCGCACCTTGCTTGAGAAAACGGGGCACCCGAAGGCGCCCCGCTAGTCTTGGTTACAGCTTCGGTTCGTAGCTCGCCCGAATGGCTGCCTTCAGTGCGTCCGCATCCGTGCCAAGCGTGGCAAGACCGGAAACCTTACGCATGAAAGCAACAGCCTTCAGCGCCGTAACGGGGAGTGCGTCAAGATCCGCGTCGTCGGGAATCGACTCCTGCGAGGTTGCCATAACCAGAGCTTCCTTTTCAGGAACCTTCTCCCAGCTTTCGCCGGGAGTGGTATCGACTTCCTTGCCGTCAACCTTGACCTTGGTGGACTCCCAAAGGAACGGCTCGCCCGCTGCGTAGATGATGCCGCCAGCCTGGACAGCATGCGGGGCCTTATAAAACTGCGTCGTCATATTCAGGGCTCCTTATGCGGTCTGGCGGGCGGCAACGACGCCTGCGGTGATGCGACCCGTCGTCGGCGCCGTGCCAGCCACGGTGTAGTTGAGGCGGACGTAACGCTCGTTGGTGCCCGCCATCAGCCGGTCAGGAAGCAGATACTTCGCCCCCGTTGCGAGCTGTGCCAGCGTGTAGGCTGGCGACGTGAACACCGTAACCGGCGACGAAAACGCCGCGTTGTCGTCAACCTGAAGCGAGATGGTCAGCGAGGTGAGGTTGTTGAACGACTGCGTGACCGTGACGGCCATTTCCGCATCCGTACCGAAACCGATTTCGCGAACCATCGGGCTTGCGGCACCGTAAATGGTGCCGGTTGCGCCGAGGTCGATAACGTTGGTCGAAGCCGCCGTAGCGGTGATTGCCTGCCCATCGCTGAACAGGAGTGCGCGCGAGAAAATCATTATATATCCTCCTGTTAAGCCACAAGGCTCTCGGCGTTGATCAAAGCGTCGACCTCGCGAATTGGAATATTCCGATACACAAGGATCTCCTGCCCTGCCACGTCATCCGGGCGAAGCTGAACCTTGTCCGCATGCGTCGTTGCGCTGTCGAGAGCCTGAAGGAAGGTGCGGTTTGCGTAGATGACCGTCTTGCCCATCGACACCATGCCGCCGTTCTGGATCTTGCCGTTACGACGGCCCTGAAGCGCCCAATAGGCCTTCGAGAGCAGAGCGTAGGGATCGACCGTGCCAGCCAGCAGGTTCGAAACGTCGATGTTCGCGATACGGGCGTTGAAGCGCCAGTCGCCAACCGAAACGCCGACATGCTGGCGGAACTCTTCCTCCTTGCCGTAGTACGCATTGCCGATATCGTCGGTAACGCGCTGCTCGCCCTTGTCCTTGCGCGAGACGCCGCCCATCGTACCCTCAGGGTAGATCAATCGCGTCTGGTTTGCGCCATGGGTGACGAACCACACCGACATGTTGTCCGAACCGACGCCACCGCCATTGATGACCTGCGGATTGGTAAGCGTGTTGTAACGCGCGCCAAGGCCCTTGAAACGCTCCGGCGTGGTTGCCGTGTCGCTGTAGAAGAAGTTGGTCTGGACTTCCTGCGCGATCGACTCAAGGAACGGCTGCGCTTCCGACATGCGGACTGCGCCGGGGTTCTTCGAGATCTCCAGCAGGCGGTTGTCAACGAACGACAGGCCCTCAACGAAACCGGTCGTGTCTTCAACCTGCTGCGTGGTGGACTTGCTCTGCGGGATGCCCTGATAGAGCTTGCCCCACGTAACAGGCGGCAGGCCAGTACGCGTGGTGGTCAGATGCTTGGTGCCCTGGTTGCACTCGACCGTGTAGGCGTCCTGCATGAGCGGGTTGATGGTGTTAAGCGCCTCGATAACCGGTGCAAGGGCACGGGTGCTGTCGGTACGCTTGGCGAGGTCGATTAGATCAAGATACGAATTGCCGATAGTTGCCACTCTGGCCTCCTAATCAGTCGTTGGGGTAGAGCATCTTTTCCATGCTAATCGGCTGACCCGACTTGCCCGAAGAGGTGCCCGGTTTGATCGTGACCGGAGGAAGCTGCCGCGTTGGCTTGAACTGGCCATTGGGATTGCGCCTTGCAGCGTCCTTAGCGGCCTTGTGTTCGCGCCACAACTTGGCGTCCTGCTGGTCGTCATAGATAGTGCGAAGGGCCTTCAGCTCGTCCGCCGTAGCGTGATCGATCTGCGACCTGTCGAGCCCAATCTTTTCAGCCGCCTCGAAAGCCTTGTCAAAGAACCCGGTGCGGGTTTCCTCGTTCTGGATCTCGGGGATAGCCATCAAAGCCCGGTCGCGTGCGTCAACAAATGCCTGATCGACAGTGCTGGATGCCTCGCCACCGATTTGCTCTACTTCCTGCATGAACTGCGAGAGTTCAGCCTGAGCGGAATCATAATGGGCTTTCTGCGCCACGTAGGAGGCTGGGTCGGAATACGCCAAAGCGGGGTCAGGCGCATCGGGAAGTTTGATGCTCTCCACAACTGCCCGCAACTGCTGGCTATAAACCGCCTTCGCCTGGGCATCGGCCATTGCTGCGCGGCTTTCGGCTTCGCGCTGGGCGTTAGCTGCCTTGGTGGTGGCTGCGGTAACTTGACTGTTTCGACGGGCTTCTACGTCAGCAAGGAGGCGCTGGGCTTTGGGGTCAAGCTGCGCAAACTGCGTTTTCTCGTCCGCATTAAGACTGGCAGGGGCTTCGATGACCTCGGCGGGTTCGTCGTCCTCGTTCGTCTGTTGTTCGCCGGTGTCGTCGCCGTCGTCGTCCTGAGACTCTTTCGGTTGGTCATCCGGGTACATACTATCAATGTCGCTAATTTCCTCGCTCTTTTCGGGCGTGGCTTCAACGGGCGTATCTACGACAGCCTCGGTAGCGACCGTCGTATCTTCGACAGAATCGCCGCCGACTGCTGCATCATCTGCAAACTGGGTCATTGGAGTTTCCTAACTGCGGTAATGCAGTGTTGGGAAATTACACCAATGTTTGGGAATCTGCAACGGGTATTCGGTGGGCAAAGAAAAACCCGCCGGAGCGGGTTAGGTGCAGAGCCGGATACTTTAGGCCATTACTCCTCCTTCCCGTTAGAGCTTTTTCATTCCTCATGTCCGTTATTGAAATATTCATCGTTATTGCCGCCCGCATTCTTTGTGGGCGGAATGCCGAGAGCCGCTAGGGTCAGGCGGACAGCTTCACGGGCGCATGCGTAACCTTGCGCGGACTGATACTTGCAGGTGCCGTCCTCGTTTAGATTGGCCATAACCGCTTTGTTTGCGATATCAGCCTCGTACATCTCTTCTTCCTGATTAGTTGCGGGCTGGGTAGCGAATGATTGAATTTCGCGAGCCTGCGCAATCAGGCTGTCGACGACATCTGAACTGTCGTCATCATGGCTCGGCGGCGTCCACCCATCATCGCCAGTATGCGTCAATCGAGAAACCATCGATACAAATTCGGCCATAGTATCAGCCATCGTTCTTATCCTTTTACCCTGTTTCGCTAATTTCGCTTCCATCTCAAGCCCCCCGAGGCAACCGACGCCAAATCTTAGCATTCAGCGCCAACCTTTGGCGCTCCTTGCTATTTTCGGCGTCTTGCACGGTGTCGCGAGGGGCTTTCTGTGCCTCTAGTAGGCGCGCGTAGCATTCTTCGGCGGCGTTCACAGCCCCAAGATCCGCCGACGCTCAGGCGAAAGCTTCTCGATCTGCCGGGTGTACTTTTCGTTGGCTTCGGCAATGTTGCCGCCAGCAATGATCGCAGCGATATGCGCTCGGACGCCCTTAGACACCTCCATGGCGCGCGACAAGGCCTTGATCTTATCCGTAGCCCAAGGCTCAACAGACGCCACGTGCGCAAGCTGACGCAGATATGCCGCGTCCACCTCGTCAAACGCAGGTCCTAGCACCTGCATGGCGTTGGCGGCGGACTGGGCTTGGGCTGTGGTGTCGGGGGTCATGCAGAAGGATCCTCGGCGTGTTGAGCAATCGCCGCGCGGACAATAGCAACAATCTCTTCGGCGTCAGTGATAGCATCAAGAGTGGTCATGCCGTCGTGGCAGTTATTCCAGCCAGCTTGATACAGAGCCTCGACTACCGGATCGGCGAACGGTACGCGAGGAGAGGTATGCAGTTGTCTCCAACTAACTTCAGGCAACCCTATGCGGTTGACTTTGCGAATGGGTATTCCGTTATACTGTTCCATCTCATCTCTCCCTAAACGTCCGGCTTCCCAGCAGTAGAAAGCCCCATGACGTAATCCACCAGCAGATCCGCCTGCTCCATTGCCTCAGCGACCGTATCCGCGCCCATCTCGATCGCGGACGTTACGGCCCATTGGCGGAGGTCCATTTCTTCGGTCATAGGGTAGTCTCCGGTGGAGCTGGAAGGGGCATCCAGTGTGTTGGTGTTGACTGCAGCCCGTCGTGTTGAGCCATACGGAACCAACCGCCATCAGCTTCACGTATAATAGCCTGATTGTACCTACCACCTACCACTAGAATAGCTTGGCCATCATCGGGACAAGTCTCAATAGGTTGCCATTCGGCCATCTCAATCCTCCCAAGTTTGCTCCATAACCACTCACACCTAGGCGAACTATCACCCCCTCTCAGGTTAGAGGCCGTGGATGGATAGTCCGCCTATTGGGTGGGGTTGTCAAGGTGTTCAGCGGGCTTCGGGTAGGCAGCAGGATGCTCGCCTTTGGCGATTTGTTCCATGACCTGAAGCGACGGCATTGCAGTCCACACGTCCATCGCGTGAAAGCCGCCCACCTTGCCTGCGAAGTGAGCCGCCCGCGTATATTCCATACTGAAGCCGCTATCCCTGCAAACTCGGATGTAGAGGTCTTGGATAAATTTGCGCCGATCCTCGTTCATAACTGGGCCTCTTTCACCAACGCCCGCCGCCTCCGCTGCGATTCCCGCTCATGCACGCGCTGGCATGTTCGACAGCGGCCACCGGGGCGGGTGCCGTTGGGTTTCGTGTTTTCTGGAGTGCGGGGGTGGTTGCAGGGGAAGGTTTCGGATTGAGGCGTCAGCTTCTGGTGCGCGCTCATGCTGCTGTTGCCTTGGCGATAGCGGCGCGGAGAGCCTTGATTTCCTCCACCGCCCAATGAACTATTGGGCCACCCCATTCTGGCTTTGCGGCAGGTGGCGTCTGGCCATGCTGGAGGCGGTGCAATTCAGCGATTGCACTTTGGTCAGGGCACCCAGCGTCTAGCCATTGATGACCAGCTTCGGTCCAACCGGGGTGACGATCGCCAGCAGTTGCGCCAGCGGGGCGCTCTGGAGCGGGTGTGTATGCATAAAGCAAGCGGCGCTGCACCAGATCGACAAGATTGGCGTACGTCTGCTCGTCTGGCTCTACCTCTTGCAGACGTTCGTACAACCCCTCCGCTACAGCTGCATCAAAGCAGCCGTTCGTTTCGTTGATCCGCGCTTCGAGCAATTCGACGTAATCACGCAGGATCATTTCAGACCGGATGGTGCCGCTTGGGTCGGTCTCGGTTTCCAACATCATGATGTAGCGCCGCGCGTTCTCAGGCAGAGCGCTCCACTCTGCACCGGTCATCCTTGGTCGCGCGATTTCTTCCGTCACGTCCTGCGCGTTGGCGGTGGGAGAGAAATTTTGTGTCATTTGAAAGCCTCCATCTCGCCTCGATGAAGCCCTTATGAAAGCGCAATCAAGCGCCGTCAAGCGTCCAATCGACCGCCTTCTCGATTCTCACTCAGATTCGCACCATCCACCGCACGCTGCTGCTCAAACTGCCGCAACGCCATTTCCTGCTCGAACTGCATACGCTGCATGTTCATGTCGGCTTCGGCAGCGGCCTTCTGGTTCTCAAGTTCAAGCTTGGCGGCGGCTTCCTCGCGCATAAGTTGGATACGGGCCTCAGACTCCGCACGCGACGCTTCAAGCTGCATCTGCGCCTTTTGCCCGTCCAACTGCATCTGCGCCTGTGCCTTCTGCTGCTCAAACTGCTGACGCTGCTGCTCGATCGCCACCTTGCCCTCGGCCTCGATCGTGGCCGGGTCTTTCTTCTCGCCCTCTTCTGGTGCGGCAGACTGTGCCGGATCATTCACATACATGTTGGGATCACCCAGCGCGCTATCCGAGATAATCCCCGCCATGCTGTTGTAGATCTTGTCCTCGTCGACCAGCGAGGAACCCGCCATAAGCGCCTCCTTCTGCTGCTCCAGCACGAACATACGCGCCTGCAAACGAGCGTCCTTCCTGCCCGTACCCAGCCCTACACGGATCGTCATGTCCATTTCAGACTCAAACGACGACGCATCGATCTGCTTGAACTCGCCGCCAGTGCGGATAGGCTCGATTGCGCCGTAACGCTTCATCAGCCGCAGCTTCTTCTCGAACAGTTCCGCCAGCGCCTCGGCGTAGTTCCGCGCGACGTATTCCTCCCACTGTGCGCCCTGCTCGACCTGGATCTTGTAGCCCGTCGCCGTGCTGTTGAGCGTGTCAGCCGCAAGACCCTGGTTATGCCTCGTAACCCCCGTGCGAGCCTCACGCTCCCCCGTCATGAACTCCAGCGCCGTAAACGCATGTGGCGCGGCAAACGGCTGCGTCATGAACTGCACCGAGTTAGGCCCACGGCCACGGATAGGCGAACCCGGCACGATCGACAGAACGTCATCAATGGTGTTTTCATCACACTGCGACATGTCGATGTAGGGGCGTGGCGCGTTGGCGAAGTACAGCGCATCCATGGCCTGACGCAGCAGCACGGAGCGCACCCGCTGAATGTCCATGGTCTTGTCGGCAAGCGACTGCCCGACGATGCGGTGATGCATCGGGAACGGGCACCAGATGACGAACGGCTGTTCCTCGACCTCTTGGATTGACAGAACGGTATTACCGACGCGGTGCACGCAAATCAGCGTGTCGCTGCCATCGCCCATGTCCCAGCGCGTGTATTCTTCCTTGCGCCACACCTGCCGGTTGATGCCCTTGCCGTAGGATGTTTCGCTGTCCTTGCGTTCCCGTCCCTCATCACGTGCGTCCGACAGGCCCTGCGTGTCGTTGCTATCGTCCCACAGCACTTCGGCTTCGGCTTCGGTGATGCCGTGGTCCTTCATCAGCGCGGACAGCGTGCAACGGGTGCGATGCTGGATATACGCGGCATCGTCCAGCTCGCGCGCCTCAGGAGAGAAGCGGAATTCCTCGTTGGGTACGGCTTCGTCGCGGTACTTGGTCTTACCCTGAACGCGGCGACGGACGGTATAGAGTTGGTCAACTAGCCCGTCCGGACCCAAGAAATATGAATCGGGGATTGGTTCAGACGCAACGATCGTCTCATCCGCGTCTACTTCGGCCCCGCTAGCCTCACCCTCGACCATCTCGAACGTAGGCTCGGCCCACGTTTTGAACACGCCGGTCTTTTCCAGCAGCCCGGCCTTTAGGCAGTCATGCGCGATACGATACCCCGACTGCGCCCGCATGAACTGCCAAGCTACCAGCGCCGTTGCATCCTGTGCGCGGTCCTGGGCACGCTTGGAAGCCTCCTGCACCGAACGACGCCAAGCATTGGGATCCTGCTCTGGCGTCTGCTCCGGCAGATCCAGCATCTCCCGCGCCTCGAACTCCACCACCTTGTCCGACACCACCGTCCGCATGATCGCAACCGTCATGGCGTCCACCACCTCGGCAACGTCGCGCGTGACCAACTGCGAACGGCCGTCCATCTCATCACCGAACGGGCGTCCGTGGTAGAAGTCGAGCGCGATCTTACGATCTTCGTTCAGAGATGCGTCAAGCGAACGCATTTCCTCGCTCTGGAGGTAGGACAGCAGGCCGTCTGGGATAGTGGTGGGGTCGATCATGGGCGTCAGGCTCCGGGGGCGTTACTGTCCGTTTAGCATAAACATTGCGGCTAGACTACGCCACGACGCAGGCGAGACAGATCCATAGGCGCAGTCTTGCGCGGTTCTTCGTAAGCAACACAACCGCACCCAAACGCGTCTGCTGAATGGCTCGACCAGTCGTGGTCCGGCCCCAAACCGATTGATCGCTTCTCATCCCGCTTCTCATGATACCAACCCAACGCCTTCAACCCGGCGTCGCACTTCACCTCATCGAACCGCATACGGCTGAACAGCACACGCCCACGCTCGACACGCTGCATCGCTGCCCCCTTGCCCTGGTTCGGCACCACCTCCACCGGAAAGCCAGCATCCTCGAACGCGCGACGGTAGGAGGTGTCTATGACCTTCTCCTGCGTGTCGCCGTCGTGAGGTAGCCAGATCTTGCAGCGATCCTCTGTGTAGCCCTGTGAGCGCATCCAGGCGAGGTGTGCCCCGATAGGCTGGCCTTGACTTTCATAGTGGTTGATCCAGCGTATTTCCGTGCCGACGAACTGCGCGGCCCAGAATACGAAGTTGTCCGCTTTGGCCCCCGTGCCGCCGATGTCCGCGAACAAGCGGATGATGAGGTTGGGATCCTCGGCGACCATGCCGATGCGGCCTTCCTCGCGTGCCTTGGTCAGATGCGTTGCAAAGTATGCACCCTCGACCACACGGATGAAGTCGCCTTCCCAGATGTGGTCGTAGAGGTGCGGGCGTTCTTCTTTATCGCGAAGGCGAACGCGGTCTAGAATGTCGGGGAACCAAAAGTTATCACGCCAATTGATCTCGGCAATCTTGATGCGCGGATCATTGGTGTTACCAAAGCGCTTGTTGGTTGCGCTTTCCTCGCGCTCTCTATTCCACGTAAGCCAAAGCTCCGAGTCTGCTTCGCGAAGGGTGGGGATTAGCTTCGTCCAAGCCTCATCAGTTACCGGCTCGGCTTCGTCCACCCACGCAAGCTTAATGCGAGCCTTTGACTTGATGCTGTCAATGTTGCGATCAAGTCCAGCGAACGAATAGGAGATTCGCCCGTCATTTGTGCGAATGTATTTCTCGCCAATGTCAAAATGAGGAAGTAACCAGTCAGTTTCCCGAATGGCTGCTTTGATTTCCTCCAGAGATGAATCGGAAAGGGAATTCATAAACTGGCGACAACAAAGGATCATACCTTCGTCGCCAGCCTGCGACCACATTAACGCACGAACAGCGGACATCTTTGCAAACGTTCGGGTCTTGCCGCTACCACGGCCACCGTATGCGCCACGCACATCCGCTTCACCCGTAAACACCGGCACAAGCTTTTCCGGCATTTCAATCTGGGCTGTGGTCACTTTGGACTGACCGGCACCATCTCGATACGACTAGGAACGGCAAGAGATTCGCCATCAGGGCCGCTGAGTTCTTTGGGAAGGATAGATGCGACAATCTTGACGTAGTCGCCTGGGCGCTCGTCTCTCATGTCGATGATAGCCTTTACGCCGTTCTTGTTCCAGTCATCTAGAAGCGCGTCAATGAATGCTTCACCTAGTCTTGCACGCGCACCTTTGGGCCGACCAGCTGGATTACCAGACTGGCCGGGCTTAAAACGGGTGTCCCTGATTTCGCCTGTAACTTCAGGATTTTCCATATCTCTCATCTAACCCCAATCGCCCGAAGCATCAAGTCATCCTTCTCCGTTTGAGTTGCCCCGCATCGGGGCGTGGGTGGTGGGGGCTGGACCCAAGCTGGCGGCAACTCGCGCTAGAAGCAGTTCAGCCGCGGCATCCAGGAACGCGTCGAAATCACCAGCGCGGATCTCGTCGCGAGTCCGCTGGCGTGCCTTGAGCACCGAACCGGCGTGGCTATCGACCAACGCGACATGCCAGCCCTTCACGCTGTTGTGCTGGGCAGACCACCGTTTGTGCATCAGGCTGCGGCCTTTGTGCTTCTCACGCTTAGCTGCGAGTTCGATCGCCTCGTTCTCACTCATCGTCCCACTCCTCTATGAATAACCGGGCACATCATCGCCCCACAGTGCAGCTCAGGCTTGAGGGCGTGGTTCATGCGGAGGCGGCTGGGGTGGCGCTTGCTGGAACGAGGCATGCTTGCTCGCCAGTTTCAGGATTCCAGCCACACCAGCCGCACGACACCATGCCGGTCTGTTTGTTCTCCCAGCGGTAATCCTGAAACACCACCTCGTTGCAGCCGGGACACTTGGCTTTGCCTTGGGGTTCGTTGCTCATCATCCTTCTCCAATTTGCGATGTGTTGTGGGCGGGGGTGGTGGCGGGGGCGGGTTCACCGCCGAACGCGGCGTGTGCGCGAGCAAGGATATGCGGCAAAGGCATCCAGCCGACCGGCTTACCCTTGCCTCCGACGTAATGGTCGTGGGTCCAGCACCAGCCCGCGAACTGCCAACCTTGGCCCTCACCTTCGCCGACGTTGTGGTCGTTGTTATGGCCAACCGTGATCGCGATATCCGCATCGTCGAGCGCGTGGTCACCATCCTCCCGATAGTCTATCAGCAACATAACCGTCTCGTTACGACGATCCCATGTATCCATCGGCCGGAACACTTGCCGCTCGGCTGGCGGGATGACGGCGCAAGGCCGACCGCTGTTGTCGGTCAAGTCGTCGCCAACATAGTCGGGATTCACGCCAGCAGCGTTCGCAACCTGCTTGAACGGCACCCCGTACACACGCGCCAAATCAATCAGCACCGTGGCGCTTGGCCGCTTGATCTTGCCGGTTTCCATTTGGGACAGAAGGGCATTCGAGAATCGACCGCCGACCGCTTTCTCGACTTCCCGCAACGTCATACCCGCCTTTATGCGGAGCATTGCTAAGCCGCTCTGCTCACTCATCTCGCCTCTCCTCTATGAATAACAGGCGCCATCACCCGCACTTGTTTTGCTCGGCGTCTCGCTGGAGTTGGCGGCCGCGCTCAACCTGAGCAACGGCAAACTGCACCACGGCAGCGAAGCGATCTTCCGCATACCATAGCTCAGTCAATTCCTTCTCTGCCCGCTCGTACTCAGGATCCACCGGCTCCGGCAGTTCAGCACGCAATTCAGCAGCTTCCTTGCCAACATTCCATGCCGGTGTACCGGTAAGCGATGCCGCCTGAAGGTTGAGCATTGCCACGCGTCTAACGAAATCCTCCATCCTCTGCTCAAGCGCAGTGCGGGTGGGGGCTTCTGTCTTTGTGTAGTGGGAATGATTGGCGGGGAGGGCAAAAGAGGTAATGCCGCCATGCGTGTGTCCAGGATACGGGCCCCAGTTCAACTTAAGTGACTTATCGCATACCATGCCTTGAGGTTGGTCGGCATTCCACCACTTTACCAAACCATTGTAATCACCCAGCCACTCAGGCCGAATCCCATCAACTTTAATCTCAGGTCCGAATTCCATCTCAAATCTCCCTATTGCCTTCATCTCACAAACTAACGTATATGTCCAGCGTCCGCCGCGTTTCATCTCCGCGAAGGGCGCTTATGATCCGGGTTGAGCGGCTTCTCCCTAGCTGACGCTCCCCGGGTTTTTTGTGTCTAGCGGGAAGGGTTATGTAGCAGGCCAATCAACATGGCCGTCATCATAATACTTTTCCCCTGGGCATCCACAGAACTGGCAACGGACCATCACACGGTACTCGTTGTTGCCCATGTCCTCGACCTCGGCCCATTCGTGAGCGCAGGTATCCCAATCGGCCATCTCAACTCTCCCTATCAAAAACAACCGGCCACACCCCCGATCCCAACCGCCGCCAGAGCAACCCCTCCATGCCCTTGAAGCTAACCCCCTCCGACCGCGCGGCTTTCTCACGGTTCGCGCCCATGCGGGACAGAGCCAGGAGCTGGTGGTAGCGGTCGTTGGCGGCGGTGGTGTGCCCGGAAGGCATGGTTAAGCCTTGAACTTAGGCAGGATCTGCCACTCGCGACCATCCTGCACCGACACGGTTCCAATCTTTGAATAATCCTCATCATTGATCGGATGAGCGCACTCGCCAAACTCGCGCTTACCGACAAGACGATATTGCATAGGCTCGCCGTTATCGTGCCTACCATCGGCGTAAATCAGGCTTTCACCCTTGTACAAAAAGTAAGCCACGCCATCGACCAAGACACCGAGCTCCGCGCTGTCATTGACGATCCACTGCACCTTGTCCTGCGCATTGTGCTTCGCCTGTTCGGCGGGCGGCAGAAAACTCCAATCGCTCATCTCAAATCCTCCATTCATGCCCATACGGGCGGGGTGTGTGGGTAGCGTGGGGGCTAGAATATTCCGTAAAACCGGTTTCTAGCCCCGCTGAGAGCCTATTAAGCCTTGTAGGGCAGTGTGGTGGGGTTGAGCGCTTCCTGAGCCATCTCAGATGGCACCTTGAACCAATCCATGGCTGCGATTGCCTCTAGCACCCCCTTCCACCTTATCATCTTGGCAAGATCAGGTTCTGATTGAGGCGAACCGTCTAGCCGGGGCCTTCCGCCCCAAACTCCTGTGCGCGTTTTGGTTTCGATCATCTTAGCGCATGATGCCGCGTAGCTTTCCGGCGATCTGTCCTGTGAGTTTTGTTCAGGCGTACCCCACTCAAGATGAGCAGGGTTGACGCAGATTCTGTTATCGCAAAGATGGCGAGCCAAGCTTGGCACCCTGTAGATGATGCCCTTGATGTCAAAAAGATCCTGGCGCCCAGTCTTGAGAAGCAGGGAAACGCGATGCGATCCAACTTGCCTACCTTGGAATGTGCAAACTCCATACCCGCCACCACGCTTAGCGCCAGTCCATGGCCAGCAGGCATCCGGACCAGCCGACTTATCGACCTTGTTCCAAAACCTAGAAACAGATACTTCGTCAAACACAGCGGCGCTCCTATGCCGTTGAGGGGTGACATCGAGCGGACCTACCAAGAACGCTCTGTCACCCCGCTTATACACATTTGTTACGGGGCACGCAACTACCACCCCGCATTTTTCTCACCCGCGATGCAGGCGGAGGTATCCGGCTGCGTGGTCCGGGTTGATGCCGTATTTGGCCGCGAGCTTCACCGGATCCGCGTTGGCTAGTTTGGCGGGGTCGGTCTTTAGCAGGGCGATTAGGAAGGCGGTGAGCGGGGCGGTCGTCATACCGTCCACACCCTCTTACCGTTCACCCGCCGCAACCGCAGCCCCGCCCGTCTGTTGCGCTCCCTTACCTCCCACAGCGCTTTCAACTTAGTTAGGCGGTAGATCGGATCGGTTGCGTAAAGATCGCGCCGTCTGGTTGCTCGGCGGTCGTTGTCGAAGAGGCGGTAATCATGGTCGGCGTCGGTCATTTTCCATCTCCAATTAGGTCCGCATCGGTCGCTTTGTACACACCGACCACGGCACTTTCGCAAACATCTGTCATCAAGGCGCTACCTACCCCTTATAGCCCCTTCTCCAGAGTTATTACTATTATTGATGATTGGGTGTGTACAGTAGTAAGAAACGGCTGTTTTCCGCCAAATTTTGTGTACACACCCCCGTGGACATTGGGTGTGTACAAGAGCCGTTTTGGTGTGGACATAACTAAATCAAATTTGGTTAGTCGGGCGCGCAAACAAAAACGGGTGTGTACAAAACCCCTGTACACACCCGTTGTCCACACCCAAAAGGCCATTTGTACACACCCGTTTTAGTCGGGATAGACCCACACTCGCACGCTCTTCCGGCTCCCATCCGGCTGTATAATTTTAGGCGTTCGCTGCACCCATCCAAGAGCCGACATGATCGTCGCAATCCGCGTTTTCGAGAACCCGTCCTGCCGTTCCAGAGGAAGCTTGATGACGTTCGAAAGGATCTGGATGGAGGTGTATTCGATGCCTCGCACGATCGTATCCGAGATATGATCCTGCCACGGATCGATTGAGACGCGCTCGACCTGTTCAGCCCCGGCCAACAGACTGTCATGCTCGTTCAGCCACCAGCGTTCTTTGCTGCGGTAACGCTCGACCGCTTCAGCCCACAACTGGTCGCGCTTGCGGGTCAGCTTCTCCATGTCAATCCGCGTGCATGTGACAGGCCAGTAACGACGGTTGCCGGTCGGGTCACTCAGATAGCCGGTGTCGGACTTCGGGTTGACGGATGCGGCTAGAACGCACTGGCGGGGAGTCTCGACGGTATGCCGTCCGTAGGATGGGCGCACTTTATCCGTCTGCATGGTGATAATGGCCTTGACCAGATCCACGTCAGCGCGCCGAATGGATGACAGTTCGGCAAACTCAACAACCCACTTTCCCTGGATCTGCTCGACGAAACGCTTATGGTCGCGAAGCTCGTTGACCATCTCCGTGAAGTTGTCCGCACCGAACAGCACACGAAGCGCGGTGGACTTGCCCAAATTTTGGGGGCCTTCGAGAACAAGCATGTTGTCCATCTTGCACCCCGGCTCGTAGATGCGGGCAACGGCGCCGATCATCCACTTAGGTCCGATCATCTGTTCGTATTCCGTGTCAGGCGTACCGAACAGGATGGGCAGAAAGCGGTCCAGCCGAGTCACACCATCCCACTTCAGCGCGTCAAGATAATCGCGCACCGGGTGATAGCTGTTGTCGATCCCCAGGCGCGCAACGGCGGTTGGAATGTCGTTCTTGTTGGGCTGGAACCCGGCCTGCTCGATAACGATCTGGATATCGACGTAATCGGTGTCGCAGATCGGTGTCCCGCGCCATTCGGTGTTGCCGGTCATTTCGTTAAGCCGGATTGCCTTGCCCAGCGTGGGAAGGTTCCGCAGGTACATCATCAGGTTGTAAAGGGTTTTCTTCTCGCCCTTTGACCCGATCTGGAGGCGCCCTCTCCAAGCGTTGAGTGGCACGACATCAGCTTGCATTTAACTGCTCCATGACATGGGCAACGGCGTCATCGCCGGTTCCGTCTGTTGATCTTGCGAGAATGTACAGCCCACCGGCTGCGTTGAGTGCGCGGGCGAAGTTCTGCTGTTTCGGGCGCCATGCGTCTTTGCCGACCTTGGCCTCTATCCCGATCATGCGTCCGTTGGGTTTGAGTGCCAGCAGAATGTCGGATGAACCGGGCAGGCCGTAGCGGAGCATGCGCCCTTCGATACGGGCCGCGCCTGTCGCGTTAGACCACGTGAGGCCATGCGGGGATACCGCCAGCATCAGCCGTTTAACCAAATCCCCGTGCGTCATCGCGATGCCCTCCACTGCTGGCGTTGCTTCATAATGTGGCCAGCCCACTGAACCGGGTGCTTATATTTGCGGGACCGTCCTAATGCGATAAGATCGTCGAGCGTCTTAGCCGACTTAAGCTCGTCCTTCTTTTTCGCACGAATCGCGTCAAGATCTACCGCTTCAAGTTCGGCGTCAACGTATTCCACATCACGCCCGCCAGTTGGATAGACATAGCCGCAGCCCGGGCACGTAGATTCGGGCGCATGAACCCGGTAGCAATCGGGACACTGCTTAGTCGAAACCTCCGACTTTGCGCCCTTCTTTTTCTTCGGACGGTCCTCCAGGTTCCATTCGCGCTCATCATCAGGAAGCCCGTGCCGCATGGCGTTACCAGCGTGATCGAGGATAATCGCCCCGCCACCATCAGCCTTGGGACGCAGCCCCCGCCCGATCTGCTGGAGATGTAGCGACAGGGACTGTGTGGGACGCAGGAGAATGACAGCCTCCACGGCTGGGACATCGAACCCCTCGCCAAACAGATCGGCGTTGCTGAGCACCTGTATGGCCCCGCTGGTGAAGTCAGCCACGATCGCATCGCGCGTGCTCGGATGCGTGCTGCCATCAACGTGCGCCGCTGATATGCCAGCCTCATTAAATTACTCGGCAACGTGCTTGCTATGCTAGATCGACACCGCGAACACGAATGCG
>Ga0182211_1000011_pt1 | contig 44933 bp, 53 predicted proteins | sample G5R1MG_20_FD_129660 | JGI IMG/M metagenome (GOLD analysis project Ga0182211, IMG submission 129660) | Switchgrass phyllosphere microbial communities from Michigan, USA - G5R2_MAIN_03OCT2016_LD1 MG | ecosystem: Host-associated > Plants > Phyllosphere > Phylloplane/Leaf | place: USA: Michigan... | reverse complement strand
CCCCGATCTAGCTGCTGGGCTAGGTGTAGCCACTCATTAGGGTCGAGGTAATCAGACATGGGGTCACTCCAAATGCCTAAGTAGAATGATCGCGGCCCCCTGGTCCCCCGCATTTAGCAGGCCCAAAAGAACCCGAGGATCGGCCTTACCCGTATACCTCAGGCATCTTTTGAGTAATTCGAGTTCCCGGCTTGTTAAGTGAATTGCAAACCGCCGCTCTTCGGGCTTAATCTCAGTGATCGTCGCCATTCATAGCCTCCGCATAAGCAAACCCCATACCCTCATCCGACATAAGCCGGTCACAGGGCGTAGAGTACACGTCATACCCACACCGATCCATTACGGCGTGAGTGTCTTCGACTTCGTAATCGTCGGGCATTAGACTTCGATCCCTCGTTGCAGAGCATAATCGGCGGCGTCGGACATGCGCTTGCCGATATGGGCCATGTTCTCGGTCTTCATGTTGCTGATAGTACCCAGACCTTGCAGGTAGGCGTCGCGCTCTGCCCTAACACGAGCGGCCTTGTCACTTAGATTGACATAGGCCCCAAAGGCTAACTTTTTGTGCGCCCAGTACCGACTTTCAAAGTACCGGGCCTCATCCCGATAGTTCTTGATTGCAAGGCAGGCGGCAAGCAGCAGGCTTAGCAAAATCCAGATGGCGATAATCACAGGTCGCGACCCCAGAACTTCGCCTCGGCATCCGCAGCAATGCGGACGTTAGCGGCATCCTTGATAACGATAATGTGATCGTTCTTGGTCGAGCGAAGCTGCTGGCGAACATGCCGCACCGTGTCTTGAGACGCAGCGAGCAGCGCTCGGGCGTAATCGACGTTCTTGACCGACTTAGCGACCTTGCGGTCAGCCAGCTTGCAGTGGCTACGGAGGCAAGCCACATGGGCCGAAACGATAAGGGCAACCAACCAACGGGTAGCCCGCAGAATGTACTTCATAGTCTATGTACCTCTGAATTGTGTTCGTGTGTCTCGAAGGCGTATTCAAGTCGTAGAGTAGGGCCGAGCGGCCTAATTGTTGCCCGTTTAACCGCACCTTCTCCAGCGGCACCCTACATCTACTAGCTCAGCTTATGCGTTTTCGAGCGGATCGGAACCGGCAACGCCACCCTCGCCCTCAAGGCGCTGGATGTCAAGCTCGTCCTCCGAAGGGGCACCGGCCTCACCAGGGCGGCGACCAGTGACCGGATCGATCTCTTCCGGGTTATGCACCGGGCCGGTACGATCAGCAGCGGTCGGATTGGCGATGATGTCGCGGACATTCACCTTGTACGTTTCCAGATCACCAGCCAGCACGGCCACGTTGGGCAGCGCAACGCCGACGACTTCGCCTTCGATGTGGCGAACCTTGTCAGCACGGCCGAACTTGATCGTAACCTTGTCGCCCTTCTCGATATTGGACAGCAGGCTCTCGGTGAGCTTCTGCTGGCGCAGCTTAGCGAGACGGGTTTCCAGTGCTTCGATCTTCTGGTCCAGGGTCAGTTCGACCTTGGTTTCGGTTGCTGCTTCGGTGGTGGTTGCTTCGGTCATGTAGTTACTTCCTCATTGTAGGAACCCACGGGATTGTGGGTAACGGCGTCCATGCGGACAAGTTAGGGATGCCGGTCAATCCCGGTCGACCAATGCCTTCACGTTCGGCATCCCTATCTTGTCCGCACTTACGGGTGGTGCCCGGTTGCCATAACTTTCCACCTGCCGTCTTTCTGCTTGGCAAGCCAGCAGGAGAACAGGCACTCAACCTTAGGCCAGTCATCGAACGCATAGAAATCGTTGATCGCTGTAGCAGCCTCTTCGTAGAAGGTGGCTGTGGTAGAGCCGTCGAGTAGCACGCGGCTAACCTTGAAGTTCCCGTCAGTGCGGCACATTGTCAAATCCCTTCAAACCAAGGATGTACGCATGTTCTACGTCATCGGTGTACTTAGCGAGAATGCGCTTACCTTGCGGCCACACCCCGTAACGAGTGCGGCCATCTCGGTAAGGCTCAACCGGCTTGCAGATAATGCCACGAGGGGCAAGGTTCTGCTGTACGCCACGTAATCCCATGTGCATGGTTCTTACTCCTAGACGGGCTTGCCCCAAGTCTTTTCAGACAGGGTTAGAGCGAGGGTTTCATGGTGCATACCAGTGCACTCAGCCAACTCGTCAGCGATCACTCGCCAACGCTTGTATCCGTTGAGCGTACCGGCTCGCTTGTTCTTGGGGAACTTGCGGGTTTGCTGGTAATGAATAACAAGCCCAAGGATATCGGAAAGCAGGAGGGCGGCCCAATAACGTGAACGCTCCCCGGTTCCGTATAGGTGGTATAGCTGCGCCACCATGACGTAAGTTGCTGCAGCCTCACCGGCCACGTTGAAAGCAAGACGATGGCGGTAGTGGCAGCTATCATGCCAAGCCCGAAGATTAACGTTAGTGTCAGCGCAGTCATATATAGTTCCTTCGCTGTCCTCGGTGGCAATGCAGAGCTTGCCCTCACGTTCGGCGTACTCGATGACAGCTTGCAGAGTGGTGGGCGCATCCTCGAATTTCTCGACCTCATCCCAGCCGACCGGGCACACCTGGGTAGCGATGTGCCGCACAGCCGCATTAAGGGCCGCATCAACCGGGTTTAAAGGGAACGACGTTGGAGTGTGCCGGGGCACGGTTACTAGCATCTGGTCCATTTGCTTGGCTCCTGATATATTGGCGTTGGGCATAGCCAAGGAACCACCGGGCTTGCGCACCGGCGGCAACTTGGTGGATCGGGTTAGGCGTTGGTGGCTGGGACATTACGGAACGGCCCAGCAGGGATGTACTTGCTTGTCGCACTCTTGAGGGTGGTAGCATACCGGCGAGGATTGGGCCGCATGTAGCTAGCGGTCTGGGCGCTGATCCAGCCCTGCACAATGGCTTGGGCGGTTGACAGCGGCACCCCGCGATTGACGAGGGCGCTTACTCCCAGCATGTCACTTGGCTCCCTTGCGGCGAAGGTGCAGCGGCCCAAGGATATAATCCTTGAGCATGTTAGCAGCGTCCTTGCGGAGCGAACGATGTACGTCCGTCTTGAACGTGGCAGGAAGTGCAGCGACCTTACGATTGCGGCCCGAACCGATAACAACGTGAGTAATCATGTGATAATGCTCCTATGAAGTCGTAGAGTGGCTCAGCCGGGGAAGTTGATGTACCCTAGAGGGCACGAGGCTGCATCAAGTTTCGGCGGGAAGTAATCGAGCGCCTCTCGCAAAGCAAGCCACAGGTCAGCGGCACCACTGCCGAAGACACCCGCCCCTGAGGTATTGCCGACGAGATAGCATAAGATTTTAGCTAGCTCGGGGCTCACGGTAATGGTAACGTTTTCAACGGGCGGTGCTGCGGGTCGAGCCAGATTAGCGACAACAGTAACTTCACACATGATGAGTTCCTTGTAAGATGTTAGGCGCAGGATTGGACGCCATGGCTGACAGTGACGATTGGAGGACCAGCGTACTCCCTGTAGAGCCGCATATAGAAGCGGTCATCGTCGTCGCTAGGTCGGATATCGAACTTCTCAGCAGCAGGGTAGGGCACGGTTGGCTGCGGATACTCCTTAGTCCGCTCATCCCAGCGTCCATGAGAACACGGATGAGTATCGAGCCAATCCCGCTGGGCGCGGGTTACGCCTACCGGCATGTCCACCCTGCCATCGCTAATATGAAGCCAGCCAGCCATATCGAGATCATGCTGTCCCAGGCCCATCCCACTGTAGACCATATCGCAATGGTCCCCGAAGCCGACATAGAAGGGCTGGCCCTTCGGCGAAAGGTACAGGCTAGTCGCATAGCTATCCTGATTGTGGCGGAACCATCCACGGCCCCTACGAACCAGCTTTTCTTGCAGACTGTCAGCGTTAGGGCTGTGCAGAAGCATGATTGCATACTGCCGCCAGTTTACTTCTTCAGGATCAAGGTCAAGTAAGCGCAGTGCATTCTTAGCGTTATGTACAACGCGGCGCAGGTGATACTGGTCAATCATGTGTATAACTCCGTTCGCATCGGATGCTTATAGACAGGTTACAGAGTGGCTAAGGCAGCTTGGCACGCCACACCAGCACAAAGGCCGGTGCAACGATAGCCAGCGCCCAGAAGGCTTGCTCCATCAGCCAGCGTTCTCCAAAGGATCGCCAACGTTGACCGGCACAGCCTTAGGCTTAGGTGCCTTGACGGCGACGGCCTGCAACTCGGCAAGGAATGTGCGCTCTTCCTCACTCATATCCTGCATGTTCTCGGGCTTGCTAGCCATCTTGATAAGCCGTGCAAGCTGCTCGCCCAGGATGAACGCCTTAGGATCAACCTTGGCTTCCTCGACGGACCAGAAGGGCTTGGCGAACGCATCCTCGGGCTTAGCCTGTTCGTAACCCTTTTGCTCGGGCTTAAGCAAGCCACCCTCCCACACACCATCCTTGCCGACCTTGACACGGATGTTCGAGAACGCCTCAAACCACGCAGCCAGTGCCTTAGCCCGGCTACCCTTAGGCATAGCGTTCATGAGGTTGATAGCGGGAGTGGCATTCAGGTAGCCATGCTCGTCGAGTGGCATCGACATATAAATCGCGCCGACCGCAGTAGCATGAATGACCGCATCGAGCTTCTTGCCCGTTGCCTTGATCCACTTGATCTGCTCGCTGATAGCAGCGCCCATATCGTTCGACTTGCGGAAGCTGTTGAGGATAGCCGACGCATCGGCGGTATCACGTACGTTCTTAGCCATGAGAGTTCTCGCTGTTGCCTAGTCACTATTGACCAGTGAAAGCGATAGTCATTGAAGGCTACCGCTATCACTAGCGCGGTGCCACCTTAGTAACACCGCATTAGTTTGCAGTAGGTGCCCGATTACCCCGGAAGGAACCTGCTATTAAGCGCAGGATCGAAGCACATCCTCTATACCTTCCGAACCATTGTAGGCCATGATCGCCTAACGAACCCATTGCTTGTAAGGCAACGGTAACAGCAGGGAGCCTATTTCCGCACAAGCGGCTAGTATCTCGCGGCACAAGTCATTGGATTAGCTTAGCAACTCTCTAGTCATCGCTGGTGCAGCCGTAGCATTCCCGTTGGTAGCTGATCGCATCACATCACTAACGCTCTATCGAGCTAGGACTTTCACCCTTTCCGGTAGCGACATCCTTTGCAGGGGCTTTCCGGTTCGTATCCTCTAGGTAGCGTATGGCTAGAAGCCTGTCAACCACCTATTTGCAGCCTGTTGAGTGCAGGCCTATCATAGACCTAGGTCAAACCTAGCTGCGTGCCGGTAGCTAGAAGCTGTTGGCCGTCTCGATGTCCCAATATCTAGGGAAGCAATCTCATCCCGTCAATCACTAATTTGCATATTCAGGGATATTTCTTCTAACCCTATATAATCATTAGGTTATATCTAGTCCTACCCTGTTCCTACCTAGGTTCTATCAGGGTTCCTATGGTCCCTGCCCAGGTTATCTAATTATATCTCTATGTGTATCCATATCCCATACCCCGCTGTCATAGGCTAGCTGGATCAATCCTGGATCAGATATCCAATCAATCTAGGGATACCTGTCATTCCATTGTCATAGATAGATACCGGAATGGTTCTCTATGTTGGTATGTACCGGAATGAAAACCGTTTAAAATGAGATAGTTAAGCCCAGTGTATCCGTTTAAATGAGATAGATAGTCCCCGCCTCCATCCTTTTCTCAATCCGCATCAGAAACAGGGTTGACATAACCATTCCCCGCCATTACCTTGTGTTTCATCGGGCAACAACCACATGCCATACCGCATTATCCATGGTACGCCTAGGGCTACGGGGGAAATCTCGCTCGTTCTTATCTGAGTGACCCTCTCGCAAATCAATATCAAAATTTGGGTCTAAGGGCTTTGACCCTACACGCCTACGGCCTAAGGGGTTTAGCCCATAGCAACCGAAGTCACCATGAGCTTAACCGGATTACTTCTGAACCTCCGATGCCCATGATCTAAGCGCTGCCTTATCGGCGTTACACCTAGCTAGATCATTGTCACGGGTCTGGTAGGCCACGGCAAGATCGCCATTGACCTCTAGCTTGACAGTCCGCCGTACACAGTCCGCCATGAGTTCAGCGGGAGGAATAGCGAACCTAGTCTCAACCTGCTTACTTGCGCAAGCTGGCAAGCACATCAGCAGGGATAGGCTGGTTAGCCCAGTTAGGATTGGCTTCGAGAGCCTTGACAGTAGCTGCACGGTCTTCAACCTCCATAGTTGCAAGTGACGTCAATAGGGTGTTGCGAGTGGTGATAGCTGCGTCGTCAGCCTTGGCCTCCTTGTGCAACTGGACAATCTCCTGCTGAGCGCCCGCTAAGGCACCCTGCAGCTCGATGTTGGCCTGCCGGGTATCCAAGTAGGTCCAGATCAGGAAGGCGCTGAGAAGGGCTCCCAGGCCAATCCAGACCACCTTCCAATTGATCTTACCCAGGGGAGCCAGGGCGGTTAATAGCCAGATCGGCATAGTTATCCTTTCTTCAATTCTTTAGCTAGATCGGTGAGGGTCCACACGGGCTTACGCATAACCGTGTCCGTGAGCATGGATACCTTATACATCGCGAGGGTGAGGGCAATGAACACGCCGTAGCCGGTCACGCCGGGAGGAACCGTAGTAGCCTCGCCAATATACCATGCAGTCAGATACCTCAGGCCCGAATAGATCATGACCACGGAGAAGCCGAATACGACACCCAGTAGCCACTTAGGCGGACGAGGCGTACCCTCAGGCACGGTTGGGTGCAAAAGGAAGTGACGGGTAAGCCCGCACAGCCCTGCTACCATGTAGAGAAGTCCAGCGAAGAACGTCTGTAGTTCGATCATTTCTTTGATCCGATTTGATAGTTCGTAGCCCACCCCGTCAGCTTATCCACAAGGATAGGGGCCAGAGGGTTTACAGCCAGTCCGATACCCGCAGCCAAAGGATAAGGTTCGGGAATGATAAGGAAGTCCCACTTCCCGCCAAGGAAGGGGACCAGGATGGGGGCAGACATCGCGCCAACTACCACAGAGAATGCAAAGGAACTCCATGCAAACCTGTTAGGCGGAACAGCCGACAATGCCTTAATCAGAAGTGGGAACGCGTATAGTAGCGCACCCAGCGCCCCCGAAAGGGCAAGGGCGATAAACTCAGGCATTATTTCACCAGTGCGTTTGCACGAACATAGTTCGCCTTTCGGTCGTCTAGTCCGTTAGTTCCTCCGTTGATCTTCTTAGTGATCGTAAGGATGTCGTCCATATCGGCATAGGCGTTTAGGCCCTTAGCCTTCCAGTATTCAAGAGCCAGTCGCATACCGATGCACGGGTTGGACGCAAGCTCGGGATACTTCTCAAGGTCGATGCCAATGATCGCACCGTAGTAGCGGTAGTTAGCACGGCCCGTGATTTGGATGGGGCCTCGTCCCTTGTACCGCACTCCGTCGCCGGGCTGGGTATTACCGAGATCGAGGCGACCTTCATAAGCTCTGCCGCTGGCATACTCTTCCATTGCATTGAAGTGGTCACTTTCATGTGCTAGCTGCCCGAGGAAGTGGACCATTCGGAGGCGGTTATCCATCAGGCCCATAGGGGTCGCAAATGTCGCCAGGGAATAGCCCAAATCCGCCGCCACAGAGGCACCAGCGCCCATCTTGCGGAGCAGGGTACCAAACGTACCCTTGCCTGCGATACCGTCCTGGTTGAGCCCCAGAGCGGCCTGCGTAGCCTTGATGTTTACTGCTACCATATTATGTTATCCTGAATACCCGCGCAGGGATGCTAAAGTTTGCACCTAGTACCAAGGCCGGATGAGATACCACAACTATAAGCTGGCCGTCTGTGGAACAGAAAGCAGAGCCTACGTTATAGCCGTCCGGGATTGGTCCAGCTACTCGAACCGAAAGAAGATCACCCGCTTTAACCGAGGGTAACGACACAGTGATCTGTCTATTAGCGGCACCGACCGCAAGTGTAGCCGTATAGGTAATTGTAATGTCACCCAACGAGACTGCACTTGCTGCCATCAGCTTACCATCGTATTCCAGCGGCATGTTACGCCACTAGTGCGGTAGTCGGGAGGAACACGGTTTGTGTAGTTGCACCATTGACATAGCGCATCCGGTAATACCGGACGGTCATGATAACAGAAAGCTGCGCATTAACACCGCCAGTTACAGCCGCCGTAGCAGCCTGACGCCAAGTAATACCATCCGTGGACTTATCAATGTAAAGCGTGCCCGCCTGATCCGTAAAGACCTCGGCAACGAAGTTCTTGTATCGAGTACCGACACCGCCAGCGACACCCGTATTGTCTCGGGTTGCGCCGGTAAGCGTAGCAGCAGCAGCCAAGGCCGTAGCCGTCTCTGCAAAGAATGCAGTCCGCTCAACAAAGCTGCCAGCCGTGTTACCGCGAGCGCGATCCCAGGTAGTCCCGTTAAAGAGCGAGTTGTAGGCGTAAGTGCCGAGGTTATTGCTCGTAGCAGAAACAGCAGCAGCATCTGAGTTATTGGCCCGGGCCAAGACAGTAGAACCAGCAGCCGACAAAGACACAATAAGCTCGGAGCGGCTGGTGAGCATCATGTCACCGCGCTGCCCGCTAGTCAGGGTTGGAAGGGTAGTTAGAAACTCTCCACCCACCTTAACAGGGTTGCCTACATCCGGGGCACCGGAAGCTACATTACCCTGCACCTGATTGGAAGCGGCCCCAGAGCCGCCCCCTACCAACAGAGTGCCGTCATCATTGACGCGAATGGTAGTCGGCTTGCCCGCCGAATTAGCACCGCTAATCATTAGGACACCGTGACCGTAGCACTAATCGTGCGCGTCTTGTAGTTAGCGTCCTCAGCTACCGAGGCCGTGATCGTTGCAGTGCCGGTTGCCACGCGAGTGACCAAGCCAGAAGCGTTGACCGTGGCGATTGCGGTGTTAGACGAGGTATACGTGGCCGCACCCGTAGAACCGCCCTTGCCGAGCGTAAGCTGCTGTGTCGAGGCCGGGGCACCCGTAGAGGTCTGAGGCGTGAGCGTCAGGACAGGGTTGGCCTTACCGGCAGTAGCAGCGGCAGCGGAGCAAGCGTCAAAGAACGCCTTTACCTTAGCAGCGGACGGCGATACACCATTGCTATATGCAAGAGCGGTGACTTCAAGGTGGCTGATCGCATTAGCAGCGATACGGCGCAGGTGGTAGCCTTTGGCCCCAATGTCGGGGCTGGGCAGGGCACTCTCAATCATATTAGATACTCCTGTAGGTGGTAAAGGTTTGGTAGTAAATTAGATGCTTATCAGGCATCAGCTCGTTCTCTCGATCATAGGGCGGTGGGGGTGTGGTGGGGCATCGTTGCGGCGGTGGCTTAGCTATTGTAGCCAATCGAGATCGCTTTGCCCGTTCCAGCCCCTGTCACTGTGAACGTGATGTCGCGATTGCTCTGCGACATGGTCACGTCGATCGATGAAGGCGTTGTGATGGCCGAGCCAGTTTCCACGAGCACGCCGGCAACAAAGCGGTAGGTGCGAGATGCTGGGAGGCTGTTGCCAGTGCCGACTGCTCGCACATCGATGACCCCCCTCGTGGTCGGCACTGTGAACACCACGCTGCTCGCGACCGTCTGCGGCAACTCAATCTGGTAGGTCTTGCGGAGCCGGAAACCACGGATGATGACACTGGCGCCGTTGCTGCTGCGCCGCATGAAGATCCCATGGCCTGCCGCATCTCCGCCGTTCGCAGTGAACTCGTATGAGAACGTCTGAAATCCAGAAGTAAGAGTGGCCTGGAACCCGTTCTGACCGTTCGCTCCCAGGAGGTTACCCACTTGGAGCCACTCCGACCCTGCGGTGCAGCGCGCCTCAAATTCGATGATGTAGCGGTTCTGGTCGATGATGTAGCCGTCGCTGACTGGCAGCGGCAGCAACACGTAATTGGGCGTCCCATCGCCCGCATTGATAAAGCCGTTCTTGAAGATCAGGCTCTTTCCCCGAGCTTTGAGATATTGATCCGCTCGGTTGTTATAAATGTTGCTATGACCGAAGCAGAGCAGGTTCTCGCCGTTCCAATCGGTGGCCGGTTTGGTGTTGGTCTGATAACCGTCCCACATGCCGAACTTCGCGCCGAAGAAACGGAATTGCGCCGGGTTGCTCTGGTTGAAGCAGAACGGCAGCTCGTCGACCTGGGTACCGGTGCTGTCGCACATCAGGAAGGTCGGTGCGGCGATGGAGCTTCCGCTGTGCCCATTGTCGATGAACGAGCCGTACTGCTGCCCTGCGGGTTCGTAGCGATAAACAAACTGCGAGGCTCGAGCGTGCTGGTCGATGCGGTTGTTCTCGATGACGGAACTGAGTCGCCCGGAGCTGACGTTTCCGGCATAGGACGAAACCGCCACTGTCGACGCGTCTATGAAGCCAATCAACGCGCCGCTCGCCTGCTCCAGGTAGTTGTCGGTGAAGCGTGCGTGCCGAGCAGTCGTCTTGTAGCTGATTCCCAGCGTGCCCTGCATGGTCAGCAGGTCGTTGTGGTGGATGAAATTCTGCGATCCAAAGGTCGCGGCGGACAGCTCCAAGATGTTGAATTTGGCAGCATCCTGCATGCGATTGTTCGCCACGCGATTGAGATCGCAGCCATTCATCAGGAGGTTGGTCTCGAACCCCTGGATCAGGCAGGCATTGATGTCTCCGTCGAAGCACTTGGACATTGATACGCCGATCCCGACGCCAGCAACGCGGCGCTTAATGTCGAGATTGTAGAGGCGGGGCTTCATGAGCGCTGGCACGTTGCCCGCGCCATCAGCGATCACAGCAGTCCGCTCGTCATTGAACCGGATCGGGTAGTCGGCGCGCAGACTCATGTTGGCAAGGCTGGGAGCCATAACCTGGCCGGTGCTGCTATCGGCCGTGTACCAGAAGCAGCCACCGCCGACCTCGCCGTTCTCGACGCTGACGCTCTTGAATGCGTTGAAATTGGCCGCGTTGAAGCCGCGCACCTTCTGGCCAGCCTTGAGCTGGATCGCGACGGTGATCTTGTAGGTACCCCAGGGAAACACGACGTCCGCACCCATGTCGGCGCACTTCTGGATCGCCACAGTGTCGTCGGTGATGCCGTCACCAACAGCACCGAACATCTTGACGTTCAGGCTGCGTGACGTGAGTTGCCACCAGGAGCCGTCCGCGCTCTGCCAACCTGCGCCGTCCGTCTGAGGCGTGTTCGTGCGGACAAATTCCGCCCCACCACCATCACCCAGCACGCTGCAGCCGCCGGTGTTGAGGTAGAGAACCTCCGGCGGGATTGCAGTCCCCGCTCCTTCAAAGCGGCTCTTGATCGTGAACGCCGCCTGCTGATCATCGCTGATCGGCATCTTGTTCGGCGCAAGGTTGGCTACCTTTGAAAGCCCGACATCACCCCTATTCGCCCACTCGCGCACTTCCTCGAAGAACGGCGCTTCGGCGGTGACCTTGTATATCCACTTTACACCGGAGTACGGCCCTTCGTTGCTCTGGTCATCGCTGTTGAAGTAGGCGCTGACATCCAGCGCATCTATTGCTTCATGCAGCGTGGGGTAGTAGGCCGAGCTGGTCAGCGCGCCGCTAATCTGCGCCGCCGCCGAACCTACGAGCTTTGCTGCGGAGAGGCCGTCACCTTGCGCTAGAGCGGCTTGTACGGCTGCGAGGTCGGTGGGATTAGTTAGTTCCATTAGGTACTCCTAGAGTAAGTTATAGGTTGACCGCTAAGAGTGATACTAGCCCCATTCAAAGTTACGTTATTAAACGCAATTTTGGCAGAGCAGGCATCGAAGAACGCCACCACCTTACTTGCACCAGGAGCAGCGCCATTAGGATAACTCATCGCCACAACTTCAAGCTGACTAATCACGTTAGCAGCCATCCGTCGAAGATGGTATCCTTTAGCGCCGATATCCGGGGAAGGCAGGGATGCCTCTTGCATTGTCGGGCCTCCTGACATACTTGTTAAACACAGAGCCACCACGGCTAGGTGCAGTGTTGGAGTAGCGGTCACGGCCCAGAGGGTCACGCTGCCATTCCTGATATTCCTTGTCCCTAGCAGCCTGAACAGCCTTAGACTGATCTATGCCGATGACTTTTAGCCAGTGACGCACAGCGCCCTCTACAGCATCAAGCCTATCGTCATGATTGAGACAACCCTTGTCGCGGGTGATCTTGCTCATCTGATGGAACAGGCTAAACAGCATTCGCTGAGCAGCCGGGTATTTGGAGCAGGCGTCACGGTCTTCGTCAATGACAGACTTGTTTACGATCAGTGACCCGCGAGCGATTACCGGCTCTAGGGTTTCAATGATGCGCAGTTCTTTCTGCCCGGTAACGAAGTCATCCTCAACCGCGCACTCATAGTGCTGGCGAAGGATAGGGAGCCACACTTCCGTGAAGGCACCGTAACCCATATTCTTCTCGACCACAATCTTGTTGACTTCCCAGCGTTTGGCAAGCTGTGCAAGCGTAGTCATCTGTTCGACGTTGTAGCCACCCGGCACCCCACCCGCAGACAACAAGTAAATGTTACCGTTGAGGAAGCCCGTAATAGCATACCCAGTCTCGTCTCCGTTCTTACCGCCGCCAGCAGGATCGACGTACATGACGCGGCCCTGCAGCTTAGCTACGTCCTCACTAACCTTCACAGGCGTGTTGATACGGTAGCTGGTAGAATGGATATTGATGTCCGTAAGGGAACCTCCGCCGAAGCCTCTGGCTACCTCAAGGGGGTAGTAGTCGCCGCCGAGGTCCATAAGAATAAGCTGGTCAACCTTGAGCGGATAGCGCATTGCATCCGCCAGCTTAGTGTTGAGCATGTGCTGCAACTGGAAGTAGCTCGGTCCCTGATCCTGTTCCTTAAACTGTAGCGTCGCTTCTGTAATGTAAGTGGGGTCAACGGGCTGACCTTGATCGGCCAACACACCACCCCCAAACGCTAACCCAGGATCGGCCTCGATACGCTTACGGATGTAAGGCGCAAGGTGATCCCCGTAGTTCTCTAGCTGCTCTGGGTTAGGAAAGCGTCCCGGCCAGATGCGTACAGTGAAGCCACGAGCCGGAAGGGTGTTATACACACTCTCCTGAGACTGAGGGGTTCCAAGATACACGATCCGACCATTGGTGCAGATAGAGGTAAAGTCGCGAGTAAGGTCCATAAGCTGCTCACGCATGAGCGCTGTCTTGGAGTTCTTCTGACTTTCGATATCGTCCGCGATAAGCAAGTCAGCCCGCTTACCCTGCATGTTGCCGGTAATACCGATACATGCAACGGACGGTGACTTATCGATACCCTTGAGCGTGTAGTGTACGTCGAACGCTTCTACGGAAGTCCTGTCACCATTTGATTGGTCAGGTCGCAGACATTCGAGTTCCTCCATCGTCATAAGGATACGAACGATTAGTGTAGAGATTTCATTGGCCTGCGTACCACCGGCTGACAAGATCAGCACTCGGGCGGCAGGGTTCTGGATCAGCGTCCACACTGCGAAGGCGGCAGTAATCGTAGTCTTAGCTTGACCACGCTGCGCCTGGATCATGATATTGGCGGGGCCGTAACACAGGAACGATCCTATGTCCTTCTGCACTGGCGAAGTCCTAAAGCCCAGCAAGTCCATTACGTCTTCGAGAAAAGGATCGAATTGTGCGTAATGTTCCTGAATAACACCTAAGGTCTGCCAGCGCAGGAGGGTAGCGTCAGCACTCTCCCGCACTGCCATTAGTTAAGTCCTCCGAGGAAGTTCATATCCTGTCGAGCATCTTGCATTTCAAACTTGCTCAGCTTAGCTTTCTGCTTAGCCTTGAGCTTGTCCACCAAGCTGCCTACTGCGTTATCCTGTGACGGAGCACAGGTGATGTTGTTGTCCTTGAGGAACTTCGTGGCGGCTGCGATGATAGCAGCAGACGCCGGTAGTTTCCTATCAGGAACCTCGGTTACTTCTCCCGTCGCCGGGTTCTCTTCGGTGTAGCCGGGGATGGTATCACCCTCCAACGCATCGAGAAGAACCTCAGCAACCTTTTCGTGAAGCGCTCCGAGTTTAGTTTCACTCGCGGCCATCAGTCTCCTTACCCAGCATCTGCTGCATTTTCCATTCTAGACCGGCACTCAGCGGGTCATCTGGGGCGTTAGTCTTATCATCTGTGGTGAGCACGTCGATGCCGCCTATGAATTTGACAAGCCCTACATCCCCCAGTAGAATACCGGACCAAGCCTCATCTTGAATGACCCCTGCTGCCCTAGCTGCCACTACAGCAGGATAGGGCAAGTTAAGCGCTACGCACCAATTATCTGCCATTAGTAGATCACCTTAGATAATGTCGGTGCGCTAGAGTATGTAATAACGCACCCCTGACGAGCCATAAGAGGAATGTGGGTATTGGACACATTAGTGCCTTGTGCCACAGTCTTACCACCAACAATGATACTCGTCACTACTCCACCAGAAATATACAGGATTTCCCTGGATGCCCCGGCGACATAACCAAAGGGTGAGGCGGTAAGCGTCACATCAATGGGGCCAATAGGAAGATAACCTAAAACCTCTTCGATGGTCACATTGTTACTATTAGAGAGGTTAATAATCGGTCCTAGCTTATTGCCTGTGCAATCAACATCCCGAATTGTCAGCCTGCCCGTAAACGAGTTCTGAATAGCGATACCGAAATTCTGAGACGCCGGAACGGCGCTAGTATGGCCGATGGAAGAATACCGGCCAGCCCGACCACCGTTGATAACAATGTCATCACCGGACAGAATTTCAAAGCCATTAAAGCTATTGCTGTTATTGCCGTCATTAAACCAGTTATTGCCGATAGCTACGAAGCCCGTGAACACGACCCCCTTAGCACCGTTAATAAGCACGCCACCTTTAATGCAGCGCTCAGCTTCTCCGCCAATAAACTCGATACCATCAGTACGCGGACTATCCAGAACCACACCGTAGCCATTGCTAGTGAAGCCGAAGCGCCCCGCAATGAATTTGATGCGCGCTGCGTAGCCGTCACCAGTAGGGGCAATGTTAAGCCCAGCATACCCGTTAAGGTCTGCCTCGACGCAATCGAAGAAGGTATTAAGGCACCATTGGCCGGGACCAGGAACAACCGCGATGCCGGTGTCAAATAGGCCCCAGGACGAGTGCATAATCCGACCACCATTCATCTGCTCAATTCGCAGGCCAATGTCAGTACGCACGCTGGTTCCGTCACGAACACCAAACGAATAGCTGCCCTCGATCCAAGGATCAGTGGCGTCTTGGATGTAGTGTCCGATGTGAACCGTGTCTTCAACCTGGCTGTTATAGAGGCGGCAAGTTCCGGCGTTGTTGCGCCAGTGATATGCAATCCAGTGTCCGCGTGACCTTACGTTCTCACAGATAACACCGGCAGCACCATCAAAGACAATACCCGCACCGGCTGTCGGGGCCGGGTGGGCACACCGTACAGTAAGGTTCCTAAGGCCGCTATAGAAGCTGCTGGTCTGGCCCGTGCCAAACACAAGAATATCAGCATCCCCGTAAGGAGCCGTCAGATAACAAGTTTCTTTACCGCTGCCCTCAAACAGAACCCCGCTAGGAATATCCTCGATAGGCGCCTCAATGCGGTAGTTGCCACCAGTCACTCGAATAGGTGCGATATACTCTCCTGCAGCCGAGATAGCATCGAGGAAGTAGCTGCGGTCATTACTCGACCCGTTACCCCGTGCCCCTAGCGCCCTAAGGTCAACTGTACGATCAGCCTTAATTTTGTCGACAATAGGCATCAGTCCCGGAAACCCCTGCGTAGCAAGGGCAGTACTAGCCTTACCATTCAGAGCGGACTGCAAGCCAGCGACCGTTGAGATAGCCTGCGTTCCAGTCTGATTGTTACGGTTAGTCACAAATGCCAGAGTAGCCAGCGTAGTCTGCAATACGTCGAGACTAGGAATAGAACCCACGATGTCTCGGGTTTCAGCAGCCAGGTTTACTGCCTGACGAGCTAGAATATCCAAAGCCGTCTCGTTAATTACAGAGCCGTCGCTAAAATCTACTACCGGGTCACCAGCAGGCGTATTGCGATAGATCATAACAGTTCCGCCGTTGCCCAAAGCAGGCGTAATACTGATCTGATAATCGCCAATAAATTCAAACGCGGGATAAGTTACCGATCCCGCAGCATCGGTAAATCTTACTCGCACATAGTCCTTACTAATGTAACCACCAGCAAAGCTAAGCTCAAACTCCGTCTGCACCCCATTAGTGGGGTACTCGTTTACACTGTACCTATAATTGGGATCGCCGGGTTCGGCCATGTTTTATTCCTCTTGAATATGTTGGTATGTACCAGAATGAGGGAGGGCCGAAACCCTCCCAGATATCCAGTTATTCCGATGAAAGTCCGTTAGCCAACGGCGTAACGAACGGTAGATTGCTCCCAGGCAGGAGCTTAGGCAGCTTCTCGTATTGCCCGCCGACCGTGCCCTTGAGCAGATCATCTAGCATACCGATACCGGGGACCAGCCCGGATGCCGACTGCCTACCCTGCCCGCCACCCGTGAAGGGAAGAGCAAGGTCGTCACTAATAAGGCCAGCACTGCTTAATCCGCTAGCCGACACATCCAGCACGTCACCCAGAAGGCCCGCACCAGAAGCATAGTTTAGCGTTGCCCGACCCAGGGCTACAGCGCTCATCCGCTCGTCGGCCATCTTAGCCCGCTCTTCCTCGCTCTTGCCCGCCATCTGTGCAGCAAGCCGCGCCATGTGGATAGGGAGCGCAAAGGACATAGCGCCCATAAGAATACCGAATGACCGCAATGCACCGTAGTTGGATTGATTGCGGCCCCACTGTTTCTCAATGGAAGTAAGCGAGAATGTGCGGAACTGAAACAGCAGTTTGAGGAAGTCGTTGTGCGCCCAGGCTCCAGTCTCGCCCGTGTAGGCTTTCTGAATGATCTGTGCAGCCCCCCGCTCGACGCTGTCTCTAAAGGTCATCATGATGTTGGGATCAATGTCCCCTGCCATGATGTCCAGCGACGTTAGCTTGCCGGACTTGTCGAACTTGGCAATCTGGCTAAGGTTTCGCTTAATCTCCTTCTGTACGTCAGCCGTGAAGCCCATGTCCAGAAGCGCCCTGCTTTCCTTGCCGTCCTTGATATACCCTACAGCCTTGCGGATAATTTGCTCGGCCATACCCCGTGTCTGCGTGGCTACCAAAATGCGATGCCCCGACATAACGGAAGTCATGTGGCTACCTGCCCGCAAAGCCTTGCCCAAAACCCCGACCGTGTGGTCGTTGTAGAGCTGAACTTCGCTGTCAGGCAGATCGAAGATGCGGGTCATCTGGTACTCGTCCATTCCCAAATGGCCACCGAGAGTGTCGATGGAGTTCATAATGGGATTGTCGATAGTTTCGCCCCGGCTAAGGGCACGGATTTCTGTAGCCAGCCGCTTAGTGCTTCCGATAGAACTCATCACTCTGCCAGCGCCTACGGCAGCGATGCCGTTGCTATACTCGCCAAGCTGAGTAAATCCCATGCCGCCCAGACGCGCCGCCGAAGTAGCGATACGCACATTGTCCATGGCCGCATGGCGAACCGCGTTGCGATAAGGCATATTAAGAAACTCGGCTGCAACTTGATCGAACGCCTTTAGCTCATCTGCAGTAGCTCCGGTCTGTCCAGCCGCCTCTCGGAGAATGTCCAGCCCTTTCTTACCATAGATGCCATACTGAGCAAGGGCTACCTCACCCGATGCTCGACGGGCGTAGCTACGGTATAGCCCTAGTACGTCTTGTCGAAACAAGTCGCCCAGAACCTTTCCACCGGCAATAGGAGCGGTCATATCGAGCTTCAATCGGCCCTTAGTATAACTAGCCCCGCCTCGGCTAAACTTGCCCAGGATAGCCTCACGTTCCAGATCGTCCATACCGCCCATAGCCTTGAGCGCATCATCAATAATCTCAGATGATCCCGCGTCGTGGATGTTTACAGGAATATCGAAAGACCCATTTCCCCTACGAACAGCCTTTGTCAAATACGCCTTAGCGAGTTTACGGCTGAACGTAGGGTCGAAGTTCTTAGTGATCTTTTCCTTAGTCACCTTATCGATATAGCTGTACTCGTTGGCCGTGTTGAATTGCTTGGCCAGTATGTCCTCGACAACTCTGCGGTCACTATCTGTAAGAGACTTAACCTTACGCGGATCAATGACGTGCCGTACATAGCCTACAGAGGTTGTAGGAAGCCTAGCCGCACCAAGAGTGCCGACATGCCGCTGTTCCTTAGCCATGAGCGTCATGCCCAATTCGTGAGCATCTGCAGCCTTAGCTACAGCAGGATTACGAGTAGCCCGGAAGCCCTCGGCCTGCCCTGCTCGGGCCTCAATCTCAAAGAACACTTCTCGGTCAAAGTCATTACGAACCTTAGGGTTAAAGTAGCTGAACATGCTGCCATGCCCCTCTGCCTTGCGCCATTGGTTGAACAACTGGTCGTACTCGATCATTGGGCGGAGATACATCCGCTCTCGCGTTACCTGGGACATAGCCGCAGACCTGCGACGACCGCCCGCACCCGTAGTGCTTTCGAGAAGCTGTAGAGCGGTTGCCTTTAACACATTCGACTTAGACCGTAAGAGAGTAAGTCCCGTGCTTTCTTGACCTACCGACCGAAGCAGCCGACCCTGTAGGCCAGCCTCATCAATCGGGTTGTTGGCAACTATACGGTCTGATCGATAGTTTATCTCGGCTACCATAGCCCGCTCGCCTGCATCATCCAGAGCATCCAATCCGTCCTTAGCAATCTGTGCTCGCCTGAGCTTTGGATCACTCGTATAGATAAGGTTCTCTTCTGACGTGAGGAACTTGCTTTCGTCTCCGACATCTGCCAATGACATTTCTACATGGTCTAGGGTACGCTTAGCAGTAATGGTCTGCACTTGGCTTACGATCTGCTCAGGCGTTGCTTCTGGCCCAGCAGCGACCTGGGCCTGTGCGAGTGTCTCGCGGGCCTCCTGCTGGGCCTGCCGTTTCATGCCCGTGGCGACCTCATCCAGTGAGGTATCGACCGCGCCCGAGGGTTTGATTACCCGGTGCAGGATCGCGCCCATAGCCAGCCCCATGGCCCCAGAAACGGCATAGTCCGCCGCCGTCTGGTTTTCGCCCGAGTAGTCAAGAGCGCCGGTAAAGGCCGTGTTGACAATTGCCCCCTCTAGTGCTGCTCGGCCCAGGGTATAGCCCTTAACGCCTAGCTGGCCAATCTTGCCCACACCTGCAGTAGCAATCCACCCAACCGGGTCTGTCAGTGCAGCACCTACCTCAAAGTAAGTCCCCGTGTCATTGCTGTTGATGATCTTATTACGAGCACGGTCTGCAATGATCGTTTGCTTAGCCTGAGCTAGCTCTGCCATGCTGTTCGTATCGCGAAGTTTGTCCCGTTCTTCCGGCGTCTCAGCAAACCCCTCGAAGTCAGGACTATCAATGTTCTGCATGTAGGTCTGGTGGAACTTCTGGTCTTCTGGGAAAACTTCCCGATCCATCCCACGAACAATCTGGTTCAGAACCCAGTTCTTGTCTATAGCGGCCTTGGCCCGATCTGCAAAGGTAGTCGCCAGCTTTTCGTTGTTGGCAACTACAGCGGTGTTCTGTTCCCGCTGATCTACTCGGATGTCGGGTGCCTGATCGGGCCGAGCAACCTCAAGAGACTTGTCACCCACCAGCAGGCTATTGACCTTATCGGCCTTGGATGGTTTGCTAGTAGGGGCCTGAGGGCCTAGTGGCCTACGCGACCCTATATCCTCGGGAGCTACATTCTTTAGGTCATCATAGCTGAGTGCCGAGATATCAATGCCGGGTGCAAGCTGTGTGGCCCCGTTAGTACCCGCAGGGACCGTGAGCCCAGATGCAAACGCCCTGCCAGTGACCCGGCCTAGGTAAGCTCGCGTCCTACTGCCCCATTGGCGGCGGTCAGTGCCGCCATGGTATTCCGAAACAGCAGCATTCCAATCGCCACCGTTACGCCGCATACTGTCACGCAGGTGAAGGGCAGCAACTTCCGCTGCCCCTTCTTTGCTGCCGTAAGCGTCAACACCGTACTTCTTATTGAACGCTGCACGGGTACCCGGCATAATCTGGTAGACAGTACGAGCGCCTACTTCCGAAACCTGATCGGCATTAGAGCGCTCGCCTTTAGTGCGAATGGCTTTCATGCCGCCAGTAGGCAGATTGTACTTACGTTCCAGACCGGCTTCGATCTGGTCGTACACGCCGTCCTTAAAACTGTGGCCGTTAGCCATTAGACTTTCTCCTTATTTGAAGGGGCTTTTGCCCGCTGTTATTTGCTTATGAGCATGCGCTACCGCTTTATTCATTATACTAGGGGGCATCTTAGATAGAAATGTCTTGCCTTCTGGGTTGTTAGTCATTAGGTAGTCTAGCTCAGATTTAGTTAAACCCGGCACCATTAGAGGAATTTCAGTTTCTTTTCCTCTAATTTCAACACCTACAGAAATTTCGCTACTAACATTTCCATCTGGTCTTTTTAGTAGCCCCAGCCATCCTGTACCTTTAGTGCTGCCATCCGCTCGCTTTGCCCAGTTAGATTTATCGACTGGTGCTTTAGAGTATCCCAGCACCTTTCCAGTGATATTACGATTAGTGGGGCTTGCTCCAGCGGATACTTCTTGGTTAATGCGTTTAATCCTAGCAAAGCCGCTTTCGCCCTTAATACGACGATATGGGTCTAGGTTCTTGCCCCAGTTAGGCTTGGCCCTAGATACACGACTATCCCTAAGACCGTCAGCCTTGGCTTTGAACTTAGAGAACGGGATTAGTGCGGTAGTGCCCGCACCCTCGTCGTCATCATAGGGAGTAACCGCCAGGACCATCTGACCGCTCTGGTCCTTGATGCGGCGAACGTCGAAGTTGTCTCCCTTAACACCGTCCTTGAAGCCAGTAGCCTTCAGCGCAGCATCGATAGTACTTTCGACTACCTCGTCTGCCTCATCGGGCATAAGCCCCAGTGACCTACCTAGATTTGGAGTACCCGGCTTGTTAGACCAGCCCAAACGTCCGTAGTCCTCATAAGCACCGCTGCTAACTAGGTCTTGATAAAGGTTGGGAATAAGCGCCTCTACGGGCATATCCGTATTCTTCATCATTACACCAAGCTGCCGAGACATAGCATTATTAAGAGCAGACTTCCCCGAGCTAGTAAGACCGCCCCGCCCGACTAGGCTACCGACAATCATACCACGACCTCGATTGCTATCTATCCAGCTACTGATCTTATCTTTAGCAGCCTTGGTCATTTCTGGGACGGGGGCATACTGAGCAGGGTTTGCAAACGCCCGAGCAAATGCCTGAGTCGGAGTTACCCGCCCGGTAGTCACCATCCGTTCGTAAGCAAGCATCGGAGCGTACAAGTCACCGTAGTAGCCCATGGCTGCGGCAGGCTTAGCTTTGTTAAGAGCCGTGAACTTTTCGTAGCCCTGCTGGAAGTCCTTGTTGTACTCCTGGCCGATACTCGATGTGATCTGAGCCTGCACCTGATCTTTTACCAGACCGCTAACCCAGCCGTCCTTGTTGTAGTTTCGGATCATGTTAGTCCAGTTGCCTTGAGCGTAATCTGCCTGAGCAAGCACATCGTAGTTACCACCAGCACCGATACCTTGGGCCTGGGCAGTCTTAATATTACCCGAAGCATACGCAAGCTGGACTTGTGCTGCCTCGTCCTGGGCTTCCTTGTCTGCTTTCTCAAGCTCGAACCTCTGACGAGTAGCCATATCCTCAACCTGCCACTGCCGGTCTTGCTGACGGTTAAGGCTAGCGTGCAAAGCACCCCAGACATTCTTACCCGCGCCAGTAACATCCTTGTAGTCGAACAAGTCGATATCAAACCCTGTCTCGGACTTGACACTCTCGTTAATGTTAGCCATTTGGGCCATCGCCTCAGTAGAGCTAATCTTGCCGAACTCCATGTTATAGTTCAGGCGGTCGATGTCCTCAGCGTGATTGATAGCAGCGCGGCTAAGTGCCCGGTTGCCATACTTTAGCTCAGTATCTTCCAGCTTAACAATTTCCTCATCGCTGAGCAGATTGAAGAAGCCCGGCTGGTTCTTGAGCATACTGACAGCATATCCGTTACCCGCCTGTGCAGACCGCTTATACAGGGTCACTAGACTCTTACGGTAAGTCTCATCGTCCATGCCAGATGGCTGGACCAAAGAGGACATGAAGTTATTACGAGCAGCGTTAGCCGCCAAGTTCCCGGCATCGCTGGGTGAGCCAGTCTTAGCCAGCGAAGTCATCGCCGCCTGGAAAGCCTCGGCATTACTAAAGTCAGCCTTGGTCTTGGCGTTAAGCGCCTCACTCTGCTGCCACGAATAACGCTCCTTAGCAATAGCGCCGATCACGGGCTGACTAGCCTCAATCAACGAAGTGCTAACAACAGTGTCCGTGAACTTATCCCCAGTCATCATAGTCTGGAAACTTTCGGCCACTACTTTAGAAAGCTGGTCGGGCGGCAGTCTCTTGAGACGGTCCATATCCTGCAGCGTCTTGCTCTGCCACTGGTTTACAGCGTCCTTAGCTGAGTAGGCGATAGCGCCTTCCTCGTAGGAAGACGGGCCGAAAATCTGATTGATAGGGTTCTTGTTGTTGACCCTGATCTCTTCACCGGACACGGCGGACATCTGATCCACCATGCCTTTAACGAATAGCTCATCTTGCCGACGCTTGATAGCAGGGGCGAGAAGCTCCGTAAAGAAGCCTCCCAATGCCCCGGCGCTAGGGCCAGCTTCAGTGAAGTTAGATGCGGCAGAAATACCGCCAGCGACGGAAGTGTTGCCACCATCCATCTGAATACCCCTAAAGCCGCTGGCCTGAGCCGACTGACTTTGTGAGGGCTTGGCGGGTTCAAACGCGAACGAACTGCGGCCCCCTTGCCGGTTATCATAGCCAGTAGCCATAGTAGTGTCTCCTTATGCGCCCTTGCCGGACGCCTTAGATTTAGTGCTTCCCCAGAGGTTGCCCCCAACGGAATGATAAGTTTTGGCGGCAGATACACTGGCCATAACCGCCCCGTCAAGGGATCGGGATGCGCCAGCATAGTCGCCCCTGGATGCCTGCTGTTGGGCCTCTCGGAAGCTCAGTACGGCCTGTCCAGCCTGCGGCCCACCAAAGTAGGTTGCGCCTGCAGCAAGGCCCAGAGTGAGCGCCCCGGAGAGGAAACTGGGCTTCTTGACATCCATGTAAGTGGACACGTCTAGGTCGGCTCGATAGATATTCTGATCGAAGCTGTCTGTTGCCTGTACCAGAATGTCGCCCCTAGCCCGCTCTGCCGAATACAGGTCCCGGTCAAACTGCCGGTCGGCCTGCTCTTGCTGTAGTCCGTTGACGGTGGCCAGTGTGGCGTTATACGCCTCAATAGACGACCCGCCTACACCAGCAGCGGAGGCCATCACACTGACGGCCCCCAACTCTTCCGATTGTCGTAGCCTAGTCTGGAAGTCACCATACGTGGCAGCTTCCAGATTTTTAGCGATGTTCTCACCATAGGCATTTATATTCTTACCAGCAGCGTCCATGATCTTACGGTTGCCTAGTGATTGACTAAACAGCTTTAGATCAGTATCAGCCGCCCGACGCTCATTACCTGACTTGGTAGTGATGCGCTTAGCTTTGACCTGCCCCTGTGCCTGAATAGCACTAGCCTGGCCGTAAAATACGGAACCCATTTACGTTTCCTTACGCGCGTCTGGTGTTGAAGAACCACTGGCCAGTCCAGTCAATACTGGTAATAGTCAGCGGCAACCAAGTTTTGGCTCTTAGGGTATAGCTGCACTCTTTAACCTCGCCGCCTACGATTACCGATAGGGTAGTAGTTACTACGGGCTGTCGGCCTATAAGGTTGGCCGAATTACCCAAAGTTCTGCCTACAAAGTTCAGTGTGCGAGTTTCCCCGGCATTTCGTTTAGTCCATCCTTCCATGCCGCCAGTATCTGCTACGGCCACCTTTACAGACATCAGGGTTAGACGCCCGCTAAGGATAGGCTGGTCGTTCCTATCTTTAACGTACGGGTTTGTGGGCGTTACATAGGCAGGGAAACCTGCCCCAACCCAGGCCGAGGGCTCTTGTGAGGGATACTGCGAAACAAAGGTATCCAAGTCCTCAAGAACCATTCCGATGAACCTATACTCACTTTGTCCACCTATAGCTACTACCGTGCCGTTTACTGCGGGATAGGTAGGATTTAGGTAAGCCATCGTGCTGTCGTTCTGGTATTGGCTCAGCGGCCTCAAACTGTCCAGATAGGGATAGTCCGAGAGGGTCGTGTCGCGTACAAAGCGCTCTGCTGCTAGCCAAATCTTATTGCTTCCGTCTGAGGCTATGCCCTTCTTGATAGCATATACTAAGACGTCCCCGCCATCCTTACCGACCCCGATCATGTCGCCTACATGTTCTGACCAGGACCAGTCCGACCAGCTATCAAAGAGCCTACCGGATTGAGCGTCGTCGAGGTAGCTGTAAGTGAACAGCCGCCTGCGCTCTTTTCGGGTGCGAAGAAGAACCATATTGGGCGCAGTAAAGGTCAGCAACTCAATAGGGACACCCTGCAGATACGTGTCAAGTTGCTGGCTGATCTTGTAGCTTTCGGGACTGTCTGCAATAGCACCCGCCTGAACCTGATGAACCGATGCAACCTCGGTCCCCGCTCGGCCACTGTACTTGCTGTAGATAACGTAGTTGCCCGTTGCCTCAGGCCGTGCATCTACTGCGTCCTCAAAAGCCGTAGCTACGATAATAGAGGCTGTCTTGGGAGTGAGGGGCTGTCGTCCCGATACAACATACTGGAACCGCTTGCCGTAGAGTAGCAAATTCCTGTCGTACAGGGTTGACCATTTAATCGTGTCGTCCTCTGATCCTAGAGCAAATCCTTCCCAGGGATCGTCATCCGCCACAGTAGTGACACTCTTGCGGAACCAGTTTAGATAGTCCCCAGGACGAGAAAATAGAAGCGTTGCTCCCGACCCTATAACCATGCGGTCTTGGAATACGCCGAGGTAGCTAATGCCCTTTCCGAACAACTCGGGTAGCGGTGCGGATATATCGTCGCCCACCGTGTTCGCCTTGTACGTTGGAACTGTGATACCGGACATGCTAGACAGGCTACCAGCGTCTGAGGCCATATACATGATACCATCTTCGACTGTGGCCATTATGAGGACAGTCTTAGGTGTCATGACGTATCCTGCGGTTTCCCGCCAGATTACCGAGGCCCATCCGGTACTCTCCCCGTCCTTGGCCACAGCTTTGAGATACACCGCGTTACCTGCTGTAGTAGGCGAGGGAATGCGCACAACCTTACCGACATAGTGGTAGGTGTTCACCAAGTCGATATTATCTACATCGGCACCCACTGCACGTAGCAAGCTGTCATCGCCCCCGTCTGATCCAGTAGCCGCAATAAATTGAGTATCGTCAATATAGACGGTGCCCTTATCATTGCTGGTAGCTGCCGTGATGCCTTGACTGATAAGGTTGTCTCTAATGCCGTTGGCAATAGCCTTGGGCGTAATAGCCGCAGCCGCCGTGCCCGTCCAATTAATGACCTCCCCGTTGTACTGGTTCACCCGGTCATTAACCTGCTTCTGGTATTCCTCGTTAAGAGTGCTGCCATTATACAGGGGGATGTCAGACGTATCTAAAATGCCTGGATAACTACTAGAAGGGGTTGTGTACGAACCTACTACCTTAGTGCCGTCAGCCCTCTGCAAAGTTAGCGAGAATGTCCGGCTGTACGCCCCGGTCAATACAGTCGCCGCAATCTTAGCGCGGTTGCTCGCATTGTCCCAAGCGGCCGACGCCTCATGAGTAGGGATCAGAGTATTGCCCGCCAGATACACGTAACGACCAATATTGACGGCAGCGGATACACCGCCCGCCATTACCGTCTGTAGGGCCGCATCACCTGAAGCGAAAACGGTAGGTACAAACTCTCCGGTTTTCTTGCTGAATACCCAGCAGAAGCCGTCAACCCCTAGGTCGGCAGTATCGGCAGCAGTGCGAACGATTAGATCATACTCATCGCCGCCTACAAAGAATGGATAGACCCGGTGACATGCGGTGTCTGCCAGTAGGTCTGCATACCGATCGGCTGCAATATCTAGCATTACCTCATCTTGCAGCAACGATCCGTGCCGCCGTGCCAAGCCCCGCACCGGGTCTGAAATCATATTTGACTGAGCGAAGTGCTGACCGGAACGCCGGTTTTGTGCTGCCTGCTCAGACACGCCTCTAACGACGCTTTCGTAGCTTCCGCTCAGCTTCGACATGAGTAAATCCTATCTGTAAGTGTTGAGGCCGTCTACGAGCCTAGTAACGCCAATCTCGGTACGGCCACCGATAACCCCGCCGCGACGGCGCAGGATATCCACTCCCACGTTACGTGTGTGCTCAGCAGTGAGCGTCATTAGGGCGAGGCGGTATCCTTGGGTAGCCTGCTCGAATTTAGCCCGATCTGCGTCATAGTCTCCCATGAAGTCTAGCTGGGCCGAGTAAGAGATAACATCCTGTGCTGGAAAGGGCAAGTCCTCGAAAGGCAACTCCCTAACTAGCCAGCAGCGGACTACCTCCTTAAACTTATACTTGTCCGTACTGGATGTCTCGAAAGGCTTATACAATCGCCTACCCCGCTGGACATAGTTTAGGCTAGACCACTGGGGGTCAACCCTAAGCGTGTCATTGGGGAGATAAATGTTGCCTTGAGTGTCCGGCGCTAGATCAGTCAGTTCCTTATTGAACCACCAAGACTTAGCCTGCTCTCGGGCCGATGCCGTGGACAAGGTGCGGAGCGCAGCAGGAACCATCGGATGGCTCTCTGCTATCGAGTTAATGGGCAATTCGCCCAAAGTCGCAAGCATGTCGTTGATGACATCTAGCTGGGTCATTGCAGGCATAAGTATCCTTTACGCAAAATGCCCCTACCCTCCGAAGAAGATAGGGGCAAGTTGAATTAGGGGAGGAGATAAGAGACAGCCGCCTGCAACAAAGAAATATCATCTTTGAACTTACCTAGTCCAAGATTACACTCATTGCATAGTAGGCCACGAACTGCTCCCGTGCTGTGGCAATGGTCAACATTGCAGTTAGCCGGGTGGCTTCCCTTAACATTGGCCGCATTGAACTCTTTGTCGCAAATGGCGCAACGGTTATTCTGAGCAAGGCGCATAGCGTCATACTCTTCTACACGAATGCGATATCTTTTCCAGAGGTCATGCGCCCGTACCTGCTCCGGGGTTCGTTCAGTTATAGGCTTACCGGCTGCCTTTCGGCGCTTCCGGTACTCCTTCATATACTCTCGCTGTTCCTCGTTAGTACGCATCAGGGCAACAGGATCGCACCCGCGTACTCGCTGCGGTCAGGAGTAACGCCAAACGCGGCATGGCTGTCAACGATCCAAGACTTGAAAATCTTGTCGTAGAACAGGTCATGCGAGAGCGGGATCGTTTCACCAGCCAGCATAGCCTTGGTCGAGAACGCAAGGGCAGCGAGCTTCGAGAAGTCACCATCATAAGCGTTACCGTTGCCCGAAGTGGACAGAAGGTGGTTCGACACAACGCCGCTAGGCAGGTTCTTGGTCTTGATGACCGGGCAACCGAATGCCTTGAAGATCATCGCGCCCTCAACCCGAGTACCACGAGCCGTGACGTACTCGCCGTTTACAATCTGCTCTGCGTCGAGAAGGGTGTAGAACGTCGAAGGCTGCATGGCAATGATGATGTCATCCTCGCCCGGCACAACGTCCTTGTCTTCCATCTTGACCAGCAGGTTGCTGATAGACTTGTACATCTTGGCCGGATCGCTCAGATCGCCAGCAGACGACAGGGTTTCCACCGAGCCGCCCTTGAAGCCCGAAGGCTTACCAGCAGTACCTGCACCATAGCGGCTGTTAGTATCCTGAGCTGCCTTAGCTGCCTGGATAAAGAACGCCTGATCCATGAAACGTGCCATGGCCTCGCCGTCCTCAACGCCAAGCTCAACGCGGGCATCATAGGAAGTCTGGAAAGTTTCCAGCAGCGGCAGGAAGTGGCGGGTATAGACCAGCGTGTCAATAACGAGCGTGTTACGGCCAACGTCATTCTTGGTGGCAGCCGGAGCTTCACCAGCAGTGACCTTGCCCACGACGCTATCACCGAAGCCATAGCTACCGATGCGGTTAGTACCACGAACCGGACGCATGTTGACATACGGGGCCAGACGCGACTTGCGCTTGATCGTATGCTGAACCTGCTGACCGTACTCGGTTACTGCAGCGGCATTGATATCACCAGTCTGATTGAACTGGCCGGGATGGGTAATCTGTGCTTCCGGGACAATCGCGCCGGGATCAACAAAAAGAGGCATATTCTATAATCCTAAATTAACGACCGAAGAAACGGCGCTTGAGGTCTGCATATTCAGGCGACCCGTCCATCGAGTTACCCAGCTTTTGGTGTAGTGCGCTAACTTCCTTGTGGTAGTCAGCTTGTGTCAACCGGGCTTGCGGTTGAGCAGCCACGCCCGAAGCCTGAGAGGCCGGGTTAGCTGGGGTTACGGTTGTTCCCTTGGCCGTCGAGTAGGCCGTTACGAGCATCTGGGCTGCTGCCCGAGCCTGGAAGCCCCCTGCATCGAACATGGCATTAATAGCCGCCTTCTCTGCTGGGTCCGCTTCCTTGCCCGCCCATTCCACAATGGCCTTCCACTTATCCTCGCCGCCCGCGATTGCATGGACAGCCTTGTTAGTGGCCTCCTGCTCTGCGGTAAACTTGCTAAGCTGGCGACCATGGGCGTCCTTGGCAAGCTGGACATGCTTTTCCCAGCCCTTAGCCTCGTCGCCCAGCGTGGACAACTTAGCCTCGATAAAGCTGAAGTCGCCGTTAGCTGCGGCCACCATGGCAGGGTCGGTGCCCTCAATGCCCAATCGGCCAATAAAGGCCAAGGCAAGGTCAAGTCCGGCATCGCCAGTTTCGTCATAGACAACAAGGCCTGCCTCATCCTTCTCGGAAGGGACGGCCTCAACCTTTGGCTGCTCACCCGGCTTAGGGGCCTCAGGAGAGGGGGCCGGAGCAGGTGCGGGGGTTTCGGTCGGCGTCTCGACTTGAGGCGCTACAGACCCGTTTACCGGGGCACCCTGAGGCGGAACGATAGACCCGAAGGTTACTGCGGTATTGCCGTCCTGCGACGGGTTCTGTTCGTTTGCTTCACCTGGCATTATTCGGCTTTCTGTTGTTCCATAGCACCATTAGCCGCTACATCCACACCCGTCTGGGTAGCGTATGCTGCAGCCTGCTGCGCTTGGAGTTGTTGTTGTTCAGCCTGCTTCTGAGCCTCAGATTTGAGATAGGCCGTCACCTTAATCCTACGCGGGGTAGCGAGGGCTTGATAGATGGCACCCAGGTTCAATTCGTTGAGGGCGGCGGGAGGAAGCTGATTAACGGCTGCTACGTCTGCAAGCCAGAGCTTTAACTCGTCTAGATCGCCGCCTCTTGAGAGGGCGTCCAAACCAGTAACGATGGTAGGCTCGAAGGTTTCCTTACCAATAGGAATGTCCACTTCGGACAGTAGCCACATGGCCAGGGGCATTTGGAAGTCAACTGCAATACGCGAATAGGCCCCGCCCAAAGCTGTTTCTAGCTCGGTCGCGACCATGCGGATTTCTTCTGCAGTAACTCGCTCGGCATCCCTAACGATCTGGCTACCTAATAGGAAGGCCCTGCCGATACGGTTGATGTACTCGGCTGTCTGGTTCATTGTAATCTGCAAGTCGCCGGATTTACCAGAGCTTACCAGATGCACGTCACCTTCAACACCGGGCATCGCGCCACCGTTAGGCGTACCCTCAAAGTCTTCTGGCCGGGTCATCCCAGCAGGGTTGATTAGCCAGCGGAACTCAGATGCGAGGATCGCACCCTGGACCTGTGCCCGAGAGAGGGCAGATAGACCGGAGAAGTCATTCTCGTAATCCTCGACCAATCCTGTGCCGTAGTGCTGACCATCTGCCAAGTCCCACGTTAGCGGGCGGTAGGGCAGCTTTTCCTCTGACCACTTACCATCAAACCGCTTGGGCAATTGGAAGTTGTCAACCCATTGGGTCATACGGTAATCACCATCAGGATCGCGCTTAATCCAGCGGTACAGCGTAACCTCTCGGTCGTACTGTGCGCCTAGATATTGTGCAGCCTGTAGCTTAACCTCGTCATCAAGCTCGTCCAGCAGCATCTTATCTGCAATAACGATTTCCAGAACCTTGCCAGTCAATGACCGGCGAACTGCGTACTTCTTGATCCCGAGAACCCGGAAGGTATCTGATAGATCGATCAGGACATTGCCCGTGATAATAAGGTGCTTGACTGCCTCATAGAGCTTAGGCCGAATAGCCTTCTTGTCTAGGACAGCAACAGCAGCTTTCTCACCCTGAGCTAGAGCGTCTGCAATAGCAGTCTCGTCAGCGCCTGCCTCAGCAATTTGCTTGGCTACAGCTTTAGAGGGATCGAGACGAAAGAAAGGACGCGATGGGGCGAATAGCGCCAGCATCAGCTTATTGGACAGGTGGTTCGTGGATTGGGCACCTACTGCCTGAAAGTCCTGAGACACGTCCCGGTTGTTGTCCGTCTGATTATCAGGCAGGCAAATCTTGGGTAGCGTGTATGCAGCGAACAATTCACAGCGGGTAATGAAACCACGGCGCAGCCCATCTAGCTGCTGCCACCGGCCCGGTGCATTACCTGCAAAGGCCATAGGTATTCCTTAAAGATTGATACCGGAAGTGCGGTTGATCTGGAACGAACTACGAGTAGTCCGGCGACGACCCGTATTAGGATCAATCTCAGCGGCAGGAGTTTCCTCAGCTAGCGATACCTCTGCCTTATCGACGGGCTGTGCGAGTAGCTCAGCAGCCGCCTTGGATGCCTGCTCCATACGGAGAGAGCTTTCCCGAGCCTGGGTGGAGGCCTGGATAGCATACTGATCGTTGACCGCCTGTTGCTTGGCCTGGGCCTCCATAGCCTTAGCTTGCCGCTTAGCAGCCTTATTACCAAAACACATTATGTAATCTCCTTGGATAAGTTGATAGCGATACGGGAAAACCCCTCGCGTTCGTATAGGGAAGCTAGTGCGTTGTCGCTCTTAGCCAGCGCCGTTCCGGCACAGATGAACTTAGCACCAGCTTCCCGAGCCTTCGCCTCAAAGAACTCAATAACCGAAGCAAATCGGCTACCCCGTTCCAAGGCGAAGACTAACTGCTCAGCGAGGATTGGGGTATCGCTCCACCACATCGTCGAGATATCATATACTACTAGATACCCGTCCACGATATAGGCGTTATCAGCTTCAAACACATTGCGTAATGCTACCATGGGATCAATATCCCCATGCATCTGCTTACGTGCCAATCGGCGAAGCTGATCTGCCTTCTCTATGAACTTATCTTTTACCAGTGCGTAGTGGTACGCCGCGAGCTTGGTCGTCGTCATTGATTGTGAACCCTTGACGGAGTATTCCTAGTACATGTTGAATACCTAGTAGATATCCAACCTGCTGCTCTGTGGTGTCTTTACTCACCATAGGCTTAGGGAGTTGCCTCTCCAAGCTCTCATATACCGAAGTCGATAGTCTGTAGAGATCATTCATATATTATTGTCCTTGGGTTGACCTGGGAAATAGATACGTCGAATTTTCTCTATGTTGGTATGTACCGAAATACCTCAAGAGAAAAAGTAGGGGCTGTCGAGAACCTGACGCAGATCAAGATTGCCTCTAGCCGGGGGCTGTGTCAGATCATACTGGGCTTGGATGTCAGCAAGGGGATCATGCTGCTCGTACATGGCCACAAACTCCTCTCGGATTATACGGTAGAGTTTAGCGGCGTCTGCTGCATGAGTTCCGTAGTCGTCGTGGATCATGGCAAGCGATAGGCCCTCGTAGGCTGCTGCATTGATTACCAGCTTCATGTGGGCGGCATCGTGACTGTGGATAAAGTTCGGCGCGATGCCGTTCCTATGCTGACGCGGACACGGTTTGTCGGTGTCTTGATACAGCGCGATCTTCGTGTTGCCTTGGAGCTTCGTATTGATCCGGTGCATAGACGTTGCTTGGTATATCTGGATAACTGGGAAGCCATCTGGGGCAACCCATGAGATTTGATCGTTGGTTTCCAGAATTTTCTTCACACTGCCTTGTAGCCAACTCATTGCTTCGGTAGCCTTAACAACTACTTCGCCGATGCTGTCCCATACATAATGGGAAAGGAACTGAGCGGCTGCACCGTACTCCTCTTTAGCGAACTCGGGGGCGTTACCTTCCCGCAGGTAGTCGGCTTTGATGAAGTCCGCGCAAGCAAACCGGGTTGACCCGTAGGGCAATGTCATAACGCTGCGTTTAACCAGTCCTCTAGGACAACCGTGCTTGATCCACATCCCTAGATGCTTGTTGGCAAGAGTGGCCTTGAAAGCCGCCGATGCAGTATCTGGGTCATCCTCGTCAACCATGGGGATGGTACGCGGCGTTTCGCGCCTTAGCGCTAATAGCGTTACATCACCGACGTTCTGGTATATGTCATTAGGCTTGCTGCTAGGTATAAGATTTGTAGCCTTTCCGCCAATCTCATCGCGGAGCATAGCAGAAAAATTCTGTAGCCCGTTGCAGCTACCGTCCATACCTACGGGCAAGTGGCTTACAAAATCATGAGGGCTGTCCTGCCACTGCTTATACTCGAAGCACCATGCCAGAAACTGCAGTGGGCTGTCCGCATCTCGCCAGTCTGGATGTGCAACGGGATCGGTGGCAATGGCCATGATGGCGTCGTGGTCAGCTTGGATGAGCTTAACCCGATCATCGAGGCTTTCCTTGTCGTACTTCCACTTGTTAGCGCCGTTAATCAAGAACCAGCGCTGAGCATCGAGAGTGTCCAAAGGCTTACCCTTAGCGAATCGTAGCAACGCTTTCTGCAAGTCGCTGCCTTGTGGGCTAACCCCTGTAGTCTGGGCATACAGGCGACCTCGGAAGTCCGAGAAGTAAACAAAGTAGATCGCGTCGAACCGGCGGAACTTATCGGCAATGGCTAGAGCCGTAGAGAACCTGCCGAACTTGGTGCCTGCAATCTTTCGCTGAGTGTACCACTCTCGCTTTGCAGCCTTCCAGGCAGTGAACTCCTGTTCCTCATCAGGAGACATCTGGTTCTGGGTCATTTCCTCGCCCAACCACTCAGGCCGACCTGGGGCCGCAGTCTCGTTAGAACCGATAATCTCGTCGGTATTGTAATGTCGAGCGATCTGTCGAACCGCGTCTAGTAGCTGACCGTTAATCTGCCATTGGGTCCGCTGTAGGCCGTTGATGGCCGCAAATACCCGGCTAAGGTCGTAACCCTCATAGTCTGACCAAGTAGCGCCCCGAGTACGGATGCAAGACGGCTGTAAACGGCGAATGTCGTTTGTGTGAAACCCGCCATCCAAAACGCTCACCCAGTCCTTAGGCTGTTCTATGCAGGGCAGAAAATACGGGAGGGTCTCAATAACGCTGGTTTTGATATTAGCGATTATCTCGGTCACTGCCTCGGAGAGTACCACTTCGGTGTTGGTCTTGATGGCCGTAGCTCTGCCACCACGACCGGCGACTTGTACTTTATGGACATCGACCATCCCCAGAAGCTCTAGTCTGTCCAAAATGTAAGCGCCTACCTGAGCCACGCCGTTCGCACCCCATTCGGGCAGGGGTACACCAGCCTGTAGGGCCTGCATCCTAAACACCGTAACCTTATGCCGCTCTGACTTACTCATGCGCCGTCCAAGGTCGTTGTTCAAAGTGTAGAACAGGTCAGGCTCAATCTCTGCAAACATAGAGAGAAGAAGCTCACCATACAAGGAGCGCCCAACTTTAGCCATAAGCGTTCTACCAACGCCGCCGCTGTTGTCGTGGCCCGAATTAGACATTAGACTGTTGAGGACTGAGCGAACACTCAGGAAGGCTACTGCCTCAGGGTCTAATGGCTCTAGCAGGGTGACATGTGCCTGATTGCGTCCCGGCTTCTTGGTGCCGATATCTTCTCGGATCAGAGCAGCAAGGGGCATGATGAACCGACGATAGATCGCCTTGGCATACGGGTTGTTATCGGCGCTGCCAGCATCCTCGTTACGACCCATCATATTCTCAGCGCGCGTCTTCCCGAACGCAGACATTTCTTTCTCTAATTCAACCTGGGTAAGCGGCCCCCTCTTGGCTACGTTCATATCAGTGTTAGCGGCGGCTACGGTAATTGCATTAGAGAAGTCAGTCATGGTTATCCTTAGTCTGCTGTGATCTTATCAAAACGAATTGATTTGAAACGGGGTTCCCGCAGCAACCCGTCGCTACTGTAGTCCATAGCCTCCACCTCGACGATATCGCCTAGTTTCGGCAGGTCAGACAGCTTATGAGGAACGCCAGAACCAACCCCAAGCCGCCGACCATTAAATTCAACAACGAGCCTATAGACGTCACGGCCTGTCTTTTCTCCTGGCGCTGAGCTAATTTCGATAACCTTGAGGTCGAACGACAATTTCTGCTTGATCTTGATAATCTCGCCAGTAGTGCCGCTGCCCACAGTCCATGTACCGTTAAGATCGCGAAGCACTAGCCCGTCAAAGCCGCCGATGGCTACAAGCTGATTGCAGCGCTCTTGAGGATCGCTAGAACCGGGTTCCCAGCAATCGGCAAACTGGAACGGGTGTTCTGACCCGTCAGGCAAGATGCCCTTCCAATTAGCTACCCGGTCTTTATACGGCGTAGGACAGGAGCCCTTCCTAAAGTCGTCGAGTGGGATGACGTCATTGATGACAAAGCCCAGATCATAGTTAGGCTTGCCCCTACGGAACGCCCCGCTAATCTCGTTAAACTGGCCCTTGCCCGACCACCATGCTTCGCCGATTACTGCAACGCTGCGCAACGGCGTGTCCGCACCATAGAGCTTCTCGCCCCAGGCCTGCATACAGCTACCGACCACAGACATGCTGATGTACTCTTCGCCAGTACGACTAAAGCATTTGGTATAGCCAGCGTACTCGTCAAAGATCAGAATAGCACAGCAGCCATCATACTTAGCCTGTTGCTCGAAGGTAGCTAGGTCAATACCCGCAGCCACCTTCTTCTTAACCTTGCCGAACTCGACGGCCTTCTGGATGATGTAGTCTTTAGCCATGGTAATTTACTCCCATATAAATAAGAACTGCTAGGTAACTAATAATAGTTATCACCAGTAGGGGCTTGGATAGGGCCACTCTCATGCCTTACGTGTGCTCTTATGAATTACAGTGGAGCATAGCGATCCAAAGCCGCTACCCAGGCCAATAGGAATGATTACCCAGCCGAACCCATTATGGGCCATGTTAAACACCGTTATCACTTCCGCAGCGGCCATGGCGAAGCTAGTCGGAACGATCCACCACAGTTGGTAATGGACCACATTCAACTGCTGCCATGACTTGAGGAAGATGAACACGAAGCTAGTGCAGAACACCAGCAACGCGTTCCAGATCATCGGTTAAGTTCCGACAGGAACAAGGCGTTGCAGATAACATGATCCCAATGCCTTAGCCCACTCTCCGGGTCTAGCTCCTCGCCCTGCTCGATTGCAGCCAGATGGCGGTATAGCGCATCGCGGTAACGCTCCTTGCCCTCCGGGACAGTCCGCCAGCTATGGGCTGCATACTTGTTAGCTCCGAAGGTTAGCACCTTGGCTACACCCTCCAATGCCTTGCTCATACCTTCCATGAGAAGTGACCAGCGAGGCTTGCCCCCGTCAAACTTCATGCCAGTACCTTGAGCACTCGGCAGCGGTTTACCCTCGATCTGGGCTTTTACTACCTTATTTTTAGGGGGCGGCGGGGCTATTGCGCACATACTAATCTCCAATATGATCTAGCTGAATAACGAAGCTGTCGTACAGGCTAAGCCTATTATCTTTGCGGGCTACATGAAAACCCATCCATTGAGCAGGCACTGAACTGTACCCAGCAATACCAGAATACTCAGTACCGCCAGCAGCCGCGCCAAAGAAGGCCCCGTTGACAACCATCTGTCCGCTATTAAAGCTAGTAACAGTATGCTTGTCGCCCATACGGAAATAAGTGAGATGCTGCTTCTCCTGCTCGCTGCGCTTGATTTTGTGGGCCTTCATCGGCTGTTCTGCGCAACCCACTCCAACACCATGTTCATACAGCGCACGCTGCCCATAGAAATCCACAATGCCATAGGAACCCTCCGGGATCGTCCATTGGACATTTGAATATCCAACTCTCGTGGTGAGTAGCTCCAGAGAACGGTACATGCACCAGCTAAGGTGGTTCTTGCCGGGCTCGAACATGTTAAGTCCGTGGTCATCATGATCGTGGTTTCCTGTGATAGCCATGACTTCCATAGGGATGCCCAGCCTAGCTAGCGGTTCGATAACGAACTCAAAGATACCAGCCTGTGCATCGAACAGTTGCTCGGCAGTAGAGGTATCCGTAGCCCTTGCGCTGTTGCTGTGCTTCTTGTCGCTCTCAATGATATCCCCCAGCAGGCCAAGCACAATCCGCTCAATACGGTAGCCTACCGCAGCCTTCTGCTCAATCTGAAACAGAGCCGCACGACCGTACTCGAACAGGCGCTTACGGGCCACGTTGGTGGTATATCCTGGGGCCAGCTTGCCAATCTGTAGATCAGACAGCAGAAGCTCGACCGTAACCGGAGTGCCCACCTGTCCACCGACGAACTTGCGAAAGTCGACCGGGGGCCGCTCGGGCAACTCGTCAGCGATCCGAGTGAGGGCGTCTAGGAACCCGTCACGGTCGCCCACAGCCTCGCTCAGCGCCTTTACGTCCTTCCGCAGCCGGTTGTTCTCGGCCTGGAAGTTTCGGCTCCTGACGACCTCCTTAGCCCGGTCAAACGGTGCCGCCAGTTCCTCGTTATCCTCCCTACTCAGGAAGGCGCGGAGCCATTGGATATTGACCCGTGTTTTATCGGGGTATAAGTCATTAAGCTGGCGAACAGCGCCAGTAAGGCTGGAAGACCCTGCCACAGCCTCAGAGACTTGCTTACGGGTACGGAGGCTAGGTAGGAGTTTAGTCATGCAGTCTTCCTTGCTGTGGCTCGCCTTTTGACGGCCTGCTTGTTGCGCTTAATCCGCTTCTCGTCCTCTGTCAGATGGGTCGAGTGGATCATGCCTGTGATGTTGGTCATGTGAAGCTGCAAATACTTGGCAGTACCATGACAGAAAGCAGCGAGGTCACGCACACCGAAGCGTACCTGATTGTTCTCTACCTTACCTAGAAGGGCATTGCAGCTACGGTGCAGCACCGCACGTACCGCCCCAGTCTTGTGGTCATGGTCGAGCACAGCGTCCTGTCCCTGCCTAGTCGTAACCGGGCCTTGACAGATAGCACACTTGCCGCCCTGGGCTACGAGCAGCTTCTGTCTTACTTCACGGAGTTGAGATGTTGTTAAGCGTTGCACGGGCGTCCTTTACTCGTTTGTCGAGACGCTCGCAGGCGTCCCACATCGGTTGGTCGAATAGATGTGAAAAGTGGCCTGGACCTTTATGCTCCGCGAAGTCGAGTACATTGGCCTTCGGCCCCGTTCGCATCCACATAAGGCAGGCTTGCTCAACGAAGCGGTCATCGGCGTAGTTACTAGGGCAGTCGTCTGATCCATAGAAGAAGTACCCTCCACGATAAAGTTCAATCACCTTCTGACATGCGGTGTCGCTATCTTTAATACCGTCTAGCAACTTGTAGGCAGTCTTCTCGCCAACTGCAATGAACTTGACGTTGTTACCGCCCTTGAGGTCCACATGGGCCTTCTCAAGACCGGGGCAGTTATCTGCTGTGTCGCCCATGAGCATCTGCAGCCAGAACCACTTGAGGCCATAAACCTTCTCGTTAGGCCCGATAACCTCATACTCTCCTGGCTTAACTGTGGTCAGACAGTGCTTGGTCCAATCGACATGTAGCCCTGGCAACATGCGCATATCCTTATCTGCGGTGGCAAGGGCGGCATAACCGGCCTGTGCTGGATTACCCGCAGCGAAGTAAGCGCAAGCGCCGAAGCCATCATCGGCTTCTCTAGTAGCCCAGGTTTTGGACTGGAAAGCGTCTCCTTGATAGTTGAGAAGCAACTCTCGCAGATACGAATAGTTCTTTGGCTTTCTTCCGCTATTGCGCTGGCCTTGATATGGCTTAACTGTCGCAGCCAGATATCTTTCGCCTTTGTGGCACCCGCTTGCTGTGTTGTGGACAACGGCTTTACTCGCACCTGTGAGAGACGTGTAGCGATCAACAGCAGCAAATGCGTTCATGCGGGCCATCCCAGGCTCACATTCATCATTGCCGCTGGCATGGTAAGCAAGGTAGTCGCCGTCGATGTGAACGACTAGCCCAGGCACCTTAGCGGGATAAACCGGCTGGGAGGGTGCTTCCGCAGCAGCTTGGGCAATCGCCCCGGCAAATGCGTTCATGTAATCTCCTATGGCAAACTCGGTATCAGGTCGTAGAATAGGCTACCTGCGCCGGGGTGATCCCGACCAGTGACAGAGCCAGCAAAAGCCAGCCGCACCGATCAGGATCACTGTGTTATAGAGCACTTGAATTAGCCTGCGCCTTCAAGCGGGTCATCACTCGCGGCACCGCCAGTACCCTCGACCCCGTTGACATCGGGAATATCGGCCTCTCCGCCAGCAAACAGGATTTCCTGCATCTTGCTGCCGATCCAGTTAGACGCAGACTTAATCGTCTCCTGATAGACGTTCTTGCTGCGGGCCTCCTGAATGACCTTGCCGCTGTCATCCGTCTTGGCTTCCCAAGTGCCGTCGATAAAGATCGATTTCCACTGGGCCTCGTCGGCGTACTGCCACATGAAGCAGCGGATAGGCGTAACGGGATCAGCAACGGCTACGGCCTTGCGAGTAGCGTCGCCCGTCTCCTCGTTGAACACGTCGAGGAACGGTTCCTTGATAGTCCAGACGCCCTCCTTGTCGCGAAGGTTAGCGTAGGTCTTCTTCTGGTCGCCCTCGCCGCTAGTATTGTGAACCACCGTCGCGATGTAGGCATTGCCGAGAAGCTGAGCCATATGGGTAGCTGTGCCGGTCGGGTTCATACGCTTGAACAGCTTATAGAACATCGCCTTGTCACTGGTGGACAGCGTGAGCCGTTGGCTGAACATGATCGGCGTACCGTCCTCACGGGCTGGGTGCTTAGGGCCGCTAGCCTCGAACAGAAGCTGGACCTTATCAACCTGGGACTTCTTGCCCTTGTAGTCCTTCTCATGCTTGCCAAGTTCGATGTAGCCGACGAAGCGGAGGCGAACCAGACCTTCTGCCGGTGGCGTATATTCACCCCCGGTCTGGGCCTCATTCATGTTGGTCTGCGATGCTGCTTCTTCGATTGCATTCAGAAACGGATTGGTCATGCTTGATTCTCCATAGTGTTGAAGCCGAACTTCGGCTGGTAGTTATTCATGTAGAGCTTACGGACTACGCGCCGGTGTTCACTGACATCCTCCTTGAACGTTGGCCCTGGCTTGTTCTCATCCATCATAGACTTGCCCATGGTTGTCTCAGACGGCACAGGGACTGGGACATCCCAGCCAAAGTACCATTCCATGAACACGCTGGCCTCTTCCATGCAGGCATGGAGGACAACTGCAGCGCGATGAGCCATTTCCTTGACCGCATCCACATACAGTGCGTCGTGGACCTGATTGACTAGCAGCGCCTTGAAGTGAAACACCTTGATGCGGTAGAACTCGCGGACGCTCAGCCACATTGCCGCCTTAGCCCACTCACCGCCAGTACCCTGGACCGGGTAGTTCTTGACCTCGGTAGGGCTGAACGAAGACACCCGGCCACCCTTACTAGCGGGCCGAGTAGCTAGCCACTTAGGAGCGGGTGACTGCTGCCAAGCATACAGCTTGTTATCTGGTGTACGAAAGAATGCCTTTTTGAGATTGCAAGTTAGACCCGGCACTTCTGGATGCTGCACGAACAAGTTACTAGCTTGAGCATTAGCCTCAAGCTGGTTAGTAAGCTGCTCGTAATATGCAGGCATTTCAGGGTAGCGGGTTTCCTCTGCCTTAATAAGCGTCTCGACTTCTTCCTTGTCCATGCCGGTACTATCAGCGATCTTTTGAGCGCCAGCACCATAAGCACGTTGGAAGGAGAAGATTTTAGCCTTGGTCCGCTTATAGTCCCAGTCCTTGTAGTGCTCGTAAGTGTCATCCTTGCACCGATAGAGCGCTTCCTCGTAAGTAATGTTCTCGGCTTGGCTAACTCGAACGCAGTGCATGTCCAGACCCGCTCGAAGATCGAGGATAAGCTGACGGCACTTGGTAAGAATAGCCTGGACATATACTTCGAGTGCTGAGAAATCCGACTGAATAATCAGGCCGTCAGTAAAGCGGCTGATGAACAGCGTCTTGACCTTGGACTTGTTACCCTTGGGCAAGTTCTGCAGGTTCGGGGAGCTAGATGAGAAGCGACCAGTAACCGTGCTGGTATGGTTGAGCATGTGATGGATAATGCCATCAGCCTGCACCAACGTCAGCATCCCGACTTCACCCTTCTTAGGATCGGTCGTGATGTAGTATGTGGTCAAGTCCTTGCGAAGACTGGTGATCTTGGCAAGAGCCTTGAGGAACGGGATATTACGGACGCCCAGTTCCTCGATAACCTCGGCACTCGTAGAGTACACGCCCTCCGTGGCCCCGGCCCAATGCGGCTTAGGCTTGGTGTAGCCGGGGAAGGTATAGGGCACATCCTGGATAGCGCCCTTCGGCTTATCGGGGTTAGGAACCTTGACTTTCTTGGTCTTGTACTCGCCAGCGTTCTTGCCGCTGCTGTACCGGATATAGTCGTCATCGGGCCAACCACCCTCGTCAATAGACGTTACACCGGGGGGCTCTGCTACTGTCCCTCCGCCGACAAGCTGGTAATGAACTTCGTCCTTCATGGCGTATTGCATCTGACCTTGCTCGTCGAGATGCGGCAGCCACTTCTTATACTTGACGGTGCCACCAAAGATCAGGGCAGACTTCTGAGGGCCGCTGTTCCAATTGAAGTCGAACGGCAGATCATCAGGCAGGAATGTCGAGACATCAAGGGCAAGCCCTGCAATCTCCTCCTCAAGCTCCCTAGCTAGGACAATACCGGCTGGCTTATCTACGGCCATGCCGTTATGTTCCATCTCGATAGTACACAGGAGCGATCCCATATTCACCAGGATAGACTTGACTTGGCCGCAAGCCTTAGCTCGCTCATACTGGCCCAACCAGATCAACTCTGTGTTGCCAATGTCACCCTCTTCCCAGACCGGGCCTGTCCATCGCCCACAGAGGTAGCCACGCAGCAGATCGGGGTCGATGTCGATCGTATCGATACCGGCTTCCCAGAGGGCCTTAACCTCGTCAACCTTGGTATTGCCCCCGTATCGGGGAGCAAGCTCATCCATGCTGAGCATGTGGTCGGCCTGGGTCATGCCATTAAGCAGATATTCCGCAAGCTGACAATCCCAGACTAAGCCGCCGCCAGCAACCCAATCCATCCAAGCGAGGTAGTTCGCATGTGCGATGCTCGAATTAGGATCGTTGAGTGCATGAAGCACGTCGAACTTAATGTTCTGCCCGACCAAAATCTTAGTATCGTTGAGCAGCTTGGTAAACCAGTCAGCAGGCCGGGGACCAGTATGCCAGTATTCCCCTACGATGTCGCCACCGTTGCGCCGCCAACCCGACATAACCACGAAGTTCTCAGGGTCAAAGGGGTTGCCTTTGCGCTTGAAGTTACTGCGCGTTGTGGTTTCAACGTCCCATACGGTGTACTTGATCTTATTTTGGGAACGCACGGCGAAACTCCTTGTTCTTAGACAGGAAGCCTTTGAAGGTCAGCTTGAACTGCATCCTCATGCCTCCCATATAGTATGGCCCATCAGGTTCTGGTGGCGGCTGGCTGAACTCCAGAAGGTCGCTGTCTAGTAGCTCGCGACTAAGTGACCGGGCCATATCCCGTTTGATGTAGTTTAAGAAGCCACTCTCCTCACTGCCCTCAGAATAAGACGAGTATTTACGGGCGTCAACACTATGGCTTGCATACAGTTCAAGCTCGCCTGCTGCCTTAAATACTTCGTAGCCCTCCTGCTGTAGCAACTTGATAGCTGCTTCGACTTTCCATGGGTCGCTCATCGTATCACCTTCCAGTGCGCCTTAGGGAGCAACTTGATGTGATCCGCAGGCAGTGTGTCCCCGACAATGAACTGTGCCGGGTATCTGTATTGTGTACGCCGGATATCCACCAGCATCAGCAAGCCTAGCTTATCGGCCAGGTACTTGCGGAATATAGGGCTACCCGGCTGCAGCTTAGATAAGTTCTGGCTCGACATAGCGGCCTCTACTTCCATCAAAGATGACGTTGGTTTCCAATCGCTTAGGCCCACCCTCACGGGCTAGCTTATTCTTGGTCAGCCCAAGGTAACGATTGTCTGGCGATGCTGACTGATAGCCGACCGTCATGATAAAGTCGGCGGCACCTTGCTTACCCGTCTTACTATCTTTGAGCATACCCAGCTTAGGATAGGCAAGCTCTTCGCCGTCTGCACTGATCTGGCTAGTAGCTAGAACTGCGCAGTCATGCTTAACCCCGATAACCCGACCCCACTGGTACATGGCCTCAAGTAACTGATCAGTGCGCTGGCCGTTGTTATTCGCAAGGCCCCCGAACTTGATATTGTCGAGCATGTCGAAGATGACGATAGCAGGCGGGAACGTACGGATAATGTCTTCGATCTCGTGGTTCCAGAAGTCATGTACGTCATAGACGCGGATGATGTTATCTCGTCCACCAGTAGCGTCGATATAGTCTTGCCGGATAGTACCGGCCTTGGATCGGTTGACCAGATCGGAGTATGTAGCGTTGAGTGCTGACTGATAGCACCGGGAGACAATGCGTTTACCAGGCCCCTCATTATTGAACCATAGGATGTGCCGCCCCTCGCCGGGATAGAGCTTGTCCACCTGGGATGCCCAGTACGTTGCGGCATCGGTGAGCATAGTAGTCTTGCCAACATCAGGTCGTGCTGCAAGGATACCGAAGTCGCCTGCAATAAGCGGTCGCATAGCTTCGTTAATAGCTCGTTGTCGCCAATGGAAACCAACGTCTTGATCGACGGCTTCAAGCTCACGGTCGATATCGACGTCAACCCAGGGCGTCTTAACCTTCCGGTTGGTGTCTTGGTCGTATTGTTCCACCACTGCCTTGAGGGCGGGGCCAAGATCGATTTCGTCCCCTTCCCCAAAGCGTTCAAGTAGGTCGGTGAGCTTGCTAGCTGTGTCAGCAGCGACAAGTCGCTCATGTAGTCCGGCTTCAAGTCGCTCATCGAGGGGCTCCTGTATCTTAGCCAGGACGGACTGGAAATAAACCTTACGCTCGTCGCTGAGCTTAGGATGGGCGAAGTTATTGAACCACGTAAGGAATGGGCCGTGCTCAATAGCATCAACCTCAAATTCCTTATAGTATTTGGCGAAGTCGCCCATCAACACCTTAGTGCCCTCATCCAGCACATGCTGAGGGATCGAGCGGTAAACCTTCTCGAACTTCTCTCTAGTGAGCAGGAGCTTGAGAATAGTGATATCTATAGAAATTGTTAGTCTCCTACTTGTGCTTGACGCCCTTGCGTCCCTGTGGCTTGACTGCCTCACGATTGCAGAGTAGACGAGCATTCAGTTGCTCTACCTGTTCGGTGTAGCCTAGCACTCTGCCCTCATGAACATGGAGAAGCTGCACGTTCATTTCTTGCTGTCTAGTCGTAGGTCGCACGATATGATGTACAGACACGCCACCCGCTCTGGGAACTAGAGGGGAGGACTTGACATCCACTAGCTCAGTACGGCCTGAAACGGGGTCCATCACTATGAGGTCAACTGGGCCGCTAGGCGACAAGTTGCGGAATACTTGCAGACCTTGCTCCATATACCAGTTAGCGGCGATAAGTTCTGCGATAGCGCCTTTAAGGGCTGGTTGCTCCATAGATAAACTCCTCGATCTGGCTACGTGAATAGCACTTTGGGTCCATGTCGGACCGGATTACACGAACGGGTATGCCCGCAGCACTGAGCCCCCGGTACAGCTTGCCCGCGCCGTTGCGGCCCGCCTTGTCAGGGTCCAGCCAGATCGCTACTGAGCGGGCGTTTAAGGCCATTGGAAGACCCTCCGGCATCGACGTGCCCAGGATGGACCACGCATCGCATACCTGACCTACCTTGACAGCCGATAGGATATCCTCGGTGATGACCACTAGGCCGCCGCGATCGCCCATCTTATATATGGGCTTATCTACCTTAGGATTGAGATACTTGGGGCGTTCCGGCTCAAAGCCTCTCGCCTGCCAGTAGCACAATTGCGAGCCGTTGAGTACCGGGATTACGACGCGCTTAATGCGCTCGCACCAGTAGATGCCCCGTTCGGCAATCATCGGCTTAGATAGTCCGGCCTTATACAGCCAGACTTGGGCATAACTGGGCCACGTACTAACATCGAAGTTAGCGGGCATAGGAGGCCGGGGATCAGCACGTTCAGCCTCGTCTGCTTCTTTGGCAGCACGCAGGGCGGCGATCCTTTCAGCTAGGCTAGGCTTAGGATGCGGGACAAACCCCGACATACTACAGCGGTAGCACCAAGCCGCATACCCGGCCTCCTTGTTCTCAACCAGCAACTTCTGACCTTCGCCACAAGTGTGCTGGTGAGACGCCTTATCACCCCGATCTAGCTTCTGGGCTAGGTGTAGCCACTCACTAGGGTCGAGGTAATCAGACATTATTCTTCTCCGTTCATCGCCTCCGCATAAGCAAACCCCATACCCTCATCCGACATAAGCCGGTCACAGGGCGTAGAGTACACGTCATACCCACACCGATCCATTACGGCGTGAGTGTCTTCGACT
>Ga0182211_1000010_pt1 | contig 45766 bp, 72 predicted proteins | sample G5R1MG_20_FD_129660 | JGI IMG/M metagenome (GOLD analysis project Ga0182211, IMG submission 129660) | Switchgrass phyllosphere microbial communities from Michigan, USA - G5R2_MAIN_03OCT2016_LD1 MG | ecosystem: Host-associated > Plants > Phyllosphere > Phylloplane/Leaf | place: USA: Michigan... | reverse complement strand
TATGCGGGCAAGGGGCTCGCGGGTGCGGCGACGGGCTCGGTCGTTGCCGGCGTGTCGAAGGCGCTCGGAGTCAAGCTCAACAGCACCGGCGCGCAGATCGGCGGCGCGGTCGGCAACTTCCTCCCCATCCCCGGCGGCTCGATCATCGGGTCGATTGCCGGCGGGCTCCTCGGCGGCCTGTTCGGATCGAAGAAGGACTCGGGGACGGCGACGATCACCGGGCAGAACACGACGGCCACCGCGACCGGCACGAGCCGCGCCACGAGCAAGGCCGCGTCGAGCCTCGCCGAAGCGGTACAGAACGGCGTCGCCTCGGTTGCTCAACAGCTCGGCGGCGAGCTTGGCCGCTATAACGTCTCGATCGGGACCTATGACGGCGACTATCGCGTCTCGACCAGCGGGCAGACCGGCGAGCTGTCGTTCGGCAAGAAGAACAAGAGCAAGTCGACGCTCTATGACTTCGGCGACGATCAGGCGGCGGCGATCGCGTTCGCTATTCAGGATGCCGTCAAGGACGGGGCCGTCAAGGGGCTCTCCTCGGCGGTGCAAAAGGCGCTGGCGTCGTCGTCCGATATCAACAAGGGGTTGCAGGAGGCTATCAACGTCCGGGCGCTTGAGACGGCGCTAGGCGGGGCTCAAAGCGCTCTCGACGCGACGTTCGCGGCGGAGAAGGCGGCGGCGCAAGAGCGCTTGCGGCTGGCGCGCACCTACGGGCTCGATATCGTCGCGACCGAGAAGCTCAACGCCGAGCAGCGGTCGAAGCTCGTCGACGACACGCTCAAGAGCCGGATCGGATCGCTCTCATCGTTCCTCGATCAGCTCAAGTTCGGCGACCTGTCCGAGGGGTCGGCGGTCGACAAGCGCAACTCACTCCTCGCGCAGATCGAGAAAATTCGCCCGGACGCCGAGGCGGGTAAGGAAGGCGCGGCCGACCAGCTCGCGACGCTCTATCAGCAGCTCGTCACGAACAGCCGCAACGCGTTCGGCACCGCCGGGACCGAGTACACCTCGGACCGCACCGGAGCGCAGACGGCGGTCGAGCGCGTGATCGCGATGGAGACGGACCGCGTCAATCAGGCGGCCGGGATCACGGCGGCGGCGAACGCGACCACGGCGGCGGTGCAACAGGGCAACGCGCTGGCGAATGAGGCAAACGACCTCGCGGCGCGCCAGCTCGCGGCGACGCTCGACCTCTCGCGCGCCCTCGATCAATCGCGTAATAGCGGGAGCACCTCGTTTGATCGGAGCATAACGGGGAGGCAAGTCTCGCTCGTCTAGGAGTCCCCGCGTTGGCAACCGTCGTCCTGATCCAAGCGCAACCCCGTCTCGCGTCCTCGGGGTCGCTGATCGACGTTCGCCTCGCGGGCGGCGGCTCACGGCACTATGACCAGCTCGGGTTCTCCGATTGGCGCGCCGGGATCGCCAACGTCCCCCGGTTCTCCGCGCTGATCGGATACGATAAGGAGGGCCTCACCGGCGGCGCGATCCCGCAGACGGGGGGCTTTCGGTTCTTCTCGGACGACGGGACGCTCAACTCCGCGCTCGCAAATGTCATTTGGGACGGCGCGCGGATTATCGTCACGACCGGCGATGATGAGGATATCGTCCCGGTTTATCGTCAACGCCTGATCGGGACGGTCGCCAGTATCAAGGCGGACGGCGGCGCTATCACGTTCACCGTCGCCGACCTCTCCCTCGACCTCGATAAGCCCGCCTGTCCGAATAGCTTCGCCGGCACCGGCAACCTTGAGGGGGTCGAGGAGGCGACCGGCCGGGTCAAGCGGCGGACGTGGGGGCGCGTGTTCAACGTCGAGGGCCGGCTCCTCGACAAGGCGTACAACATCTATGAGTTCGGCGACCCGGCGTTTCCGCTCTCTTCGTTCGACATGGTGAAGGACAAGGGCGTCGGCGGCCCGATCACCGTCGTCGATGCGAAAGCGACCCCGCTCGACACGCTCAACGCCTTGCGGAGCGCCGCCGTCCCGAGCGGCGGCGCGGCGGTCGCGCCTTCGATCGCGTGCGTCAAATGGTGGACGGAACCGGCCGGGCCGCTCACGGCCGACATAACGGGGCCTTACCTCCCGCCGGACCGCTCCCCCGCCGCGCTCGCGCAGCTCATCGTCACCAGCTCGACGCCGTCGATTGCCGTCGAGGATCGGTCGGCCGCTTATTCATGGGCTCCATACGATTCCGGCATTCATTGCGACAGCGCGACCGAGACGTTCGGCAACCTCCTCGATCGCCTCCTCCTCCCCGTGTTCATCGCGTGGGTTCTCGACGGCGCGGGCGTGTTCCGGTTCCGGCGGGTGACGTGGGACGGCCCGGTCACGGAGCTACGCGCCGAGACGATCAGCCGCGAGGAGGTCCTCCCGGCAATCAAGGGGCGCAAGCTCGGGTTCCAGAAAAACCACCGTATCCACACGGACGGCGAAATCTCGGCGATCCTGTTTACGTCGACCGACCTGCAATATGCGGACGGGACGCCGATCGAAGTTCTCAAGCCCGCCGAGGCCGGCGCGAACGTCACCGAACAGCGCACGGCGAACGCTATCGCGGGGCAGGGCTCGCTTGCGACGCTGTCGACGCTCGACCGGACCGGCGGCTATCTCACCGGCTTCGGCGCGCTGTCGGGACTGTCCTATGTGAAGCTCGGCGATCCCGCCCCCGGCATGGCGGCGCTCTACACGCAAAATCTTTACGCGACGAGCGACGCCTCGGTCCTCACGGCGCTCGGGAACGCCCTCGGCATCCTCGGGCAGGGGCTTCTCGCGACGCTCTCCTATGTGAAGATCGGCGCGAATGACGGGCAGTCGACGCAACTCCTCACCTCGAACGGATCGTCGACAAGCGATGCGACCGTTCTCACCGCTCTCGGCAATGCGCTCGGCATCGCCAATCAAGGCTTGCTCGCTACGATGAGCGCTATCGGCGACGGCTATCTTTCCGGCAACCTTGCGACACGCCTCGCCCCGTGGGGGCCGGATGCGCGATACCTTAACGCGGGCGCGGTCGCCTTCGCAGCCGGCAACACGATTGAGGGACTCAAGCCCGGCGAAGCTGGCGCGAACGTGACCGAGAGCAGGAACGCTCTCGGGTTTCAGGGGCAGGGCGCGCTTGCGACACTGGCGTTCGTCCAGTTCGGCGCGTCGCGGACGGTCGTCACGGCGGACGGAACGACAGTGACCGATCAAGTCGTCGTCACGTCGGTCGGATATGCGGCGGGTTTTCAGGGTCAAGGCCAGCTCGCGAGCAAAAATCAGGCGGGTTATTTCGACCTCAACATTGACGAGCTTCGATCAAACACGAACGACTCGTTTAATTATGATTACCGGCAGATAAATCCCGGATCGAGCTACGCTCCTCGCGGGAACCTTCCCTCTAACTCCGACGAAACGAATACGGGTGGCCTGCCCCGCCTCGGTTACGATCAGCCGATTAAATCGGGTGGGACAATTTACGTCACTGTGAACGGGAACCACAGCGTCAACGGGAACAATGGCGCAAGCGTATTCGTCGCGTTTGTTCTGCTGGACACCGCCGACAATATCTTGGCGACCATTCGTTTGCCGCTTGGCGTCCTCACCAACTATCTGTTTATGATCCCGAACACGTATGGGACTCGTACAATCCGGTGGCGCATCCGAGCCATGAATAACGGCACCGCCTTTACCCAACTTATCGGTGCGAATGGTGGACCTTACGTCGTCGACGTTGCATGGAAGGCAATCTAACCGAGGAGAATGAAGATGCGCAGTTTCGCCGACGCTCAACAGGCTCGCGGAGCCATTGCCGACTATCCGATCGCCAACGTCCCGGCGTTCCTCCGCGACCGCTATCGCGCGCTCCGCGACACGCCGAGCCCGGTCGACCAGATCGCGGGGCTCGGTGAGTTCATCTATGCGAACCGCGCCGAGTTCGACGACGAGGCGCTTGAGCTGGCGGCGGGCCTGATCGGCTTCGCGACCTTCCCGAATATGTGGCACGGCCTGTCGCAGGACGGGCGCGGGGACAAAATCATCCTCGCGTTGCGGCGCGACTTGAGTGAGGAAGCGCCGCCGGGCGTGACCTATCCCGATCCCAAGGACGACCCGGCTCCGCAGGAGCGCCACGTTATCGAGAAGCCGGTCGAGGACGACGGCGAGAGCAAGGACGCGTAACAGATGGCGACGGTTGAGCCCGGCTATGGCGCCTACCTCAAGGGGCCGGCGCGCTATGTGACGACGAACATAGCCGGGGCGTCCGACCGTTGGGGGGACCGGGCGCTCACGACGACCGTTATGTCCCCCCTCGTCGCGAAGGCGGACGCGCAAGCGATGGCGACCTATCAGGCGCAGTTCATGGCCGGGCCGCTTGCGCGCGACACGATTCTCGTCGCCGGGTTGCTGGCGAACCTAGTCGGTTCGGTCGTCCGAGTTTTCGGCGATCGGCTCGGCTATGAGAACGGGGCCGACGTGTTCGTCCTCGGCGTGCGCGAAGCCGACAAGGGCGGCACGTCGACCCTCACGGTTCTCAAGAGGCTGTAACGATGAAATCGCTCCTCATCATGAAGCCCGAGAAGCCCGTTGATATCGTCGGGCGGCGCGAGCTGGCGCGCCTCCTCACGCCCAATCCAAAGGAGGCGGCCTCAACCGCCACATGGGGCAATATTGCGCTCGATTATGGCGTTCCGGTCACGATCGACACCGCCTATCTCGGCTATCACAACGGCGGGGCCGGGCAGCAATGGGCGGTCGGAACGACCAACTCCACCGGGAACGCGATTATCGAGACGCTAGTCCCGACGCAAGTCATGCAGTCGCCCGGTATTGGGACGCCGTATCACGGTTTCTATCGCGCCGACGCCCCGCTCACCTCCCGCTATTGGTTGGTACAGACGAACGGCGGCCCGAGCGCGATCGCGGTCGTTGCCGGCGTTCTCGCCTTGGGCCTTTCATGGTCGGCAGCGTGGGGGCATGAATGGGGGGCGGGTCGCTTTATCGAGGACACCGGGACGGCCGAGCGGCTGTTCGGCGGCGGGTTCGGGATTGACGACGGGGTCGCGGCTGGCGGGTATCAATGGACCTTTGGCGATCTACAGCCCGAGGAAGTCGATCCGCTTTGGCTCCTCGTGAAGAACCGCCGAACGACGCGATCCGTTCTTGTCGTTGAGGACCCGGAGCGGTCGCCCGGCCTCAACGAGCGCATTCATTGGGGCTTGTTCCGCAAGCTCGAACCGTTCGAGCGGCTCGATCCGCTCAACACGAAGTGGTCGCTATCGGTTGGGGATTGGGCGTGAGCTGGCTTGAAACAAATTGGTTGCGCGTCATCCTCGCGCTTACGTCGACTAGCACGACAGCGATTGCGCTCCGGTTCTATACCGTGTGGCGAAAAGGAAAGTCGGACGACGCCAAGCTCGAGCAGGACGGAGACGCCAAAATCCGAGATCACTACGCGGCCGAGCTGGCGGCGTTGCGCGAGCAGATAATCAAGTCGGGCGAGCAGCACGCGCAGCGTGCCACGCAAGCCGCCGAGCGCTATGAGGCGATGTTGCGCGCGGCGGATGAGCGGCACGCGGCGGCCATGATAGCGGCCGACGAGCGCGAGGCCGCCTGTCACGGCGAGGTTCGCCAGCTCCGCGAAGAGGTCCGCGTCATGGCCGACGAGATCATCGGCCTTCGTCGGCAGCTCGGACAGGCCGCGAAGTCCGCGATCGTTCTCGCCACCCATGCGCCGGGGGTCGGATTGGTCGAGGCGGCGGATCGCGCGGCCGACGCCCTCGACGCGCTCGAAAATCACACGGAGGTTCAATCATGACGATCGACGTAACGGCGCTGTTCGACGCGGTCCGCAAGATCAAGGGCAAGGGCCTTCTGCAACCGGAGGTCGACAGCATCAACCGGGCGCTCGGCGTTATCACCGCCGCCGCCAGCCGCGAGGGGATGCAGACCAGCCCGGCCGGCGTCGCGCTGATCCATTCGTTCGAGAGTCTCCGCCTGACGTCCTATCCCGATCCGGGCAGCAAGAACGGGAAGCCGGTCACGAACGGATGGGGGACGACCCGAGACGAGGGCGGCGGCCCCATCCCGCTCGGCGCGGTGTGGACGCGCGAGAAGGCCGACCGGCTGTTCGCCCGCGACCTCCGCGACGTCGAGATCGGCGTCAACATCCTCCTATGTGGCAAGCCGACCTCACAGGCGCAGTTCGACGCGCTCGTGTCGTTCGCCTATAACGTCGGCCTCGACATGAACGGGAACGGCATCGCGGAAGGGCTCGGCGATTCCACGCTCCTCAAGCGCCACATGAGCGGCAACTTCACCGGAGCCGCCGCCGAGTTCCCGAAGTGGAACAAGAACGACGGGGTTGTTATGAAGGGCCTTGTCCGCCGCCGCGCCGCCGAGGCCGCGCTCTACAGCTCGTGAAGGAACCGATCGTGACCGACCCCGCCACCCCGCCGCCCGAATTGCCGACGATCACGATCAACCCGAGCGTGATCCGGACGCTCGCCATCAACATCACGCTCGCGATCGGGATTGTCGCCACCTCGACAACGACGATCGTCGGCCTCGCCAGCCGCCGCGACCTCGCCGGTTGGATCGTTTGGGTGCAGTCCGAGCAGTTCGTCCAGCTCCTCGGCGCGCTCGGCCTCCTCGGCACCCTCGGGCTCTACGTGTGGCGCTCCCTGACGCGGAAGTGGCGGGAGGTCTATCTCGCCCGGCACGTCAAGGATGAGGTCGCGGTCGTCAAGGAGCCGAGCCCGCCGCCCTCCGTCGAGGCGATCAACCGCACCGGCAACCCGTTCCTCTAACCCCGCTTCCTGTCGATGTAGCGGTCACCGTTCGCCAGCATCGCCGCGACATAGTCGCGAACCGGCGGACGGCCCGCCTCGGCGTCCTCGTCTATGAAGCCTCGCGCGATGGACGTAATCTCGCGCATAGCAGGGCCGGCGACCGGGTGCGTTCCCGCATGACCGCCGCCGCGCCCCGCGATCCACGCCATCACATAGGGGGCAAGCACCGCGCCCCGCGCCGCCATGCGGTTGCGATAGCGCCGTTGATGCGCCGTCGCGCAAAACCGGGCGTCGGAACGGGTTGTGAGGAAGGATGCGCCGCAGTCCTCACAGATGACCGGGAGAGGGGTTCGGGGCTTGCGGGGCATCGTCGTTGCGTCCTTCGTTCGGTGCGCTTTCCGTATGCGACGAAATACGCCCCTCGACAAGCCTATAGCTACGCGGCTTGCGTAAGAGTATGAGGGCGCGGGCATCCCGCCCGAAGGACCTCCCTATGAGACTTGCAATCCTCGCCGCGTGCGCGCTGTCGCTCGCCGCGTGCGCCAGCGGCCCCCGCCTCGACCCCGGAACCGCCCCTGCCATGGACGCCGACCTCGGCGCGCCGAGCAAGGGCGAAGCGATCTATGCGGCGGCGCAGACGGCGGCGAGCATCGCCGACGCGATCGGACAGGCACCGCCGGCCACGCTGTCGAAAACGACGATCGACGAGCGCTTTATTCGGGGGGCGTTCCTCACCTTCGACAACACGCTCACGCTGATCGAGGGCGGACAGGCGGCCGGGATGCTCCCGCGCAACTCGCCGGCCGCCCTCGCGGTGCAACGCGGCCTGATCGTCACGAAGGCCGCCCTCAACGCCGCCTCGGCCGCCCAGCGCGCCGGGAACGCCGTCACCTATACCGCCGCTCTCCGCGACGCCCGCGCGGCGTTTGACGGCGTGCGCGCGGCCCTCACGCGATAGGAGCTGACATGACGGATAAATCGAAGATCATCGGGAGCGCGATCGACGTCGCGAAGAACCTCGCGCCGCTGATCGCGGCCGGGACCGGCGGGCTCGCCGTCCTCGCCGCTGGCAAGGCGGCGCTCAAGCTGATCGAGGACCTCAACGAGACGGCCGGCGCGGCACCGGAGAAGATCGCCGAGTTCGAGCGGTCGCGCGAGGAGCTGGAACGCGCTGTCAACGCGCACGCCGACCGCGTGATCGACAGCCTCGGCGATGCGGACGCCTGACATGAAAATGGCCGGGGATCACTCCCCGGCCGGCTTCCCGAAGCACTCGACCTCGAACCGAAGCTGTCCCGCCTTGTCGGCGATCCTTCGTCGCTCGGCCTCCCGGCGTTCCTTGATCCCCGCCGCCCGCATCGGAGCATCATAGCGGTTGTGGCATTGCTCACAGGCCGCGAACAACTCCTCGTCGCTCGCATCCTCAAGCCGTGAGCCGTGGCGATGCGCGGTCGTCAACGTGACCCGCTTCGCGCCGGTCCGGGGGTGCGGATGGCCGTGCCGGGCCTCGCACCGCCCTCCCTCATGCGTGAGGCCGCACTCCCCGACGCACTCGCATTGACCGCCCGCCCGCTCGAACCGGATTCGCAAGCTGATCGCCTTCCAATCCTTCGGGTAGCGGCCCCGGTTCTCCGGGCGGATCGGCATTAGAGGAGGCCCCGGTTCATTGCGGCGAGCGCATGGATCGCTTCGGTTCCCGCCCATAGAAACCCGAGCGCGATGAGAAGCCCGAGGCCGTCCGTCCGCATCGCGAGGGCGGAATAGCCGGCGAAGATCGTCATAGCGACGAGCAGGGCGAGCGCGACGGCGCGGCGGATGACGCTCACTTGCCGCCCCCGAACGCGCTGTCGTCGTCATCATCCTCGTTGTCGACCGGGGCAGGATCGCGGACCTCGACTCCTTCCTCGGGCTCGCGCGGGGTGAGGGCGTGCAACCGCCGGCTGTTCGCCGTGACGATCCGATCGAAGAGGTCGGGCCGCTTCGTCTTGACCCCGGCGATCCAGTTCGCGACCTTCTCGCTCGACTGATATTCCCGGAACGCGTCAAGCTCCTCGATCGTGTTGATCGTCTCGACATACGCGTCGACCAACTCCTCGGGCGTCCGCTTGCGGGGCTCGCCGTTGTCGCCAGCCATCGAACGCGCCTCGCCGGATTGCCAGCGCGCCAGCTCCTCGCCGAAGCGCTCGTCGAGCGGCGCACCGTTGCGGATCATATGCGCAAGGAACCCGGCGAATTTGAGCGTCGTCCGCTCGGCCTCCTCGTTGCTTTGCCAGACGGCGACCCCGTTTGAGCGCGGCGGGAGGAGGCAAGTCAGGTCGAGCGTGTGGACGATTTCCATCGGGGCAACGGGGACGTAGCCAATCGTGACAATCTTTTGCCCCTGTTGCTTCGTCTTCTCGCGGGCGCGGAACGTCAGGATCACGGGAATTTTGATGTGTTGCATAGCCGCGATGAGCTTGCGCCGGCTGGCGGACGGCTTCGCCCAAGCGGCCCATTTATTGCCGCCCGCGCCGGGGACCTCGCGGTCGTGCCATTCGAGATAGCCGCCCTCGCCTTCATGCTCGTCGGATGCGCTGTCGACGATGATGCACGAGGGGTTGAGCTTCTCGGCTTCCTTGATCGCGTCCCGGAAATGCTCCGGGACGAAAGGCGGCGAAAACGGGATATAGTCGAAGTCGTGGCCCTCCGGGTTGCGGGGGCCGCGCCGATGCTTGAGCGATCGGCCCGCCTCCGTGTCGATCACGGCCGGTTTCCCGCCGCGCACGCGGGAGATGCCGTCCGCGATGCGGAGCGCCGACTTCGTCTTGCCCCCTCCCGGCGGCCCCATGAGGCCGATGAGGAGGGAGGGGACGTCGTCCTCGTCAGGATTGACCCGGAAGCTACGGGGTTGCGGAGCGTCGTTGCGTGCCATTGGATCAACCCTCCCGAATTTCCATTTCCTCGCGGCGCTTGTCCTCCCAGCCGGGGAGCTGGACGAACGCCGTCTCCTCGAACCCCGGCCATTTGCCGGAATAGAGGCACGCCCCGAAGCGCTCCATCGCGATCACACATTGCTTGATCGCCGACGCCTCCCATGCGCGTTCGAGCCGCACAACGCGCGACGTGAACGGGGCCTCGGGCTTGACCATGAGATCGGCAAATTTGATCCGGCCCTCACGGCCGAGGATATGGCCGACCGCGTGCGGATAGAGCGCCGCCTGTCGGTCCCATCCCATCGCGACGAGGTGGCGCTCGACCTTGTCGTTATAGAGCATCCCCGTAACCTTCGGGTCGAGAATGACGCCCAGCTCCTCGCACCACACGTCGAGCAGCCCCCGGACCCATATCGGCCCCGCCTTCGTCATTTCCTGATAGAGAAACGCGACTTCGGTTTCGTATGCGGCCCCGTCGAGCGCTTCCTTGATCCGCTCGACGATCACCTCGGCCATAACCTCGGCCTCCTCAAACTCGGTCCGCTTGATCGGGACCTTGCCGTCCGCGACCGCGTTCGCCTTGAACGACTGCGCGTCCTTCGTGCGCCAATCCTTGAAGTCGCCGACCGCGAAGCCGCGCCCCTTCCCGAGCGCCAATTGATGCACCACGTCGCCGCGCCGCGCCGCGACGGTTTCGAGGATACGCTCCTCGGCCCCGTCCGGGTTGAGCTGGACGTTCTGATAGGCGAAGTCGAGCATCGTCTCGTTGAGGATCACGCCCATCTGCCCCTGCGACAGCGTGATATCGTCCTTGCCGAGCGAGGCGAACGCGCCGCGATGATATGCCTCGATATCGACGTCGTGAAAGAGGCCCCATCGCGAGCGGTCGATCCCCGGCGGGTCGGTCCGGGTCACGGCCTTGCGCTCGCCCGAGAGGCCGAAGTCGTCGCGGAATTGCTCGTCGGTCGGCATCCCACCGTTGTTCTTGTCGGTCATTCGTCGTTGTCCTTGCGGTTGATGGTGACGCGCACCGGGCGGAACGCGATCACGAGGAAGCACACGATCGCCGCGTGCCAGTAGGAGGCCGCGATCCAATCAAGGACCGCGATCACCCCGTTCACTTGTCGCCACCGAACAGGTCGCCACCGGCGGCCGGCTTCGTGACAAATTCGCGCATCGCGGTCGCCTTGCGGCGCGGGGGCGGCGGGGGAGCGTCGGCGGCCGGCGCGGTCGCGGCCGGGGCCTCACCCTTCACCAGCTCGCCCGGCTTGACCTCCGAGCCGGCGGCCGGGGCGTCGTCGCCCTCACTCTTCGCCTTGCGCCGGCGCGGCCCGGCGAGCGGCTCCGGGGTCGGCGCTCCGCGCACCGCGCCGGCCTCCATGATGATCCCGGTCCCGTCTCCCTCGCCGACGCTCTCCATCCACACCTGATAATCGCCGTCGCCCGCCAGATCGCGCACAAGTTCGAGCCCCTTCGGGTCGAGGAGCGATCCGTCCTTGATAAGCATGATGCGGAGCTTCGGGTTCGCGGCCATCGCGAGGCGCATGGACACGCGGAGCTGTTCGGCGCTCGACGATTGCGAGAACGGCTCGCCGTTGAACGTGACGATCAGGTCCTCGGACTCGTTGCCCGGCACGACGTCACACAAGCGCGCCAGCCCGAGCCCCTCGATCGGCATATCGGCTTCGGCGAGCGCCTTCTCGCGTTCGGCGGCGCGGGCCTTGATCGCCTCGTCGTGTTGCGTCCAGATGGCGCGCTTCGCCTCAAACTCGGCCGCCAGCTCGTCGCGGGCTTCCTTGCGTGCGAATCGGTCGAGCAGCGCGCGGGCGTCCGCAATCGCGGCCGACGCCGCCGTCGTGTCGACCGGCTCGTCGAGCGGGGGCAGGGCGTCCAGCTCGGCACGAACCCCAGCCGCATAGTCGTCCTCGGATTGCGCCGCGCGGTCGGCCTCGTCGGCCTCACGGCGCAGCCGAGCGGCGGTCGCGACCCAACCGGCCGCGCGTTCGTCGGCGGCCTTGGCGCTCCCCCGCATCGTGTCGCGTCGCGACCGATCGCGGTCGATCGCCGTGTTCGTCTCCGCCGCGCTGGCGAGCGTCTCCGTGAGCGCCGCAAGATCGGGCTTCTCATCGGGGAGCCCCGTCTCGACCGGGATCACATCGAGCCGCACCTTGATCGCCTTCGCGTCACGGTTCACGTCACGACGCGCGGTCGTGTCGGCCTTGTCGGCAGCGGCGAGCGCGTCGAGATCGACGGATAGCGGCACAAGGCGGCGTAGCTCGGTCGCCTGATCGGCGGCGTTGAGGCGGGAGAAGGCGAGCGGATCGAACGTCATCCGGCCTAGGAGGTTGTCGACGGTCGTCTGTCCGTTCGTGAATTTCGCGCCCTCGGCGGTCGTCACGATCAGGCGCTCACCTTGCTCGTCGATTTGCTTCTCGACGATGAGGTCCGGGCCGCCGTCGCCCAGCTCGACGCGGATCACGGCGTAATCCTCGCCGGTGCGAACCGGCTTGACCGGCGTCGCTTCCTTGCCGCCGAGAACCGTCTTGATCGCGTCGAGGAGGGACGACTTGCCCTCGGCGTTGTTGCCGCGCACGTCGACGACCGGCGAGCCCGGCGTTATGTCGATCGCGGTGAGGCGCTTGAACCCTTGCGCCTTGATGTTGAGAATCTTCACAGGCTGATTCCTTGTGGTTGAGGCCGGGTCGCCCCGGCCCCGGTTGTCACGCTTCGGCGGTAACGCCGTTGACCGCGTCGGCCGGAAACTCCTCGCCCTCGCGCCAGATCGTTTCGCCGTTCTCCATCGCCTCGGCCATCTTCTCGGCATTGAGCAGCTCGGCGGAAACGACGCGGTCCTTCGCCGCCGCCTGACTATCCGCCTTCACGAGAACACGCTTCGTGCGCCCCGCGACGGTCATTGCATACACGGCCATTCCGGCAGTTCCTTTCACATGATCGCGACGCGGGTTTGCGCCGGATGCGTAAAAACACATGCGCCGTCATGCCGCACGGCGCAAGCGATTTTTACGCTAGACGCGAAAGGGCGAATTGACGCATAGAGCGTAACCTGACGTCACGAGGAGCGAAGATGCGACCCAATAATCCGAAGGTTGACCCGGAGAGCCCGGCGGCCAAGATCGCGGCGAAGTTCGACCGCAAAGGCAATCCGCGCGCGTCGGCGCTGGCGAAGGCGTTGAGCCTGACGCCGTCGACCGTGCAACGCTGGCTGGAAAAGGGCGCGATCCCGAACGAATATCACGCGAACGTCGTCTCCGCCGCCCGCGCCGAGAAGATTGCGATCCGGCCCGAGGATTTCGTCGACGCTCGCGCCTTCGCGAAGGTCCCGGCGTGACGAAGCGGATGGAAGGGAAGGGCGGGCAGTATCCGCGCGACCCCTATGATTGGTATCGAGAGCCGCCGAGCGCCGTCGAGCCGCTGTTCGACGCGATCAACTTCGGCGACGATCTGATCTACGACCCATCGTGCGGGGGTGGGAATATTCTCGACGTCGCGAAGGCCCGAGGGCATTTGACCTTCGGGACCGATATCATCGACCGACACGCGCGCCATCCGTTCCGGCGCGGCAACTTCCTGCAAGCGACGCGCTTCCCCGCGCCGAGCGACCGCCGGCTGTCGATCGTCAACAACCCGCCATACGGCTATATCAAGGGCATCGCCCTACAGTTCATCCTCAAGGTTCTCCGCGAGGCGGACTATCACCGCGCTGCGTTTCTCGTGCCGATCGAGTTCACTTGCGGGCAGGATCGCCAGCGCGAGCTTTATTCCAAGTTCCCCCCGTCGCACGTCTGTTTTCTGACGAAGCGTCCTTCGATGCCGCCCGGCGCGGCGGTCGAGGACCTCGGCGACGAAGCCTATCGCAACGGCATGGCGGATTACGTGTGGATCGTATGGACGGCCGGCGGGCCGCACCGGACCGAGGCCCTGTTTCTGCCGCCATCTGCCGCAGCCCCGAAACCCCCGCGCCCGGTTCGGCGCGGGATCATCGCCGCCGCGCGCGGCCTCTTGCAAGGAAACTGACGAATGGCAAAACGTGGAAGCCAGACCTCGGCCCCGGACCCGATCACCGCGCTTGCGGTCGGCGTCGCGGCCGATCACGCCGCCGCAAAGGCGAAGGCCGATGAGAAGGGCGGCGACGCCGAGGACGAAGCTCGCGCGGCCGGGTCGCCCGACGACGAGGCAAAGGCTCTCGGCGAGGTCGTGAAGGACAAGGTCGACGAGGCCGTGAGCGAAACTCCGCCCGCGCCGGGTGAGGATGCCGATAGCGTGTTCGGCCGCCGTATCGACCGCATGATCGCCGCCGTCGACGAGACGGAGTTCGAGAGCGGGACCGCGTTCGGCGACCTCCGCGATTGCATGATCGAGCTGTTCAAGTCGCGCCCGAAGCCGTGGCATATGATGAGCAACGACGAGCAGCGCACCGCCGCGCGTGCGGTCGAGGGCGCGTGTCAGTCGGCGTTGCATAAGGTCGTTGTCGTCGTCGCATCGGCCGGCGCTCACACGATCCACGCGACGATGACCGATAAGCTCGCGGTCGCTGGGACTACGGTCGAGGCGAAGATCAAGGTTGCGAACGTCGACAACGACGTCCTCGGCGACCTGTTCGGCCTCGCGGGGAAAGCGGTTGTCCTGATCGCGGCGGACGACAAGGCGTTCATGGCCGCGCGCCGTGAGCCGCAGCTCGACCCCGATCAGCTCGGGATGGCGTTCGCCGACGATCCCGCCGCACCACCGCCGCCCCCCGCCGAGGAGAAGCCGGCCACGATGGCGAGCCAAGCGCAGCCCGGACCCGAGGGCGACGACGACCTCGCCGGTGACGATTGGGGCGTGTTCAACTCGACGCGCAAGGAATGGCTCGTCGACGAGGACGACGAGAGCGACGACGCGTGGACCGTCAACTCCCGTGACGCAAAGCGCTTCTCGCACCACGAAGCGACGTCGATCGCGGAGTCGTTCGAGGATACCGGCGTCGGCATTCGCAAGCTCGGCGACGATCCCGCGCCCGAAGCGGTCCAGCAGCCGGCCGCACCCGAGGACGACGAGGCGGAATAACGACCCGCTACCGGACCGGGGGAGCAATCCCCCGGCGAGGATAGCGCGCCGTTGCGCTGATAGGAGACGATGAAATGCCGATGATGTTTCTCCCCGGATACCCGCTCAACCGCCCGGCATGGTTCGACGCCGACAAGGTTTCGGTCGTCGTCGACCTCGTCGAAGGGCGTCCGTCGAAGCTGGCGGGCGGTGAGCCGAGCCTCGCGATCGTCGGGACGCAGATCGTTTGCGACGGGTTTCCGATCAACCTCGCCGGCCCGGCCGGGAAGGTCGCCGAGCAGATCGCCGCGCAGCGGACGCGCCACCTCACGCTTGTCGAGCCGGCGTGATGGCGAGCGACGACGATCCGCGTTGCCCGGATTGCGGAAGCTGGGGCCGGTTTCACTCGGTCCTACGCCGCATGTATTGCACCCTTTGCGAGAAAGCCTTCGGATGAACCGGGGAGCCGCAGGACGCTCCGCGATGCTGGCAAAGGGCCGGCTCAAGCGCGGGGAAATGAACGACACCGAAAAGGCGTATGCGGCGCACCTCGACAAGCTCAAGGAATCGGGCGTCGTCTTGTGGTGGAAGTTCGAGGGGATCACGTTCCGCCTTGCGGACGGGGCGAGCTATCGCCCCGACTTCCTCGTGATGCTCCACGACGGGACGATCGAGGTTCACGAGGTCAAAGGGCATTGGGAAGGCGACGCGAAGCTCAAAATCCGCGTCGCGGCCGACATTTTCCCTTTCCGCTTCCTCGCGCTGCAAACCGTCCCGAAATCGCGCGGGGGCGGGTGGCAAGCGATCGACTTTAGCAAGGATGACGCTCCGCTCTTGCCCGGCCTTCGCGACAAGGCCGAGGTCCCCCCGCCCGTCAAGCGAGAGAAGCCCGCGCCGGCTCTCCCGCCCCGCCCGAAGCGCAAAGCCCTCCCCGCCCCATCGGATCGCCTGATATGACCTCGACACCGCCGCTCACGGACGCCGATTGCGACCTCCGCGATTTTCAGTTCATGCCGCTCGACGTCGTCCGTCTCGCGCAATCGGACCTCATCGCGACCGAGGACCCCGCCGCGATCGTGGCGAACCTCCTCCTATGGTGCGCGAGCTGGCATAGCGTCCCGGCCGCCAGCCTCACCGACGACGATCGCTCCCTCGCGCGTCTCGCCGGCTACGGGCGCGGCGTGAGCGAGTTTCAGGCGATCAAGGCCGGCGCGCTTCGCGGCTGGATCAAATGCAGCGACGGGCGGCTCTATCACCCCGTCGTCGCGGAGAAGGCGCGCGAGGCATTCAAGGGCAAGCTCGCCCAGCGTCACCGGACGTTCCTCGCGGCGGTCCGCAAGCACAATGAGCGCGACCGGGGCGCGGGCGGGGATGACCAGCGCGATCCGTTGAGCTATGACGCGTGGATCGACGCCGGCCGCCCGACGAGCGCGGTCCGAAACGCGCCGAAATCCGAACAGCAACAGCTCCCGCTGGACAATGTCACGCGTGACGAGCCCCCTATGTCACGCGTGACCGGCGATAATGTCACGCGTGACGAGGGGGGTATGTCACGCGTGATGTCACGCCAATGTCACGCTGAAAAATCGTCCAAGGGAGAGGGACAGGGACAGGGACAGGGACAGGGAGATTCAAAAGAACAACAACACGCGGGCGAGACGAAGCCCGTTGTCGTTGATGAGAAGAAACTCGACGTTTTCGACCTCGCGGCCGGAACCGCCGACCTCGCGCGCCGGGCAGGGGTTCCCATCACGCAACCGAGCGCGATCACCCGGAACGTCGACGTCGTGAAGGCGTGGATCGCCGATGGCTTCACGATCGCCGAGATCGAGGAAGCGATCGACGCCTATCGGGTCGACAACCCCAACGAGCGCATCTCGACGCTCCGGTTCTTCGACGCCGGCATCCGCGCGAAACGCGCGTCAGCCGAGGCGCGGGAACGGCGCAGGGGCAAGGGGCAACCGTTCCGCTCCTCGATCGCCGCTCCGCCCGTCCAGCCGCTCGCCAGCTCCGACAGCGACGACGACCGGGTTCGCGCGGTCCGCTCGATCCTCAACGGCGACCCGACGTTCGCGCCCGACAAGATCGCGCTCTCGGTTCGCGACGGCGACGAGCCGACCCTCATCGTCCTCGCACGGTCCGAGTTCGTTCGAGCCGGACTCGACCTCGGTAAGCTCCGCGATGCAGCGATGACCGTCCTCGGTTCCTTCGCCGTCGAGGCCCGCGCGCAATGACGCAATCGGCCGCCCTCCTCGTCGAGCGCCTCGGTCGCGAGAACGCGCACCGCCTCGTCACACTCGTCGGCGGCTCGCGCCTCTCGATCCCGACGCGCCTTGCCGGTCGCGCGCACCGTCGCTTGACCGACCTTCTCGGCGAGGACCTCGCGATCCTCGTCGTCCTCCACTTCGGCGATAGCCGCCTCTCGGTTCCCCTCTCGCTCGACGGCCCCGGTGGCGCTCGCGCCCCGGTCGACCTCGCGAAAGTCCGAGCCCTCCTCAAGCGCGGTTGGTCCTCCTCCCGCATTGCCCGCAAACTCGGATGCTCCGAGCGCACCGTCACGGCCAAACGAGCGACAATTCGCGCACGCTCCGCCAGCCGAACCCACAAGCGCGATAATGATGAAGGATGAGCCGCACATGACGACGACTGACCGCGATGGGGCCGGACTCCCGGAAATTGCCCCGGAGAAGCCCGAGAACGCACCTCGGCCCCGTGAGAGCTACCTTCGGACCCCGGAGCCTGAAATCGCGCCCAGCGGCCCGGAAATCCCGAGTCGTTCGAGCGATAGCGATGCTCCGGGGGTTGCGACCGCGTTCCTCGGGTCCGGCAAGCTGGCAACGAAGGCGGGCGTTACGGCCGACGAGCGGATCGCATCGGCGGTTAGGAGCGCAACTCGGGCGTTCACGAAGGTCGTGGACAAGGGATCGCTTTCGGCGCGGATCACCGGGGTCGGCCGGATCGCCACGACGGACGGCGTCTCCGAAGTGGTCGACGATGAGCGCCGAGCATTTCGCGACCTGATCGCCAGCCTTGAGGCGCAGCTCGCCGAAGCGCGAGACGAAGCGACGGGCCTCGCGCATGACCGCACCGCAGCCGAGGCCGCAGCGGACACGCTCACGCGCAAGCTCGCCGACGTCACGACCGACCGGGACGCGTTGCGCGAGATCATCGAGCGCAAGGATGTGCGGATTGCCGCGCTCGAAACGCAACGACAGGCCCTCGGCGAAGGTATCGAGCGCCGTGACCGCGATATCGCCCAGCTCACGATTGAGCGCGACGTCGCCGCGACGAACGCGCGCCGGGAGCGGGATCGCGCCGATCTATTCCGAGAGACGCTCCTCGACGTGCGCGATGACCTCCACAACGAGAACCGTCTCAACACGCACTCAATCGCGGACGTGATATGGCACGGCCCGGCGGAGACGACGGTCGATTTCATTGACGTGGCGCTCGACAGCGACGCAAGCAAGCGCCGCGTCCGCGTCGTCACCTCGCCCCGGTTCTACAGCGAGGAGCAGCGGTTCGCGGCATTGCGCCGGCTCATGGATTTCTGGATCGACGTGCCGGACTACGCGCCGATTGACGCGGTCGCCGAGGCGCTCGGGATGCGGAGGGCGCAGTCGTGAAGGGCGAGACATTCCGCAAGCTAAAGCGCGGGGACCTCGTGAAGCACAAGCACGACCGCCGCACCTTCGTCGTCACGTCGAATTATGGGGACCGCGTCACGGCGGTTTCCTCGGTCGACATGACGAACCCGTCCGAATGGGATCAGCTCGACGAGGGCGGTTCACCCATCGTGGAGGCGCAGTCGTGAAGTGGTGGACGCCAATCGTAACGGTCGCGGCCTGTACCGGGCTCGCGCATCTGATCGGCCACGACTATGGCCCGGCCTTGCGGGTTCTGGCGGCGGCAGGATGGGCGGCGATAGCCTTCGTCGCCGGGGTCAAGGTTGGGAAGATCGACGCGCGCGACGAGATCGAGACGCGCGGCGATGACGAGGGCGCAGGGGCCTAATTGACAGAACGACCGGCCGGGTCAAATCCCGGTCAACAATGCGGCATCTTTACGCCGCCCGCGTAAAGGCGCATAGGCGGGGCCTCACTCGAATCAGGACCCCGCCTCATGCACGACAACCGCGATCCCTTCACCGCCGACCCGAAGCGCAGCCCCCGCGCGCTCCTCATGGCGCTTCTCGCCGTCCCCCTCTTGTGGATCGCGATCATCGTGATCGGCGTCGCGGCGGTCAACGCGCTCGTGCCGGTGCATCCGTGAGCCGCCGTTACCCGAGCATGGTCGCCCCCGAGGGGCATCGTCGCGCCACCTCCGCACCTAGCGATCAGGACGCATCGCAGGCGCAGGGGGAGGTGGAGCGCATCGCGGCGATGGCTCGCGACCTGATCGACAATTACGAGCAGCGACCGGGAGGTTACGAGCGGACGCTTGAAGTCCTACGCTATGCCGCCGCCCTCTCTCCGCAGGGGCTGGACGCGAAGGAGGGCAAGAAGCGTGTCGCCTTCTATTGGGAGGCTGGTTCGGACATTCGAGAAGGAGAAAGCCTCTCCGATCGTGACCGCCGCATTTACGAACAAGGCCGCCGCGATGAACGCGCTGGTGAACCGGAGGCATTCCAATGAGCGCGCGCAAAGGCGATTGGATGCAGGTCGCCAGTGGGCGTCCGTTCTGGCCGTTCGATCCGCGTGCCGATGAAGTCCATCTAGACGACATTGCGCACGGCCTGTCCATGCTATGCCGCTTCGGCGGTCACACGAAACGCTTCTACTCGGTCGCCGAGCATAGCGTATGGTGCAGCCTTATCGTGCCGCCTGAACACGCCATGCTGGCGCTGATGCACGACGCGACCGAGGCGTATTGCGTCGACATTCCCCGCCCATTGAAGCGCGGCTTGTCCAATTATGCCGAGATTGAGGCTGGCATATGGGATGCTGTTTGCGAGCGGTTCGGACTAGTCGCGGACCTTCATGCGAGCGTCAAGGTCGCCGACAACGCAATGTGCTTGGCAGAAGCCCGTCAGATCATGTCTCGCCCGGAAATCGACTGGTCTGCCACCGGCGAGGCGGCTGACGTAACGGTTGAGTGCTGGTCGCCTGAAGAGGCCAAGCGACGGTTTCTCGCCCGATACCACGAAATATCCACCCCCTCGCAGCGGCTGGACGCGGCTACGGTCGAGCGGGAGTGGCTGGAAACTGCGCACGAAGCCCGCGTCGATACGTTGAAGCACCAGCGTCAGACAGGCGTAATCGACGCTATTGACTGGCTGGTTCAATACGCTGAGCAATTTCCCACCCCGGCGATGGCGTACGAGGCTGGGAGGCTTGCTCGTAAGATGCGGGATGCCATCGCCCCCGAGGGCACCACCCTCTTATCCGCCGCCCTCGCCACCGAACCGCACCAGCACGGGGGGAAGGCATGACGCGCTTTCGCACCATGACCTACGGAGGGCAGATCGACATCATAACGCGCGAGATCGAGCGCCTCGGCGAAGTGGTCAAGCGCCATCCCCGCCGCGCGGGCGAGATCGAACAGGGCCGGGCAATGCTCGCCCGCTTGACGGCGCAGATGCAGCGGCTCGGGAAGAGGCGCTCGTCGTGCTTCTACGGGTTCGAGGAGGTTTCGGCATGAAGCGCAAGACGACGCTCGTGATCGAGCTGGACGCCGAGGAGCTGGCGTTCCGCATCGCTCAAGCGTGCCTCGGCATGAAGGCCCCGCCGGGGACGTGCGCGCGAACCGCGCTCGACGCGATGGACCGCATTCCGCAGCTCGAACCCGGCGCGCCGAATATGGGGGCGGGGTTCCGCGCCGCCGCTCAATCCTCGCTCGAATATCTCCGCGAGCAGATGCAGAAAGGACAACGACCGCAATGACGACGCCTCCGATTGACGACACCGTCACCTGTCCCGCTTGTAACGGTTCCGGCGCGGGCTCTGGCGATACCTCGTGCGGGTTTTGCGGTGGAAACGGGGGCGTCCCCCTCGCCGCCGCGCAAGCCTTCGACAACCGCGTTCGCGCCGGGCAGACCCGAAAGGATCGCCAATGACCGACCGTTTCCGCCCCGACGCCGCATTGCGCGGGATCACGCCGCCCGTCGACCGGGGGCTCAGTCGTCGCGTTGCCTTCTCGCCGCCGACATATCATTCCGAGGTCAACAAGGACCGCACCGGGAAGCACGGGAGCGAGGTCGCATGACGCCCCGGCTCGAAACCGTCCTTTTCGTTCTCGGCTGTCTCGGCGCGGCGGCGTTCCTGATCCTGATCGTCGGCGGGGTCATCTTCGCCCGGCACGTCATACGGGAGCGCCGCCGCCATTTTGAGCAGTTCGAGAGCCGGCGCGATGAGATCAAGCGGGGCGGACGATGAACCCCCGCCTCCGCAAAGCCGGTCGCGCGCTCCTCGGCCTGTCGCAAGCGAAGCTCGACAAGGTCGCCGGGCTCCCGTTCCAAACCGCGTTCAAGGCCGAGGCGGGGGACGCGGTCGCCGGGATCGTCATGGACGCCGGCCTTCAAGCCCTCGGCGTCGAGTTCCTGTCGGACGGGTCGGGGGTCCGCATTCCGACCGAGAGGGGGCGGCCATGAAGTCCCCGCGCGACAACTTCGTGTTTCGCGGCGAGCGGGAGAAGATGGTCGAAACCGGCCTCTCCCGCGTCGACGCCGAGAACGCCCGCCGCATCCCCTGCCCCATCTGCAACCTCGCCATCCTGCCCGAGGGCATGGATCGCCATCACGAGCTGCACCATGCCGACGACTAAGCGCCCGACCGTGCGGCGCATCCTCGTCTCGCTCGACGACACCCTGATCGACAGGCTCGACAACCACACGACGAACCGCTCGGCGTACATCGCGCACGCCATCCGCCGGGCATTGGAGGCGGAAAACGCATGACGCATGAACCATCACGCCGCGCCCGCGCGATCCTCGCCGACGCCATCGCCGCGCGGGGGCCGGCGTGGAAACCGGCCGCCGACTCCGTCCGCGCCGGGACATATGCTAACGCGTGGATCGAGGCCGCGATCGTCGCGGTCGACATGGCGCTCGACGCCGAACCGGACGATGATTGATGGCCGCCGCGAAGAACCCGAAGCCCCTCCCCCGGCACACCCGCAAAGCCGGCTCCGGGAAGCTCACCGAAATCGACCGGGCGTTCGCGATCCACTACGTCGGCGCGGCCCGAGGGATCGCGGCACATGCGGCAAAGATGGCGGGTTGCCAGTGCGCGAACGACGTCGCGTTTCGCCGTCGCGGTTACGAGCTGATGCAACGGCCGACCGTGATCGCCGAGATCGACCGTCTCCGGATCGAGGCCGCCGCTCGGATTGAGATCACGGCCGAGGACGTCCTCGTCGACCTCGTGCGCGTGCGGGACAAAGCCCGGCTCCTCCCCCCGACCTCGGCGAACCTCAAGGTCGAGCTTACCGCGATCGAGAAGATCGGCGATCACGTCGGCGTGATGGCGTTCCGCAAGCAGCTCGGATTGTCGAACCCGACCGGCGGCCCCATAGAGACGGTCGACTTGACGCAATTTACCGACGAGGAGCTAGAGGCGCTTGAGCTTGCCCGTGGGATCATTGACGGCCGCGCCGGGGGCGATGGCGATCCCGAGCGCGGCGGCGCTACGGGCGGAGAGGGAACGCCGACGCCGGGAGCGTGAGGCAGCCAACCTCCTCACCAATCGTGAGCGTATCCGCCGGAAATGCGAGACGCTCCGGGGCTTCGTTGAGGAGGCGTGGCACGTTCTCGAACCCGACCAAGTGTTCGTGCCGAATTGGCACATCGACGCCATTTGCGAGCACCTTGAGGCGGTGACGGACGGGCGGATCAACCGCCTTCTCATCAACGTTCCGCCCGGCTCGTCGAAGTCGATGATCGTGTCGGTCCTATGGCCGGCGTGGGAATGGGGGCCGAAGGGCAAGCGCTCTCAGCGCTACATCGCCACCGCATTCAACGACACGCCGGTCAAGCGCGATACCCGTAAGAGCCGCGACCTCATGCTGTCCGATTGGTACAAGTCGATATGGCCGGAGGTCGTGTTGACCCGGACGGCCGAAATGAGCTTCGCCAATTCCGACACCGGATCGCGCGAGGGGATCGCGTTCGGATCGCTCACCTCCATGCGCGGCAACCGTCTCATTGTCGACGATCCTCACTCGACCAAAACGGCCGAGAGCGAGACGGAGCGCACCGGGGCGACGCGCCAGTTCCTTGAGGGCGCGATGAACCGCCTCAACGACCAGAAGCGCGACGCGATCATCGTCGTTATGCAGCGGCTCCACGCCGACGACCTGTCCGGGATGATCGTCGCGCGGCGGCTCGGCTACGTGCATCTGATGATCCCTATGGAGTTCGAGGAGGATCGTCGGTGCGTGACCTCGATCGGCTGGCGCGACCCGCGCACCTATGACGGCGAATTGCTCGACCCGGTGCGCTTCGGACCGGACGCAATCGCCGAGCTGAAAAAGGGCGGTTCGTTCTACTGGCAAGGGCAATATCAGCAGCGGCCGACCGCGCGCGAGGGCGGCCTGTTTAAGCGCGCGTGGTTCGCCGGCAAGATCGTGCGACGTGACCAGATGCCGGCCAAGGGCTTGCGGTTCGTGCGCGGATGGGACTTCGCGGCCTCGATCCCGAAGCCCGGCACCTCGCCGGATTGGACGGTCGGCGTCCTTATGGCTCGGCACGGCACCGATTATTACATCATGAACGTCGACCGTATGCAGGTATCGCCGGGCAGCGTTCGAGACGCCGTGAAGGGGCGCGCTGAGACTGATCCACCGGGGACGATCGTCCGCTTTCCGGTCGAGCCCGGACAGGCGGGTATCGACCAGCGTGATCGCTACATCACGCACCTCGCCGGCCACCGCTTGAGCCCGGTCCGTCCGAGCGGATCGAAGGTCGTCCGCGCCGAGCCGCTGGCGGTGCAAGCCGAGAATGGGAACGTGTACCTCGTCAACAGCGGCGATCCGGAGGACGGCCTCGACGCGTGGATCAACCCGTTCCTCGACGAGGTTTGCGACTTCCCGGCCGCGTCGCACGACGACCAAGTCGACGCCGCCTCCGACGCTTTCAACGAGCTTGCACTCGGCGGCTCAGGGGAGTTCGCGTCGAAGTCGACCGGCACGAGCGCTATCGTCGAGAAGGTCGACGGCGTGGAGCGTGACAGCCGCTACAGGTTCAGCGATAACCCGCTCCTCAATTCCGGCCGGGGATATGGCTCGGCCGGGTCCAGTTTCCGAGGAATCTAACCGATGGCTCTCCCCTCCGTGATCCGCCGCCCGCTTGAGGAAGCCGGCTTTCTGGCACCGATCGCGAGGGAGTTCCGGGTTCCGACGTTGGGCGCGCCCGAGAGCGACGAGGCGACGCCATCTATCGGGGCGATGATTTCGCGCTCGGGCGAGGCCGGGGCGTGGATTCCCGACGCATGGCTCAAGATGCTCGCCGAAAACGAGGACGCGATCCTCAAGCGCGACGGCGGCGGGCTCCGCCTCTATGACGCGCTCCTCGACGACGACGTCGCGTTCTCCGCGCTGCAACAGCGCCGGATGGCGATCACCTCGCGGGATTGGGAGGTCGCGCCCGGCAACCCCGACGATCCCCGGTCCGTGAAGGCGGCCGACGAGTTCCGCGCGATGCTCAAGGGGCTCGGGTTCGATCGCGTGACCGGGCTCCTCCATTACGGCGTGTGGTACGGCTACGCGGTCGGCGAGGCGCTCTATTCGATCCGCCAGTTCGAGGGCCGCTCGATCGTATGGCTCGACAACATCATCGTGCCGGATCGCCGTCATTTCGGCTTCACGCTCGACGGCGAGCTTCGGTTCGTCGCGCCGCTCGTCCCCGGCCTCGTCGACGACCGCCTCCCGGAGAACAAGTTTATCACCATCCGCACCGGGGCGACGCACGACTTCGCGTTCTACGGCCTCGGGCTCGCCCATTGGGCGTATTGGCCGATATTCTTCAAGCGACAGGCCCTCAAGTTTTGGGCGCTCTACCTCGAAAAGTTCGGTTTCCCGACTGTCGCGATCGGCTTCCCCGACACCGAAAAAGACAATGACGAGGCGTTGAGCAAGCGCCTCGCCGCCGCTGTCGCGATCGGGCAGGACCGCGCCGTCCTTGTCCCGGAGGAGACGCTTAAAGAGGACACGATCAAGCTGTTCGAGGCCGAGCGCAGCGGGTCGGCCGGGTCGAGCTACAAGGACTTCGTCGCGCTCAACGACGACGCGCTGATCCGGGTCGTCCTCGGGCAGACCGGGACGACGAAGGCGACGCCGAACGGCCTCGGCGGCGACGGACAGGCGTCGAAGGACGAAGGCGTCAAGCGCGAGATCGTCAAGTCGGATAGCGACCTGATTTCCGAGGGGCTCCACCCGCTCGCGAAGTGGTTGACGACGTGGAACCATGGCTCCGACGTCGCGCCGCCGACCGTCTATCGCGTCCTCGACGACGCCGAGGACCTCAACACGATCGCGGAACGGGACACGAAGCTCAACGGGATCGGGATCAAGCGGACCGAGGAGTCGATCAGGGAGGTCTATGGCGAGGGATACGAGGTCGACCGGCTGTCCGAGGAGGACAAGGCCCGCAACGCGGCGGCGCTCGCGCAAGCCAAGGCCGCCCTACCGGCCGCGCCCGGCGCTCCCGCGAACGACAACCGCGCCCGCGTCGAGAAAGCTCGCGCCGAGTTCGGGGTCAACGACCTCGCGCCGCTCTACGTCTATCGCCCCGTCCAGCCGGCGACCCGCAAGGCGCTGGCGGCCTATTGCGCCGAGATCGGGCTCCCGATGGTCCCCGCCGAGGATCTTCACGCGACGGTTCTCTACTCGAAAACGCCGGTCGATTGGTTCGCGCTCGGCGAGAGCTGGCAACCGGAGGTCACGGTCGCGCGCGGCGGCCCGCGCAAGCTCGACAAGTTCGGGAACGCGATCGTCCTACGCTTCGCGAACAGCGATATGACCTATCGGCACGAGAGCATGGTCGAGCGCGGCGCGTCGCACGACTATCCCGAGTTCGCGCTCCACGTCACGCTGTCCTATGACGCGCCCGAGGGCTTCGACCCGGACGCGTTCAAGGCGTTCGACGGTGAGCTGCAATTCGGCCCGGAGCATTTCGAGAAGATCGAAACGACCCCGACCGACCCGGCCTCGATCAACTTCGCGGCCGACGAGGAGGAGGCGATCGACCGGCTCGTCAAGGCGCTCGGCGAAGAGACGAACCCCGTCTTTGCGGCGATGGGCGAGGTCCTCCAAGAGTCGCTACAGGGCGTCAAGACGATCGAGGGCGCGCGGGTCGCGTTGCTTGAGGCCGTCGAGCGGATGCCGGTCGAGCGCCTCGCGCGCGTGACCGCCCTCCCCATGCTGGCGACCCGCGCCGCCGCGCTGGCGGGGGCCGAGGCGGACGTCCAGCCGTGAGCCGGTTGCGGGGCGGCACCGCCGGGATATTGGCCGCCCTCGCCGCCGGGCGGCTCTCCCCGTTCGACCCGCGCCTCGCCGAGGAGCGCGCCCTCGACGCGATGACGGCGGCGCAGCGCCGCGACAAGGTCCGCCCCCCGAAGGCTCACACGCGGGCGCGGGGGCAGTCCGCCTAGTCGCGCCGCCTCGGCGCTGATACTTGTCGGCCCCATGGCAAACCCTCGTTTCGTGCAGCTCACCGACCGCGCGCGGCGCGTCACGGTCCTCGGCAACCCGGACCTCGCTCCGAACCCGACGATCGTGTTCACGGGGGGCGCAAGCGTGCCGGCAAATGCGCTCACGCTCGGCGGTGACACCCTTACCTTGGGCGGCGACGTCCTAACTCTCGGAGCATAGGAAAATGGCAAAGGACATCGCGACGCTTTCGGCGGCCGACAAGAGCGCCTTGGTCGCGGCGATCATGGGCGCAGGGCTCGCCGATCCTGTCGCTTCGGCTATGCGAACCCTCGGCTTGGACGCCTCAATGTTTGAGGCGATCCCGTTCACCGGCCTCGCCGCGCCGACCGAATACGCCGACTATATCACGATGATCGACAACCTTGTCGTGTCGCCCGGCGGCACGAACGACGGCGTCGTCACGAAGGCGAATATCGGAACGGCGTCGGACGGGACGACTCCGATGTGGAGCTATGCGACCGGCACCGGGAAGAAGGTCGCATTGTGGATTTCGGGACAGCACTCGGGCGAGGTGATCGCGCAGCTCGCGAATATCGTCACCTTCGCATGGTTCGCGCGCAGCAATGACCCCCGCGCCCGCCGCCTTCGCGCCAGCTACCGGGTTATCATGATCCCGAACGCCAACCCCTCGGCGTTCAAGGCGGGCAACGGCGGCCGGGTCAACGCGAACGGCGTGAACCTCAACCGCAACTGGGACTTCTTCTGGACACAGTACGTCCCGACGACCGGCAACGCGAAGGGCGCGACCGCCTTCTCCGAGAATGAGACGAAGGCGATCAAGGCCGTTATCGACGCCAACGACGTGCGCGTGATCCTCGACCTCCACAACATGGGCGTTGACGAAATGTCGACCGACTTGCAGGTCGGGAGCCCGTCCCCGTGGGTGCACGGCAATCGCTCGATCACGCAAGGCGCTATGGAGGCTTGGGTTCAAGCAACCGGCGGGACCGTCTCGCCCTATGGTCTCGACTATGACGGCGAGCCGCTCCTCTACCATTGGGCGAATTATTACCTCGCGAACGTCAAGGGCGTGCGGAACACGATGGTCGCGATCGTCGAGAGCAACTCGAATATTCAGGGCGGACCGAACGATCGCACGATGAACGAGGCGGGGGCGGGTCGTTGGTGCAACATGATCGTCGCCCTCATGCGCGAGCATATGGAGAACGGCCACCGCACCGACCCGGCGCGCCCCTATTCCTATTACATGGCGCGCCTCAATCCGGCGGGGACGACCTCCGTCACCGCTGGCGGGACGCTGATCGACACGACCGTCGCGACGCTGATCCCGTTCGACGCGGCGTTCAACACGACGATCGCCAGCGGGACCTATCTCACCTATCGCGACTTCGTTGCGCCGGCGGTCGGATGGTTCGAGATCGAATGCGAGGGCTACCTCGAAAGCGCGGGCGGCGGTGAGACGCGCGTCGATTTCGTGTTGAGCGTCGACGGCAACGTCCAGAACAGCGGTTTTCACTCGATGACGGTCGGCGCGACGGCGGGGATGCGCTACCCGTTCCGGCTCAAGGCGCAAATCCAGCTCCCGACCGCCAATTTCCCCGACGCGAAAACGATGCGCCGGATTGGCGTCACCGTCCGCAAGACGAACGCAGCTCACCCGAGCCCGATCATGCAACGAGCCTACTTCCAGCTCAATTTTCACCCCGACACGTTTAGCGCGCCCATCCCGCGCGTGCCTGTCGCGTAAGGAGCCGCCCCGATGCCGATTCCAGCGAACGCCGTCACGATCGAGCAGCCGTTCGACCCGCGAGACGTCCTTGAGGTCAAGGTCGGAATTTCACAGGGGGCCGAGGACGCGAACCCGGCCCCGATCCTCCTCCTCGGAGAGAGCGTTGCGTCGCTCGGCGTTGCCGTATCGACCGAGGCGGCGGCGATCGGGCTCAAGATCGTTTCCGGGACGTTCGAGGGCGCGACCTATCCAAGCCCGTCGATTAGCCAGAACGTCGTAACCTTTTGGGTCACGGTCGACGAGGCGCGGCGCGGCGACGCGGCGTTCGACGGGGCCGGGGTGACGGTCGGCGTCGAGCTGACGTTCAAGACGAACAACAACCCGCCGCGCGTGAAGCAACGCACGGTCGCTCTAAGGATGGCGCAGCAATGACCGACCTCAACGTCACCGTGGACAATGGCGAGACGGCCCTCATCTCGCTCAAGGAGTTCACCGGCCGCGCCGGGATCAAGCGCTCGGCCGAGACGGTCGAGATCGCTTATCGCGGCAACCCGCCGCGCAAGCTCCCGTCGCCGATCCGCGTCGGGTCGCAACAGATGATTGCGATCGAGCGCAACACGAACACTTCGCCGGGGTTTGTCGTCCTCGTCGCGATGGACGATCCGGCGGTAGACTCCTAAGCCGGATCGTGCCAATGCCGGCGGGCCGGATGGGGCGTTGACCCCCCGTTATCCCCCATCCGGCACCGGACGGCACGGTTCCTGATTCACCCGATGCCCGAAGCAACGGCCCGCCTATCGCACGGCGGGCCGTTCGCGTATCAAGCGCGCTCCACCACCGGAGCAATCCACATGACCCGATTATCCGTCTTGGCGCTGGCGTCGACTGCGCTGATCGCCGCGCCCCTCTTGGCGCAAAGCAGCGCGCCGACACTGAAAACGCACGCCGCGCCGCTCGCCGACGCCCTCGGCGGCGGAACCCCGGTCGCAAAGACGTGGGCGGCGTGGAACGCGCAATGGAAGCAAGCGCTCGCGCGGCTCAAGGGGCCGATCGTCGGCGACGCCGAGGAGCCCGAGCTAGGGAAGGATTTCACGATCGTTCCCCCGGAATATGCGAGCAACTTCGACACGACCGGGCTCCTCGTGCCATCGTGGGGGACCGGCGCGCCGCCCGAGCCGAGCCGAGAGGACGTCGGCGCGTTCCGCTTCATGTGCGCCGCCGGGCAGGTTCTTCGCGACGACCCGATCGTGTTCCCCGGCCAGCCGGGCAAGTCCCATCTGCATCAATTCTTCGGCAACACCGGCGCGAACGCGTCGAGCACGTACAAGAGCCTTCGCACGACGGGCGACAGCACTTGCGTTAACCCGCTCCTCCGGTCGTCCTATTGGATTCCGGCGATGATGGATGGGAAGGGCGGCGTCGTGCGGCCGGACTATCTGTCCGGCTATTACAAGCGCGTCCCGGCCGGCTCACGCGATTGCAGCGACGACCCGAAGGCCCGCGCCCGCTATTGCGTCGGCATCCCGCGCGGCATCCGCTACATCTTCGGCTTTAACATGATGGCCGACGCCCCGCCGACGACCTACGGAACATGGTCGTGTGTCAAGCCGGACGGTTCGCCCTTCGCCGAGCCCTACTATCGCACCCTCCCCGCCGCCGCGCGCGACTGCAAGCCGGGGAACCTGATCGGCGTAAGCATCGGCGGGCCGGATTGCTGGGACGGCAAGCGCCTCGACAGCCCGGATCACCGCTCGCACGTCGCATATGGCAGCTATGGGAGCTGGGGATATCTCCGGTGCGATGACGATCACCGCTATCTGATGACGGGGACCACCCTCGGCATCTTCTGGATGGTCGAGGTCGGCGACAAGCCCGAGGATTGGTCGCTGTCGAGCGACGACATGACCGCGATGGGACACGGCAAGCTGGCTCCCGGAACCTCGCTCCACGCCGACATTTTCCCGGCGATCGACCCGAAGGTCGAGGAGCTGTTCTTCGTGAATTGCATCCTCGCGCACAAGAGCTGCAACGGGGGCGACCTCGGAAACGGCCAGCAGCTCAAGGACGTCACCGGGTTCGATTGGAAGGCGCACCCGCGCAAGATGCCGATCCCGACCGCCTAGCGCCGACCGGCGCGAGAGCGTATTGCCGGCGTCATGAGGTTCGACGCCGGCAACGCCAAGCTCCTCCCGCTGCAAATGCGGGCCGCCGATATCGAGCGATGGCTCCTCGAACGGGAGCCGCGCTCGATCGGCCGGTTCGACGAGATCGGACAGGAGGAATATTCGAGGGCGTTCACCGCCGCGCGCACCGCCGGGACCGACGTCGTCGACGACCTCTATTACGCATTCATCGACACCGTCTCCCGGTCGGGCTCCGAGCAGGACTTCGGCAAGCTCGTGATCCCGACGCTCCGCGCGAAGGGATGGCTCGACGGCGACGAGCGCCAGATCGCGCGCCGGGTCGAGCTGATCTACGACACGAACCTCCGCCTCGCCCGCGCCTCCGGGCGGTGGGATCGCTATTGGTCGACCCGCGAGACGTTCCCCTATCTCCTCGGCTTCACGGCCGGCGACGAGCGCGTCCGCCACCCCCCGAAGTCGCCGCACGCCGACCATACGGCATGGGACGGGATATGCCTCCCGATCGACCATCCGTTCTGGCGCGAATACTGGACGCCGCTCGGGTTCCGTTGCCGGTGCGGTATCCGCCAGCTCACCCGATCGCAATTCGCGCGGCGCAAGGCCGGGGTGACGTCCGAGGACGACCTCGCCCAGCGCAAGGCCCGCCTCGGCCCGCCCGTGTTCCTCGCGCCCGGCCGCCCGATGGTCGACAAGCTCGCCGCGATGGTCGCGCCGACGAACGCCGAGCGGATGCCGGGGCTCCGACCGATCAACCCGGCCGCGACCGCCGGGGCCGGCGTCGAGCTGTTCGAGAGCGACCGACGCGCCGACATTGCGGCGGCGATCGGCGCGGAGCTGGACCGGATCGGCTTCGGCCGCATCGCCGAGGCCGTCGTCTCGACGATCGACACGATCCTTGCGTCGTTCGATGCGCCCGACCGCGCCGCCCGGCTCTACGCATGGGCGCGGTTCCGTCGCAAGATGGAGGAGGTCGTCCAGCGCGCCCCCGGCAACGTCGAGGCGCGCCTCGCGCTTGAGGAGGCGAAGCGCGTCGAGGAGAGCAAGCGCTAGGCGATGGCGCGGCGCTCGCGCTCCGTAAGATCGCGTCCCGCGCCTACCGGCGGAGCGTAGCGAGGGGCATAGCGCGCCAGCGTCTCGAGTCCGTGACACTCCGGGCAGTCCAGCCGGTCGGGGCAGGGCTCTTTCACCTCGTCGCGGAACCCGCATGGACAGGCGAGCGAGGCGCACCCTTTCGACACTTCGGGAACAGGCTTGCGGCGCACCGGGCGCGGCGGTGGCGGCGTCGTGAGGGCCGCGAACAGATCGTCGTCGTCGTTCACCGCTCGACCTCCCCATTCGTCCAGCTCGCCGGCCGCCCGGCCTTGCGCCACGCGAACACCTCGGCGCGGCTCGTCGTGTCGACGCCGCACCGGCGCGCGGCGGTGAGGATATGTTGCGCCGGCCCGAGCAGCCGGAACGGGTTGCGCGGTCGCGCGGTCGGGAAGTGGGGATAGCTCACCACGAGCCCCGCGACGGTTCCGGGAATAGCTCGGACAGAACCGGCGGATCGGCGCGCGGGAATGGTCGAGCCCGAAGCGCCGCGCAGACGCGGCGGCGCACCTCCGCGCCGGTTAGGTTGTCGGCCGCAAGCTGGATCGAATAGCCGCGCGAAGCCCGCTCATTGGTCGACGCCACGCGCCGCAGCTCGGACGCCCAAAGCATTTCCAGCCGGGCCGGGGCGTTGGTCGTCGCGGCGTGCGTGGATCGCGCCCGGCGCTCAAGCGCGAGGCGGACCTTATCCTCCTCGGCCGCCTCAAGGATCGAAACGTGATTGCCCTCCCATGCCTTGCGCCAATGCTTGTCGGCGAGCGCGACGATCGCGCAATCGGCGACACGTCGGGCTTGCAGCATCTGGCGGCGGAGGCGATCGAGAACGTCGCGCTCACTCTTGACCTCGACGACGATCAGCCGCTCGGCCGTGATAGCCGCTAGGTCAATTCGGCAACCGCCTTGCCGTAGCATCAACTCGTGAACGATCCGGGCGCTCGGCCACACCTCACGGAGCGCCGCCTCGGCCTTTTCCCGGATACGCTCCTCGGCAACAGAACCCGTCATGCTCGGCCTTCCAATCGACGCGCGGCGAGGAGCGCCTTGCGCGCGGGCGACGGCCGGGGGAGGCCGCGCGCCTGTCGGCATAGCGCGTCGCAGCGGTTGTTCCATCGCGCGTGGGGCGAATGGCTGTCGTCCTTGTGACCGGGAATCCAGAACGCGCGAAGGTTGATCCCGAGCTTCTCGACGAAGGCGCGGATCACGGACACGGCCGACGCCATCGTCGAATCGGGGCGGCCCTTGAGCCTCCCCTCGATCCGGTCGACCGCGTGCCGGCTGTCCGAATAGACGCGGACGATCGCGCCGCTCGGGAGATGGCCGGCGCGGGCGAGGCTATAGAGGGCGTTCCCGATAGCTCGACACTCGGCGGTCGCGCTGCAATTCGTGTCGGCGCGCAGCCGGCCGAATGCCTCGATCGGCTCCGCCACGCCCTCGACGATCGCGACGGTCGCCCATTGCGCGGCGAACGTCCGCTGATCGACCCCGGCGTCCGTGTAGAGGTCGACCTTCACGCGAACCCCCGCCGCGCGCAGTCGGTGCAGGAATCGCCGAACAAGATCGTCTTGCCGCAGCCGCCCGGACATTGCCGGCCGCCGCTCGCCGCGCCAGCCGCACGCCGCTCGCGTTCGCACATGACGCAGCTCTCGCCGAAAAGCGCCATATCCGACCCGTGCGGGCAGTAGCGCGGAGGGCGGGGAGGCGTCGGCGCACCCTGAAAATCGCGCATCCGGCGCAACAACTCGGCGAGCGCGTCCGCGTCGAAATAGACGACGTGCGAGCCGTGAACGGTGAAGTCGCCCGGCTGGCGGCGGCGCTGGCGCACCCGACCGGGGATATCGAAGTCGTCGAGCGAGAGCCCGGCCGTCTCGGCGATCCGCGTTCCTTGCGCGATGGCGTTCGCACGCTCACCGTCGAACGTCGTCGACCGGGCGAGAGCGAAACACCGCTCAGCCCGGTCGCGTGCGGTCGTCGTCATCGGATCAGCCTCCGCAGGTGGAGCGCCGTCTCGTCGTCCAGCTCGTGCGCGAGCTGGCGCAGCGTTGCCGCGACCTTGAGGCGTCCGGGTTCGAGCGCGCGGCGTCCGGCCTCCCGGATCGCGTCGCGGACTTGGTCGGGAACGGTCCTCACCACGCGTGCCCCGTCATGACAGCGGCGGCATAGCCGAACACGACGGCGAGCGTCGCGATCACGGCGACGCCAGCGAAGAACCGGACGGCGAACCACACGTCGGACGCGGTCGGGCGGTTGTTGTCGATCATCGTGCGTTCCTCTTCGCGCGGACATGGTCGCGCGTGATGATATGGGAGGCGGGTCCGGCGTGCTTCATGGCAGCGGCGACCGCCTCGGTGTCGGTGGCATAGGGTTCGCCGCCCCATTGCCCGGCGCAGGACAGCGTCACGCCGCCCCGCCCCTCGTGCGTCGTGATCGTGTAGCGGATCATGCGTCACCACCACCGGCCAACGGAGGCGACGACGGCCTCAAGGAAGCCCGCCGCTTGCCCGATCGTGATCGCATTACCCGCTCCCCGCAGGAGGCCCACGCGGTTGCGAAAGGTCCCAGCATCAACCAGAGGGAATGTGTCGGGCTCAACTGGCCTCCATCTTTCGTCGCGGCATCGCAGCCAGTCCGCATCACGCCACCAACCGTTAACCGGGCCGGGCCGGTCAAGCCGCGAAAGGCGTGCGCGGTCATTTGCGTCAAGCTCGTGCCGCTCATCGCCTCGGTTATGGTCCCGCCCCGTCGATCGTCCGACGCCGAGGCGGTCGGCCAGCCCGACAATTGCGCCGCGAGGTTGAGCGTCACGTTCGAGGTCGTTTCGTCTAGCCTCCCCCGCCGCTCGCTGTCCGTCGCGGTCGCTGTCGGCCAACCCGCCAACTGGACGCAATGCGGTAGCTTGTCCGTCCGTCCCGACGCCACCACGCTTGGGGCCTCGCCGTCTTTGTGGTCGCGGCTTGTTGGGGCTGGCCAACAAGCGAGCGTCACCTCGTCTTGCAGGTTGACCGTGTGTCCCCCCGCCCGCCGGTGCGCTGGGTCCTGCCCCGCCCCGCGCAAGCTGTTTGGCGAGCCGCTCGTCGGGGTGCGCCATCCAATAGTTTCGGGATCGCTCGTGCGGCGCGCCGAAGCCCGCAGCGACGGTTTCAGCAGCCCCGAAGGCATAACCCGTTGCGTCCATGTCAGCCGATACAAGGTCGAGCCAAGCGTCGCCGTCAGCTCCAGCAACTTGCTCGCCAACGACGAGCGGAGGCGACGATTGCTCAATGAGATAGTGGAACGCGGGCCAAAGGTGCCGCTCGTCAGTGAACCCGCCGCCTTTGCCTGCCGCGCTGAAAGGTTGGCAAGGGCAGGAGCCGGACCATAGGGGCGCGTCGTCAGGGATGCCGACGACACGGGCGGCGAGGCTCCACACGCCGATTCCGGCGAAGAAGTGGCATTGTCGAAAAGATCGTAATTCATTGGGCGTCACGTCCTCGATAGAGCGCTCGTCGACCTTGCCGGGTGCAATCAGATTGTCGCGGATCAGCTCTCGCAACCACGCGGCGGCGAAGGGGTCATGCTCGTTGTAATATACGCTCAAGCCCCGACCCCGCCGTCGCACGCGATCACGGGAGCGAACCCCCATTCCCCGCGCGAGAGCCGCGACCGGCGCGCGAGGTTGGCGCGCATATCCTCGCGGGCGTGCCGCGCGATCCGGTTGAGCCGCTCGCGCTCGCGATAGGCGCGAATGTGCGCGAAGGCCGCGCCGAGGAACAGCGCCTCATCGCTCGTCATGCCGGCACTCACGCGCCGCGCTCCATGCGTGCGGCGTGCGCGGCATCGTTGGCGCGATCGTTCGCCAGCATCCCAAGCCGCTCGACGACGCGTCGCTCAACTTCGGGAATATCGCGCGCCAAATCCTCGACGAAGCCGATCAGGTATCCGAGACACCATTCCGGGTCCTTGCGGGCGAGATTTTCGACCATCCGATCGACGGCCGACCGCTCATTGTCAGCGTTGCTCATTCGGGATTCCTTGTTGGCGAGAGGATGGATCAGCGGCGCTCGTTGCCCGGCTGCGACTGCCCGTTGCCAACGGTCCCGTGCGGACGGCGCGACGAGGTGAAGCACCGCTCGGCCATTTCCGGCCACAGCTCGATCAGCTTCGCCTTGCGCCCGCTCGCGCGGATCAGGTCGATTTGCTGTTGCGCGATCTTGATCGTCCGGCGGCGCTCCGCCTGTCCGAACGGGTTGTTGTCGCAAACTGCGCGGTTGTCGGCATAGACCTTGACCTTGCCGGCGTCATAGTCGCGCGCGGTGGCGACGGCGGGGACGGCGAGGGAGACGAGAGCGGCGGTGACGGTGAGAAGGCGGATCATTGTGCGGTTCCTTTCGCGGGTTGCGTAAGAACCCTATGAGCCCGAGCGCGATCCCGTGCAAGCGGTTTCTACGCGCGTTGCGTAAAAAGATGGCGGTCCAGCCGAGCGCGCGGGCATACGGCCTTATTCGCCCCTCGCGCGCGGGGTATCTCCCGACCATGGCAAAGCGATGGATCGAAGCCTTTCGCGTCGGCGGGAAGGCAAGCCGGGGGATCAAGCCCGAGCATCTGGCGGAGGTCGTCACCGACGATTTCGAGGCGAACCCCCGCGCGTTGTGCTTCGGCCACCCGAAGAACGACGACCCGGCCGCCGGCAAGATCACCGGCGCGAAGGTCGAGGGAAGCTCCCTCATGGTCGAGGTCGACAATCTCTCGACCGACGCGATCGAGGGGATCAAGTCCGGCAAGTGGTTGAACCGCTCGGCCGCGTTCTTCGACCCGCATCACGAGGCGAACCCGCGCCCCGGCAAATGGTCGCTCCGTCACGTCGGATTGCTCGGCGCGGCGGCCCCCGGCATCCCCGGCATGGGATCGTTGCAAAAGGCCCTCGCCTTCGACGCGGACGGCGGCCTCGTCACGGAGGCCGACCCGGCCGACGCCGTGATCTACGCGCCCGAGCCGACCCCGACGCACATCATTTTTTCGAGCAAGGAGCCTGACGTGGATATCACCGATCCGAACCACCCCGACAACGTCGCGAAGCGCGTCGAGGCGCAGAACAAGCGCGAGCAGGAGTTCGCGGCGCGCGTCAAGCGCCAGTTCGACGCGAGCAACGGCGCGTCGATCGACGCGCTCGTCGCGGCTGGCAAGGTCCTGCCCGGCGAGGTCGAGGGCCTCAAGCTCGCGTTCGGCGCGTTCGACGCCGAGGCCGACGAGCTGACGTTCGGCGCGGGTGACAAGACGACGACCAGCTCGGCCGCGTCGCACCTTCTCGCGTTCATGGCGACCGCGCTCCCCAAGCGGGTGCCGGTCGACGAGGGGCGCACGTCCCCGCCGACCGAGTTCGGCGCGAAGGATGCGCCGACCGGCGACCATCACGCACAGGCCCGCGCGCTCGACCAGCAGGCGCGCAAGCTCATGGAGGAGCGGCCGGGCCTGACGTTCGAGGCCGCGATCGAAGAGATCGCGGGCTAACCCCTCAACCTTCCTCGCAAGCAAGGACCCGAAACGATGGGACAGACGACCGGCTTCCTCACGAAGTCTCTCTCCGCGACGACCGCGATCCCCGCGCGGACCCTCGTCAAGTATGGGGCGGCGGATGGGACCGGCGTCCCCGCCGTCGATAGCGCGGCGTTCATCGTCGGCGTCTCGTCGGATATCGACACGGCGGTCGGGGAGCGCGCCTCCGTGTTCATGAACGGCAATATCGCCGACGTGATCTATGGCGGCAACGTGACGCGCGGCGACGCGCTCACCGCCGACGCCAATGGTCGCGCCATCGCCACGACGACCATCGGCGCGCGGATCGTCGGGTTCGCCGAGGTTTCCGGCGTCGCCGGGGATATCGGCTCCGCCGTCGTCTCGCCGGGCGTCCTCTAACCCATCCCGCAACCTCACAAGGATTGAGAGCAATGGCGCAAGCCCCCTTCACGATCACTCCGGCGCTTGTCGCCATCGCCCTCGACTATTCGGCGATCAACAGCCGCGTGCGCGGTTACATCGCCGACCCGGTCGCCCCTCGTATGCGCGTCGACGCGCCGCTGTTCCGCTATCCGCAGTACAAGATCGAGGAAGCGTTCACGGTCTATGACAATCAGGTCGACCGCCTCGGCCGCCTGAATGAGATCGTCGAGAGCGCGACCGAGGTCGCGGGCGCGACGCTCGATTACGGCTTGCTCGAAAAGGTGCCGTATCGTGACGAGGCCGCCGCCCGCGCGGCGTCGATCCCGTTCAACCTCAAGGCTCGCGCCGTGCGGAACGTGATCGACAAGAACCAGCTCGCGCGCGAAATCCGCGTTGCCGGCATGGTGCAGAACAGCGCCAACTACACGGCCGGCTACTCGACGACGGTCGGCGCGACGAAGTGGAGCGACCCGAACGTCGATATCCCGGCGCTCGTCATGGACGCTCGCGCTTCCATGCTCGTGCCGGGCAATATCGGCGTGACGTCACAGGCCGGGATGAACGTCCTCCGCCGGCACCCGAAGATTTCGGTCGCGCTCGGCGGCTCCGCAGATTCGGGGCGCTATGCTACGAACGAGGAAGTCGCGAGCGTCCTCGGCCTCGAACGGATCGTCGTCGGCAACACGCTCCGTCAGTCGAGCAAGCGCGGGCAGACGCTCACGACCAGCGCGATTTGGGGCAATTTCTTCGCGATCCACTATCAGGGGCCGCAGGGGATCGACGGCGGCGCGATCGACGCGGCTTCCCCGTCGTTCCTGACGACGTTCCAGTTCGGCGACGTCGTCTCGGGCGAGAACCCCTATCGCCCCGGCGAGATGGGCCTTTGGGGCGGCGTCGGCGTTCTCACGGGCGAGAGCCTCGTCGAGAAGGTTGTCGCCCCGTTCGCGGGCTATCTGTTCTCGTCGATCCTCTGACGCTACCGGAGGGCGGCTCACCCGAGCCGCCCCGAGGATAGCGCCAGCGCGGGCGGCGCTCACATGGAGGACAGAATGGACCGCAAGCCCCTATTCGCGCAATTCGACGGCGACGAGGTCGACGGCAAGCGCTACGGCATCGGCGACGAGCTGGACGGAGGCACCGACGCCGGCACGATCGCCTATCTCACTGGCACCGGCCGTTTCTCGGCGACCAAGCCCGGCGAGGGCTCCCCGATCCCGGACGGTGCGGATCGCCCGGCCCCCGAGACGATGACGCGCGCCGAGGTTCTCGCCGAGCTTGGAGCGGGCGAGAGCGACGACCGTCTCCGCGAGGCGCTCGCCATGAAGCGCGAGAAGCTCGCCGAGGACGCGGCCCGTGAGAACGCGCCGCAGGGCGAAGGGACCTCGACCGATCCGCTCGACGGCAACGCCGGCCCGGCGATCGAATATGTCGAGAGCCTGTCGAGCGTCGACGACCTCAACGCCGCCAAGACGCGCGAGACGGAGGGCCGTAATCGCTCGACCGTCCTCGCCGCGATCGACAAGCGGATCGAGACGCTCAACGCGGCCTGATCGGTCGCAAGGACGTTGACGGGGGGTCGGGGCTATGCCTCGGCCCCCTTTCTGTTTGAGGAGGTTCCATGCTTCGCACCGCTGCATTGATCGCCGCCGCGCTGATCGCCAGCCCGGCCGCCGCGCAAGTCCGTCTCGACTTGCCGACGACACAGAACGTTATCGGCCAGACGGTCGACGTCCGGCCCGTCTATGCGCTCCCATACGAGGAGATGCAGGTCCTTGCCGGGCGCGGCTACAGCGTGTCGACCGCCGTCGTCTCCGTCGCCTCGGGCAACTTCCTGTCCGTCGAGCTGGCGAATCCCGCCGGGTCCGGGGTCTATTACGTGCTGACCTCGCGCGTCCTCTCGAACAACGTTGTCGGCGGCTCGGCTCCGCTGGAATATAGCCGCTACGCCTCGACAGCGACCTTCCCGACCAGCGCGGCGACGAACGTCACGATCGGCAACCGCATTGCGGGGGGACCGCCCGCGACCGGCACGTTCCGCTATACGATGGGGACGGCGGCCCCGGCCGGCGCGATCACGTCGTCCGGTTTTATCCCGACGAACGGCGAAGAGAAGCGGATCAAGGACGTCGTGATCCTCGCGCCGGGGACGCGGCTCATCTACTCGGTCGGCGGCGCTGGCGGGGGCCTCGCGGCGATGGCGCGGATCGCGGTCACGTTCCTGTTCTTCACGACCCCCGTCCCTTCCTGACGCGCCACCTCGCCACGATGGGGCGTCTCGGCTATGTCGGGACGTCTCATCATGGAGCGCCGCCCGTGCCGTACCTCTCCGTTGCCGAATATATCCGCCGCTTCGGCGAGCGTGAGACGATCCTCCTCACGAACACGACCGCCGCCGAGCCCGGCGTCACGCCGACCTACGATAGCCTCAAGGTCGAGGAGGCGATCAACGACGCAACCGAGGTCGTCGAGGCGTATGTCGGCAAGCGCTATGCGGTCCCGATCGAAGATCCTCCTCGGGTGCTGATCGGATGGGTTGCGGCGCTCGCGCGCGAGGACCTTCACGTCAAGACGAACAAGGTCACGGCCCCCGTACAGGACGCGGCCGACCGCATCCGATCCCAGCTCCGGGACGTCGCGAAAGGCGAGATGACGCTCCCGCTCGACGAGGGACAGGTCGGCCCGGTCCAGAACGGGCAGGGTTACGCGCGATCGAGCAATGACCGCCCGGCGGCAACCTTCTCCGGGGGCGGGGCGCTGGACGCGTTTACCGCGCCGTTCTCGGGCGGCTACGGCTCGCCATGCTGGCGCGGGGGCCGCTAACCCGTGGCTGGCCTCTCGATCACGATCGACACGCCAGACCTCGGCGACGCCCGCCGCGCGATGCAGCAGATCGCGCGGACGGAAGGTGACGTGCAAGGGCTCCTCTCGATAGCCGGCGGCGTAATCGTTGATTCGGTTACGCGTCGATTTATCGAGGAGAAGGGGCCGGGAGGCGTGCCTTGGCCGAAGTCCAAGCGAGCGCAGGGCCTTGTCAAAGGCCGAAACGGAAAGAAGCAGCCCGGCAAAACGCTGACTGACACGGGCGATCTTCGCGACAGCATTCGTTCGGAGGTTCGGCCCGGCGAGGTCGAGATCGGTTCGGACGGCTTAAAGAAGCCGATCAAGGCCGCCGCTAATCAGTTCGGCACGACGGGCAATTACTCGAACAGCCTTGTGAAGCGGCACACCCGCGTCATCAATTCGCGGTTCGGCGTGCCGCTACCGGACGGGCCGACGCGCGAAAGCGTGCGCGGTCATATCCGCTCCATCCCCCCGCGCCCATTCATCGGGATCGACGACGACGATCGTCGCGCGCTCACGAACGAATGGCGGCGGCACCGGCTAGGATTGCAGACGAAATGACCGACCCTCTCGACTTTAGCATCGACCTCGACAGCGTCCGCGATCGGATCAAGGGGCTCAAGTATTTCGTGACGGTCGAGGACCTCGCCGCCGCAAGCGAGGCGCTCGGTAACGAGGACTCCTTCGGTTTCAACGCGCCGGCCGCCTTCGTGTCGGTGGCGAGCGAGACGGCCGAGCCGAACAAAACGATCGGGGGCCGGCACCGGCAACGCCTTACCGTGACGCTCTCGATCCTATTCGCCGAGTCCAGCGCGCGGGCCGACCGCGACGGCACCGATCGCGCCGATCGCACCCGCAAGGCGCTGATCCGCCAGCTCGCCGGATGGCGGCCGAACGGCGCGCTCGGGCCGCTGCAATACACGCGCTATCTGATCCGCGCGACCGGGGGCGGCTATGTGTGGGGCGAGGTCATGCTCGCCACGACGGCCGACCTCACCATCTAGGCGACGGCATACGGCCTTATTCCCCCTCCTCCCGGCTCGTATGGTCGCCGCCGACCCGATCCCCCGAGGAGCTACAGGAAATGAACCACGAGGAAGCCGCCTCCGTCGAAACGGAGGCCCCGCGCACCGATGAGGCGGGCGTTGCGATGGACGGCGACTATCCGGCGAACCATCGGCTCCGCGCCGAGGCGCTGGCGGCAGACAACAAGGTCGAGGACCCCGACAACATCGTCTCGCCCGAGCTGATCGCCGACGCGGCGGATCGGATCGAGGCCGAGGAGAAGGCGCGCAAGGACGCCGAGGCGGACGCGGCTCGCAACACGCCGTCGACGAAGTGGACCGTCGACCGGCTCACCGCCGAAGCGGCGAAGCGCAACGTCGCCCTTACGGACGGCATGGACAAGGCGGCGATCCTCGCCGCGATCGAGGCGGCCCCGGCTCCCTCGAACAAGGAGGCGTAAGCGATGGCCGGTGCAAGCAAGGATTGGGGATCGAAGGTCATCCTCGTCAAGATCGAGACGACCGAAGGGACCGACGCGGTTCCGACCGCCGCCGCGAACGCGCTCCGCGTTCTCAACTATCAGCCGTCGTTCATGGACGCGGACGGCAAGGTCCGTGCGATCGAAAAGGCATATTTCGGGGCCGACAAGACGTTCCTCACCGCGTTCAAGCGCGGCGCAACGTTCGATATGGAAATGCACGGCGCGGGCTCCGCGACCGGCATCGTTCCGTGGGCGACGATGCTCCGCCTCGCCGGTTACGGCGCGGGCGCAGTCGGCGCGTCGAGCGTCGTTTATTCGCCGATCACGGCCGGATGGGCGAGCGGCACGCATTACGGGTATATCGACGACCTCTTGCTTATCAGCCAAGGCGGCCGGGCAAACCTTCAGTTCAAGATCGAGGACGACGAATTTCCGCTGTTCACGTTCACGTTCCTCGGCGCGCCGCCCCCGGCGCTGGCGTCGCAAGTTGTGCCGGGCGCGGCGGCAATCACCGGCTACGTCGACCCGGTCCTTTCGTCGACCGAGAACACGACGTTTTCGCTCGGCGCGTTCTCGCCGGGCCTTCGCCGGTGGGAAATGAACGCCAATGTCGACCTTCAATATCGGTCGCTGATCGGCCCGAAGGACCGCATCAACGCGCGCAACCGCGCATGGTCGGGAACCGTGTTGATGGAGATTCCCGACCTCACGCAAAAGGACTATTTCCAAGCGATCCGGCCGGGGACCATCCTCCCCGCGCAATGCGTGCAGGGGACGACGACCGGCAATATCGTCCAGATCGACGCTCAATTGCAGATCAACGGCAACGTTGAGCTGTCCGAGGAGGGCGGCAAGCTCATGGGCTCTTTCCCGGTCGGCGCGATCCCGTCCAGCGCCGGGAACGACGAGGTCATCTTCACGACGAAGTGACCGACGCGCATTGCGTAAAGGGCCGCCGGTGGAGTACCCATCGGCGGCCTTTTCTATGGAGCTTTCCGCAATGGCCGACTTCGACCTCTATGACCGCCCCCTCGTGTGGATTCCCGTCAAGTTCCCCGGCCTATCCCAGCCGGACGGCGACGAGGTCGCGGTCGCGATCATGCACGAGGTCGAGCTACAGGTCGAAATTCTCGACCGCGAGCAGTTCGCGGAATGGATGCAGCTCCTTGAGGCCGACGCCGAGAACGCCGGCACGGTCGACCGGCAAGCCGAGAACCGCTCCGTTACGATGATCGTCAAGGGATGGCGCAAGGTGAAAGCGCGAGGGCGGACGGTCGAGTTCAACGAGGAGAACCTCCGCCGCCTCCTCGCATGGCCGAATTTCGTCACCGCCCTCGGGACCTCGTACATGAAGGCGTGGCAGGGACAGGCGGAGACGCGGTTGGGAAACTCCGCAAGCTCGCCCGCCGGTGGGCGAGCGGGCGAAGCAACCGGCGCGACGACGGCGGCCGAGACGCCGACGAGCTGACACCGTTCGAGAAGGATTGCGCGCGGTTCGGGATCGACCCGGCCGCGTTCAATCTCGGCAAGCGGGAGGAGCGCGCCGAGCGCATCGCCGTATGGCCGGACATGCTCACCCCCCTCGCGCTGTTCTATGACGCGGAATGGCGGTGGATCACGCTCGCGATGGGCGGCGTGTTGAGGACCGGGATTATCCGGTCCGAGCTTGAGGCGTCCGCGCGCCTCCTCCGAACCGAGATCACACCCGCGATTTTTGCCGATATCCGCGTTATGGAGGAAGCGGCGCTCGAATGGTGGGCGCGCAAGAGGTAAGCGCGCATGGCCGATTTTGACCTTTCGATGGTTATCCGGGGCGACGGCTCGTCGGCCGCCGCCGCCGCGACACAGGTCGAAACCAGCCTCGACAGCGTCGACAAGGCGCAGCGGGACAGCGCCCGGTCGGCGCGTGATATGTCGTCGGCGACGGAGAGCGCGGCGAAGGCGCAGCGGGACGCCGGCCGCGCCGCGACGGAGGCGGCGACCGCGACCAACGCGCTCGGGACCGCCGAGGATCAGCTCGCCCGAGAGTTCAACGAGGTTCGCGCCGCCGCGACCGCAGCCGCCGGGGGCGTGGCGGCCGGCGCAAAGGCGCAGCGTGACGCGGCGAAGGCGGCCAACGACAACGCCGCCGCGCAGAACCGCGCCGCGTTCGGCGCGCGGAACCTCGGGCAACAGGTCGGCGACTTCGCGACGCAAGTCTCGCTCGGCGGGGGCGTGATCCGGGCGTTCTCGTCGCAGATTGGACAGATGGGTTTCGCCGCCTCGGAAATGGGCGGGAAGATCGGCGCGGTCGGGCGCTTCCTCACCGGGCCATGGGGCATCGCGCTCACGGTCGGCGCGCTCGTCGCCGCGCCGTTCGTCGAGAAGCTGTTCGACGGGGCGAAGGCGGCCGACGAACAAGCCGACAAGCTCGACAAGGCCGCGACCGCCGCCGACAGCTACGGGACCGCGCAATCGCTCCTCGGGCGCGTGATCGACCTCACCACCGGGAAGATGAAAACGCAAAACGGCGTTCTCGTCGAATCAATCAAGCTCCTCGCGCAACAACGCCTCCTCGACGCGCAATCGAAGCTGGACGCGCTACAGCCGAAGAAGCCGATCAAGATCGCCGCGCCATCCGCGATCACCGGCACCGGCGCGGGCCGCTCGATCGAGGGCTCGATCGACGCCGCCGTTCGCAACGACGCGCAGGGCAAGACGGTTGAGGAAATCCGCGCCCAGCTCGTGAAGTTCGCGAGCGCCGACGTGACGTCCGACAACTCGGCGAATTTCGCGGCGCAGATGAGCGCCGGGCTCAAGGCGGCGAACCTTGAGCTTGATCGGATGGCTCGCGCCGGCAAGGTGGCGGGGCGGTCGCTGATCGACGTCAAGAAAGAGTTCAACGATATCGGGACGATCGCGCTCGACAAGGCGGCGGCGGTCGACAGTATCTCGGCGCTCAACGGCGGGCCGATCGCGGAGGCGCTCAAACCCTATCAGGCACCGAAGAAGCCGAGGAAGCCGAAGTCGACGGCCGCGCGCGACGAGTTCGGGCGCGACGCCGAGAGCAAGATCGCGAATATCGTCGGGCAGTTCGGCAGCGACCCGGACGGCAGCGTCCTTGAAAAGACGGCCAAGCAAATCCGCGCGCTCGACGACCTGATCGACGACCTCGGCCGCAAGAAGCCCCCCAACTTCGCCGAGCTGATTAATCAGGCGGAACAGGCGAAGTTCGTCATCCGCGACGGCCTGATCCGCGACGTCGCCGAAGGCTTCGACAAGCCGAAAACGCTCGCCGACCGAGCGGCTCTCGCCGTGCGCCAGCTCAACGCGGTCATCCTCGACCTCAACAAGAACAAGCCGCAGGGGTTCGAGAAGCTCCTCGCCAGCGCGAACGCGGCGAAGGGGTCGATCCGCGACGGGTTGCAGCGGCCATACGAGGAGTTCGTCCGCCAGCAGCAAGAGGGCCTCGCGGTCCAGCAGCTATTGACCGAGGGGCGCGTCGACGAAGCGAACGCCTTGCGGACCGTGCAATCGCTACAAGCGACCATGGGGCCGCTCACGGACGATCAGAAGGCGGCGATCCTCGCGACGGTGCAAGCGCTCCGCGCCGAGCAACGCGAGCTGGACGTCCTCCGCCAGAAGAACGCGAAATACGTCGAGGCGCTCGGGTCCGTGAAGGGGCTCGTCGAGGACGCGACGCAAGCGTTCGTGCGCGGCGACCTCGGGCAGCTCATCCGATCGCCGGGCAAGCTCCTCGACGCGTTCCAGACGCTACAGGGCCGCAAGATTTTCGACGACCTGTTCGGCGACGCGTTCCGCGACCTTGAGGATCAGGTCAACGGGACCTCCGTCGTGCGCGACGCGTCCGACAAGATGGGCGCTGCGGTCAACAAGGCGGCTGTCTCGATCGGGAAGCTCGGCGACGCGGCCGAGGCGGCGGCGGGGCGCGTGGCGAACCCCGGCGCGGCACCGACGCCCGGCGGCGCGACGACCGACACGAACGGCGACGTCGTCGTCACCGGCAAGCGCGATCCGATCGTCGCGGGGATCGGGAAGGTCGGCGAGAAGATCGCGGGCCTCTTCACGAACCCGAGCAGCGCAAAGACGATCGGGCAGTCGATCGGCAACTATGCGGGCAAGGGGCTCGCGGGTGCGGCGACGGGCTCGGTCGTTGCCGGCGTGTCGAAGGCGCTCGGAGTCAAGCTCAACAGCACCGGCGCGCAGATCGGCGGCGCGGTCGGCAACTTCCTC
>Ga0182211_1000009_pt1 | contig 46100 bp, 32 predicted proteins | sample G5R1MG_20_FD_129660 | JGI IMG/M metagenome (GOLD analysis project Ga0182211, IMG submission 129660) | Switchgrass phyllosphere microbial communities from Michigan, USA - G5R2_MAIN_03OCT2016_LD1 MG | ecosystem: Host-associated > Plants > Phyllosphere > Phylloplane/Leaf | place: USA: Michigan... | reverse complement strand
GCCACTAACTAGGGCGATTAACTCGTCGTAGTCCTCCGGTTTCCACTTTGGAGACGAAACCACCGGTTTAACTTCGGCAGCTTCTGGTTTAGTCCACCAGGGAGGGGTTTCCGGAGAGGGTGGCCCCCCTGGAGGGGAACTCGGCGGCGAACCCGGGGGCCGTGAAAAATAAAGAAACAAGCCTCCCACAATGATTACCCCTAACAGAACGCCCGCCGCGATGTACAATAAATTGTAATCGTTATTTTGAACAGGAGGGGGGGTTACTTTTTTACTAATTAAAACAATATAATCTTGTGCAGCAATCCGGGCTAGTTCAGCGGTCATGCTAAGTGATTCTCCTAGAACAGGAATAACCTCGGTGGGGGGGTTAACTTTCCCTAACGAGGTTGTGTAGGTCTCCCACCAAATTCTCTGATGAATAGCCTCGGAGTAAAGAATTCGAATTTCTGCCCAAGGGCGGATGTACAAGGTATCCCTAAGGGTAAACCACTGCCGTAGCCCTAAGATTAAAAAACCTAAAGAAAAAAAGTTAAACCCTCCGAGCAAGAAGTTAACGGCTATCTTAACCCGAGGAACTAGGTTTAGATAATGAGTTATCGCCCACCCCGTAAGAGTAACAGCAAGCATACCCCCTAGCACGGATAGGCCCTCAACCGTATAGGTTCCCGCACGAAAAACTAAATTTAGATCGTTGTGAACTAAAAAGTTTAAAAGCCAGAAATATAAGAATAATGTAACCCCCTTGATTAACATCGTCGTTGTTTTCGACCTCGCAACCCATTGTGAACCCGACGGGGACGAACTCGTAACCAAACTCGCCCCCGCGGGCGAAGTTGACCCACCGCGTAACGCCAACGTTTGTCACGGTTCCACCCTACTAGATTAACTCCCAAGGTGGTCACCCGGGTACGGCGAGTCCAGCGACCCCGGCGGGTCCAACGCCGAGGCCGGCGAGGCCAAATTCCTTCCGGACGACGACCTCTCCACCGGCGGGGTCCTCGGCGGGCCCGGCGGGGTGGACCCCGTCGAAGATGACTTCGAACCCCGGCGGCCACCGCTCCGGCCGCTTGTAGACGACCTCTTTTTGAGCCGGGATACCCGGGGACCGCCCCGGCGGAGATACTCCAAACTAGGCGACCGCCCCGGTGGAGTAAACCCCAAAAGTTATTTTTTAATCCCACTAGAGTAGCTTCCCAAAGAATTCCCTGTCGTGAACGAGAAGGTTCAACCAAGGGCCCAACTGGACGCTTTTGTCGTCGAGAACGACCTCGGCGGCGGCGACCCCGGCGAACCGGAGGTTTCCACCGGGTCAGACGAGCCCGACGGGGTCCCCCCCCTAAACGAGGTTTAACGACGTTTACCCGGTTTAGTGCTAGGTTTACCACTAATTAAAGAGTATACTCCTCGCCCTTTATAAGGATCTGGATAACGAAGGTTTTCGGTTCGAGCAGAAGTTACCCCCCGGGGGACCGCTACTACCCCCCGCCGAGAACGAAGGTATTCCCCCACCGGAAGAAATAACCCCAGATAATGAGAATAACCTAACCCACACACAAGAACCCCCGCGTGAAGAAAACTTTTAAAACCCACCCCGTTTAACTTTAAAACCTCCCCCGGGGGGGGAGTTCCAACCCGGATGGGAGGTCCACTAAAGTAGACTACCACGCGGAAGGTTTCCACCCGGGTAGACGACCCCCCCGGAGGGAACGTAAAAGTTCTCCCCGGGCTAACCCAGTCGCTCGGGTCACCGAACGACCCCGGTGGGTAACCCAACAAACTAGTTTAGGAGTAGTTCCCCCCCGGGGGTGACTCCAACCTTGAAGGGTGTTAAAAACACGATATAAAGGAGCCCCCCGGGGTAACTTAAACATACCGGGGTCGAACTAGATGGTCTTCCCCCCCGGTGGGAAACCACCCGGGAGGGGGACAAGTTCCCCGCAGGGGGTACCCCCCCCGGGTGTAATCAAGAAGAAGATCTCGCCGAACCGGACGAATTACTTCTCCGGCGGGGTCACCCTGGTAGGCGACCCACCCGGTAGGGCCAAATTCTCCTCGATGAGCCCACCGGGTGGGTCGGGCCGGATATAAGGCTTGGGTTACCCATTTAGCGGCGGAGGTGGTCACCCGGGGAGAACGACGAGCTTCAAGAGTTTGAAACCAGATCTCTCCCTTAACTAGGTGAAGAGCGACCCCCCCGCGTGGGCGAGGAGGAAAATGAAAGTCTAACCGCCACGGCCGGGTAGAACAAGCTAACCCGGGTAGGCGACCCGCCCCGGTGGAGCCCCACTGTAAAACCCAGTTAGTAGAACGAAACATTAAAGAAGAAACCTTGACATAACATTTGTCCGGGAGTAACCTCCCCGCCAGCGGGCTTCCAACCACATGGGAGATAAAATTTTAGACCCCACGGGTTGACCATCCGGACGAATTAACATTCCTCCGTTATAGTCTAATTTAACGGTTGTCCCCGTTAGACGAAGTCTAATTCTTCGAACTCCAAAAACAAACAACTCGGTTAAATCGCCACGGGATAATTTTTTACCCGGTACCACCCGGATAAGGCTAGCCCGAACTCGAGCGGGGCCGTTGTCGGGTCCCACAAGGTTAATTCCCCGGGCTAGAAGAACTCCCGCATTATCTCGGGGGGTGTAATCTCGAGTGTGAGTTACCACCCCCGGGGAAGAACCTGGGCGACCCCCCGAGGGGTTCGTTTAGAAAGTACACCCCACCCGGGAAGCCACCCCCCGCGAAGGTGAAGTAATTGAGCCCCCCGGGTTAACCACCCCCGAGAGGTCCAAACTTTTCCTTTTCCTTTTCCCATTCGAGTTCCCACGGGACGGGCCGTCACAGGGGCCCCCGGGTGAACCATCACCGTGGTTGTGCCTAATTTTTTAGTTAGTTTACGGGTAGTTCGAATAAGACTTACACGGGTGGCCCCCTCAAGGGAAGTCCAACCCTTCCAGGTTAGTCCCCAGTATAACCCCCAAGGCTGAACAAGGGAGGTCTCCCACCCCAGGGGAACCCCGCGGGCTCGCAACCCTCCCGGACGGGGAACAAAACCGCGCTTAAGCAAAACTAACCGTAAGGGTTACTCCCACCGCTCCAAAACGAAGAGCTAAAGTAGCAAATTCGGTCACCCGAGTTACTCCCGAGTGGTTACGACCTAGGTAGCCCGCGCGCCAGGTTTCCTGAGTAGCTCGTTGACGACGAGAAAAGCGACCCGCACAACGAACTTCAGCTCCCACCACCCCCCCCAAGCGAAGAGCCCCCCGCAGAAGAGGAAGCCCGACCCGGCGAGAACGAACTTCAACCCGACCGGAACCCAAACGATACCGGATACGCGCTAGTAACCCCGCGGGTGGGGTGTATAACCGCCCCCGCGGAAGACGAACCCACCCCCAGGTGGCCCCCCGGGGACGGCCCCACACGGTCGCCCCCAAAGAAAGCCCTCGGCGTCGCCAGCCCCGAAGTAAAAGAGAACGACCCCATTTTCCGGGGTAACCCCCCACCGGTCGGCTTCGTCGAGGACGGCGACGCCGGCGGACCACCCGTAAGGTTCGACGGCGGCGGTACCCACGACGACGGCGAACCCCCCCTAAAAACCAAACTTGAACTCGCCAGGTACCTCGACCCCACTGGGGGGCGGCATGGGAGAAAATTCCCCGGGTTCGTCGCCAGCCCGAGTTAAGAAAAAAGTAACCTTGAGCCTCCTGAGTCAGAGTTCGAGAAACTTTAACCCCTACGGCGTACTCCGGGGTTGAAGCCGAGTTAAGAGGCCACATTACTTGTTTTTCCACTTAGATCGTTGGGGGCGACCTCGAGGGGTATTGACCCGGAAAACTCCCAAAGGAGAAGTTAAATAATAAGGGCGGGACCTTTGAAACTTCCACTCTCCAAAGGTGGGGTTTTTAGTAGACCCTCGATTATGGTGGGAAAGAACTAGAAGAGGAGTTCCCACTTGGGAAGCCCAAATAAGGTGACCCCCCAGAGGAATACTACCGGGGGTGGTGTACGAAATTCCTTTCCAGGTGGATTTTATTTTCGGGGTCGCCCCGTGGGAACTCCTCGGGTTAGACGACCCCAGGGGGTCACCCCGGGGCGACCCCCCGAAGTTTTTCCTTGCCCCCCTCCATGGGGGTGGTCCACCGGGTTCATAGCTACTCCTCGAACGTGGGGTCGGCGACCCGCTCGCCAGGCCCCTCCCGCATTGGTGGGGGTGATTTTTTTCGAAGAGGGCGTCCCCCCCAGAACCGCCCGAGTAGTTGAACTAACCCAAGTGACCACCCGAGAGGGAAGACGAAGTTGAACTAAGCCGGCTCGATGACGTAACACCTTAGCGGTGGACCCGGGAGAACGAGCAGCCCACCCAGTAGAATTAACATTAGTTCCCACTGGGATCCACTTTAAGAGGGTAGACCAACCGGGGTGGGTCCCCGGAAGGGGACCCACCCCGGAGTACAGATATTTTGAACCCCCACCGGTGGGGGTTCGACCCCGCCAGGTTAATCCAGCCGGACCCACAAGGGTGGACACCCCCCAGCGGCGGGCGACCCCCCCCACGGGGGCTGAGCCGGCCCAGCGGGGTTCCACCCGGGTCACCCCACGGCGACCCCAAAGGGTAATCTCTCCTGTCAGGTTTCGACCTGATCCCCGAGTAGATCGAAAAGTTAACCTAGAGAAGAGCACGATTAAAAAGAGCTCCTCGAATAAATTCTTCCCGTGCACGAGCCACCCCCACGGGCGAGATTAACTCCTGAACTACCCGGGCGGTCCAATCTCGGTCACCCCGGGTGGAAACCCCCCGGGTAAACCAACGTCGAACTTGAGACCAAGACTGACGAGGTTGAAGTAACGAAGGAACCTTAAGAAGAGCTCCCCCTCGGCGACGGGTTCGTGAGCCTAACGGAGTGTGAAAAAGATAAAACAACCCCGCCAGGGTAGTTCCCCGGGTAGAGCGAATTACCTCGCGACCCTCCCGGGGAAAACTTTGCCCTCGGCGAGTAAACAAACCCCACCAGCGGCCTAGGTGAGGAGTCGCCTTTTCGGTGGCCCATGTAGTCGCCTTAGTTCGAACTACCCCTCGAGGAAGGCGACCTCGGCGGCGGCGACCCCGACGGCGGCGACGGTTAAGCCGGCGGGGTCGACCTCGAAGATATCGTCGAATTCGACGACGAGGGCGAGGTTTTCCTCGAAGTCCCACCCAGGACGCCCGAACTAGTTGACGACCTCGGCGGCGGCGAAGCAAGTTAATCTGTAGTTTACGCCGGGTGGGAAGACGAGGACGAAATTGACGAGGAGCCCACCAGGGTAGTCGAAAAAAAGGATTTCCCCGGTGAAGGGTTCGACCTCGAGCCCGTCGATTTAATCCAAGAGGTCCTACTCGGGCGGGACCCCAACGTAGACGAGCCCGGCGACCCACCCGGCGAAGCAACTTCCACACCCGGCGGGGAACTCGTTTTTTTCGTTTTCGACGAGCATGACGAACTCGATTACTTCGGCGACGTTTACGAAAAGACAAGTCACGTCGATGACGGCGGCGGGCCACCCGCTTAAGATCGGCTCGCACAAAAACGGCCCGATAACGAGATTCTAACTCTAGATTAAATCCTCGTGACTTTCGATGGGGAAGCCGAAACATCCACCCTCGACGTTCTCCTCGGGTGACTAATTGAATTCGGCGGCGACGGCGGGCCACCCGGGTGGTTCGTCCTCGACGGTACCGGTAGCGAGCTCCGACAAATTGGGCCGTTCCCTCTAGTAGGGTTTCCACCCCCGGGGGGGTGACCCCTGCCGCCGGGGCGGACAACCGTCGAGGACGTCCCCGTCGAGGAGTCCACCCGGAAGGCAGAGTTGGAACCCCCCGGGGGGAAGTAAAATAAAAAGAAGCCCCCGCCGGGGGAGTTCCAACCCGGGGGTTAAGGTAACTAGGTCCACCCCGGCGGGATGACCGGACCCCCAAGTTAATTCGGTTACGTGAAATCCCCCGGGGGATAGCTCGAAGGGTTACCACCCGGGTGGCGGGAACCATAAGATAAGATAACCCCCGGAGGTAGTCTTGGCGAAAACTAACATGTACTCCACCGGGTCGACCTCGAAGGGCACGCCGTCGCCGTCGCCGAGCTCCTCGACGATCTCCTCGACGGTTCGGGTTCCATAATAGTCCTCGGTTGCGCGCCCGTCGCCGAAGTCCCCAAAAGGTCCAATGATGAGCATACCCCCGGGGGGGGAGTCCATCTATTAGGGGGGGTCCCTCGGGCGGTGACAACCGAGGTCCCTGGTGAGTAGCTAACCATCTAACTTTTCGCCGAGAACGGCGACGGCGACGGCGACGGAAAAACTGGGCTCGTTGACGAAAAGGTCCCGGTCCGGGAACTTCAAACCGGGTTCGGTACCGCCGGGGAAGAAGATGACGAAGTTTTAAACCCGGGGTTGAAGGAGCCCAGGTAAACTTTTTCTGAAGAACCACCCCGGGGGTCCACCCCCGCCAACGAGGGCGAACTAGATAAGTTCGGCGAGGTGAACGTCGAAGCGAACGAAGCCAACCCCACGGACGACGAAACTTTTTTACCCCCGTGAACTCCACGGACGGGGAAGATATTTTTTCGCTCGCGGAGGTAAAGTACCGGAAACTCGAGATTCCGCGGCCACGGAATAGTTGGAACCCCCCTGGGTAAGGGGTAACCCCCATTCTTGTTGAAGTGAATGGCGAACCGACCGAAGCGAACAAACTACTTTAAGAGGTTCACCCCCGGGGGTTCGAAAAAGATAAGCCCAATTAGCCACCCCAAACTTAGACCTTCGTTGTTGACGTTGAAATCCAGTAGGCGGATCTAAATCTAATTGATTACGAATTAATTTATAATGAATTCCTGGAATGTCTCGGGCTCGGCCCGCCCGGAGTAAAACGGTATTATGTTCTTGAAGGTCAAACCCGGAACCCGGAATAACCGCTCGAACGTTATACCCCGTGGAAAGTCGAACTTTAGCAATTTTTCGGATCGCTGAGTTAGGCTTTTTAGGTTTAGTAGTTCCCACAAACAAGCACACCCCCGCCCGGGCGGGGTTACCCTCCATTTTAGGAGATCGATTGTAAACTCGGGGGTTAGGGCGACGGGTACCCCGCACTAATTGATTAAAGGTAGCCAAGAAGGTGACCCACCCGAACAAGCCACCCCACTAAAGGGTTGGAGTTTACCCCCCCAGCGGGGGGGGCAGTCCAAACTAGTAAGTTTCCCGCCCGGGCGGGACCCGGGGTCGACCCTTGCAGAGGACCCCACCGGTGAAAACCTTGACCTACCCGGGGGGTTCCCCAAAAAAAAACCCCGGGGGTCAACCCTCCGGTAGGGTGGCCCCCCGTGGAAATTCCCACCGAAATCCAGCGATTCCACCCCGCGGGATGAACTACAGGGACCATCCTAACGAACGTAACGTTCCAAAGAGGGTTCGAGCCTCCCGAGGGGTGGCCCCCCGAAAATGAACTAGATAAGCCCATAAATCAGATCGGTGTAAACCTGTTGCTTTGGAACCTCCCAGGGCGGTAACTACTCCGGGAGGTAAAATTTGTAAACTCCAAGTAGGGCCAACCTTATGAATACGAACTCCCAAGGGGGTTCCCGAGGTAAACCCTCCAGTGGAATTATTAAATTGGGTGACAAACTCGGCCGGTTTAATCTGGTGTTGACCTAGAACCGGACTTAAAGGAGGCCCCGGTCGAGCTGATTGAGCAGGTACACGAAGTCGAATAATAGACATTTAGATAAAGTAGAAAAATAAAATAAATAACCAACCCCACCCGGAGGTTTAAAAGTAACCCGTGAGGAAGAAACCCACAAGTGAGCTTAGGCTAAGCTACTAAGTAAACTATTGTGGTGGGGTGTAGTTTAGTTGGTAGAACAGCCGCTTTGCACGCGGCCGGCACGAGTTCAACTCTCGTCACCTCCACCCCCGATAGCTTAATTTGGTCGAGCACCTTACTCATAACAAGGTTGATATCGGTTCAACTCCGGTTCGGGGCAAAGAAGACCTAAGTAGAAGAACGACCACGGTAGATTCCCCAGGCCGTAAAACTTAACACCCCCACCGAAAAAAGAGCTCGCCCCAGGGAAAGCCACCATAATTCACCAGTGGGGTCGATCCCCCCGGGGTAATATTCCTCAAGAAGAGTTTCAAGATGGATTAACTGATTAATTAGTTCATCGTACTGGGTGATCAAGTTATTGGTCTTTTCCTGCAAGTGAGGTTGATTAGCCGCCGCGGTCCGAAGCACTTCTAACTGGGGACGACTTTCTTGTAAACTTGTAACTCCCACCTCGGAGAACCGAGTACTAACAAACCCGGATAAAAACAACCACCACTCCCCCAGAAAAACAAGGGTTCCCCCCAGGGCGGTGACCCCGGTAAAGAGGGTGACCCGATCTAATTGACGGGCCACTCCGGAGGGGTCCGCGGGAAAAAAAGAGACCTGAACAAATTCAACCCAGGAAACTCCTGATTTTCGCCAATGCCACCCCACCAGGCCCGCACCAACAAAAAAAACACCCGGATAAATTAATTTAAAAACAACCCACCCGGGTAGACGAGTTAACTCGGGAAAAAAAAGAACTAACCCTAATTGATATCCCCGCTGGCGGGGGGGCGAACGACGGCGAGTTAGGCCCCACAAAAGAGCAACCCCCAACCACCCCCCCAGAAAATAGGCTACTTCCGCCCAACTAGAAGTAGTAGGGGTAGTAGTCGCCCGGTGAATATCTCCCGTTAAGGTAAACCAATGGTTGTAAAGGTTAGAGGTTTGCCGAAGAAGTTCACGTTGGTATTCTTGAAGTTCGGGGGGAGTAGTTCCTTGTAGGTGGTCCGCCTTGTCTAACTGAAGGTATAATGCATCACGAAGGGCGAAAAGATGTTCAGAAGAGTTAGGCCCCACAGGGGCGGGGATCCACATCGGAATGGATAAATAACATAAAAAAACAAACAAAACCGAACTAGCTAACCCGTGAGCTACTACCCAGCGAAGAGTTTGAAGATACCGGTGGAGGGCCGCCCTCACGGGGAGAGCTTCCCGGTGGTGAGAACTAAGAAGAGAAAAAAACGGATGAGAGGGTGACCAGCTAATCCACTTTAACAAAAAGTACCCTCCCGCCAGGAAGACTAGGTAACCCACCCCGGCGGTTAAGTACTCGGACCCAAAATTTTGCCACGAAGGAACAACAAGAACTAAGGCGTCGCGCGAGGTGAACCATTTTGATTTTGCTCCCCCGCGGGGAGAAGGGTAAACCGGGGTGGAAGTTTCCACTACTGTGCCATCCGGATAAGTAATACGACTAGTTTGAAATTCAACCGCCGGGGTTATCGTTCGGTACGTAATGTATCCGGTGGCCGCCACTGCGGTTAAACGGTATACTTGGCGTTCACGATCACTTATTCCTTTAGTAAGAATTCTTGTTAGGTGGGGTGAAAAAAAAAAGACCGGGCTGGCTAAATACCTAGAAAAACGAAACCTTTTCTTTGCTGAGCCTTCGGGGTCACCCCCGACACGAGCTAATCCGGAGGGGGGAAACTCAGCTTGAAACTTTAAATCTTGGACAAGTTTATTTACTCCATACCCTACAACCACAACCGCTAGGGTAGTCCACCCGGATTGAGTTAGAGTCCCCGTGATGACTCCGGGTCCCCACGGGAAAAATTTAACCTTATCGTTGCGTTCCAGGGAACTCGGCCCCCGACGTGTTAACGTTACTACTACATTCCACAGAAAAACAAATAACCCCGCCAGGGTAATAAAACTACCCGCTGAGGCCCACCAGTTTAACTCGCTAAAACAATCCGGATAATCGGGGATCCGCCGGGGCATACCGGCTAACCCGAGCCAATGCATCGGAAAAAAAGTTAAGTTCACCCCCACGAAGGTTAACCAAAAGTGAAGTTGACCTAATCCTTCGTCGTAGCGAGTTCCGGTTAATTTGTACCACCAGTAGTACACTCCGGCAAAAATAGCAAAAACCGCCCCCATGGACAACACATAATGAAAGTGGGCGACCACGTAGTAGGTATCGTGAAGGGCCACGTCTACCCCCGCGTTAGCTAACATCACCCCGGTTACTCCCCCCACGGTGAACAACCCAATAAAACCGATCGCCCACAACAGGGGCGCCGCCCAGGTAAGGGTTCCCCCCCAGAGGGTGGCAATCCACGAAAAAACTTTAATTCCCGTGGGCACCGCAATTACTAGGGTGGCCGCGGTGAAATACGCCCGGGTGTCCACGTCAAGTCCGACGGTGTACATGTGGTGGGCCCACACAATAAACCCTAAAAAACCAATCGAAATTAAAGCGTAGACCATCCCGGTGTGACCAAAAACGGGTCGAGCCGCGTAGGTGGACACCACGTGAGAAATAACCCCAAAAGCGGGAAGAATTAAGATGTAAACTTCAGGATGACCAAAAAACCAAAACAGATGTTGATATAACACGGGATCACCTCCCCCCACGGGGTCAAAAAAGGTGGTGTTAAAGTTACGATCCGTAATTAACATGGTGAGGGCCCCCGCGAGAACGGGTAGGCTTAAAACTAGTAGAAAAGCCGTGACTAGGGTTGCCCACACAAACAAGGGCGCCCGCATAAGACCAAACCCGGTGGGACGCATGTTAAAGATGGTGACAATAAAGTTGATCGCCCCGAGTAGGGAACTCACCCCGGAAAGATGAAGACTGAAAACCGCTAGATCCACCGCGGGACCCCCATGGGCGGAGATTCCCGATAACGGGGGGTACAGGGTCCACCCCGTTCCGGCGCCGACCTCCACTAGGGACGAACTTAACAGTAAGGCTAAACTAGGGGGTAACAACCAAAACGACAGATTATTTAACCGGGGAAAAGCCATATCCGGGGCTCCCACCATCACGGGAACAAACCAGTTTCCAAACCCTCCGATAAGGGTGGGCATAACCATGAAAAAAATCATCACCACCGCGTGGGCGGTGACGACTACGTTGTATAACTGGTAGTCCCCGCCCAAGGTGGTGGACCCCGGATAAGCTAGTTCAAAACGAATTAAAAGGGAAAAAGTAGTTCCCACTAAACCGGCTAATAACCCAAAAATAAGGTATAACGTTCCAATATCACGGTGGTGAGTACTAAAAAACCAACGTTGCATATAGGTGGGGGAAAAAGGGTACGACCCACGGTGGGAAATTTAAGTAGTCCAGCCACAGGTTCCCCTACGGCTACCTTGTTACGACTTCACCCCAGTTATCACCTCCGCCGCGCGGGCCCACCCGGACCCGGGTGACCTGTTCTCCTGGTGGGGAACGGGGTGCCTACCCCGGGGGTGGGCTCGTTACGGTAGGGGCAACTTCCATGGTGTGACGGGCGGTGTGTACTAGGTCGAAGTTTCTTCACCGGGGCGTGCTGATCCCCGATTACTAGAGATTCCGGCTTCAGGGGGTCGTTTGCAGACCCCTGTTTGAACTAGGTGCAACTTTAGGGATTAGCGGGGGGTGACCCCAGAGCTTCACCTTGGAAAGCACCTTGTAACACGTGTGTAGCCCAACGGATAAGGACCATGACGACTTGACGTACTCCCAAGCGAGAGACCCCCGGGGGCGGGGGTCTCAACTGGGTACTTAGTAAAGTACACCCACAGGGATTGCGTTCGTTGAAAGGAATAAACCAAACACCTCACGGCACGAACTGACGACAGCCATGCAGTACCTGCGGTCGGGACGGCGGGTCACCCGCTTCCCGGTGGTGTCTACCGAGGTTGGTAAGGTGCTACGCGTTGTATCAGATTAAACCACATGTTCCACCTCTTTTGGTGACCTCCGTCAATCTCTTTGAATTTCAGTTTTGCAACCGTACTACTCAGGCGGAAAACTTTCCCGTTAGGTTAAACTTAAGGTAGTTGTGTTTTCATCGTTGAGGGCGTGGACTACCAGGGTATCTAATCCTGTTTGCTCCCCACGCTTTAGTCCCTCAGTGGGGGAGGTTCCCGGTGACAATGCCTTCGCCGTGGGGGGTCCCCATTGATCTTTTTGGATTCCACCCCTCCATCAAGGGTACCTTGCACCTGTGAACTACCCGGATTCACCTACGGACGCCTTACGCCCAATACGTACGAGTAACGCTTGCCCCTTCCGTGTTACCGCGGCTGCTGGCACGAATTTGGCCGGGACTTAAAGAGGGTCAAAAGACCGTGGCCGGCGCTTCCCACCCGGGGGAGAAATTTCTCCCGACGGGCTTGAAAACGGGCCGACAGCTTAGGCTGTCGGGGCCGGGGGTAACCCGGTTGGTTTTCAAGCCCGGTGAAGGTGGTCCCTGTGTGGAACGTGACCCTCAAGGTAAGGCTGGATCTAGGTGGCCCTAATAGTCCAAGATTCCCCACTGCTGCCTTTGTTTAAAAGTTGGGGCCTTTTTCAGTCCCCCTGTGGCGGAAAACCCTCTCGGGACCGCGAAAGATCTTCGGCTTGGCCCGCTGTGACCGGGCCAACTACCTAATCTTGTGGGTCAGGCCCTCCGGGTGGGGTTAACCTTGGTGGGGGATCCCACGGGGGTCCACCGGCGGAGGAACTGGGGCTGACCTTGTACTCACCTGGTCGCTACTTAGGTGGACCCTAAGTTAAACTTGCATGTGTCAAGCCTTCCTTACGCGTTCACTCGGAGCCAGAGTCAAACTCAAAAGTTGGGGGTTACCGCGCGGTTGTCTCCTACAGGATTTGAACCTGCGTTACCATCGTGAAAGGATGATGTCCTAACCGGGTTAGACGAAGGAGGTTAATCGGGTAGCAGGAATCGAACCTACGCGTATCAGGGTCAAAACCTGACGCCTTACCACTTGGCGATACCGGACCGGCGGGTAGTAAGACTTGAACTTACAGCTCTAGTGCCACAAACTAGGGTTTTAACCGGTTAAACTATACCCTTCCCACGAGAGGGACTTGAACCCCCACCTTTGCGTTCGAAGCGCAAAACTCTGACCAGTTAAGCTATCGTGGTGGTGGTAGCCCGCACCGGGGGTTGAACCCGGAACCCCGGTTTTGCAGACCGGTACGTTACCCTTACACTATACGGGTACCGGGGGTTGAACCCGGACTAACGGGTTAAAAGACCGCGGCTCTAACCGGTTAAGCTATACCCGGGACGCGGAGGGTGGGATTTGAACCCACATACCCAGATCATGAGTCTAGTGAGTTAGCCGTTACTCTACCCCCGCGGCTTCGGGACGGCAAGATTTGAACTTGCGTTGTCCGCGCCCAAGGCGGAAGTGTTACCTTTTACACTACGTCCTCTGTTAGGGGGGACCACCCTGCTAGCTTACCCCGAAAAACAGAGTTGAACTGTTATCCTCGATTTTGGAGATCGATGTTCTACCTTTAAACTATTTCGGTAAGCTAGCTAAGGGGACCCCTTCTCCAGGGGATACCCCAGGAAAGCCCCTCCGGGGCGGCCTTTTAAGACGTCCTGCTACCTCCCTTAACTTGTACCTAGACCATCAAACACACCTAATTACACCCCCCGGGTAGATCCCGTTTAAAGGAGGACCTAATTTGCTAGCTTAAGGAACTCTGCCCTTGCTTTTGACCAAAACATAGTATCTCTGTTACCTAGCAACCACCCTAGTAAAACTCCTCCGGTTAGGGTTACCACCACTAATTTAGGGTCCACCCCGCGAGGGGTAACTGATAAACTATCTTTATAAAGATAGTTTATCAAATCGGTAGGTACCCTTGGAATCGAACGCTCAAGACTTTGAGTCTGAAGTTGAATTTTTTCTCTTAAAACTTCAAGCGAATTTTCAAGAAAGTTGGACCACCCCCAGTGAAGAAGAATTTTTGTCCGATCAGGGATAAAAACTTCAGAACGAGTTGTTCCCTCGATTTGTTTTTCGATTAGAAGGGTTAAATTTTCCAACCGGATAAGTACTTGCCCGTATCCTTCTGTCCAGAATTCAAAAGGAGTTACCGGGGTAGTATTAACATAAAAAAAAGAACCTCCTAACAAGAGTAAAAGTAGCCACCCCACGGAAACCCCCATGTACCAGGCAAACAAGATAAAGAATAATCCTACCCAAACGGTAAAAGAGATTATCTGTACTAAGGGAATTCGAGGAGTAAAAATTATAGGAATTAATTGGTAACCTACCTCTAGACCTTCAATCAAAAAATTTCTTGTACCCCGAGCCATAAAAAAAAGTTCCTGACTAGCTTTTTTTTGACCTTCTAAATAAGATAACCACTGGCTCCACTCCCGAGGATTTATTCCTAACGGGGGATCCAAAGTTTGATACCTTACTAGAAAAAGATTTGTTACTTGATCTAAACGGTAAAGATCAAGTAAAATTCTATCTAATTCAGCATGTGGGGTAGCTCCAAGTGCTTCTACTACCCAGGACGGACCGCAAAGATAGTCATAACCAAAAAAAAGAAACCCTCCTAACAAGATATAACTTGTAGACCTTCCACGTCGTTTAGACCAAGCTAGACAAGAACATAGCATAGCTCCCCCTCCGGATGGTCCGTCTGGGGGGGGCCAATCCATAGGGTCAAACTTACAGTTAGGGACGTAATCTTGAAAAGTTAAATCTACCCAATCTAAAAAGAGACCCACGCGTAATCCGGTGGCCACGTGAGTATTTCGACCGTAGTGTTCAAGCATTTGAGCTGCTAAATCGCCCAAACCCGTAAAAGCTCCTCCCCTATACTGAAACATAAGATTTGTGCCTACTACTAAGGTGGCGATAGTCATCCCCGCGGAAAAAGAAACTACCCCCCGTAGTAGCTGTGACTGAACCCACCAGACCGAACGAGAACGAACCCCGGGGGGTGCGGGTGGTGACTGCCAGAATGAAAAAACAACACCTATCACGGCTACCCCAGCGGCAGCCCCACACGTCAAACCGCTTACCCACCAGGGAGAAAAGATAATGTCCTCCGCTCCTCCCCGTAAACCTGAGCTTATGCTAATCTCCTGAACGATCTGCATACGCGTTATTTTAGGTGACGCAACGTAGGTGGCAAAATCAAGAGGTAAAACAGCCCGATCAGCAGAATTATCTTCAAATGCGGTAGTCACGATCTCTACTAAATCGGATGTTGTGACTAGATTCACCTCCTGTGGGGGAGGAAGATGATGTTCAACTCTAACTTTAACAACGGGCGCTAAGCTTAACCAAGAAATTTGACGGTATGATCTTTTACGTAAAAAACCACCCAAGATATACCCAACCAAAAAAGTCAACCCTAACGTTAAACCTGTCCCTAATAAACCTTGATACCAATTCGCCATATCAAAAAGATTCTCAGCGGTTTGGCCTGTAAACCAATTTGGAAAATCTTCCCGAGTTAAATCCTTACTAGAGGAAGGCCAGATGAGATTAAACCAGCCTACCGCCAAACTTGCTCGGCCCGCCGCTGCGGAAGCAGCGGCGGGGGTGGTTGGTCGAGCTAATAAAGAGATAACCTCTAAATCTTCTAGGGTGGCTCCCCCCGTGGTTAAGTAACCACGTAGGCCAGGCTCAAGATTATCTAACGTAGTGTATTCTACTCCGGAAAGATCTTCTAAGTCACAGTCATCAAAATGACCACGAGTTGCAAGATAAATCGAACAAGCTACTTCTTCGGGGTCGAAAGGTTGTGCTTTTCGTTGTTTTAGTAACTCAGTTAAACGACCTCCTCGTTCAAGTAAACGTTTAGTTGCGTCATCTAAATCTGACCCAAACTGAGAAAAAGCAGCCACCTCTCGAAATTGAGCTAACTCAAGTTTAAGAGAACCACTAATCTTTTTCATTAGTTTAGTTTGAGCAGCCGATCCAACTCGACTTACCGATAAACCAGGGTTCATGGCTGGTCGAATTCCTCGGTAGAATAACTCGGTTTCCAAAAAGATCTGACCGTCCGTAATCGAAATTACGTTAGTTGGAATATAAGCCGAAACGTCTCCAGCTTGGGTTTCCACCACGGGAAGAGCGGTTAAAGATCCACCCCCTAGATTATCAGCTAACTTAGCCGAACGTTCTAATAAACGAGAGTGAAGATAGAAAACATCCCCGGGATAGGCTTCCCGTCCGGGAGGTCGGCGAAGTAGTAAACTCATCTCTCGGTAGGCTACCGCCTGTTTAGAAAGATCATCATACACAATTAAAGAATGTTGACCTCGGTCTCGGTACCACTCCGCAACAGCGGCTCCCGCGTAGGGAGCTAAATACAGAAGTGAAGCCGGCTCCGAAGCGGTAGCGGCCACCACGGTGGTGTACTCCATACATCCTCGTCGGCGAAGACCTTGAACAATTTGAACTAAAGTAGATCGTTTTTGTCCAATCGAAACGTAAACACAATAAACCGGGTCGGCTCCTCCTTCTAGGTGTTCTTGTCCTTGACGAATAATAGTGTCTACCGCAAGAGTAGTTTTTCCTACTTGACGATCCCCGATAATTAATTCACGTTGACCTCGACCCACCGGGGTTAGCGAATCAACTACTTTAATCCCCGTGTGAAGGGGTTGAAACACAGAACGACGGGCTAGAATACCTGGTGCGTTAGTTTCTAAAAGTGAACGCTCCACCGGGGTGGTAGTAGTTCCGGCTCCGTCTAGAAAACGACCTAAAGGGTCAATTACTCGTCCTTGAACTGAGCGGCCCACCTCAATAGTCATTAAAGAATCCGTAGTAGTAACTAGATCACCTTGACGTACTTCGTAATCACGTCCTAAAAGTACTCCTCCTACTTCGTCACGTTCAAGGTTAAGAGCTAGAGCAATAACAAAATCTCCAGATTGAACCCATACTCGAAGTAATTCTCCTGCTGCAACTCGGCGAACTCCAGAAACTTTAATAATTCCGTCCGCAACCGAACGAACATAACCTACCTCGTTAGTCCATGAGGTATCTTTGTACACTTCTCGAGCTGAAGTACTAACTTGATCCTTAAGGTTAGCTTTAGAGCGTGCCATTTGTTAAGTTTCTAAGTTTAAAAAAGTTCATTAAAAAGAATGACTAGTAAATTAACCCGAAAAGTACGGTACTACCAACTAGTAGTAGTTTAGCTTAAGGAACTCTGCCCTTATCGAAAACGACCTAAAAAATTCTCCACCTGAATAACTAGAGGAGTAAAAAGTAAAAAATACCCAAAATAAAGAACTACTAGATTAGTACTAACCAGGGTGGTATACTTATCTACAGGAAGAGCACCATAGTGGGCCATTCCAAGAAAAACTCCTGCCCAAGTAAGTAAACCCCACCGACTTAAACCACGAAACTTTAAACTTTTGTGATCAGGATTTCCCAGGTAAGGCAAAACTAGTAGAACTAAAATTCCCGCCCCCATCAGAAGAACCCCGGCTAACTTGTCTGGACAACAGCGAAGAATAGCATAAAACGGAAGAAAGTACCACTCCGGAACAATATGGGGTGGAGTTACTAACGGGTTAGCTCGAATATAGTTATCAGGGTGGCCTAAATAATTAGGAGCCCAGAGAACAAAAAAAAGATACACCCCTAAAAAAGGAATTACACCAGCAATGTCTTTAATTAGGTAGTAAGGTGAAAAAGGAATAAAATCGGTTAAACATTGAATTCCTAAGGGGTTGTTCGAGCTAAAATGCTGAACTAGGATAATATGAACCGCGGCGACCCCTAACGTAATAAAAGGAAGAGCAAAATGAAGAGCAAAAAACCGAGTTAAGGTGGCCCCCCCTACGGAGTAACCCCCCCACAGCCAAACTAGAATGTCACCCCCCACCACGGGGACGGCTCCTACTAAGGACGAAATAACGGTCGCCCCCCAAAAGGACATTTGACCCCACGGAAGAACATACCCTAAAAAAGCGGTAACAATCATCAGAAGAAAAAGAACTACCCCTAACGCCCAGGCTAATTGACGAGGCCACAAGTACGATCCATAGTACAACCCACGAAAAATATGAGCGTACACTACCATGAAAAAAAGTGAAGCCCCATTTGAGTGCATATAACGAACTAACCAACCTCCTCGAACGTCACGCATAATGTGTTCCACCGAGTCAAAAGCTAAGTTTACTTCAGGTGAATAGTGACAAGCTAGAAAAATTCCAGTCACAATTTGAAGAGCTAAACAAATTACGGCTAAGGAACCAAAGTTCCAAGCATAAGTTAAGTTAATCGGAGTGGTGTGATTAACAATAGCGTAGTAAAGTCCTCGCCCTAGGTAAGAATTTTTAAGAACCCGAATTAACGGAAAAGAATTAAAAACGCCATCATTAAGGCTAATAACCCTACAGCCTCAGTAAGAGCAAACCCTAAAATAGCTAAACGAAATAATTCTGCCCGAAGAGAAGGGTTACGAGAAGTTCCTAAAATAAGAGATCCAAAAACAATACCTACTCCCGCTCCGGCTCCCACTAGACCAATAGTAGCTAATCCTGCTCCAACTAATTTTCCAACTTCTAACATTTAATTTAAAAAAATATAACATAGCAAACTTAACTTATCTCGCACAAAAAAAAATTAACTTCTCTACCTGCCGTTGGACTTGAACCAACACCGAAAAATCGAGACAATTTTAAGTCATCCGCGTCTACCATTCCGCCAGGCAGGTTAACCTATTCCATAACAATCGAAACAAGCCCCCCCGGTGGGCCAACCCTTCAAGTCGGGTCCACAAGTGACGAGGTCCTTGAAGGGCTTGAATATTCCACCAAACCGGGTATAAAGAACCCACCCCCGGAACAACCTCTATCCCCGCAATTAAAATTAAAGGAATCCCCCCCCGAGTTACTTCGCGATACAGAGTTTGGCCGGCTGACCCCCCCAGAAGAACCCCAGTGGGAAGCCCCCGAAGAGGGTGAACCCACCGAGGCTGAAAACGAAGTCGAGGTTGACGTCGACGACCTCCCCGATGGTGTCCTTGATACCACCGGGGTGAAAGAGGATTAATCTGGCCCCCAGGGGTAAAACCCCGAGTAATCGCAACTCCGGGGGTAGTTTCAACCCGTGTTCGATTTAAGCCCACACGGGTAGTTCTTCGAAGTTGGGCTTGAATTAACTTTTGGTTAAACTCGTAAATTACCTTACGGGGAGCCCAAACACGGTAACCCCCCCGAAGAGGTTTAGAAGTAGTTCGAGAGGACCACCACCGAGGGTAAGGGAAAAAACCTAACCCACGAGTAAAACCAGAAGTTCCAACAAGGTCCGGAAACCGAGTTCCCCTAAGTTGAGCTTTTAACCCACGTCGAAGGTGTTGACCTAAAGCTGTTAGACGGGTTACCCGGCGAAGTAGTCGGGCTCGCCCTAAAAAGAGAGGCAACCCCCCCCGACGACGGCTTAAGCCTACCCGACGAGAACGGCGTTTAATCCGAGGACGAACTTTACGACGTCGATATCGAAGAAGAATTAATCGACGAAGTTGACGAAGAGCTGGAATTCGTCGAGCTCGCGCAAAAAAAGAGTTACTTAAAACTCCGGGAGTTGCTCGAGCCCACCAAGTTAATCCTGATGTTTGCTCCTCTAACCCACCAAAACCAAAACCCCAAAGTTGACCCCCTCGGGAGAGCATCTCCACCGTAAAGGAAGTAGCACGCCGAAGTTGGGCTACTTGTAGAGTTTCCCGAGGAACTAACCAACCTGCTCGGTGACCTTGCGCTTCGCTACGGTGATGTGCATGCCACCCCCGGGTTTGTCCTACTAGAAAACCTCGCCACCCTTGAACAAAAAAGTTAAGTTCGTTTAATAGCATTCCGGAACGAAGGGGATTGAACCCTTATCCTCGGTTTAGCAAACCGAAGCTCTACCGATTGAGCTACATCCCCACCGTTAGGGCTACAAAGTTAAGTAATCCGTTCAAGCCTACCACTAGGGTAGCCACTACTACGGGATGAACCCACCCGGGAGGAACTACCTCCGCCGAGGTAGGCTTAAAAAGAGCTCCTACCCCTACTGAAACGTAGTAAACAGCCGGAACAATCGAAGCCGCAACAACCCCCCACAGAAGAAAGAACCCAAACCCTGCTAACCCGCTTAATAGGGCTAGCTTAGCGAAAAAACCAGGAAAAACAGGTAATCCCCCTAAGTTAAGAGTTAAATAATAAACTACTAGGGGAAAACCAACCCCTAATTTTCCCCAGGCAGAAAATTGAGTTTCAAAGCGAGTATCCCCCCAAACAGAAAGAACTCCTACTAACACGGCCGTACCAACAAGGTAAACTACTAAGTAGTAGCCGTAAAAAAAGTACCCCCCCGGTGAAACCGCGGTAGAGAGTAAAAGTAGATACCCCCCGTTGATTACCCCGGAATAAGCTAGAACCCCCCCCAAGGAAGTTTGAAAAAAACCTCCAATTGAACCTACTCCCACCGAAATAACTCCCGCCCACCAGGTCGGCCACCAAGCAGGACTCCCGGCAAGGGGACCCACTAAAAGATACCAAAGATTAACCTTGGCCGCCCCCGTGGTAAGAGCAAGAGTTCCCCACTCAAGTGGAGTATACACCACGGGAGCCCAAAAATGAAAAGGAGCTGCTCCAACTTTAAAAAGAACTACCCCCACCACCCAGGCCGAACCGATTGAATCCCACGTGGTTAATTCGCTAAGGTGAAAAGTACCTGCCCCCCCGTACAGGCGGGCAAATCCTAAAAGCATAAAACCTGAAACTAAAGAACCTGAAAGAAGATAGCGAACCGCTGAGTCAGTTCGTTCTTCTTGAAACTTGAAAAATCCGACTAAAGTGTACAAACAAAGAGCTTGCAACTCTAACCCTAGATACAGTAAGATTAAGTTATCAACCGAAAAAGTAATTAATCCGGCCACGACCGAGAGTAACCCTAGAAGTAGGGGCTCCGCCGAGGTTCCTCCCCGGCGAAGAAAAGCTACCCCCGCTAAACTAAAAAGAAAAAGAAGAACAAACTTAAGATCGCCCCCCGGATGAGTCCAACCAGCATAATGATGAAGATACTCGGGAGAACCCCCGGCCGGAAAAAAACCAATTACTCCTGACCCGTGAGGTAAAGCAGCGGTCGAACCCCACCACTGAAGAAGAAACAAATTACCCGCTCCCAAAGCCAGAAAAGAACCACCCAGAGCTAATCCAATAGCTCCCCCCCAGCGGGGGGCCACCCCCACGGTAGAGGAAGGAACCCCGAAAAGTAACACTCCCGCCCCTAATAAACCTAGTTCAAGAGGAGTCATCCGCCCAGAAAAGGACAAAGTAACTGGACATAACACTCGCGAGTCCATTCCACAAAGATGGAACCTCCCCAGCCTAGTAGTAAACAACCTAGGGTAGTCCAACCAAGAACTCCCACCTCGGGAGGAGTTAAATCGGTATGACCGGTCAACCCCTCAGAAACGGGACCCCACCACAACCGATTAAACAACCACATCGAATAGGCAAGACTTAAAAAAACAGTTCCCCCCGCCAGAAAACAAACTACTAGGTTAGACCTTCCTAGTTCGGCTAAGATCATAAATTCACCGGTGAACCCCCCCGTAAACGGAAAAGAAAGGTTACCTAGAGTTAAAATGAAAAAACTTACCCCCGCGAGGGGCATCATAGCGGCTAACCCCCCGTAGGCTCGAACCGTTCGGGTGTGGTATCGATCGTAAAGAACCCCAATTCCCGCAAAAAGACCGGCTGAGGTATACCCATGGGCTAACATAAGGTAAGTTGCTCCTTGAGCTCCCCCGGGGGTAGCTGTTAAAATTCCTAAAAAAACAACGCTCATGTGCGCAACCGAGGCGTACGCAATCATTCGTTTTATATCAACCTGAACTAAAGCGTATAAACTTCCAAAAAGAATCGAAAAAAGACCCATTCCCGTTAAAAAGGGTCCCCACACGTATAACCCGTGAGGAAACACCGGAATTAAAAAACGAAGAAAAGCGTAACCCCCCGTTTTAAGAAGTAGTCCTGCCAGTAACATAGAAATAGGAGTAGGAGCTTCCACGTGAGCCTCTGGAAGCCACAAGTGAAGAGGAACCACCGGAATTTTAACCCCAAAGGGTAAACTACATAAGCCAAAAAAAAGAGCTTGTTCATACTCCGTAAAAGAATAACCTACTAAAGAGGTAACCCCAGTGGTGCCTACCCCCCAGTGAAGATAAACTAAAACCGGCAAAATAAAAGCGGACCCCCCGAAAGTGTAAACAAAAAACTTATACGCCGCACTTACTCGTTGACCACGGGGGCCGTGCTGCCCAATAAGAAGAAACATTGGAAAACCTAAAACTTCAAAAAGAATGTAAAAAACAAGAAAATCTTCAACACAAAAACAAAGAACTAAAATTCCTCCTAAAAAGAGAACCCAAAAGTAATAAGTTACTTGATTCTGACGGATAGAGTCTAAAGAAGCTAAAACTACTAAAGGAAGTAAGGAAACAGTTAAAAAAACGTAAGGTAACCCTAACGAATCTAAAAGTAAACCTCCCACTAGGGTGGCTCCCCCAGGGGGGTGGCCCAAGGCGGCGGCCCCCACGGTTAGAAAACCCGCCAAAGAAATCCACCAAGCAACTGACCCCGCCCGGGCGGGGTGAACCCCTAGTACCCCAAATAGAACCCCATACAATAGAGCCCCCCCCAGGGGGGCAAACCAAAGAAAAGGAGAAACTCCACCCGTGGGGATTCCCACTAACAAGGAAAGTAAAATTCCTCCTAAAACTAAGCCTAACTGGTTAAACCAGGAAAAATAATTTACTCGACCCCCGCCAGTAAAAACAAACAAACCGGAAAAACCAGAAGTAAAAAAAGAAATTAACTTATTAAGTGTTAAATTCATCAGAAGTATCAGAAGAAGTTTGAATTTGACTTTCGTCTCGACTAAACCGATTAAGGCGAACCGAGTCGGTTAAGTGAGACCCCTGCATCGGAATTCCATTTATAAGGTCGGCCTCAAAATACACCGGAGGCCGATAACGTCCTAACATAGAATCATAAGTTAAATCATAATAATTAGTTCGAACAAGGTGAGGTTCTCGAAACCCACGGGAACGAAATTCGTTTCGTTCCTTTGGAACACCAAAAATACTGTACACCGGGTCGGTCTCCTCCTCCAAGGAGTGAGCAAGGTGAAGAGGAATATTAAAATAATTTTCCTCGTCCGCTTCGTCCCAGTTAAGACTATCTCCATGTTCATACATATGGGCTAAAACTAGTAAAGTTTCGTCAAAACCCGCATTAACCTGTCCTCCAGCGTAAAGATCGGTTTCTCGAACGTGGTATAAAATATCATCATACGATTTATGACGACGCATGTTTATTCCCCCAAGGGTTCGAGCTCCTGAAACAAGAGGATTAACGGGTCGGTCAGGTTGGTAGCTTTCAGGTTGAGCTACCTCGGTAGCCCCCCAAAAGAGACCTCCAAGGTTAGCCCACCCAATTTGGTTGAAAAAAAAGTTTTTAACCCCGCGGGGTCCTACTAGTTTAGTAACCAACACGGTGATTAATCCCCACCAAAAAAGATAGTATTCTTCTCGCCAGGGCCACCCACAAAGAACAACCTCTAACCGAAGAGTAGAATAAGAAAGAGTGGAACCCGCCACCCAAATAAGAGTTAACCATACTCCAAAGTGAAGAATACCCTTTAGTAGAAGAAGAGGAATTTTCCACCAACGACCTTTTCGAGAACCTCCCCGGGAGAGTACTTTTGCCCAACCTCGTTGATACTCAAGTTTAACCGTAAGGGTTAATAAACTAAATCCTTCTAACAACCCCCACAGAGGAAGTCGAAGAGCAACATCAAGGAGGGGTTGAAAAAAAAATCCCACCCGATAGGGAATCTCTTCGAAGAAAAAATATTCAACATGGTCTAAACCCTCATCATAAGCAAAATCAAGATCTGGACCCCAAGACTCCCAATAGGGTATTCGAGGAACTCCCTCATGAATGTCGTCGTCTCTTTCCTCATCGGGAACATTTTCCCCGGTGGGCTCAATCTCGTCAAGAGAATATTCTTGAGATCCATCCTCTGAGGCTTCCGCTGGGGTTAAATTTAATTTACTTTGATCGTCATCCGAAGAGTAAACTAACACCCAGGAAACCCACACCCAAGATAAAGTTTTAAAAAAAGGAGTATCTTTTACCCAGTGGACAACATACTGGTGGAGAGGAGTCCAAACTAGGCGGGTTCCAAGCTGAGTAATTAATTCCGATCCCGCTGAACTAATTGACCGACCCCGCCACCACCCCCGGCGAATCCACCAGGCAGTGTAACAAAATCCTTGACCTAGAAAAGCGTAAATTTTCCAGACCGGCGTAAACAAAAACCAAACCCCTGCTAACATCGCCCAAAATAACCAACGAACAAAATACCAAACTTTCCGTTGAAGGTAGCCTCCCCGGGTGAACCCCCGAGAAGAATGAAGATCCCGAGCCCCTCCGGAGGGGCTTGAAGAAGCCCAACGAGTACGAAGTTCTAGCTCAGCCGCAAGAGAAAGAAAGATTCCCACCCCCGAGGTTCCTGCTCGACCCCATTGCTGAGAATCTTTCTCCACGGTGGTTCCTCCTTTAAGGGCCCAAACAAATCCAGTGGCTTGTCGACCGACCGGACGAGTCCAACGAGAACGACCCCAAACTTGGGCTGACCAGTAAACCCCCCCCAGAAGAGAACCTTGAGTAGCCCCCGTGGGGGGGGCGGCCCCCAGAGGAGGTTGATCTAAAAGTGCTCCAAGAGGGGTTTCTTTAAACCAGGACCAACGAACGGCACGAGCTTGCAGATGAGGCGGCCCCCAAACAGTGTGTTGGCCTAGTTTCCATCGTCGAGCTCCCTGACGGCGTCGTTTAAGTAAACGACCAAACCCCGCAAAAGGAGAATATAAGTTATACTCAAGGGGAGTTCCCACTCGAAAACCTAAAAGATGGTTACCCCACGTAGTCCGAGGTTCAACGTAAGCCCCCCCTAGTAGGGAAACTTTTTCTAAGCGGGCCCATCGGTTGGGGTGCCACCGATAAAAACCACGCCGAGTTAAACGATTAATATAGTTTCGGTGTGAAACTACTCCCGTTAGGTAACCCCGTAGACGACGGCGACGAAAAAAAAGCTCTCTTGCCTGAGGAAGAGGCTTTTTTTTCCGCTGGGAAGCCCGACGATAAAGTTGAAGACTTTCTAAACTAAAATTTAACAATTGATGTTCTCTTTGGCGTCGGTACAAGCGCGACAACCGAGTAGCAAGATATTCTTCTCGAGAGGAATGAAGATGACGTAAACCCTCCAAAGAGGAACAACCCCCCCGGTGAAGATAATCATAAACTCCTCGAATGGGGTCTTGTTCTTTACGGGGTCGATGACCCCACAGTCCAACCCCCGGGTGAAACAGTCGACGAGCTGACCAAGCGGTAAAATTTGATCCCCCCCGGTGGGCTACCTCCAAGTAAGGAGTTCCTGCGGGACCCCCCGGGGGGGTTACTCGATGATATCTTTTTTCCCAGTAGGCCGAAGCTTCTAAACCGTCAAAAGGTAATCCCCACCCCTCGGGATAGGCTCGAACAGGAAGTAATCCGGTGGAAGTTCCCTGAGAGGGGGGACGATGTAAACAAACAGTTCGTCCCGCCGGATAACTAATTCGGCAGGCGCGGGGAGTTTTCCAATCTAAATTTGAACGACGAGGAATCCACTCTCGAACTCCTCGAGAATACTCAGCTCCTCGAGTTAACTCTTGAAGGCGACTTGACCGAGAAACCCGAGAATAAAGTAAACCTCCCTCTACTAGAGTTTGCGCTACTGACCGAGGATTATTTTCGCGGACCTGAACTCTAACCAGCATGGGGGGGGGTCACTTTCTCGCGGGGTAGGCCACCAAAAAGGGGTAAAAATGGAACCACGGCGACCCCACCAGTTCCTCCCATTAGAAGAGCTAAACTAACAAAACCAATCATTCCGGCAAGCCAAAAAAAAGAAAACCATCCTCGATTACGAAAAAAATCATAGCTTCGCCCTAGAAGGTAGCCTACTCCTGAGGGACCTACTTTTTCAAAAAAACCTCGCTCAATTACTAGATACAAGGTATAACCCTTCACTAGAAAACGACGAGCTTGGGCCGCATCTAATAGATCCCAACCCCAACGTTTAGAGAAAAAGTTAACCCCTCCCAAAGTAAGAGGAAAAGACCACCCCCGGGTGTAAACTAGGGCGGCCCCCAAGGACACTACCAAAGGAAGCAACTTAACCCCCAGGGGAACTGAAAATTCAGCCTCCACCAAGGGAGTCGACCAACCAGCTGGACGACCCCACCCTAAAAAAAGATCACGAAAAATATACCCGTGAAAAATGGAGAAAAAACCTAAAATTCCAACCACCGTTAAACTTAAAGAATCCGCTTCGGTGGCCCCCCGAAAAAGAGAAAAGCCCCCCCGGGGGCGACCCCCAAAAACAAGAACCAAGGTTCGAAATGAGTAGTAAGCAGTTAGATACGCAGCGGCTAAACACCCAAAATAAACAAACCAATAACCTTTTCCGTAAAGGGTTTCCAAAATAGAATCCTTAGAGTAGAAACCCGACAAAAAAGGAAACCCTCCTAAAGCAAGCGATCCAACCACAAAAAGACTATACGTAAGAGGAAGGGTTCCAAGTAGACCCCCCATTCGACGCATGTCTTGTTCATCGGCTAGAGCGTGAATAATTAGCCCGGCAAGTAAAAAAAGCAAGGCTTTAAAAAAAGCGTGGTTACCTAAGTGGTAAAGTGAAAGTTCAGGAGAACCCAAAGAATAAGCCACTACCATAAAACCTAATTGTGAACAGGTTGAATACGCAATAACCCTTTTAAGGTCAAACTGAAAAAGAGCGACCGTTCCCGCGAACAAAGCGGTTACCCCCCCTAGTAGGCCTACTAGGGGACGAATCTCTTCCACAAAGTGAGGAGCCCGAAAGAGTAAAAAAAGACCAGCCGTCACCATCGTCGCCGCATGAATAAGAGCGGAAACTGGAGTTGGACCTTCCATCGCGTCGGGCAACCAAGTATGTAACCCTAATTGAGCTGATTTAGCCGCGGCGGCCCCCACAAAAAGAGGACCCACCCCCGCGGGAAGAGGAGTATCTCCCCCCCAGGGGGTAAAACTAAGAGTGTGGCCTTCTCGAATAAGAATAAATAACCCCCACAAGAAAAAAAGATCACCCACCCGATTTACTAGCAAAGCTTTAAGAGCTGATTTGTTTGCAGCGGGTCGGGTAGTCCAAAAATTAACTAGAAGATAACTAGTTAAACCTACTCCCTCCCAACCCATAAAAAGTTGAACGTAATTAGGAGAAACTAAAAGAACAACCATAAAAAAGGTAAACAAAGTTAGATAAGTTAAAAAGGTATACAAACGAGGGTCACCTCCCATGTAAACCGTTGAATACAGATGAACTAAAAAAGAAATAGTAAAAACTACCCATACCATATACGAGGAATAAAAGTCAAGGTATACCCCAAGTGAAACCCCTAACGAGGAGTCAGGCCCCACCCGGAGAATCTCCCCTAGATCCAACTTTTTAATTCCTCCCCGAAAAAAAACTTGTGTTAAATTAATCCCCGCTAATAAGGACAAAAATAACATGTTTCCACAATAAAGGTAACCAGCGTGAACTCTCCCAAAACCAAAAAAAAGAGTGATAAGAGGTAAAAAAATAAAAAGTAAACTCATCCTTTAACTAGAGGGTACATAAGAGTCTGGACATTTCCACGAAGCCGATAAAACTGAACTAAAAGAGCTAACCCGAGTGCTGCTTCTGCGGCAGCCACCGCTAAAACACAAAGTAGAAAAACTTGACCCTCAAAGTCGTCTATCTCGATCGAATAGGACACACCTACTAACCCGGCTCCTAAAAAAATATACTCAAGAGCTACAAAATTAGTTAACAAGGTATAAGGTAGAACTACGTAACCGGCCACCCCGGTTAAAAAAACAAGAGTTGCCGCGGTTTTTATTCTTCAAAACGGTTTACCCACGCGCGGAATCGCTCCACGCTAAGCGCTTTAACCGTAATAGGCATAAAACCGTGATTAACCCCACATAACTCTGAACACTGACCGTGAAAGGTTCCTGCTCGATTAAAAAAAAGACTAACCTGGTTTAACCGACCTGGAATAGCATCCATCTTAACCCCCGCGGCGGGTAACGCCCAAGAGTGAATTACGTCCGCCGAGGTGGTTAACAAGCGAATACGAGTTCCCCGGGGAAGTAACGCGGTCGTGTCGGTGGCTAATAAACGAAGTTGACCTACTTGTAAGTCAGGGTCAGCCTTCATGTAGGAATCAAACCGAAAAAGAATCGCCCGTAAAAGTTTAGTTCCTACCGCGTACTGATATTCCCAGTACCATTGGTGACCTACCGCTTTAACAGTAACTTCGGCGTCAAATTTTTCTTCCATACTGTATAATAACGCAAACGACGGAATAGCAATAACTACTAAAATCCCCACGGGAACTAAAGTCCAAACCGCTTCTAACCAAGTACAATGAACTACCCGGGCGGCGCGTAGAGCGTCAGGACGGTCGTCCTCCTCGGAAAGGTAGAACTGATAGATAACACAAGCAAGAGCTACTAACACAAAAGTAACAATCGCACAAAGAAAAAACATAATATAAGAGTGAACTTCCACGATGGCTTCCATCACGGGGGTACAAGGATCTTGAAAAGTTTGTGAATTAGTCATATCTGTGTATTAACAACAACGTTGGAGTCCGTATAGTTCCCACCCCGGAAAAACAAAGTCACGGGAGGGGGGGAGGCGGAAAAATCATCCGGCCCCCGGGGTCGAGAATACCCGCGCTGGGGGAGTCACCCACTAAAGCCATCCTCAGAAAATAAAAAGGTTTAATAACGACGTAGGGTATACCTTGCGTAGGCCCGAACCGCGCGGATCGCCCAGTGACTAGTTCCGGACGGAGGCCGAGCCTGGCGTTCCGCCGGGGAAAAAGATCCCCGTGGGCCAGTAAACCCCGCGGGAGGGTCGGGCCGTTGCAACACCGACAAGCGAGGAGGGGTGCCTCCAAAGTAGAAATAAGCAAACGCCGCCACTAAAATAATAGTACCTCCCGCAATGATGAGCATCCAAAGAAGCCTCTCTCGTTCGTCTACTGCTTCTTCAAAGTCGTCTTCGCTGGGGTACCCGTTTTTTTGCCATTCAGGGCGATTGTCTTCCTCGTTCTCATCGGTGGCTGCCCAAGCAGGGCCGTCTCCCGCGAGGGTAGCCCCCAGAAGGGCTCCCCCGCAGGACCACCCCGGGAGGGAAAACCGAAGTAACTCAGCCCGACGTAAAAAAAAAACAAAGCTCACCCCCAGGGCTAGAAGTTCCACCCCGGTGGGGGTCACCTGAGACCAACGAAACCCCCAAAGTAGGGTGAACCCCCCAATAGAGTAAACCCACCAACGTGGGTTTCGCAAAAGATGAAACAACAAAAAAGAAACTACCCCTAAGGTAGCAACCGGAAAGACCGACAAGCTAACCACTTCGTTTAGTAGTTCAACCGGGGTGAAAGGCAAAAGCCACCAACTTTTTTGAACCCGCCGGGGTCGCGCCACAAAGGTAAACACCCCATTTGAACGACGAATTTGAGAGTAAAATTCCTGGGTTCGATAATTTTCACCCCCAGCAAGAGACAAACAAATTGCCGCCACCATAGCTACAAAAAGAATTAACCCTACCACAAAAACAAAATAAACACGTTCAGTTCCGTAAAGGTGAAAACCTAAAGTTTCCAAGTTAAGATAACCCTCAAGGTGGAGTAACATCGAAGGAAATAAACCAGCCGGGTGGACCCCCCAGGTTAAACCTGTTCCCGCTAAACCTGCTAAAACTAACCACACCCCGGGGGCCTCCGCGGTTAGATAGGACACCGGAGTAGCTCGAAGATTAACCATCATGACCACAAAAATAAATAACACCGTTACCGCTCCCACATAAACTAACACAATTAATAGAGCCGGAAATTCAAGCCCTTGCCCTAGTAAGCCCGCCGCCAGGGTTAACCCAACAACCACTAAACTTAAAACCCCGTGAACAGGGTTAGCCGACCATAAAAAGAAAAAACAAGTAACCCCTAAGATAAAGGTTAACACTACAGGATCACAGCCCCTAACATCCGCACGGATAAGTCACAAATTTAAACAAAGATTAGTAGTTAAGAGCAACTTTTCGCAAAGATTAAAACTTTAACCCTATTAGTGTGGTGTTCGACCACCTCTTTGAAAAAGGAGAAAGATTTTGGATTCTTCCCACTTAGATGATTTCAGTGGTTATAACTTGAGTACTTAGCTCCACGGCAGTGCTCCTTTCAGAACAACCGTTCACCATTGGTACCGTTTTTTCGATCCTCTCGTACTAGAAATAACTTTCAAAATCTTCTCACCACAACAGTAGATAGGAACCGAACTGTCTCACGACGTTCTAAACCCAGCTCACGTACCACTTTACCCGGCGAACAGCCGAACCCTTGAGAGCTTCTTCACCCTCAGGATGTGATGAGCCGACATCGCTTATTCTTTTCACAACCAGGGGGGGAGTTGAACCCCCGTCCCGCAGGAACCACGGTTTTCAAAACCGGTACTTTAACCGCTCAGTCACCTGGAAAACCACGCTCTCGTGGGAGGGACTATTCCTTCGTGGTCCACCCACGCTAAACGGTAGTCTCTGAGGGGGGAATCCCCCTGCGAGTAGTAAAAATTACGTTCTCGCATATAGCTTAGTTTTTTTTCAAGGGTCACCCCGTAAAAAACCCCTTTGTAAGGTGCCAAACAACCCCATCGACATGGGCTCTCAGGGGTTATCAGCCTGTTATCCCCGGCGTACCTTTTATCCGTTAAGCGGTGGTCTTTCCGCGCAGCACCACCGGATCACTATAGCGCGACGTTTCCGCCGACCCGGGGGGGTGTCTCCCCCCGGGTAAACCAGAAGTAGCTATTACACTTTGTTGAAGGTGAAAACCTTAACCCTTCCAGCGTTGCGCACCTCCGTTACCTTTTAGGAGGCAGCCGCCCCAGCTAAACTACCAACCATGGCGGGTTCCTTTGTTTAAGGTGAGTTTCAACGTAATCTTCGAGAAAATGTTTCACCCGCGTTTGAACAGACCCCCCGGAAGAGGTTGTTATAAACTATTTTCTACCCTACACCGAAGATTTCAAAGAAACAAGCCAAAGATGTAGAAAAAGGTGCACGGGGTCTTTCCGTCTAGCTGTTGTTATTTTGCATCTGCACAAAAAATTCAAATTCACGAGACCCCCTCTGGAGACAGTGGAGAAGTCGTTACGCCATTCATGCAGGTCGGAACTTACCCGACAAGGAATTTCGCTACCTTAGAACCGTCAGAGTTACAGCTGCCGTTTACCAGGGCTTAAAATCAAAGCTTGTTAAACCTTTCCTGTTCACTTTCTGGCACCGGGCAGGCGTCAGACTCTATACCTCGTTTTTCAACTTTGCAGGGTCCTGTGTTTTTACTAAACAGTCGCTACTCCCTATTTTGTGCCACCCCCAACGTAAGGTAGGGGTTCCCCTTCTTCCTAAGTTACGGGGTTAATTTGCCGAGTTCCTTCAGAAAGGTTATTCTCAACGTCTAAGTGTTCTACACTAGCCCACCTGGGTCGGTTTAGGTACGGTTACTTTTGATTATCACTTTGTTAAGGATACCCCCCGGGGAGGGACCCTCCCCGGGGGGTATCCTTAAAATAAACAATCACCTTGAATGTAAACTTCGGTTCTCTTCAACTAAACTTTAGTTTACCGTCTTAGAGGCCGGCTCACCCACAGCGGATTAGCCGATCTGTGGAACCCTTACACCGGGGACTTACGACGAAAAGGTTTTTCACCTTTTTGAGTGCTACTCATGTTGACATTTTCTTGTCTGTTTAAATTACTTTTTTAGGTTATCCCTAACAGAAGTTCCGCTACCGCTTTTAAAAAAAAGCACCAAGCTTGGGAACCCCACTCAGCCGTTTATCCTGGGCGGAACCTCGCTCCTCCAGTGAGCTGTTACGCTTTCATTATAGGATGGCTGCTTCCAAGCCCACCTCCTGGGGTTCTACGCGAGAGGACTACCTTAGTTTCTCCGTTAGTGGGGTTTGCCGTCCTTAGCTGTGGTTAAGGGCTATTTCCCTCTTGAACGCACGACCTTTGCACCGAGGTTCTGACTTGTAGAACTTAAGATTAAAACTATTCTGAGATAGGATAGAACCGGTAAGCAGTTCCCCGCCCCCGATGGCCAATCCTGTAACTTTACCCGTTTTAATAGATTTCTACAGACCTACCTTAATAGGTTTCGCGGAAAACCAGCTATAACCAAGTTTGATTAGCCTTTCACCCCTAACCCGGGATCATCCCAGTGTTTTGCCACACACACGGGTTCGGCCCTCCTCGGAACGGTTAAGTTGATTCAGCCTGTCCCGGGTTAGCTCACTTGGTTTCGGGTGTACCCCCAGTAACTTTAACGTGAGTTACCTGCGCTTGTAAAGCTTGCTACTGGGGGTAAGTTGTCAACCCATTATGCAAAAGGTACGTAGTTTTCACGACTACTGCTTAAAACCCTCAGAATTTCAGATTCTATTTCAGCCCTTTTCTTCAAGGTTCTTTTCATCTTTTCCCTCACGGTACTCTTCACTATCGCGGATCTACGGTATCACTAACTTGGAAGGCGGTCCTCCCCTTTTCAACCAGAAAAGCTTATACTCCGGTTTACTCAATGAACCCACAAGGATTAATTTGTTCTTCTAGGAGTTTCACCTAGATCTTCTTTTTCCAAAGAAAAGAGGTTAACCCCAGGGGTTAAGTTACAACCTGTTTCGCTCACCACTACTTCAGGTCTCTCGGTTGATTAGCTTTTCTCACCCTACGTAAGATGTTTCAATTCGGGTGGTACTTCCGGTTTAATTAAGGTTACCCTTTTCACCGGGGGAAACCTGTTGTTATGTGCTGACACCCCGATTTGGGGTATGTGCGTTAAAACTTGCAACAGTTATCGAGGTTAAACCCGTCCCAAATAGATCGCTAGACATTCCTTCTGAGGGGTATATAAAATTTGATATGACTTATCTGTGCGTGTGGAGCTTCTCCCCGAGGGGTTTGTTTAATTAGCTTAACTATCAATAAAAACTCCTGTTGGATAGTCACCATAGTAAATTTCGGTTAGAGCCCACAATCGAAGTTCTAACTCGTCGTCTTCTTCCTCCTCGAGAGAATCTCCCACGGGGTTAGTAAAAGTTTCAGTTTCATTTCGAGTAAGAGCTTGTTCATCGGGACCCCCTGGAGAAACTTCCCGTAGGTGTTGGTTGACCGCGTCGGCTCCTCGATAAAACCGGGTCGGTTCTAATCGGCGACGCCAACGCGAAACTTTAATCTGAGCTCGTCGATAATGACGGCGAAGTTCACGCCGTGTACTTCGAAAACCGGGGTCCTCCCCATCGGGAACCGTAAAGTTAGAACCACCCAAACGAGAATAAACCCCCTCGGGGGAAACCTCCCCGGGGGAGGCCCCACCAAGGGCTTCCTCAATCAACCAAACCGGAAAATCTTGAGTTCGAGAACGAGGAATTTCCGCGTCTAAGTTTTCAAAGTGACTACTATCAAAATGTTCATCATCAGGGTCGCGATCAAAAACTTGACCTAGTTCTACTTCGCTGTCTTCTTCATAGTTATCAATATAACCCGTCGTAAACCCCTCAAAAAGGATTCCTTCCGGGTCGGTTGGTCGGCCCGGGTAACGAAGGTCCTCTCCTACTAGATAACGCCACCCATTAAGTCCAGTGGGTAAACTCCAAACCGGGGTGGTCGCCAAGGTTACGGGTCGGTGTTGAAGGTAAATTATCCCGGCTACTCCACCTAAAGTGTAGCTACCCCCCCCGTGGAGAGAGCTAGCTCCAAACTCAAGGGTGTCAATATCATCAAGTTGAACCTCCGGGGTTAGTCCCTCCCGGGTGGACCACCCCAACCCGTAGAGTTCGCTCTCCAAGGCGGCGGCCGAAGAAAGTAAACCCCACGGAGTAGTCCACCCGGTTCGACGTCGGCGATTTCGACGCCGACGTCGAAGCTCTCGTCGATCTAAGTTTTCCCACCGGGTAGGCCCCCCCCGGGACAATCGTCGATACAAACGAGGAACTTCATACCCCCCCCACAAAGGATTTCGAGCATAAGGGTGAGGAATCCCTAGGGGTCCCCAAAGAGGTCCCCCCCAATAGGGATCCCCAACCCCCCCGGAGGGGGTTTCACCGTACACCCCCATCGGAAGGGTTTGCCCTCGATGATAACTTAACAGGGTATTCTTAAGGGGAACTACTCGTTCCACCCGGGGGGGTGTCCACCCCCCAAGATAAACAAACCCCGAAAAATCTTCTCCTAGGGGGTCAGCTTGTTGTTCTTGATAACCGTCATCCGGTTGATATCCCTCAAGGGTGTGCTCGTGGTATTCCTCATCGTATAACCAAGTTGAAAACCCGGGTAACGGTGAAGTAACCTCCACTAGGGAGGCCCCCGGAAAGGTTACTCGACCTAATTCGGTTAAACCAAGTTGAGTAATTCCAGAAAAGTTCACTTGCCCCACAAGGGGGGCCGCGGCGGCGGTTTTTTGATAACGTTGGCGATGCCAGTCCGCTTGGGCCGCCCGAGTAAACCAACCCGGGGGGACTCGCCAGATACCAGAATCCTCAAGGATAGGTAGTAAAGCGGCGGCGGCGGCCCCGGGGGTCGGCTTGTAAACTTCGGAAGAATAATCCCCCCGGGGGGGTCGGGGCCGACGGTGAGCCGACCTTGTTCCCTCCGGGGTTAACAATCGATCATCCCCCCGAGGTCGGCGACGGCGGCCCCGGGCGGGGTAAGTAACTTCAAAATCACCCCCTAAAGTAGCAAAAGAGGACTCTCTCGAAAAGGTTGACCCACCTCGAAAAAGATAACTAGTTTCGGGCGAACCTTTAGACCCGGAAAGACAAACTAGATGGCCGCCCCGGGGGCGAGCCTGTTGAACTACACGGTAGTCTCGCCAAGAGCTAGAACGAACAAGGTGGTAGCCTAAACCTCCTCCCGGGGTGGCCGGCCCCACAAAAGAGGTAACCCCCCCCGAAACAGAAAAACCCCCTCGGGAAGAATTCCACCGTTGTCCCCGTGAAAAACGACGTCCCACCCGGGGGGATTGACGAGAAAACCCACTTCGATGGGTCGACCAATACTCCTCCGGGGTCCACCGCCAAGAAGCAACCTCCCGAGTTGAACGAGCCGGGCGACGACCCGCTGGGGGACGACCCCAACGACGAAGGTAGCGTCCTTCCTGAGCAAGGGTTAACCCTCGTCCAAGTTGGGGTCGACGAGAAGAAAAAGAAGTCCCCCCGCCGGGTGTGGGAGTTGAAAATAAAGGGTTATACCTTTCCACGGGGGTAACTTGAACACCTAGAACACCTCCTCGATTGGGGCGACTCCCTACTAGGGCGGCTCCATAAAAAAAGATCACCCCTACAGGAAGTAAAAAAAAATCAACTAGATATTCTACCCAAGGTTGAATTCGAGGTAAAATTAGATTAATTCTTGAATTAAACCAATTAAGTGGAGTTTCTGGATCCTCCGCCGCGGGAGGGGCCTGTGACCAACGTCGAATTAATTCTCCATTTAGATGAAGTTCCCACGCGGTGGGAACCCCCAAATAGATAAAACCTTCCGAACGAACTAGATTTCGAGTGTCTAACGCGAAAAGTTGATCAAGTGCTTTTAAGCCAATCGTATTTCGCCGGGTTCCCCGGGGGGAAGCCCACAGTTGGGTACTAGTAACTTTTTCCCAGTTTTCAAGGTAAGCCATTTCCCACTGGGGAACCCCGTAAACTCCTACGGGAGAAACCCACTCTGGAGAATCGTAAAGAACTCGTTGCATGTCATCCCCCTGGGAGGCGGTACACTCACGCCAATAAGTTAAACCATCCGTGCTGGGCCACATTCGCTTGTAGATTATTCGATACAACCAATGAGTAATATCGCGTAGGTTGTTATAACGGTGATCAATCATTCGACGAAAAGTAGTTAACTCTTGTCCACCGTCAACATGGGTTCGAAATCCTCGAAATACAACCCAGGAATCTCCAATTACATCGTGAAGATGAGCCCAACTTGGAATAAAAACATCCATATAAGGAAAATAAATTTGCCGTTCTAACTGGTTCGCAATATCAGCTCCATTCCAACCTACAACGTTTTGGGTATACCACATTCCATCCTGAAAGATTTCATCCATAAACATATAGGTTGGAACGATCGATTTTCGATAAGCTAACCCTAATAGGTTAGCCCCAATTCCGGGGTGAGACCACCATCGGTGACCTACTGGGGGTTGATAACCCCAGTTCCAATCCCCCCAGTGAAGAGCATAGGCTCCGTCCCCGAAAACTCGGGTGGACCATCTCTCCCGGGGGGAACCCTCCCGGAATAATTCCCACTCGTTGGGTAGAGCAAGACTTGTTTTTCGAAAGTAATCCCCCCCAAAAGAACCCGAAACGGTGTACCGTTGCCAAGGGTCAAATTCTTTAAATCCCCACATATGGAAAGGACCATACCCCCAAGGCTCAGGCGACCAATCAGGTTGATAAACCATAAACCAGGCTAAAGGGGTATAGGTATTTTGCCAGACCACCCAGAAAATTAACCACCCTAACAACAGAAGTAACCCGGGGACCACCCCCGTGGGGGGAAGGGGATGGTCTGAACTACCTCGGGCTAAACGAGCCACCGCGGGAGCCCATGAAGGAGCCACCCAGGGAGTTTCGCGCGAACGAACCGGTCGAGAAAGACCAAGAGTACGTTGAGTTATCCACCAGCGAGGGTTAAAAAAACCCTTTCGGCGGGACCACCCCCGCGGATTAACCCCGCGGGGGGCGGACCACCAACGAGATTCTCTTCGAAGTTTGCGAGTTCGATCTCGCAGACGACGGCCTCGATGAAAAAAAGAAGCTTGAAAAAAACGAGTGTTTTCAAAAAAACCCCAACACTCTGGATCAACAAGAGCATTAGCGGTTCGACCACTAAAAGGAGCACCCCACCGGTTAGTTCGACCGTCCCAAAGAAGTTGTCGTTGACGATAAAGATCACGAAAACGAAATCTTCGACCCCGGCTAAACCCATTAGGAAGGTAAGGTCTTTTAAGTTTAGGGTTAATCCACCAGGAGTAAAGAGGTCGTTTAGACCAACTAAGGTGAACCCCCCAACGAAGGGGAGACCAAGACCTAGATCTTCGCCTAAAAAGCCACTTTGACCATCCTCGAGCGTTACGAGCCCAAGCCGAAGGATTTCCTCCAGTGGGGTCGCCCCCCCAGGTGTGGCGGTGCTCGTAAAGAAGGTAGTAGTAAAAAGTTTCCGGCCAGTTAAAATCCTGAGTAATCCGGGTGGGGGCCGAGCGAAAAAGATGCCAGTCCGCCCAACCGGCCCACTGGGGGTAGTACCCATCATAAAGAAAGGGGTTATCACTTCGGTTAAAACTAGTTGGTCCGTCCCCGGGGGTGGATAATCGCCCAAGATGGGTTGCTAGCCGTTGGTGTAAACTTCGAGGAGCCCCCCGTCGTCGCCGTCGATAACGACGGCGGGGGTTAAAAAATTCAACCTCATCTAAACCGGGGTGGTCGTCCCGGGCGTAGGAAGTTTCTCGATGTTCAAAACGACGAAAAAGGTCTATATCCCACGCCTGGGGAAAATCTTCGTCCGAGTAGGCCCCCTCACGGGTTCCATAAAGGTAGTCCACCTCGCCGGTGGATAAATCCTCACGAAGGGTTAAGGTATCATCCTGTTGTTGAATAAAATAATCCCACCCCGCGTCCTCAAAAAGATCAGCCTCCCCCGGAAAAACTCCCTCCAAGGAAAACCATTCTTGATCCTCTAGGAAAACTCGCGGGCGAGGTGGTAATAGCCCTCCCCGGGGGGCTCGGCGATAGACCCCCCCGTGAGGGGGGGTCACTAAACTTACCCTTGGAGTAGGAGCCCACTGAGGTAATTGAGGAGCTCCATACACCCACCCCCAAAGAAGAGGTCCAGCGATCCAAGAGGGTAAGAGTTTAAGCCACTGTAACACAAAAGTTTGAACTAATTTAAGTAGATTGTCTCCCATTTTATGGTAACACCCCCCCTACCTCAGCGGAACTCATTGACACGGAGCGGGTTCCCCAAACATAAACCGCAAAAAAAAGAAAAACCCAAATTACATCTACAAAATGCCAATACCAGATGGCCATCTCGTACCCTAGATGACGGGCTGAACTTAAATGACCTGACCCCAGGCGAACTAATTGGGTTCCTAAAAAGATCCATCCTACTAAAACGTGAACCCCGTGAAAGCCTGTTAAAAGATAAAAAGTTGAACCAAACACCCCATCCGAAATATCAAAACGAGCATTTCGATATTCAAGGGCCTGACAAAAAAGAAAGATTAACCCTAGAAGAAGAGTGAAAAAAAGTCCTTCCACCGCGGGGGTAATCCGGCCTCGAAGTAACCCGTAATGAGACCAAGTAAGGGTAGCTCCCGACCATAATAAAACAAAAGTATTAAAAAGAGGAATATGAGTAGCTTGAACCGTATCGTTTAAGATGTGTTCCGCCCAGTGAGTTCCTAAATACGCCCCTGAAGGGTGAGCCCCTAGATAAAAGAAAGCCCAGAAAAGAGAGAAAAAGAGCATTCCCTCCGAAACAAGAAAAAGGGTAAATCCCATTTTAAGTCCTTTTTGAACCGCTTTGGTGTGGTGACCCCCAAAGGTAGCTTCTCGAATCACATCTCGCCACCAAAAACCGGCTACTAGGGCTAGGTTGAAAAAGTGAAAGAAGAAATCTTCAAAAAAACCTTCGTACCCGTGCATGTACCCCACAAAAGAAACTACTAAGTTGAAAAGAGCCACAGCGGAAAGCAAGGGCCAAGGTGAAAGATTAACTAGATGAAAAGGATGGTACTTTCGCATTTTAAAGGCTTAGGCAAAAAGCACAAAAAAACAGACTCAACGACAACGGAAGAAAAACTTTCCAGCCCAACCTCATTAACTGGTCGTACCGGTAACGAGGGTAGGCACTTCGAACCCAGATAAAACAAAACATCACTCCAACCGCCCCCACGGGAGACCAACCCCCCCCGAAGAGAACCCCCCATAAACAACTTAAAAAAATAATATTAGCATATTCCGCAATAAAAAAAAGAGCAAACCCCGCCGAAGCATATTCAACATAATACCCGGCTACTAGTTCACCCTCGGCTTCGGGAAGATCAAAAGGAGGTCGGTTAGTTTCAGCTAGAGCGGACAGAAAAAAAAGAACGGCTCCCGGAGCAAGAGGAACTACCAAGTACACATAAGTTTGCTGCCACCACCCAAAGTGAAAAAGATCAAGACTTCCCACAAACAAACAATTAGAAAGTAAAATTAACCCTAGCGAAACTTCATAACTAATCATCTGGGCCGCCGCCCGAAGAGCTCCTAAAAAGGCATACCTTGAGTTAGAAGACCACCCCGCTAGAACTACCCCGTACACGGACAACCCTGAGATAGCTAACACAAAAAGCAGACTACAACTAAAAGTTAAAACCCCGCCCCCCACCGGAAGAAAAGCAAAGCTAGTTAAGGCTAATCCAAAAGAAATAACCGGGGCCCCAAAGTATAAAACTTTATCCGAGGCAGCCGGAACAATAGTTTCCTTGGTTAAAAGTTTAAGACCGTCCGCAAGGGGCTGTAAAAATCCCCAACCCACCACATTGGGCCCAACTCGTTTTCCCGCGGCGGCTAAAACTTTCCGTTCCAGGAGGGTTAAAAAAGCCACCCCAAACAGAACGGGTAAAACTACCACTAAAAAGCGAAAGATTACCACTCCCCTAAAAGTTGCTGTAACGGCGAAACTTGAAAAAGAGCTTGTTGTCCCTCACGGGGGGTTTCCTCGGTTGGGGCAACAAGGGTGGTCCAGGTGTAACCCTGGGGGGCCACCCACGAAAAGAAAAGTTGACCTACTAGGGTACCCCACCCCCAAAGAGAGACCCCCCCCGTGGGGGGAGCCAATAAGGTTTCTTCCTCGTAGGCCGTCCAAGTGGGTAACCCAAGAGAAGCCCCCCCTAGGGCGGACAAACCAAAAGCACCTAAATAAACACCTCGATAGTTACAGTCCACCACAAGGGACTCGCGAGGAAGCCGAGAATCCCACAAGGTCGACGATCCCCGAAGAAACCAAAAAAAATAAACCCCACCCGGATCCACCCGGGTGGACCACCCTCGAGAAAAACCCCCCACTAGGGAAGCCACCGCGGTGGACCACCCTGTCGGGTTACCCCATTGGGTGGGGTAAACTAAACGTTGTCGGCGAAGACCGTCGTAAAAAAAGCGAATTCGGTCTTGAATCCACCCAGCCGGTTGAGTTACCTTGAAAAGTTTACCCCCCCGAGTATGAAGAGTTAAAGATCCTTCTCCAGTAAAATGATTAAAAACGGAAACCCGAGTTAATTCCCAGGGACGGGTTTGATAAGCAGAAGGTTTAAGAGTAAGAGCTCCGATAGGTAGAATAAAGATAGGTGGGCGTATCCAAAAAATATGACTTTGGAAAGATTTGAACTTTCATCGCTAAATCCGCAGTTTAGCGCTCTACCAGGTTAAGCTACAAAGTAATTTTTTTTCAAGGCCTATAACTTAAACGGTAGAGTACTCGTTTGATACACGAGGTGAAAAGGTTCAATTCCTTTTAGGCCGAACAATCTAAGATTCACCTATTCCGAAGCAATAGGCTGAGATAGACTTAACTTAGGATATCCTAAGTTAATTTAGTTGGAACCTACTTAAGTAAGATTAAAACCTTAATGGCCGGGCTCAAGAGCATCCCGAGTGTAAATACAACATAAAACTACAAAAACGTAAGCCTGAAGAAGAGCAATTCCTCCCTCTAGTAGGGTAACTGCAAAAATTCCCACCGAAGCGGCTACCACCCCCACGGTTGAAGCTCCAGCGGCAAAACCTAAAATAATGTGCACAAGAGTGTGACCAGCCATCATGTTTGCAAAAAGTCGAAGAGCTAAACTAACCGGACGAATAAGGTAGGAAACCACCTCAATCACCACGATAAGGGGAAGTAAAAAAACAGGAGCCCCCGAAGGAACAAAAAGACCAAAAAAGGAAAACCCGTGATAACGTAACCCCCAAAGTAGAAAACCTAAATTAAACCCTAAGGCTAAAAAAAGAGTAACACACAAGTGAGAAGTAATTGTAAAGTTAAAAGGAACTAACCCTACTACATTGTTAAGGGCTAACCAACCAAACAACCAAACAAACAAAGCGGTAAACCTTTGTTCTTGGCCTAGTTGTTGACGAATCACTCCGGTCAGGGCAGACCACCAAGCTTCCACAAGGTATTGAACCCCCCGGGGAGCTACCACGGTTGCTTCAGAAAGAGCTAACCAAAGTAACCCCCCCAGGAAAAGAGTATTAAAAAGAGCGACCACAGAGATAGTAGTTAACACGGCGAAACCCGGCTCACCCACTAAACTCAACGAAAGAAGATAATGATTTTCAAATTGTTCAAGAGGTGTAAACATAGTAAAAAAAAAAGTTAAATCTAGTAAAAAAAAAACAAGGTATCCCTTGCCGGGAGCGAGACTCGAACTCGCACAGTGGGCTTTTCAAGCACATACTCTAGCCGGTTGAGCTATCCCGGCAAAGGCGGACCTTGTCTCTAGCTTAAAACCATTCGTTGGCGTGCTCTAAAATAATTGTGTCAATCTTATCGTTAAGGGTAATTTTTAAAGCAGCTCGAAGAGTTGCTTCAGAAGCACCCTGGGGATAGGTTGACATAACGTTTTGAATTAGGGTCTCAGAAAAAAGACCTAACTCTTCAATTTGGGTCTGAACCGTTAGATAATGCTGAGGTAAAATGCCAGCCTCCACAATCTTAGGAAAAATAACCGCTGAGTTACTAACCGAGCGGTAAGTTTCAAGGTAGATCGTCTCTAAAAAGGAACGAGCCGAATCTCCCGTCAGGGTTAACCCCGGTAGTACTCGACCAAGTTGATCTACCCCGGCGATAAAAAATTCAGCCGGTTTTTTAAAAGCAATCAAAGGATCATTCCAACCAACGTAACCCGCGATGGCCACTACCGCAACCGTGGTGGCCACTCCAATAGCAATTCCTTGAAGTACTTTTTTCCAACCTCCCCCACCCCCGCCGCCGGAGTCCCCACCCGTGGGGGTGGGGCTGTCACTGCCACCGGGGTTAACCGGTGAGGGAGAAGGAGTTTCAGGAGTTGCGTTATTTAAAACGAACTCTCCGAGAAGGGCTACAAAAATAGTAGCTAATGTAGCGAAAGCCGGCTCACCCACTAAACTCAACGAAAGAAGATATAAAGTTTCATGAGGTGTAAAGTTTAAAAACATGGTATTCTACTACCTATCAATTTCGCCGAACACAATGTCTTGTGTTCCAATAAGGGTTACAACGTCCGCAATTATGTGATCAACCGCTATGCCGTCCAACGCGGAAAGGTGAACAAACCCGGGAGCTCGAAGGTGAACCCGCCAGGGTTTAGCTCCATCCCCCGCAAAATAAACTCCAAATTCACCCTTCGGGGCTTCAGCCGCGGTGTAAACAGCCAACCGAGGCGGAACTACTTGACCGGTAGTAAACTTTTTAAAGTGACTAATAAGGTCTTCCATCTGAAGGGCTGGGTCCCCCGCAGAGGCTTCCGTAGGGGTGGGGGGCAAATTATTAAGTTTGTCTAACGCGGTCGCCGCAATTAAACAACTCTGTCTTATCTCTTCTACTCGAACTAAATAACGATCAAAACAATCACCGTGGAGCCCCACCGGAACACCAAAGGTTACTTCATCGTACATCTCATAAGGAGTAGCTACTCGTAAGTCCCACCCCCAGGAAGAACCCCGTAACATCGGACCGGAAAAACCCCAACTTAGAGCTTGATCAAGGGTAACTACTCCTACGTCTACTAAACGTTGCCGCCAAATACGGTTGTTAGTTAACATCTCCTCTATCTCGTTAAGACGGGCCGGAAATTGAGCAAGAAAAAGAGCCATATCCGCCCGGGTGACCCCATCCAAAGGGGTAGCCACCCCACCGGGCCGAATATAAGCCGCATGCATTCGGGCTCCACTTGCTCGTTCGTAAAATTCCATAAGTTTTTCTCTTTCTTCAAACCCCCACAAAAAAGGAGTAAGAGCTCCAACGTCTAACGCGTGGGTTGTAATCGCCATTAGGTGATTTAAAAGGCGAGTTAACTCCAGAAAAAGAACCCGAGTCCACTTTGCAGCTGTTCCAGGCTGTAGATCAAGTAAATTTTCTACCCCTAAAGAATAAACGTGTTCATACGCCATCATAGACACATAATCTAATCGATCAAAATAGGGTAACCCTTGAAGTAGGTTTCGTTCTTCAAGTAATTTTTCAGTTCCCCGATGAAGTAATCCAACATGAGGATCCGCCCGAACTACTACTTCACCCTCTAACTCTAGAATAAGGCGTAACACCCCGTGGGCGGCTGGGTGTTGAGGACCAAAGTTTATGGTAAAACTTTTTAATTTTCCCATGGAGAAGTAAAATCAAAAGTGCGAAACTCTTGAGTAAAATTAACTTCCCGGGCGACAACCCTTTTAGCTCGCTCTGAAAAACGAACCTCTAGATAACCTCCCACCGGGAAATCCTTACGAAGGGGAAACCCGCTAAACCCGTAATCGGTTAACAACCGGCGTAGGTCGGGGTGACCCACAAAGGTCACCCCTAACATCTCCCAAACCTCACGTTCAAACCACACCGCAGAAGGAAAAAGATGAACTAAAGAAACAGCCCCTAACCCGGGATTTCCTAACAAGTGAAGACGAACCCCTCGGGTGTACGACCAAACTAGCCAGGAAAGTTGAACCCGACGGGATTGTCCAGGGTAATCCATTCCCCACAGATCAGTTAACCACCCCTCGTGAAGTACACTACCCTTAAGGGTGGTTAACAACTCGATTGGACGGGTTACAACTACGCTTACCTGGGGCGAACGAAGCACCCCGGCGGTCCAGCTTGGATACAAGCGAGCTAGCTCCATTGAAGGGCACCTGCTCCCCACTCATAGACAAACCCAGCCGTAAGAATCACTAAAAAAAGAACAACTACCGCTAACCCCCCCACCGGAAAGGTTCCCCCCACGGTTGGAAAAAGAAAAGCTACCTCAAGGTCAAAAATAATAAACAAGAGAGCAACTAGATAAAAGCGAACGTCAAAGCGAGAACGAGCATCCTCAAAAGGATCAAAACCACATTCATACGAACCTGACTTGTCAAGGTTCCACACAGCGGGAGCTCCCAAAGCGGACAACCCAAAGATAACCCCTCCAAGACCAAAACCGACTAAAACTACTACCTTTAAAAAGGTGGTGTTATTAGCTAGTTCAACCATGGTGGGAAACCCCTGATTCACTCATTAACAGGGCGGGTCGTAATTTTTCCCGCAGGGTAACCCAAGTTTTACCCGAAAAAGAAGAAGAGGTTGACCCCCCTAGAACAAGGTGAACCACTCCGGTGAGAAGAGCACCCCGAGGGGTAAAAAAACTTTCCCGTTGGGTAGTCCACCGGGTGACTACCTCTGCCGCGGGGGTTGAAAAGTTTGGCACCACCCGGGGGGTAGGCGCGGTAAAAGTTAAAGAGTTATTTTCGGTGGGTAACCCTAAAGACCACACCACTAAAACTAACCCTCCAAACTGAACTACCATCAAAAAGATTTCCGGCCAAGCCGCCTCCGCGGGAACTACTAAGGCCGCCGCGTAGGTAGTTAACCAAGCCCGTGCTTTAAGAGTAGCTAACAGACGAGGAACCCACACGGTCGAAAAAAAATAATATCCACCTAAAAAAATAAGAGGTAGAAAAAGAAGAGTCGGGGTAAAACTTATGATATCACCCTGCGGAATTAAAAAAGAAGCTAGCCCCAGGGTACAATCTTTTAACCATGGTGAGAGCGGGATTTGAACCCGCGATGTTTAAATAAACAACGGATTTACAATCCGTCGCCTTGAACCGCTCGGCCATCTCACTAGCGTCCGGCGGGATTTGAACCCGCGACCTACAAATTAACAGTTTGCCGCTCTAAAACCAACTGAGCTACGGACTAGGGGTGACAAGAATTGAACTTGCACGGTGTTAAACCACCGGATCCTAAATCCGACGCGGCTACCTTTTCGCCACACCCCTTCGTAACTTGGAGAAAGAAGGGTTTTTTTAGCTTATTAATTTAATAAGCTAAAAAAACCACTCTAAACTTAACCGACGTAGTTTACCGGTTAGAACATCGGTTTGTCGAACCGAAAAAGCGAGTTCAATTCTCGTCGTTGGTGGGATTATCCTACCACGACGGGCAAGAGACTAACCCCAAGGGGAACTAATCACCAAAATAAAAATAACAAGTTTTATTTAGGTGTTTTTCCGGAGTCCCCCGCGGGGGGAAAATTACGACGAGAGTTGGCTTCAATCTCGGCAACATAATCCCAGATACCTGAATCTGGACCGTACAATTCTTCGGCTCGGGTTCTTCGCGGCGGGGGAGGGGGTAGATCAGGAAAAGCGGATAAAGGAGTAAACACACCCGCCGGTCGTGACCGGCGGGGGGGGACCTCCTCTGTGGGGGGGTTAACAATAGTTCGACCTCCGTGAAGTTCAGCTGCATACTCGGCCATACCCGTAACCGCCGAGGCCATCGCGGATACAAGCTCGGCTCGAGCCGCCCCCGTTAAAGGAGTTGAACTAACCGAGGAGTAGTTTTGATCAAGGTATAATTCTGCCGCTTCCCGAGGGGTTCGAACCGGAGGAGCAGGTCGAGGACCTCGAACCGCGGAAGCCCGGGTTATCAAACCTTCTACCCCGCGGGGACGGGGTGCAGCTAGAACGTCCGCGGTGGTAGTTCCGGGGGCAGCTCTAGCCGCTCGGGGCGCTCGTTCAAAAAGTGCTTCTACATCTTCTATTGTGAATTTACAAGGTGAGCGGGGGCGGACCGGTGCGGGAGGAAGGCTCTCAAAATAAGAAATTACCTCGTCTAAACCAAATTCACCCTCCGGGGGGGAACTTGGCGACGAACTAGGAGCGTTAGTGGCCGAGTTGCCACTAACTAGGGCGATTAACTCGTCGTAGTCCTCCGGTTTCCACTTTGGAGACGAAACCACCGGTTTAACTTCGGCAGCTTCTGGTTTAGTCCACCAGGGAGGGGTTTCCGGAGAGGGTGG
>Ga0182211_1000008_pt1 | contig 46967 bp, 37 predicted proteins | sample G5R1MG_20_FD_129660 | JGI IMG/M metagenome (GOLD analysis project Ga0182211, IMG submission 129660) | Switchgrass phyllosphere microbial communities from Michigan, USA - G5R2_MAIN_03OCT2016_LD1 MG | ecosystem: Host-associated > Plants > Phyllosphere > Phylloplane/Leaf | place: USA: Michigan... | reverse complement strand
GAAGTAGTGCAGTGAGCTGCTCGCGTGTGTGTAGGCCAGGTTCAGCCAGGCCATTCAATCAACCGACATGACTCATAGTGATCCGTGGTGCGAAGCGACAGCAAACACCTACATTATGCAGGTAGGCTATCCATCATCGTGCCGAACCATGATTGCGTGAGGGATCGATCTTTCGATGTTTTTGCTAGAAAGTAGGAGCAGTAGCTCGAAGGGAAGAGGGTTGAATCGGCATATGTCCTATCAAATACAGTTTCTACTTTCTACATCTGTCATGCCGGCCATGAATAATTCCGCCAAAGATCATGATATCTAAACTTATAACCGATGATTCGGATTTCCCACACGGTTGTTCCACAGAGATGAAGTTCTGGGGAAGATGCGCGCGTTGCCTAATATGGAAAAACTAGGCCGATCGTAGTTAGTGCTTGGCACAACTAAGCGATCGCACCTCACTCTTTGGCTTGAGCGTTCAAAATCCGTCAGCTACGACAACCACCCACGACCACGGACGACAACATCATCGAAAATGTAAGGAATACCGACGTTGTACACCTCAGCTCTTGTCGACGAGCGATATCGCACCCGATCTGCACACTCCCCGTTCTGCATTCGAGTTGGACGAGCCCCCGAGATGTGGCAAACCCCTCTTTATCGACGGGCACCTTGTTTCGCCCACAGTCTTATACAGAGGCCGATACTGACATATATTGTCTTTTTAGGGTCAACCTCCGCACACAGAAGCGCCTCGCGGCCTCCGTGGTCGGCTGCGGAAAGCGCAAGATCTGGCTTGACCCCAACGAGACCAGCGAAATCGCCAACGCCAACTCCCGCCAGACCATTCGCAAGCTTGTCCAGGATGGCCTCATTATCCGCAAGCCTGTCACCATGCACTCGCGTGCCCGTGCCCGAGCCCTGACCGCCGCCCGACGAATTGGCCGACACCGTGGTTTCGGTAAGAGGAAGGGTACTGCGGACGCTCGTATGCCAAGGTACGCAATTACAACACCACTTCTACAATAGTCTTGGAATGCGCATTATGGATTGTAAGGGTTACTTCTTACGGAGCAATCCGCTGATACGATGTCTGTAGCCAAGTTCTATGGATGCGCCGCCTCCGTGTTCTCCGCCGTCTACTCGTCAAGTACCGCGCTGCCGGAAAGATCGACAAGCATCTTTACCACGAGCTCTACCACCTCTCCAAGGGTAACACCTTCAAGCACAAGCGTGCTCTCGTTGAACACGTACGTTGTCATGACATCATGACTATGGGCCCCGCTCAGCTATCGGATATTAACATATAATGTAGATCCACAAGGCTAAGGCTGAGAAGGCCCGCGAGAGGATCATTAAGGAAGAGATGGACGCCAAGCGCGCAAAGACCAAGGCCGCGAGGGAGAGGAGACAAGAGCGCCAGGAGCAGAAGCGCGCCGAGCAGTTGGGCGATGCCGAGTAAACACGAGGTGACATGATGAACATCTGGTGTGGGTCTTTTTAAGGTTAAAGGAGGGCGTAAATCTCCTTTCTATCTGGGCATATGCGGTTATGTTTCATGTATGTCTGTCAAGGCTCTTCTCTCCGTGCATACGACCGCCACCCCTAACTGCTCATATCGATGCCATGAATGACCACTATAAGAGAGTCATAGGAGCATCGGTACAGTAGGAATGAATGATGGTCGATCTTGGAGTTGGTCTGCTTTCAATATGTTGTCTTGGTTTTTTTAGTGACGCTAAGCTAATTACCACTCGTCATTACAGTGAGAAACGCAATTCAAATCCAATGCACGAAGTCTTGGGTCCTTGCATTCATGGACAAGAGAACATGTCCAGCCTGGATGGGTATCTCAAGCAAAAACGCCGATGTTTTCCACCACTCCGATGTTGCGCATGCCATAATCCTCAAATCTGTCTTCCGTTAGCCACAATACTAGTGACACTGCTGAGTCAACTCACTAATTTGAGCGCGGTGCGATGAACATTTCTTGTAAAGTTCAGCATGGCCCGTTGCTTATTGTTGCCCTTCTGTAATCGCCTATAGCCCTCTTGCACATGGCTAGGCTGTACGGGCTCTCTAGCCTCCTCAGGCGGATCGAACAGGCCCCTCTCCCTCTTTCTCTTCAATCGGTTCTGCTCGCCGCCGTGGCTCTTCTTGTACAAGTCCTCTGCATCCTTGACCTTAAGCGCCTCCTCAGTGAGTGTCTGGACGATTTCAAACGTCAGAAACCCGAGGATATCAATTATGTCGTCGCTGGGTTTGGAGTCGGTGATGAGGCCAAAGCCTGCCCACTCCTTGAACCGCTTGCCTTTGCGATAGGTAAATGAGGCTTGCCGGCAATCGGACCAATGCACATATTCCTCTCTTGTCATGTTCTTGGTGCGTTCATCTGCGTTCTTAAGACGTTGCAAGGTGGCGTAGTTCATCTCTTCCTCTTCCTCGTCTTCCACGTCGTCCTTTTGCGGAGGAAACTCGGTAAAGAAGGACTGAATATCCCAAACTAAATCGACCTTTGCGCGCTTTGCCTTCTTCCCCGCGTCAGGGCCACCAGAGGGACCAGAGCCCGCGCCCACAACGCCCGCCGCGATATCCGCATCACCGGCCCCCACGTCAGCGCCCGCGTCTCCGCCCTTGTCGTCTGAATCCTTGACGGAGCGTCGCACATCTTTCCATTGAAGAAAGTGCCGCAACCGGGAAATTTTGGCACGGTCGTGGCGAATCAGCATGAAGAGGTCGTCTGTGGAGATTGACTTGGAGCCCCGGCGTGTGGCGAGAGCGGTGCATTCGCGAAGCATATGTTGGACTTGGTCTTGCACAATGGATTCGATGAGGGTGGTCGTTTCGGGCGAGGGCTCGCCAGTTTCGCCGGAGACGAACATCATCTAAAAGAGGTTGAAGATTAGTGGGATGCGGGTGAGGGTTGGAGAATTAAGGAAATAGACGACGCCATATTATAGAACAGAAAGCTATATCCACGATAGGAGTGACAGAGAAAGGTGAGAAGACGCGACTGGGACACTGATTTCGTAGCGTGTTCCAATACGACAATTCGGGAGGCAGGTAGTGGTGAAACAAACTAAACGTAACATGAAGAAGGGGTGCCTATAAGTAAGAAAACGGAGCGACGGAATATGCTCAAAATTGACAGGGCAAATCTTTGGAAGGCATGCTCATGCAGGTCGGTCGACTGCAAAAACAAGGATACAAGGAGAGGGATACATGATCGAGCAGCCCGGCAGATGCATGTCTTCCATGCCAACTCCACCGAACCTCATAAGACCGACTGTACGATAAGGAACAGGAATGTGCTGGAGTCGAAAAGCGAAAGCAACGGACCTGTTGGATCTCTGTCCGGTATTTGGCCATCTTGTCCTTGTCTGTCATGATGGTCGAATTGCCTCATACAACACACCCGATTCAGCACAAACGCCCAGGTCCAGTGTCGATCAAGTTTCGAAGGTCGAGGAAGGCCGAGAGACCCGGTGGCGTGTGATGGACATTACAGCGGCTGGACCTGGACGTGGTTTGGGGGTTGTCGACCATTAGCGCGCAATGGCAGTGCTGGGCTGGGGCTGGTCCGCATCGCCCCTGGCTTGGCTCAGCCCTACCAAACTGCCCCACCAAACTTTTCACGAAAATCAACCGGCTTTCCCCGCCAACCTTGTGTTCTTGCACATCACTGCCAATCACGGGCATTCTCCTGCAAACAACAATGCTGTACCTCGTGGGTCTCGGCTTGGCCGACGAAAGGGACATCACCGTCAAGGGTCTGGACATTGTGAAAAAGGCCGATCGCGTCTATCTCGAGGCGTACACAGCCGTGTTGCTCGTGGAGAAGGAGGTGCTTGTGAGTTGGGCGTGGCATGGCATACATAAGTGGAGGCGAAGCTAATTGCCACGGCAGTAGGAAGCCTTCTATGGCCGAGAAGTCATCATAGCCGACCGTGAAATGGTCGAGTCGTCCAGTGACGACATCCTCAAAGACGCAGACAAAGTCGACGTCGCTTTTCTTGTGGTTGGAGATCCATTCGGGTACATAATACTCACCATACCTCCCCACACAGTGTTGCTAATATGTATGATAGAGCAACAACACACACCGACCTTGTCCTCCGTGCCCGCGAACTCGCGATTCCCACCCGTGCCATCCCCAACGCCAGTATCCTCACTTCAATTGGCACAACCGGCCTCCAGCTCTACAACTTCGGGCAAACGGTATCCATGGTATTCTTCTTGGACAGTTGGAAGCCAGCTTCTTTCTACGACCGTATCAAGGAGAATGTCTCCGTTGGCCTGCATACACTCGTCCTTCTCGATATCAAAGTTAAGGAACAAAGCTTGGAAAATATGGCAAGGGGCCGCAAGATCTACGAGCCACCGCGATACATGACGGTTGCGCAGTGTGCGCAGCAGATGCTGGAAATTGAAGAGGATGTCAAGCAAGAGGGTGTGTACACAAGAGACAGTCTGGCTGTTGGTGTGGCTAGAGTTGGCGCCGAGGACGAGAAGATTGTAGCTGGTACATTGGCGCAGTTGTGTGATGCTGATTTGGGCAAACCACTGCACAGCCTGGTGCTGCTGGGGCGGAGGACGCACGATCTCGAGAGGGACTTCTTGGAGGAGTTTGCAGTGGATAAAGAGAAATTCAAGGAGGTGTGGAAGAGGGACTATGAGGGTAAGTAATAGCCATTAGCTACATTGCTTCATACAGATACTTCAACACTACTTGCAACTTGCAGATGGCCGCGAAGTAGTATTTGCCACACCCGAGGGAGCGAATAGAGCAACAAGAATCACACAGATGTCTCATCCAAAACTCCACATGGAAAAATCTACATCATTGTTTTTGCCACACTACGGATGTTGTCATGACGTTCCCCGTCTCCTAATACCCCAGCCCACAGCCCTCTCGGCATTGGGTTGCAACGAGCACTGAGAAAAAGCTTGCCATCTCATACATCTTGGGGTTCAATATTTTTTTCTCACACGCTGAGCAGACAGTTACGCATCCGCTTCAAAGTATTCAAGTGATGACATTTCTGTTTCCACGTTACTCCTGTGGTAAAAGCAGGATGCTTATGACAAAGCTACCTATCTGCTATCTACCTCATACCCCCTCCCTGGCCTTAATTAAGGGCAAACAAGTTCCATTTCCATGGCCGTACTATACATCCATCCATCCATCCATACCTCCTGCGGTCCCACCAACCCAACCAACAAGCGGCTTCGCAGAGTCATAGTAGAGTAGAGTAGACAAAACGCCGTAGCAGGATTGCACAAAGGAAAACAAAAATCCCTTTAAAAAGAACAGCGCGCGAAGAAAGTGGAAGAGGAGAAAGCAAAAAAAAAGAACTTGGACTGTATATGTTGTATTACATTCGGCCATCAGCCCTTGCAAAACCACGTGATTGGTTCTTAAAAAAAATGAAGGGGGGAAATGAAATAGAGTGAAAAAAAAAACACATACATATATATTACACATGGATGGAGGGATGAAGGGAATAACGTGGAAAAACAGAATGTAATATCAGCGGATCGGGCATGGAGAATGAAGGGAGAAAAATAACCAAAAAACCGAATAAAAAGTAGACAAGCGGCTTTTTTAGAAGAAAAAAATTCCCAAAAAAAATTGACATCAGTGCCTCATTTTCCCAGAACATCGAGAAGAGAATCCAGAACATCGTCTTCACTATCCTCATCAATAGCCTGCTGTAGCTGCGCGCCAAAAGCACCGTCGTCCGAGGACGAAGACGAGCCGCCGTCGTCATCTCCGCTGTCAGACCCGAAGCCACTGCCATCGGCTGAAAAACTGCCCGCTTCTTCTGCGCCCGCTACGGCATTGGATGACGAGCTTGACATGCCATCTTCATCGCCGTCTGTGACGCCGCGCCAACTCTGCTCGCCGTCATCATCATCGGGCTCCGTATCGCCCCCGCCGAACACAGGCCCGCCAAGGAACGGACCGGAATAGGGTGTGGCGTAAGCAAATGGGGTCGATTTTCCTGCTACAGTGACGGAGCGCTGGCTGGGGCGGCTTGCGACGTCCGAAACGGACCTTGGCAGTGCGGGTTGCGAGGAGTAAAATGGAGAGGGCGGTTCTCGGGAGCGGCGGGGTGTGGGGTTCCAGATGGTGGCTTGGGCCTCGGCTGGTGCACGCTCTTCTGCGTTTGGTGATGAGGAGTGGGCAACACGACGTCGCTTCATTCTTGTGACGGAGACGCTAGGTGTTCGTGAGACTGGCTGGGGAGCAGATGCCTGCTTCACTGGAGACGAGTTGAGCCGGCGCTTTGAGGTTCCTGGCAACGAGGTGCCAATGACAGACGCGGAGGTAGTTCGGCGCAGACGAGGTTCGGGCCGTCGTGGAGGGTTTTCGCTCAAAGGTGAGATAGGTTGGACCGGTCTATTTTTCAAGATTGAGCTTGGGGTGATCGATCGCCGCCATTTTCGGTCAGATGGTCGCATGGAGAGTTTTACAGGTCGATCGCTGCCGAATGATGAGTGTATGCTGACTGGTAGAGCATCAATAGCTTCGACGAATTGCCAACAAACTTCCTTAGCATCGGCTTCGGAAACTTGCGGTTGACAATGCTTATCACTACCTTCCATTTGTGAATCCTGATCAATCTGAATTCGAGGGAGTGACCGCAGCTCTGGCCATGTCTGTTCGCGAACCATGAAGTCGCCTTTCTGAGTGTATGCCTCACGAGTCGTTACATAGAGCCTCTTCTTGCCACCCGACAACCGCATCATGACACCCGTTGCGAGGAACTGCGCGGACCAAAGTGCAGAGGTAGACATTTCGGCCGGTGTAAGATATTGTAGTTTGGATTGTTTCAGTACCTTTCTCAGTGGGATGAAGGGGGCCCGAAGACCAGGATATTCGGCGATCATGGGATTGGACCTGGTGTCGTCCCAGGCCAAATGTTCGGAAACTTCGGCAAAAGCATACAGTAAGGCGATTTCAATGTCTCGGGCACTTGACCCGCCCAGGGTGACATTCTTCACAAAACCTCGACTCTGGAGCCTCTGGTAGACGAGGTTCTTGCTTGCACAGGCCTTGGGAAAGAGCCATTCGTCCACATGGCCAGAAGCCCAATTACTGATGGCCTGACTATCCCATCCATTCTCTGAACTACTGAACACAGAACTCTTGAAGGATTCCTGTGCCATAGGGTGAAGGCTAGAGCTAGTGTCCTGTGTAAAGGCCTGCTGAGATCGACCAATCCGGGAATGGCGCGCTTGAGTCCAGTCCTCCGAATTCGGGGTGGCAGTATCGGAAGAGCTGTGCATTGGCTCATCGGGAGAAAACCATATCCCACGCAGCTCAGGGCCCCAAGGTAGTAAGACCACTTCAATCTCCCACGGATTCAGGGAGGTGGGGAGAGCTATGGCTTCAAGCTGGTCGAGCCGGTCCTTGATGGCATCTATCTCCGTTTCGGTACTTTTGCGGTCCATGGCAGCCAATAGGAGAGCAGAAGAAGTGGTCGACTCTATAGACTGGTTAGATTCAAAGCAGGCCATCGCACTGTCAGGATGGCGTTGTCGGTCAGAGGAGTTGGTACTCTGCTCAGCATCCATTGCTTGAAGGTTCTTGTCGTGTTCGTCTATGCGATGCTCGACTTCAATAAGCCTGCCCTCGAACATATCTAGGGTTTGGTTAAGATCCTCCGGTTGAACATAGTTGAAGGAGCCGCTCTCAAGCATGTCCAGCCGGCTTCCGAGATCCTGCATTGTTTTGGCTACATTTGGTATGGAATTGAGGAGATTGTGCAATGGAGCTAAGTATGTAATCAGCTTCTGTATGCCATCAGGAGAGTCTCTTTGCAGTATCTGCTGCAGCTGCTGCTCTTGGGCTGCGGAGGGAGAATTCGTCGGCAAGAGGGAAGAATTAGAATTTACAGCTTGTGGGTTTGGTGGCGGGCCATGGGGCTGCTGCATGCTTGATGTCACACGAGCAAGCGTATCGATGAACTGTTTTCCCTCGTGCACCACCTGGTCTACTATGCCGAGATCAGGCGTGTCTCTGACGCTTGGTGTTGCGACCTCTGTAGCACTATGTATATAATCCTCGGGATTGTATGTGTTGGGTATCGTGTCTCCAGGTACGTCGAGCTGAAGGTTGCGGTTGAATTCGAGGACCTGGCCAAGGATGGCGCGTGCAGGACTATCGAGGATGTTTTCTGGGGCCGTGTGCGCAGTCGTGGCGGGTAATTCGGGCTCCTCCTGTGAGAATCGCAGGGCGCGGGAGACGGGGGAGGTGTCTGGTAGCGTAGCCATGGGAGACTGCAGGCGATTCGTGGTTCCCATGCTCTCCAGGTGCATCATCGATAGCCCGAGACCTGCTGCCATCTGGCGTGACTGACTGATGCCATACCTACCCTGCTCGCTCATCGCCGGGTGCTGTTGATGAGAGAGCAAGCACACGGAGGGGATGGGAGGGAGGCCGGTTGTGCTGGCCTGGGAAGGGGTGGCCCGGCGGTGCGAGTCGAGCGGTGGTTGTTGGGGTGGGCGCGACACTCTCTGGTGGAAGCAGGCATGGTGGCCGCATACACACCACGTCGACCTGGCGCTGATCGGGCGTTGCTCCGCGCTTTGTCCGTATAGCTCGGTACTGCATGTGTCCCAGAACTGGTCGCACCCACAACGTCCCACGGCCGCGTCGCCAAAGTTGCAGGGCCCAATGGGCGGGAGCTGTCCCGTCCCCGCCATGGCCTACGACTGCAATTGCGACGGCGACGGAGGGTATGACTGTGACATATCGGGGCTACGACAAGGCTTTATATGTGTCGGAGATGTGTGGTGGCAGCGCAATGGGATGCACGAGGTCAGCGAACCATGGGAGGGCGCGGAGGCCGCAGACGTCCCCCCACTTGATAGGCTGATCGGCGGGACTCGAAACGGCCCCGAAACTGCTGAAGCACTTTTACGCTCCACCAACCGCACCCTTGCCGTGGCATACTCTCTCTGTCATGGACGTACACAGTGTACCTACTCTACGCCAATGTAGGTCGTCGGTATGGTATACATGGTAGTGGGGTACACAAATGGCCTTGATCGCCCCATGGTTTCGCGTCTCTCCATCAATCGAGGACGCATCGTATGCGGCAAACACGGAGAACGCGACGACCTGTCACTTTTTTAATCCATGCATGCATACATGTCCCGGATTTCGGTGCCTGGCCTTTCCACCTCAGCATTTCTCAGGCCCACCCCCGGAACAGCTAGCAAGACTTCAAGCGCGACGGACCATGCCGGCCGGCTCCCGCATCCAACCGGTGGGACCGGGGTCATCTTAGTCGCGCATGGCAACGCACACTACCTACCTAAAAGCTATGCTGCCCTGCAGCCTGTACCCCGGCCAGTGCTCGTGGAGTTGTAAGTAGTTGGTGGACCAAGATGTGGTGTCAGCCCCAGCGCCTACCCATTTATCGGACGGACTTCTACGCAAGCCTCAGCCCAAACTCATCCGGCTTGAACCACTCGCGCAGCAGATCATCCAGCACGCTTTTCGCCCTCGTCTTGGCGTCTTCGCTGCTCTTCCCTTGGCACTCAATGTACAACTTGATCTTTGGCTCCGTGCCGCTGCCTCGGACTGTGAAGACGGCCCCATCATCCAGCTCGCACGTGATCATCTGCGCCGATGCATCCACGGGGAGATCAGGCACATGGTCCTGGTTCTTTGAGTCATAGCCCACGGTCAGGTCACGCCAGCGCACAATCTCGCGGGGTCCGATGCTGGTGGGGTGTGGACTGCCCAATGCCCGGATAGCTGTAAACACCAGCGTGGTGACGGAGGGAGATGGAGACACGAGATACGTGTTCGCGTCCTCAAAGTAGCCGACGTGTTCGTATAGCGCCTGGAGTTTGCTATAGGCTGTGAGGCCTTGCCCTGACCACTGAGATGCTGCTGTGAGAAAGACTGCTGCCGCGCTGATCGAGTCCTTGTCGTGTACTGTCTGAGGTATCATATATCCGAGTGCTTCCTCAAACGCGTATACGACGTCGAAGCCTTGCTGGTCAAGGTCGCGCGCGACGTTACCCAGCCACTTGAAGCCAGTCAATGTCTCCGTGAACCTGAAGCCTTCTTTGCTGGCCAACGCTGCCAGCATCCTGGAGCTGACAGTCGATGCCAGCATGACAAGCTTCTCTCGAGGTTTTGTCGTCGGGTATCTTTCAAGCAGATAGGAACCCAGAAGTACGCCGAGCTGGTTTCCTGTGAATATGTGCCACTTGTCGCCCACTTTCTCGGCCACGGCAAGCCGATCTGCATCAGGGTCGCTTGCCAATATCAGACGGGCGGAAGATCTCTCTGCCGTTTCAATTGCCAGGTCTAACGCACCCTTTTCCTCCGGGTTAGGAAATTTTACAGTTGGGAAATCCGGATCGGGCTCAGCCTGTTCTGTGACTACGGTCATCTGCGAGGCAATTCCAAGTGCCTCTACGCATTTCTTCATCGCCTCAAGTCCTACACCATGCATGGGAGTGTAAACAAAAGTCAGTTCAGGATCCATGATAACGCGGTGATAAAGCTGCGCCGCGTACAGTACAGCTCGATGATACTTTTCTTCCACGAGTCCCAAAGATCCCTCTACCAGAAGACTCCCCTCAACTACGGATGTGTCCCAAGTTTCAGGCTTTAGATTCTCCAATATCGCCTCTGCGATTCCACTGTCATGCGGAGGAATGATTTGGCATCCATTTGCCCAGTAGACCTTGTATCCATTGTCTTTAGCTGGGTTGTGGCTCGCTGTGATCATAATGCCTGCGACAGCACCGAGTTCCCGTACGCCGAACGGGACCAGCGGTGTGTGTTGCGGTGTCTCATACCACCAGACTTTAATTTCTTTCGCGACAAAAGCAGCAGCAGTCAGCTTGGCAAATTTCTCGGAATTGTGTCGCGCGTCCCGGCCGATGACTACACCTCTTTTTCTAACATCATGCTCGGTCCTCAAAAGATATGCGGCCAGCCCTTGCGATGCTTGGATGACAGTGAGCGAGTTCATGCATGCAAAGCCAGCTTGCATTGGCCCTCTCAACCCAGCAGTGCCAAAAGCGATGCGACTCCGCAGCCGCTTCTCCAGCTCTACAGTGTCCCCATGTGCTAAGAGGCTGTGAATCTCGTCCGACGTCGACTTGTCTTGATCCAACTCCAGCCAATCCTCTGCCAGCTTGTTGATATCTGTAGCCATCTTGTCTGTCTGCTGCAACTGTGCTGCGTGAATGATGCGGATCGCTGCGGCGGTATTCGAAAGACCAGTGTGGAATTTAAGAGCTTCCGCGTGGAGTATGTACGCGCCACACTACTTGCTGATCGGGTGATGCGGAGCTAGCTGGTGGGGACTTGGAGTACCAGTGGTGTTGTTGTCTTTGATCACGTCTGGATAGCGCTAACCCCTTCCATCAACGTCCAGAACGGGGACTAAAATAGCTAGCGCAATAAGGATTCACCACTGCCTCGTGTCGACCTGAATCCGCGCCCACCCATAATCTCCTATCGCCAACTCGTTCATCTCGAAGTTGAAAAAAAGCCCGTCGCATGTTGTTGATCCAGACGTGCACAGGTGTACTCTTGAGTAGCAGGTAGTGTGGCATGTACCTTGAATCGCGAGCAGTAGTGATTCCACGTGGAGCAAAAGGGCTAGTACCTAGTCGGACCGTCCTTACTCATTCGTGGCGGTGTTAGGACAGACTCTCTCACACCGTCCAGCCCTCGCCATGTCCATTGGACCTTGGGCAGCGCATCTTGCTTGAACCAGTTACGATCCGAATAACTTCGCCCTCGATTCTCTCGTGCGCGTTGCGTCTTCTCACGTAATCAACGTGCGAAGCCTTGATACTCCACCTACCCTGCAGTGCATTGCGGCTATGCGCGCGCACACGGAAAGAAAGATGCGACTGCTGTCTCGTAAGGAGATCGAGGCGCAAATTGCCAATGGCCGCTCAATTGTCATCGTAGACGGAAAAGTTCTCAAGGTCGACGCATGGATGCCGTATCATCCGGGAGGAGACAAAGCGATGCGACACATGGTAGGACGGGACGCCACGGATGAGGTTACCCGGTATGACCACGCAAATTGTTGAGCATTTGCTCTTGCTAACGAGGCAATAAGTTTTCACTCAGAACATACTCTCGAACTCATGGAGCGTTATCAAATCGGCCGAATTGAAGGTCCTTGGACAAACTTTCTACCGCCGATACAGGGTGGAAAGTTTAGAACGCAAGAAGAACTTGACCAGCTTTCGGAAAAAGAATGCAAGAGATCTTTATCGCTGGACCAAGATTCTGAAAGCTCTCCATCTTCAGCGGATCAAAGCCCTATATTCGAACCCATGGAACAAGCGACCTCTTCGCTACAAAAACGAAATACCAATGACACTATCAAGTTTTCGATGACCTCAACCAGCTCATCCATGTCCTCGGTGGAACTCGAAAAGGTGCCGAAAATGTCGGTACTTGATAGGCGAACACAGCAAGAACTAGACTTTGACAAGGCCAAATATCCCGCCTTGGATTTCAAGACGCAGGATGCTATCACCAAGAAGTATCGCGAGCTGCAGGAGCGCATACAGGCCCAAGGACTATACGACTGCAACTACAATTCATATCTAATCGAGTGCCTGCGATATGGGCTATTCTTCTGTGCCTTTCTCTTCCTGCTCCGTAGTGGTTGGTACATCACCAGCGCTATCCCACTGGCATGCTTCTGGCATCAGCTTACATTCACTGTTCATGACGCGGGTCACATGGGTATTACTCATGACTTCACAACAGACACGACCATTGCTATGTCTATAGCCTCATTTATGGGAGGCCTCAGCGCTTGTTGGTGGAAATATAACCATAATGTTCACCATCTCGTTACGAACCATCCGGAGCACGACCCCGATATCCAGTACATTCCTTTCTTCGCTATTACTCATCGTTTTCTACAGAGCCTGACAACAACTTACTACGAGTGGGTAATGGAATACGACGCTTTCGCCAAGGCTATGGTCCAGATTCAACACTACACGTACTATCCCATCATGCTCTTCGCACGTTTCAATCTTTACAGGCTTTCGTGGGTCTTCCTGCTCTCCGGAAAGGGGCCAAAGAAAGGCCCAGCGTGGTGGCACCGCTACTTTGAGCTTGTTGGTATTGCATTTTTTTGTACGTGGTACGGCTATGGAGTAGTCTACAAGTCTTTTCCCGACACTTGGAGCCGATTCTGGTTTGTCTTGATCAGTCACGCCCTCACCTCACCACTCCACGTTCAGATTACGCTTTCACACTTTGCCATGAGCACTGTTGATCTTGGGATTCACGAGTCATTTGCCCAGAAGATGCTTCGGACAACCATGGATGTGGATTGCCCGCAATGGCTTGACTTTTTCCACGGTGGTCTACAGTTCCAGGCAATTCATCACCTGTACCCCCGAATCCCAAGACACAACCTGCGAAAAACACAAAAGCTAGTACAGGAATTTTGCAATGAGGTGGACATACCATACGCGCTATATGGATTCGTCGACGGCAACAAGCAGGTCGTTGGGCGACTTGCAGATGTCGCAAGACAGGCAGCTATTCTTGCCAAGTGTCAACGCTCAATAGCGGCCGAGGGTGATTACGGAATGCACTGAAATCGTGTGCTGGACGTGGACAATCTATCACTATCTGAATGTAGCGAATCTACAAATCCAATCGTCTAGACCAAAATGACAATCCCCACTTGCTTCATTGCCCGCGATCTATAGAGTGGGTGTCCTGGTTACAGAAACCAATATGACATTACCAAGGCACAATGACTTAATAGTATTGTATTTTAGTGGAATACAATCGCATGTCTAAACAGTTTCGGGTGAACATGAACTCCTGATGGGACTTTTCCAAGACACAAGATACTTCTTTTTGCCGCAGAAAAGAAAGACAAGCCCACTTCGCGATTCGGAACCGTGAGTACATGTCGCTGATGAACCAAAGCCTGGAAATACAAAAAGCAGAGCAAAAAGATATGCTCCCCCGGAAAGGCTCGAACTTTCAACCTCTCGATTTACTTCATCAGTAACAGTCGAACGCGCTAGCCAATTGCGCCACGGAGGATTCAAAGCGCAACTTGCGCCGTGGGTGTTTACTTTCGATGATAGAGGGCAGGATGGTTGACAATATATACTCACTACCCAATCCAGTGGCATTAGCGCAACTTGGCGCATCAATCGACCCTGAAAATCCCTTAGGTCTACAATCGAGTGCTCATGTGCCTCACGGTCGCATGGATAGAAAGATAATCTTTTATACGTTTCGGTAGTTTACTAAAAGAGCAGGAGGGACTATGACTTGCATGGTGATATTACACGTTATATACTACCGTAGTCAAGTTTGCGACTTCTCACACTACGATACTGATTTTTTTCAACCCGGCGCCATGGGTACACACTACCGGCCTGTTTGGGAATGTCTTTGACAGTGTTACACACATAGAGTATGTAATCACTGCGGGTATTGTTTTCTTAGGTCAACTCCGTGTGAAAATCGACCAAAGAATGTACTGCTTCATGTTGCCGTATGCTGGCTATTCAACGTCAGGCTTCAATACGACAATACCGTATGGATCTCGATCCACCTCACTAACTGCGACCTCAAACCCCTGTTCTTTCAGTGCAGCCTCGACGCCTTCCTCCGCATCCCCGTTGACACTCTCCAACTCCTTTTTTCTGAGCGTCTCCCACTCCGTCTGCACTGCCTCTTCCAACTGCTCCGCCAGCACCTCAGCCAAGAATCCACGCTCAGAATTACTGTGGAATAAACTAATCACAACCTGTTCCTTTTCAATTGCCGCCAGCGCTTCGTGGTGGCTCATCTCACCCGTAAAGAGCAAGTCTACGTCCAGGTTACCAAGGAGGGAGCCGCCTGAGCCGGCGCAGATGCCTACGCTACGAACGCTGATGTCGGAGATAATGGCGTCTTGTGGGATGGCGATAGGGAAGCCCTTGGGGTTATTAAGGCCTTTGCCGATACGGTCGAGGAGCGTGGGGAGTGGTTGCGGTTCGCTGAACTCCACGATGCGACCCATGCCTGCGCCTGGGTGCGATTCGAGCTCTGGTGATTGTGGGACGATAGGGCGGCGTGTGTGGGAGACCATGTCCGTGCTGTCTGGAGCAATTTTAGCGAGGTGGAGGGTCATTTGACTAGGCTGGTGGTGTAGTGTGTATGTCGGGCGTTTCTTCTCGACAAATGGGTCGTGGTTGGCTTCCTTATCATCCTGCTCCTTCGTTTCTTCTTCTGGCGCAACAATCCTCCGCCGTGTACCCGTAACGATGTCTGCTAGCCAATCTCCCAAACCACCAGGCGCTGCATCTACTGCGGTATGTGGGCTGTAGACACTAATGCCATGACTGGCCAGTCGTAGCAGTGTTTGCTGCTGTGTGTTTGCGAGTGTGAGAGACTTGAGGCCTCTGAATATGATGGGGTGATATGCGACGACGATTGATGATTTAAGCGCAATCGCTTCATCTGCGACAGCCTTTGTGAGGTCGATTGTGAGGAGGACAGTATTTGACTGTCGACGCGACGGGACGAATGGTGCTTCTAGCAGCAAGCCTGTGTTGTCCCAAGAGTTGTCTGCGAGTGCTTGCGGGTAGCTGTTGTATGATTAGTAGTTGCTGCGCAGACACACAGAAAGACGGTAATATGGGCTCGCAGTCGATGTATCAACGCATCAGAAATTGAACTCACAGCTTCTGCATCGCTCTCACCACCGCCCTCGAAAACGGGGCAGAGGTGGTGTTCGCGCTCATGGTCGCTGTAGTAGCAGAAAACCGTCGCAGCGTACTCGAAAACATACAACCTAGATATGCACCCTCTCGCTCAGAACCTTGAATTTTCTACGACCCTCCCGCAAGCGCACCGAAAACGCGACCACAAAACGCCTCGCACAGACACCTGCGCACGTCATACCCCGCCCAATCTTGCCCCCGAGCTATCCCTTTTTGGCGACCCTCTGTCATCAATCTAATCAGATCACGCGATTAAACGTGAGTCGAACAAGATAATCTAATTTCCGGCACACTACAGGATCGATGGATCCGTGACACAAACTCTCCAACAGTCTCGAAAAACTCTCCGCAGACCCTGTTACGAAGACCGAGGTCAAAATGAGTGACGCTCAGCCCCAGATAAGTGGGGTGACGATGGAGGCCATCAAGCAAAAGTTGGAGGAGGGGATAGCGGCGGTACATGTCGAGATTGAGGACATGAGTGGTATGTATCCTGCCAACCGTTATGATGTTCCACGTTACTTGTATTTTGCACAAACGATCAGCTACTCAAACGTATGACTAATTTCAAGGGTTCATGGTACAGGTGGATGTGGCCAAATGTACGAGGCTATCGTTGTGTCGCCGCAGTTTACAAAGAAAACGACGCTGGCGCGGCATAGACTGGTGAATTCAACGCTCAAGCAAGAGATTGCGGCAATACATGCTTGGACGGCAAAGTGCCATACGCCTGAGGAGTGGGAAAGGAAGAAACCACAATGAGGGGCATTCTTGCATCGGCTATTGGCATGGACCAAATTTCTTTGATAAGTGGGGGCCACGCGCTATCAATCTGGAGAGGAACATTGGTACAAACAACACTTCGAACAAAAACGCAGAGAGAGATAATTGTGCCTTTCAAAAGCTATCTACAGGTATCTAGCTGAGAAGAACGCGAATCTCCCCACTAGTCCTGGGGAACAAATCTCTCAACCCTGGTTCCTGCTCTTCATCCTCCTTGTCCTTCTCATATGTTAAATCATCCGCTGCCATCATCCTGGCCTCCACCAACTCAAAGTCCTCACAGAACTTGCGTGCCGCTGCCTCCGTGATAACCTGAATCATCTTCCTGTCACGCAGTCGCTTGATGCTTTCAGAAGCATCGATGAGAGCGGAAGGGAGGAATTCGTCGAGCTGTTGACTTGCTGCTACAAGTGCATCGGGCTTGAAGGGATCGAGTTCAGGAATAGACCTGATACTTTCTTCAGACTCTGTGATGTTAGAAAGGGCTTCTAGCAAAGTGCTAAGTCCGGATTCATGGAGGAGGTATTGGTGTTGGTATTCTGTCAGCGCCGTGGCATGCTCTTCGATCACCTCGTCTATTTCGATGACTCGTGCTTGTGCAAAAGGATACATGAACAACAATTCTTTGGTCGCGACTAGGCAGTTAATGGCGAAGATGGCACTGTCGGGTTGCTGCATGCTCTTTTGCAGATCCTCGCATCCGCTCAAGAAGGGATCTAGAGCTTCTTTTAGGACCGTTTGGAACCCTTCGCCATCATCGTTTGTTGCTGCGAAAGACGAGTCGTAGCTCTTAGCTAGAGTGCCAAGTGTCCGCAAAGAATCCTGCAGAAAATCGGGGGGCGATAGATCTGCAGAAGATGCAGCATGGTCACTCTTTAGGTTGACAACATAGTCTCTCATATTTGCGCGGAATTGTCGCATGGCTGAAGTCTCCAGAGTGTCAAAAATGTCAAGGACTTCGGAGTCTGTGCCTAGTAGCTTGATAAATGTGGCTTTGTAGAAGCCGATGAGATTGGCGATCTTGTAAGCAAGTGTTGCATCTTCGTGACTCTGAATGACCTGCTCGGTACGTTGTCGCAAGACGCGGGCTACGCTGGCCAGATCTCGACTAACGAGTTGATTCAGAGCTTTCCTCCCATCAAATAAATCTTCTTCTCCTTCTCCTCGTAGCCACGGTTCGCTCTCTAAGCCTGCCTGAATAGAGCGTTGGATCTCATCGCCCTCGGAAATGAATAGATTCTCAAGTGCTTCCCTTTCGGAAACCGTGGTGGAATGGGCCCAAGCCAGCATGTCGCCAACATAGCGAAGCGGGTCATGAGCATGGAACTCAATGGGCTTGGTAACAATATGTTCTTCTGATGTAGACCCTGTGAGTGCAGCGTGGAATGCGTCTGACAAGATTGATTCTCGAGCTTCAGCAAAGAAGTCGAGGCAACCCTGAAACAGCGTCGGTCGTTCAGCAAGCACACGGAGTGATCGCCTAATGGAGGCGCTGATTTGGGGGTTCTCCAAGTCCAAGGTCTTAAACTCTCGCTGGATCCAGCGATAGAGCTTCTGGAATGCTGCGTTTAATTGTTTAGAGCTCTGCTCCAGGACTTCAAGGCCCAACTGCTGGTTCTCCGTGCCAAGGAGCACCTGGCAGTCGCGATGGATCTTCTTGACTCGGGTGAGAGTCTGGAAAAAATCCTCATTGACAGGCTCTGCCGTGGATGCAAGAAGCGTGGATTCCTCTTCCGAGATGAGAAAATGTGATGTGAATGCGTGAAGAATTTTTTGCTTCGACTCGACCTGCTTCTTTTGATTGATGAGGCTGGTAGCTTCTTCTAGTACAGGCCCAGTTTCACGATTTGCAGCAGCAATATGGCTTCGCAAATCAGAACAGTAGTTGTTGAGACTGTTTATAGCTGTTCCAATACGCCTCAGTTGCTGGGATGCTTAGTATGATAAACGTCGATTCAGCCAAAGTCCCTAGTCCTCACCTCAGCCACCTGACCAAAATCCTTCACAATCTCGCCATTGCACTGGATGACTTCCTTTTGGACGTCTAAACGAATTTGGCGTCGCGTTTCGGCTGTATTTTGGATACCACGCTCGTCGAGGGTTTCGAAGGCATCTCGGATTTCTAGATCGGAGTATGAGGCAGAGAGCACACTGGTGATGCGACTCGACAAGGCATTAGCACTGCGAGTGGCGGCGCCTTCCGATGGCGTAGCTGGCGAGATGCCATTCTGCGAGGCCGGCGCTGTTCGCTCCTGGGAATAAGTTGTCGCCATGATAGGACGTAGACGTGGTTGGGAGGGCAAGGTGTCCACATTCGGTAGGCGCGAGGCACAGGCGCAGGCAGGTATAGCCGATGCTTATCGATACGGCGATCAGGCGCGTCACCTGCATGGCCGGCCAAAGAGGGTCCTCATGACCACGGCGCCATCGCCCTCGACTCCTAGGCTACCGTTTGCATTGGTCGTCATATGGATCTATGGAGGCTCGTTCCGACCATTGTAAATCACGTCGCCGGGTCCCCTGACCCACGCCTGTCCGATACACCCAGCACCAACAGACCTGAGCCACTTCCAGCACACCGCTATGATGGCATCCAACCTCTTGTCCAGGCTCCTTCCCTCAGCCTCGGATGAGGCAACCGAACAGTTGCAATCCCCCACCGATCCCCGCCGTCTTGCGCCAACGACCGACACACAGCACGAGCTAGACATTGACGAAGAGAACTTTGAGGCCCGTTTCGAGGAGCAAGACCTCGCCCACCTGCTCGAAGAGGCGGCTGCTTCCAGCCAGATGACCACCGAGAGCCGTGCCGTCTCGCCCGACACTGGACGGACCCCGCTGCGAGCAGCCACGGCAGGGCGTGCGCCGGCTTGGAGACAGCCCGCGCCTCGCCGCCTTCCGCTAGACGAAGACGAAGATGTGCCGCAGAGTCTGCTGCTAGAAGGAGGCCAGCATGCAGGACTCCCGAACCGACATGATGAGGGCTTGCCTATGCCCGTTCCTGGCCCGACGACGCGACAATCGCGTGCGCAGTGGGACGCTACCCAAACACAACAACAACTGCATACCGAGCAGCGACGGGTCGCTCCTCAACGTCTTTGGGGACATACATCTCGGCCGGGTCATTTTGCTGCAGAGCCTAAGGAGAAGGCCCTGTGGCTGTGGGTCAACCAGACCGACCTCGATACGTACATGAAGGAAGTCTACGAATACTACGTTGGCTGTGGCATCTACTCGATATTGCTCCGCAGACTCTTGACACTTGCACAATCCGCCTTTGTTGTAGGTTTTATCACATTTCTCGGGTGGTGCATCGACTACTCCAAACTATCGGGGAGTACCAAGATGAGCCAGGTCCTGGTCCCTAAGTGCACCAAGAACATCCACGGTTTCTGGATCTTTACCATCTGGCTCTTTACTATCTACTGGCTGTACTCTTTCTATACGATGATGACCGATCTGCCTCGTCTGCGCTCCATGCACGACTTCTACCACTATCTCCTCGATATCCCAGATCGCGACATCCAGACTATACAGTGGCAGCAGGTAGTAAGCCGAATCATGGCCTTGCGAGACCTGAACTTAGCTACCGCATCCAATTTGTCAGCAGAGACAAGGAAGCTCCTCGATTCCAAGAGCCGGCAAAGGCTAGATGCTGTCGATATCGCCAGCCGCCTTATGAGGCGCGACAACTATCTGATCGCTCTATTCAACAAAGAAATCCTGGATGTGACAGTACCGCTGCCAATCATAGGCAACAGATACATCTTCTCCGAGACCACCAGATGGCATGTCAACCTCGCAGTCATGGATTTTGTTTTTAGTGGTCCAAATGGCCAGTTTAACCCAGACTTCCTCAAGGAGAGAAACCGACGAGAACTAGTCAAGCGGCTAAGAACACGTTTCTTCTGGACCGGCATAATCAGTATCCTGTGCGCGCCCTTCGCCGTTCTCTTCGTGCTGGCCTCGTATCTGTTCAAGTACTTCACAGAATATCACCGAGATCCTGGGCAGCTGAGCAACCGCGACTTTACAACCTTTGCCCAGTGGAAGTTCCGCGAATTCAACGAACTGCCTCATCTCTTTGCGCGTCGTCGTAATATGGCCTATCCTTACGCGAACCTTTACCTCGCCCAGTTTCCCAAAGATAAAACCGAACAGATTTCCTCATTTGTAGCATTCGTTGCAGGCGCTTTTGCATTTGTTCTCGTCGCATTTACGCTCCTCGATTCTGAGCTTTTCCTCAATTTTGAAATCACGCCTGGCAAAACAGCCATCTTCTGGATCGGTATCCTTGGCACAATCTATCGCGTCGCTCGCGGCAGCAGCCCCCAGGAAGATCAAGTGACAGATCCTTCCTTCTACCTTAACCACGTAATCTACCATACCCGCTACGAGCCGGAATCATGGCAAGACCGCTTACATACTGACGAAGTCCGCGCCGAATTCGCCAAATTGTACCAACCCAAGATCCTCATATTTGCTGAGGAAATCTTAAGCATGGTTGTTACACCGTTCCTCCTCATGTTCCGCCTACCCCAATGCAGCGAACGCATTGTCGATTTTTTCCGCGAATTTTCTATTGTTGTAGATGGACTGGGTGTTACGTGTTCGTACTCCATGTTTCCTTTTAACAAAGGAACACGTGCAGCCAACAATATTCCCGCCAACGGCACTGGCACACGGAGAGAAGATTCCGATCTGAGGGAAGACTACTTTATGGCCAAGGATAACAAGATGCTGGCTTCATACTATGGATTCCTGGATACGTACAACACGCCGGGAGGACGCAACCATAACGGCCGTCTCCCTGGAAGAGGAAACTTCCACCCTCCACCACAATTCCCCAATAACTTCGGCGGCATGTCGCAGACAGCCCAACCCGGCGACCTGGGTGCGCGAGGACCAAACATAGGACCACCAGGACGCCAACCACTACAGCGCAGAACACCGAGGCACGGCCCCTCAAGCCGAGACGAATCCATCAATTCAATTCTACTAGACCCGCATCACCACCCCTCTGCAACTGGGCTCCGTAGTCCGACCCGCCAGATCCCAAGCGGTAGATACAGACCACCAACTTTGCAGCCTGCGACCATCGCTGTGCCGGGTCCGTCCAACACGCGCATCGAGGAGGAGAGCACAATTGGAGATTCATGGCGCACGAGTCGGTTGGCACAGGATGACGAGGACGAGAACGAAGCCCCTGGAGCAAATCGAGGAGGTGTATTGCAGCTCCTGCAGCAGTTTTCAAGGGCACAGGCCGAGGGGAGGGGCGCGGGTGTTGGTGTCTGATGATCTGGGTCTTTGTTCGGATTGAACGGGCATGGCATGGCTGCGGCTAGATGTTACGAGCACTTTGATGAGGGTATACCTGGGTCAAGTATTCTTTTAAGAGACACCGTGGCGGCGGTTCCACAGTCGCTTTGTTGAAATTAATATGCTTAATAATCACTGATCTTTGTTTTGTGGATGCTACCGAAGTCGCGGGTAGGTTGTTGATAACAGAGGCAAGGTGGGCTTGTACGGATCCCGAAGATGAAGTATGAATTGGTATGGCACTGCATGGTCACCAGTCCTAGTGGTGTAAGGTTCTGTATGCTATGGATAAATACATGCAATGAAATCAAGAAACAGGCTTGTCCAAAATTCTTCGCGAATCAAGTCGTTGACTCGGTTATCTCATATCACCAGAATATTAAAGTGGTTGTTACGTCATTGTCATTGCCGGACTGATATAGTCTTGCTCTACAGGAAACTTTCCACAGATATTTCCCTTAAGACCTTCCTGCATGACTGAGTAAAGCAAATCACGCCGTAAACCGGTATCCCATGCGACCCATGATCATCAACCACATTCCCTCGCCCCTCGACACACTAACTGAATCTAAGCAGCTTGCTCGAAAGCAGTGGGGAAACGGCGGATGTTTTCGGCAAGGTTGCCCTTGTTGCGAAGGAACTGGACATAGGCACCGTCAATCTTGACCTTGCCGGCCTGGCGCTGCTCAACGTATTCTTCGCGCTTGAGGGGGGTAAAACCCCAGTTCTTGGAGACGATGATCTTCTGACGACCAGGGAACTGCGTGCGTTCAGCAACATGTTTTCGCGGCGCACTTTCCATAATAACGTACCTTGTACTGGCAACGCCTCAGAGCCTCGAGGGCGGTGGCGCGGTGCGAGTCCCTTGTCCGGACGGACATGAGGATCTGGCCAATGTTGACACGAGCGACAAGACCATTGGGCTTGCCGAAAGCGCCACGCATACCCGTCTGCAATCTATCGGCACCAGCGCATGACAACATCTTGTTGATGCGGACAACGTGGTACGGGTGGACGCGAACACGGAGATGGAAACCTTCCTTTCCGGCAATCTTGACGAGGTACTTGTTGGCGCAAATACGGGCGGCTTCGAGCGCCTCCGAGGACAGCTGCTCGTACTCGTTGGAGACCAAGTGAATGCAGAGCGGGAAGTCGTCTACGTTGGCCTTCTTGCGACCGAGGTCGAAGATGCGGATCTTGGCATCTGGTACACCACGGTTGAACCTGCTCTTAGGGTACTGGACTCTAGTTAGTCCTGCCTATCCTCCTCGTGTTTTTGGTCATGTCTTCGACGTACGGGCTTGTTCTTGCAGTAGCGGTAGCAACGGGCTGGACGGCGGGCCATTGTGACGACTTGAACCTGTTGTTGCGAATGAGAATGGCGTCTATGAGGCGGTGAGAAGGTCGCGCAACAACTTTGACGGGTTAGTCAAGGGTCTGCCAGCAGGTTGGAAGATTTCGACAGCCGTACCTTACCCTGTATTTAAGTGTTAGTGGTGGGGAGGAAGATGACGGAGCAGCAGAGTCGAAGCTGGTCGCCCCTTCCAAATTGATTATCAATCGACGGTGGGCAACGCCGGTTAGCCGAGCCAAGTGATCTGGTCCAAGCGCCCCACCTGACCCCCACCCCTCCTTGGGCAACCCGGGCTCCGCGACCGAGATGATCAAGGGTCAAAATGCAGATATGGAGTAAATCACAGGAATCTGTTACAGGTAGTCTATGTGATGCCCTGTTTGGGGCAGTAGGATCCTCCTCGAAACTTCGGCGATAGAACCACGAGCAGTAAGAGTCACATGCGAAGTGCACAAAGAATTGGTCGGCCTGATGGCCCATGATTCTTGTCATTCATTGGATATCATTGCACAGACATATCGTCCAGTCCAGGTATGAAATCTATTCGCCTCCCACATCCTCGTAGTTATGATTCGAGGCATCTAGTTCTCCTGGTTGGAGGTCAAGATGTCGGAGTCACCTAGCACAGATTAATACAACTAAACGCCAATACGGTTGAAATGAAAACTTACCAGCATCGAGGATGGACATAACGGAGCAGCGGAAGAGCTTACCGCAAGCGGTACCCAACTCAATCTGTTCATCGACACGTTAGTATGCAGCCCTCCGAAGTCATGTTCAGACCTCTTCTCAGGGCCAGCCCTCGGAGAATACTCAGTTGTGTCGCCAAAGTATCTCGTCGTTAGGCCGTGAGAAACGATCGCGGCTTGGTACGTACGTTGTTGCCAGAGAAGTGGTGGACAGAGGTCTTGGACAACATGGCGTAGTACTCGAGCTCAGACTTCCTCAGAGGAGGCGTGTTGCCGGCGATGATAACGAGCTTGGCCTTTCCAGTGCGCAAGCTCTTGAGGGTGGACTTGTAGCCGAGAGTGACCCTGCACAGTCAGTGGTGGCTGCGCGTCGGGAGCAAGAATCAACGTACTTGCCAGACTTCATAACAAGCGCAAGGCGCGAGTTGATGGAGTCGGCGGTTCTCTTGTTCTTCTTGGGTGCCATCTTTGCGCGCAGGTATCGTCTAGTGGGATTCCTGTGGGTGGTTGTTGCGCTCCGGTGAGTTCGTGGTTGCAGTTCAATTTGCAAGGCGCGCTGAGTGGGAATTTTCCACGTTTAGCCGACGCCAAGATTTTCACTAGGCCTAGTCGGCTATCTCCGTGAAAGCGTCCTTGATCTTTTGGCTTTCGTAATCATACATGGCAAAAAAGGTTGACTTCTGTCTGCGCAATCTACCGACAGCATCTAAGGTGACACTGCAATCATCTCATACACATGTGTCGGGCGTGAGTCAAATGCTAATTAAATTTCATGTCACTGTGCTCTTTAGGCCTTCGTTGCATCATGTCGATTCATCATGCCCGCTACTAACCCCAACTGCCAACAATACCATGCAACACGTAGATCATCCTCGTAGTGTCAACAATACAAACACGTATACTCAAGCTGCGGCATGTTGCGCACGTCCACCCCGTACGGGCGCTCTTACAGCACTGGGTCTGTTCAGAGTGTACTTGGCAAATGACCTCTGAAGTGCCTTCTTCGCGCTGGACTTCTGCGATCCGACGAAAGAGTCCACAGCGACGGCAATGGCGCGGTCAATATCCACTGCTGCACAGTATTCGGACAGGCGTATCTTCGAAAAGGCTTCAGCCATTCGTAAGATGGCTTCCAGATGACGGACCTGTAAACAGTGAGAATGTGCGAAACATAATGTAGCAGTCATCAATCCTTACGGTAATTGGATACGCTCCAGTCGCCATGGACTCCCGACGCATGTCTGCAAATAGACGGGCAATCTTGTCCTGTTCAATCTGGTAAAGCTTTGGCTTGCATGTTTCACGAGCGTACAAAATGTACTTTCTCAGAAGTTCTTGCGGAATCTCGCCCTCTTTGACCGGTGCATGCTCATCCACCTCCATGTCATTGTCCCCATTTTCTGAAGTTACTGTCTTCTCGGCGTATCCATAGGCTGAGTTGACAGTAGCATGTGCCCGGCCGTGGGAGTTCACGACAAACTTGGCCAGACGCTCATCTTCCTCTGGATCAACAGTGTCGCGCACAACACACAGAATGTCGAAACGAGATAAGATGGGCTCGGTAAGTTCGACGTTCTGCGAGAAAGGAATAGTGGAATTATACCGGCCACCGATAGGGTTTGCGGCGGCGACAATGGCACATCGCGCCTGTAGAGTGGTCACAATACCTGCTTTTGAGATGGAGATTGTCTGCTGTTCCATGGCTTCGTGAATTGAAGTCCGATCTTGGTCGTTCATCTTGTCGAACTCATCAATCAGGCATGTACCCTTGTCAGCAAGGACAAGTGCTCCACCTTCTAGTGTCCACTCGCTCGTCATGGGGTCGCGACGGACAGATGCCGTGAGACCGACGGCGGAAGCACCCTGGCCCGTGGCAAAAACAGCGCGATGGGCCGTCTTTTCGACGTATTTGAGGATCTGCGATTTTGCCGTACCCGGATCTCCGAGGAGCAATACGTTGATATCACCACGGATCGAGTGACGGCCAGGCGCCTCCTTACTGACACCTCCAAAGAGAGAAAGTGCTACAGCAGTTTTGATATCTGTATGCCCATATATGCTTGGAGCAATCGAGTTGATGACTTTATCCACGATACGAGGGTCCTTGGCTAGTCGTCTGATCTCTTTGACGTCTTCTTCGGTCAGTCGAAAGCCAGCAAGCTGATCGTGAGACTTGACGACGAAATTTGCTTCAAGAATGGTTGCGAACACCGGGAATCCATTCTTGTTATTCAACGCAGCATCGTAGTTGTTACGGTAGACACCAGTGACTTCAATCTCTTCGCCAGGTTTTGCAGAGTCAATCAAATCCCAAAGAAGGATTACCTCGCGATGACGCGGCAGACGGCCGGCCGGAACTGTGCCAGGAGACTCTTGAAGTGTCAACTTCTGGTAATTGCGGTATACCGTCCTTTCTGAATTAACAGTGAAAGGCCCTCTTGACTGGCAGTTTTGGCAGAAGGAAATCTTGACTTCAACATTTGAATCCTGGTGGAATGGGCCAAGAGTGGTACCGCACTTGGTGCAGTCGAACTTGACGTATTTGAGTTGGGGAAAGACTCCACTCCGACGAGTGACGACTCCACTGACTCGAACTAGACTGTTCAGATGCGATTGACGGAGCTGACGTAGTGTGTATTGTACTGGCACATCGGTGATGCGAACGTGGATTTCAGCATGAATGCGCTCATAGTCGGGGTAGTGCAGCAGGACCACTTCCATTGCCACCTGATCAAAGATCTTGAGCATCTCGGTCGGAGTATTAGCAAGCCAATAGGCCAGGGTAGCCTTCTGCTCAGCAAGATGATCAAAGGAAACCTCGAGAGATTCCGCATTGACCTCACCCAAGGTTCGGATTCGGCTTCCATATACCGAGATACCTTGCTCATCGGTGTATTCGGTAAGGAAAGATTTGAACTCTCGCGCAATAGTCTTGGCGACTTGAGGTTGGGCAACCCAGTCGGTCAATGTGTTGGCCTTCACATCGGTGAGCGCCTCAAGTGACAGCTCCTCATTCATTATATCATCGTCCATATTCATATCATCCTCTTCGTCGTAGCGACGCCTCCGTATCCGACGTCGTCCCATGAGATCAGCCATGCCGTCTTGGTCGTCGTCATCTGGGAGAAAAGCGGCTGGCATGCGGCGCCTCGCCTCGCGATCACGGGCGTTGAGACGCTTGTCAAGCTCTCGCCTCGATGCCAGGTCAAGCTCTTCATAGTCGCCTTCATCGTCAATCCCTTTCCCTTCGTAGGCGTCGTTCCCTCGGGCTCTGTAGTCGTTCTCAAAGTCGTCGGCGAAAAGGTCGATGCCTTCTGCCTCCTCCGCATCCTCGTCTAGATCATCGACGTCGCGAATGATGTCGTCATCATCGATCATGTCTGCATCTTCATCTTGAGGGAGCATGGGCGGCGACGATGCCATTGCTGGGCACCATGAGCTGCCTGTAACCTTCGATGTTTGCACCGCACTTACGACTCGACGGCGGATGTGCCGCGGACGACGGAATGTCTTCATCGTCTCTTGCACGCTTGGTGCGTCTGCTACTGGGGCCTGCCCCGCGGTTTGCGGAAGACATGTTGGAGCGGAGTGGTGAGCTGTACCGCTGTCAGTCTCGTGCGGCCAGTCCAGCGATTCAGGCGGGGCAGGGGTTTGTTGCCATGTCTACGCACTCGCTTTTCGATTGCATGCACTTACCTCATCGTGCTTCAGTCTGTAATGTGAATTTGATGCGTCAAAGCGTTGCGCATGTGCGCAATGACCTTATCTTTGCTTTGCGGGGTTGGCGTGGTGAAGGATGAAGGGGGAAAGCAATCACTATCGCGTTCGCGACGCGCTTTCGCGTAAAGTGGTTTTTGCTATAGCCAATCACCGGCCGACCGTATGCCTCACCTTCCGTCTACTACGCCTATGGCTGGCCCCGACACCGTCGTGACAGATATCGTGCAGGTTGGCTTTGGCATCACCTACATGTATTAATCGCGTGAATCCGTGCTTCATTACATCTCCAGTCGTTGCACTGCCTCCGTACATCGCCCCGCCCACCATTCACAGCCATGTCATTATCCAAGCCACGCACCGGCAGCATGTCACAGGCATCAGAGACGTCTCAGACTGCAGCAGAGTAGGCCAGCTTAGAACATGGGAGGCATCATCGTACTCATTGCCTTGACAGATTTATTAGAGAGCAACTCACTCTTGAGGCGGAAGCACGCGAGGCCCTTCCATATGTAGGCTGGCACATGCATTAAGATACAGCCTTATTGACGTCCGACAGCAATTCGATACCTGCACACGCGATCTCGGTCCTCTTCGCCAGAGCCTATACGCATGCCTTACCTGCAATCCCGCTCCTGCCTCACCCGCCCAAGCATACCGACCTGGAGGCGTATGCTACTCATGTTCCATCTCATGTCACGGCGAACATACACTTGTAGAGCTTTTCAACAAGCGCAACTTTGTATGCGATTGCGGAACAACGCGCATACCAGACATGACGCCGTGCACCTTGCGCGTAAACGCAACAACGGGACAGAAGGGAAATGTCACTGGTGAGCAGCCAGCCAAGTCGAATAAGTACAATCAGAATTTTAGGAACAAGTTCTGCGGTTGTGGAGAAGACTACGATGCACATCAAGAGAAGTGTACCATGTTCCAATGCCTTGGTCTCGGTACATGCGAAGATGGTGGTTGCGGAGAGGACTGGTGGCATCCGGAGTGTCTTGTTGGCTTATCACGCGAAGAGTACCGTAAGATGCTGGTTAAATCCATGGTTGAAAAGGCCAAAGGCGATGAGAAGATGTCTGATGGTGAGATGCCAAAAGAGAAAGTTCCTAGCAACGGTAACAGCGTCCACTCTGAGCCATCAGCAATAACAGCCATTACTTCCGCAACAGAGAATAATGACAATGGGGAAGACAACGACGTAATTACGGGAAATGAAGAGCAGGATGAGGAGGAAGAGGATCCGCCGTTACCGCCAGGGTTTCCTGCAGAAGATGACTTCGATCATTTTATCTGTTACAAGTGTGTCGCGGCAAATCCATGGATCAAAAAGTATGCTGGGACTGCCGGCTTCTTACCACCTGTCTACTTTGACACGGCTATTGCAAACTCTAACTTCGAGAAGGCCAAAACTCCAAATTCAGAGATATTGAGTGGTCAATCGAAGAAGCGCAAGGCCTCGGAAGATAACGAAAATGAAAGTACGCCGAGCGAAGCAACTCTAGCAGCACAAGCTCCGGCTAAGCGCCAGAAGTCTGAAGGACCTGGTGGCACATTAGCAAGCATCGCAGAGGACACAATCACTCTTCCAATTACCCCTAAAAAGCAAGAAGAATACTCAAAGCCTAAGCACACCTTGCTTCCTCCGTTGGCCGGAACAGCACTCACCACACCATTTTCCCTCTTCCTCGAACCCGAGTTTCGCGACCACCTCTGCCGCTGTCCAGACTGCTTTCCCCTCCTGAAGCCGCACCCACAACTCCTCGAAGAAGAAGACACCTACGAACCCCCCGTTTCCGAATCCGGCGAGGACGGCCCCCAATCCGTGGGAACAGGCAGCCTGCTCGACCGTGGAGAAGCAGCGTTCAATAACATGGATCGTGTACGCGCAATTCAGGGGGCAATGGCATACGCCCATCTTAAAGATAAGGTTGCGGCGTTCTTGAAACCTTTTGCAGAGTCCGGGCAGGCGGTTGGCGCTGAGGATGTAAAGGCATACTTTGAGAAGCTGCGGGGTGACGAGCAGGGGATTCAGGACGCGGCTGGTGGTGCCGAAAAGAGTCGGGATGATGGAGATGGCGATGGTGAACAGGGAGGGTCGGCAGGGGGCGGAAGAACAGAGCAGAGTGGTTATTGACTGCGTGTCTGAGTGTCTGAGTTTCCAAGCGGTACCTCTCGCCTGGCCGTGACACACTGGTTCAGGAGTTGATGACTACATGTTGCTGCTGTCTTCATTCAAAGCAAATCGGGCGCACCCACTGCTGGGCTAGGGTCTAGAAGAGCACACATTATTTGCACATGTCGTTCGCAGCGCATCTACGTCGTTTACATATTTATAGGAATCTATCCATCGACACGGATCGCAAGCCTATGGCAGTTATCTGTAATGTACAAATCATAAATCATACATCCCAAACGCCCTGGGTATATAAAAAAAGGTGCAAGAAAAAAAGAAACAAGACATGACATCCACGGCCCTTCTACCTGCACCAAAAGCCGCTTCGGTACTTCAATTCAGCGTCTCGATACCTTCTTCCCTCCCCCCCCTCCTCTAGGAAGACACGTCACTGCCATTCCTCAGGTTGAAAACCTTGGGATCTAGATGCTCCAGCCCATGCTGCTGCGGCGGGGGCGGCATCTGCGCCAACCACGCGGGGGGCGCCATGCCCGTCTGATCATGGATCGTGCTCAGCAGGGGCGGCAGGCTCTGAAACAGGTTGCGAATGGGGGCCGAGGGGTCCGCCATGGTGCCGTCGGCAGGGGAGCCCGTGTTCCAGACGTTGATCTTGGGCTGGAGACCCTTGATTGCGTTGCCGTTTGCTTCGGCAAGCCGCTCGTACACGCCGTTGGTCAGCATGAGATATTGCATGAGGCCCTGCGGGCCGCCGAGGACGTTGGCCATGTCGCCGTAGGCTTTGGCCATGGCGGACAGGCCTTCTGCTTCGCGTTGTTGGGCGATGAGCTGGGCCTGGGCGGCGCGCTCTCTGGCGTAGTAGTCGGCTTCGGCGTTGCGCTTGGAGATGACGAAGTTTGCTTCTGCTTCGCGTTCTTTGGCGTCGTAGGCGGCTTCGGCGTCGCGCATGGTGCGGAATGCTGCTGCTTCTGCGTCGGCTTGCTCGGCGAACTTTCTTCCCTCTGCGGCTTTCTCTTGTTTGTAGAGATCGGCGTCGGCTTTCTGCTGCGACGATTCCTTTTCAATCTTGGCCTGGACGACCTTGGTCGCTCGCAGGCGTTCCAGCTCCATGAGCGCTTTCTTCTGCTCAACTTCGGTGTTGAGCTCAGCATCGCGGCGTTCCGCTTCGCGCTTGGCCAGGATGCGGGCGACGTTGAGGTCACGGCCAATTTGGATTTCTTTGTCCGTGAGTTTGGCGTCCGCCGCGGCCTTTTCTGCCTTTCGCTCGGTCTCAAGGACCGCGGTGGCAGCGTGGATTTTGGCAACTTCTTGCTTGGTCTTGCCTTGCTTCTCAGCCTCTCCGACTTCACCGCGCATCCGAGCGTCCGCAACATCGACCTTGGCTTGGTTGAGAGCGCCTTCGTGCGCCTTGCGGGACAGAATGGCAAAGTACTCTGATCCAGGCGTGTCTTGGAGCTCCTTGACGTTGGCATTGTAGATACATAGACCTATACTCCCAGTTTAGTGGTGTGCCTATGATGTGACCACTCGAGCAAGAATACTGACCAAACTGATCCAGCTCGGACTGAACCTGCTGGATGACCTTGTCCTTGAACACCTTGCGTTCGCGAAAAAGCTCTTCCATTGTCATGGTAGAGACAATGGACCGGGTCTCACCCTCGATGATACCCTTGACGATGTCTGCCACATGGCTGCGACCGTGGCTATCAGCGACAGCAACCACACCTTTCGCTGCAGTCTGCGTAGGGCGACCATCAGACTCTCCGGTAAGCAAAACGGCATATTTCTCGAGAGCCTCTAGGCTATCAGCAGGACCGATGGTGAATACGGCCGGTAGCGAGAACTTGAGTTTCTCCAGTGTCATAGCCTGCAAGGCCATGGAAAAATCAAAGGGAGTGATGCTGATCTTGGACACTTTTTGAAAGGGCAAGACAAAGGCCTAGAGGCGTTAGCCGACAGGGAAACAGGAGAATCAACTCCAGGACCTCCCTACTTTCTTCTTGATGAGCACCTTGTCGATTCCTATTCCCGTAATAACGAGATAGGAATTAGGCTCGGCGACATGATACTAGAGGAGCAACATCAGCCTGCGTTTCTACTGCAATGTGGGAATGGTATCTTACCCAGACCATGCTGACAGTTCAGCGATCAAGAGGAGGTTTTAGAGGTTGTGCTACAGTAATCTAAGATGTATCTACCTAGGAAGGAGATGTATTGACCAACTTTGAACGAGGAACGTGCTATTCAAGCCCGGTTGGACCCAAGTAATGGTGGCTGGCGGGTTTGCGATAGAATTCATATCAACGAGACGGCACCGCCCTCCCCTTATACCTTATACACAATCGCGCAACCAAGCCTGCAAGCTGAAGGATGACCATGTAACCAAGGACGATCCCTTTGCTGACCGGTGCCTGCAAGCAGAGAGTGTGCTCGCTAAGCCTCGCTGGGGCGAAATCAGCCTTGCGCCACCACAGGTCTCCCATGATCTTCCCTCAGCTCTAGCGCGAACGCTTGCGCTTCTCGAAGCCGCAGTTCCTCTTCGATGAGGCGATTCAAGCTTTCATTCATGGAACCTTGGGAGTAGGTAGAGTCATGATCCACAACAGGGTAGCGTCAGAGCCTGCAAAGAAAGCAGTTGCTAAGCCACTCACTTTACTATCACGTGCTCGAGTCACAGGGAGTCACTAGTAACTTCACAGCCCCATTCTGTGCTCAAGCTATGCGTTCAGGTCGTATAATCTCACCCTAGTGGATCCGCTCCCATGGGTAAGCTGGAGCCAAGAAACTCGGCCCGGTCTGCATCAATGGGTGTGGCCTTGGGACTATGGCTGTTGTCAGTCACGAGACTGTGCTCCGCACTTCTTAGCGTCTGGACTCTCAGTAGGATCTCCCCAGATACGGATAAGCAATGGACTTGCCGCTCATCTCGGAGGCGCAAGTTGGGATCAGGCAACCACTCTGGAACTGAGGTGGCCGAGATCGTCACCAGGGAAGGCAATACCCATTCCCAGGAACAGCGGAGCCAAAAGCAAGGCAAATTAATCACCACCCAGCCCCCAACGCAACCATGTCCCACCACGAAAAAGACGGCCTCCCACCTTCCTATACCCATCCCCCGCCACACACGCCATCCGCCCGACAACCCTCCCGCCGCCACTCCCTCCTCGACCAAGTAACCCTCACCCGCGCCCACAACATCCACGCCACCATCACCACGCACATCCTCCCCCTCGTCGAGCAACAAGCCAGCTACGGCATCGCCCACACCACCATCGCCCTGCTTCCCTCCGATATCCCCCTGCCGCCCCTGGAGGAAAAATCCGAATTCAGCTTCGACACCCCCACCGCCGCCAATGGCGTCGAAGTCATCGGCTTCACGTCTGGCGAAGCGCCCAAGGTCGTGCGGCTCGACGGCCCGCTGAACCGCATCGAGTTTTGGAGACCACAGACGGTGATTGAGGAGTTGGAGCGCGTGTTGAGGGAGACGCTGAATCGTAGCGAGAGGCTGAGGGGTCCGGTGGGTTCGGTTGGGGACGGTGAGGGTGGTAGTGCTGGCGATGATGATGGTGGACAGGGTCCGCGACGAGGGTTTCTAACGAGGTTGGTGGACTCGATGGGGCAGGAGCAGAGGTCGCCAGGGGCGAATCCGGAGGCGGGTGTTCGGCATTGGGAGGGTGCGGGGTTGGTGCTTGTCAAGGTAAGGCTGGAGGAGATTTGTCTGAGGACCATTACCGAGTTTGGGTTGTACGATACCATGTCGAGACAGTGTGTGATTATTCGTGTTGATGCGCGCTGTTGAGGATGAGGAAAGCAGTAGTTGTGACAACATAGTCGTTGTGTAAATGCTATGGCTGTGCCCTGGCAGCCGTGACCTTCAACGCCCACCTCCAACGCCTTTGCTATGCTGAACGCTTTTCGCAAACCACTCGATTCAGATTCAAAAACTCCTCCCATGCAAGAAGAACACCGTGTCCAGAGGACCAATCAATACCACAGCTTAGAAATCATAATCAACGGCGGCCGTTAAACCCATGCGCATGTTGTCCACCGTCTTTCCGCCCACACCCTTGACCATTGCAAGCGCCTCTAGATCACGAATCTCAACGTCATTCATTTCCACAAGGCAGCTCACAATGCTATCGGCTTTCTTCGCGCCCATACCTTTGAGAGCCTTAATTTGATTGACGTCGCGAGAATTGATGATTTTTAAAAGATGTGTTGTTCGCGGGGTTTGTTCTCCGGTGTTCACAAAAGTATCGCCATCGTCTCGGAAGATGGGCAGCTTCTTTGATGTTTTCTTCGGTTTGCGTGCGGCCTTTGGCTTGCACTGGAGACTGTCATCGGATGCGTAGGAATGGTCGTGGTCAGAGACTGGTGGTGGTGGTACGAATTCATTCTCAGTATCGGACTCGTCCTTGCATACCATCTTGGGCCTAGCCGTCTTCTTCTCGGTCCGCAACGGTGCCATAAGACTCGAAGCTGGGGCTGAAGCTGTTGGAGCCAGGTTAGATGTGGACGTGTCCTTGACCATGTCTTCTGATTGTCCTCGTATTCGCGCCTCCAATGCATGCATTTTTGCCTCAAGTTTGGCATTCGCAGGGAAATAAGGTTGCGCCAATCGATACATTCGAAGTGCACTCGCGTTCTCCCCTCGAATGTGGTGTTGCTTGGCCATGAGCAAAAACTGAAGACCTTGCGATTTTCCGTCATCCTCCTTGGCATCGATGCGATTCTCGAGATCATCCAAACGCCTCTGTAGCTCGGCTGAAAGCGCTGGGGCAGTGTGACCCGCATCCTGCAATGCCTTCTCCGCAAGCTTCTCATCTACTTTCTGGGCAATGAGCGCTTCAATCGATGCCTTTGTCATGACCGGCTCGGCTAATCGCAATCGTGCAGTACCATCTGCAGCCCGTAGTGCTTTGGTGGGTCGTGATGATAATGCGTTACTGGGCTCGGCAGCACGCTTTTGGCCATCTGCTCGCCGGACCGCTTGGTTCTGTGATGTCAGATTAGTTGCCCGGGAGCCAGATTTGCGGGAGTCAGAGTATACAGAGAATGCCTTGACAGGCTTTTCCCCCTTCTTCTGCTTCTCTGGCTCTGGAATGTTTGCATTGGCAGCGGCCGTCAGAGGTCGCAGAGGCTGGCGTGCCATCATTGCGCCCCCGAACCCGCTCGATGCGGCCAGCGGCTTAGACATGGCCCTATAGACAGGGTCGTTCTCGACTTCGGCTACCTCAATCTTCTTTGTCCGGCTGGCGAAGTTTAACGAGCTGATGGTATCCAAATGGTAGGCGCGCGTGGGCGCCAAGTTCAGAATCATGACCGTCAAGCCCTTGTTTTGGCCCAGGGACAAGATCCTCGTCATTTTTGACTCGCGGTAGGGTATCCGGCTGGCCTTTTTGTTCATGGCCTCGACACATTGCGCTAGCACAAAAAGCGACTTGTTAATGGCCGAGCTTTCGACCAAGCGCTCCTTGTTGTTTTCTGTTCGCCGGTTGTCTTCCGATCCCGCGAGGTCGATGCATGACGCGCGGCTGATGCGAACCGTAGTCTCGGTGGTCTGTGTGATCTTGACGCAGAGCACGGCGTGGGAGCGGGAGGAATGGGCGTTCAGCTGTATTGATCAGCCATGTTCATGTAAAGCGTGTCTGTGACCCTACCTTGGTTGCGGACGTTGACCGGTTCAAGTTGGCCTGGTCGTACAGCTGCTCAAACTCCTTCAGCGTAGTGCATGGCTTCTCGGTCAAGCCCACCACGACCGTCTTGCCATGATTGTCTCTGATGGGCAGTCCAGAGGGCGTTCGCTTCTCTGGGGGCTCAAAGAGGTCGTAGACGCGGTCGCAGTAAATTTCAAAATACTCCAAGGCCACCTCGACTTGGGTGGCGCCTCCCGAGTCCTTCTCAATCTTCCTGCACCGGCGGTAGATTGCGCTCAGCAGCCTTGGGATGACACCGCGATCGGCCAAGGACTTGCCTCCGCGCATGGTGTGTGTCTTGCCGGTACCGGTGCAGCCGTGTGCAAAGATGGACAGGTCGAAGCCATTGAAGAGATGCTTGACCGTGGGCGAGACTAGCAACCAATCAGCCGGGGATGCGCCGTCTGTCGCGGTACCTGTAGGTCACTTACTCTCGGCGTCGAAGAGTTGTTGTTGGGTCGCGTCCTGTTCGTAGACGGAGCTGAACTGGAAGCTGAAAGACTCGGCATCGTTTTTCGGACTCGGTATCCGCACAACGACCGGGGCGGTCTCGCCGTCCAGGGCCTCGGCGGTGACGATAGTGTCCTTGTCGAGCTCATTCTTGAGCAGGGGCCGGATCCGGGCGACGACGCGGACACTCATGTTGTGGCTAGGCGAGGAGAAGGGGAGGGGGAGAAGAGATGGCACCGCGAAACAAGGACTAAATCTACCGAGAACAGAAAGAAGGCTGGCCGGCTCTGGCCCGGAGGAGGTTGAAGCTCTGCCCTTGAGTCTCCCGCACGGTCAAGCCGCCCGGCTAGCGTGGTCTGTATTTGCTTGGCCCCCATCGTCGCGCCCTCGCTCGTCGCCGGGGCAACCGATCCACGCCTTCGCCATCACAGCACCATCGATTGCACCGCTAATCCATCGCCAGTACCCTCTTCAAGCCTCAGGCCACTGCGCTGTGCTGTGGCTGCTGGCTTGATGGATAACGCTGCGTCTGCACGCTCTTCCAGCACACATTACCCCAGAGCTCCACGGCTGGTCCAGCCCTACAAGGCCGCAGGTTCGGCGACACAATGAGCGGGTCGTTGCCGCGGAGCCTCATCGTGGGCACCGAACGTCTATTTCTGGCATGTCGATTCCTGACGTAGCCGTGTCGTCGTCGTACAGTCGACGATAGTCGATCGTCCTTGGGCGAAGCGCCGGGCCACGACGCGTTCCTCACAGGCCATTGGCTGGCTGCTGAAACGTGTATCCGGCCTCTCGAACAACAGCCACCACTCCTCAGGTTACCCATCCTCCTTCTGCAGTAGTACGCAGAGACATGTCCCATGTTGCAGGCCTTGGAGGCAGTGCTGGGCCAGTGCCACCCTGCCTGCCTCTCCGCTGTAAAACCGTGCTCAAGGCGGCTAATGCGGCCTCAAAACCTCATGGTTGGCATGTCCAGTTGGCAACCAGCTTTTACCCAGTGCACGTCTGACCTTTTGCACCGACTTCCACTGGCGACGGTCGATTTCTTTTGTTTTTCCCATACTTTTGGGTTCTTTCAGTCTGCCGTTTCACATCATTTGGGGTTCCACGCATCTAGTCTTATACCTATCCGCGCCCTCACAATCGTTGACTTCGTGGACATAATCACATCGTTACTAATACTGGCGCCTTGACCATGGCGAGTCCTCTGACTCCAACCCTTCTGCTGCTGGCAGCTTGTGTGTCGCTCATAACCGCTGGACCGGTTCCCAGACAGGAGCGGAGGCCACAGTAAGTTGCTATGGGGATATACCAGGTCCTTGGCTAATAAAGGGCAGATTTCCTACCTCCTCAGATCAATCGTTGAATGTATCCTCCACGGTGAAGTCCGTCCTGACTTACCAATCCATTACCGGCCAGTCGTCATTTCTTTCAGTGGAGAGTGAACTTGTTGTCCATGCGGAGACCGCACTCGTCGTTCAGCCAATAAAGCAATCTGTTTTTACCTCGATAATACCCGCTGTAACCTTTCAAAATCCCGACGGGGAAAACATAGCCACCGAGGACCCTCAGACAATACTGTCTGCGACTTATCTCACGCCTACACCTACGTCAGCACCTCAACAAAGCTCCAACACTCCGCCTACCGCATCATCGGAGCCAACTTCTAAGAGCAGAGGTGTATTTCTGTCGAACACAGATATGCTCGCGGCGCCGAGTACTTCACTAGCTGCAGTTGAACACATCACAGCAAGCGAGACCAGCCAACGAATACCATCGTTCACATACTCCCCTCAAGAAGACAGTGCGGCCTCCCCTGCTGTCTCAACGGCAATCCCGACGGGCGAAACCTTGATCCAAACCTCTGGGGGCTTACCGGTCTTCACCCATCCTGGCACCAATCTTCCAGCTGCTAGTTATTCTAGCAGTATCCTAGGTGCGGTGCCTGCAATAAATTCACCTGTAATTCAGTCGACTACCCCGACTGTTGTTCCGTCCTTTGCCTTCAGCCTGGTCATAGAGTCGACTCCAGCCGTCGGCTCTCAATCATCCTTATGTCCCGATACGCCGTTAGCATCTGTTTCCAAAATAGCAGACGGAAATTCCAGAGTGTTCATTACAGAGACTCAGTACACCACCGCCTATCCATCACCTTCGTTGATCGGGAACGCACCTCCATCGCAGGATGAACCCCTCAAACCCGCTGCGCCGAGCGAAGCACGGAATACTTCTTCTGTAGAGCAGTCAAGCGCAGTGCTGGTACTTAGCAGCCCTGTAGCCCCACCACTTTCAAAAGCATCACTACAGCAGACACTAGCAGTGGTAATTGTTACGGATTACACCACTGTCACACCAGGGTTGGCATTGGAATCTACCCGAGCGCCCGAGACCTACAGTCTTCCATCAATACCGCAGCCAGCGTTTCCTACAGCCTCTGCTTCTCCCACCGTTCCAGGACTTCCCTCATCAAGTCCTCTTCCACAGCCAGCCGTACCCTCGCCAGCTCCTGCCTACTCACCAAATTCACCTGCGAGTCAGTCGATAGCTCTGCCGCCTATTGCCACCCCACCAAGCATCCAGGCACCCCAAGCATCTTCGTCAACAATGACTGGCACTCCCTCGGTGGCGCCCCCTGCGCCAACGCCATCTCCTACGTCGGAAAGCCCACTTGTCGTCATGCCAATACCACCCAGTCAAATCTTCACTGTGACCGTTACAACCACCAACACTGTTCGGGAAACGACGACGGTAACGGTAACGGCATGAGGCTGAATGCGTTAGTGAATGTATGTAGAATGAGTGTATAGCCGGAGGTCGGATATGATTACTGTCGCACTAGGTTTGTACAGATTCAGATAGATAATTTAATGATACTGCATCCTGGTTGATCGCCCGTTGTAGGTGGCAGCCTGCTGTAGTGATTGCCAGTTGCATCTTCCCAGCCTTGTGTTCCTCGAGGCATTTCATCGCACACGTGTCCGCCTCGCCTTGGACAGGGATGCCTTTCGGCCGACGAGTGCAATCCGTCCGCACCCTGTAGCCCGGCGAAGTTGCATTAAGTGCGCCGTAATCTACGCGCCTTCGGACTTACCTGATTCGGCAGTTTACGCACAGACGCCCCAGAGTCCAAAAGTTTTGGACTAAGTCTAACTGCGAACTCAGCAACTGCCAACGCCCTTCCCTTTGGCGTATCCCGTGTGCCGTTTGTCTTGCCGAGGGTCTGAAGTGCTTTCTTTTTTTTTTATCTATGTCAATTTGTTCAACCACGCTTCGAGCATGCTCGCGCCCTCGTGCTCCGACGTCCAAGACGCTCCTTCCGTTTTTGTACCAGACGACGACTATCCAGCAGCCCACGACCGCTGCCCCACGACCAGCCATACACCGCACATTCCGGTCCCGCTCCCGTGGCTCCGATGATATTCCCTTTGCAGACGATGTCTCGTCGCCTGCTGCCGACCATGAGCCTGGACGGGCCACCACCATAACCGGCGTCGAACGCATGGCTTTCCAGAAGCTGTACCGAACCGCCGCGAGACAGGACCAGAAAAGCAATGATAGAGGTCGCTCTGCGCAGGCAGACAGAATTGCAGATGTGTACTGTGAAGACAAAGAGGAGTCAGTGTCACTGGACCGGATCTTCAACGACGTCTTGACAGGGAAGCCTGCCCTGCAAGCACGCGCCATTATGCAAAGAACACCACCGAGGAATACCATCATAAAACCAGACTATGCTGCTTCCGGGGAGAAGTTGGCAGCTGAGAAGAAGCTAGCAGCCGAGGCGGAACAAAAGGCCAAGGCCCTGTCAGAGGCTGCCTCCAGGGCTGCAGCGCTGAAGATCAAGGAACGCCGCGCCTCGGAAATGGAGCGCTTCAAAGTGCTCCTTCAGAATGCCCATACCGACCTCGAAATCTGGCACATTCTGGAGCGCGAAGTCTTTGCCCGTATCCGCATCCTCGATCTTGACCAACCCCCCTCCAAAAATCGCTCGCAAGCCCGCGAAGAAGCCCGCGCAAAAGCTTCCATCATGACCGAACAAAGCGTCCTATTTCATAACTTCCCTCAATACCTCGTCCAAACCATCCAAACTCTCCGCAGCAACTTCCCCGCCTCCCCTCTGCCCCTGTCCATCCTACCCGCCCTCAAATCCCTCGGCCGTTCCTCGTACGCCCTCGGCGCAACAACATCTCTCTACTACCACCTCATCCACACTGCATGGGTCCAACTCTCGTCCTACCCCACCATCAACATCCTTCTCGAGAACATGGAAAATGACGCCATCGAATTCAACACCGAGATCCTCGGGCTGCTCAAAAATATCATCAAGCAGCACAATATGGCCATCTCGGGTGGCCTTGGCCGAGAAATGCTCATGGTCTGTGGCTCCGACTTGTTCCGCGAGGGCGCCGCCAAGATTGAGCACTGGAAGGATGTGATTGAGCAGCGCCTGGGACCTATGCCCCAGAATACCTCGCAATTTCCACGTCCTGCCTTGCGCACACGCATACGCGAAATGCACCGCATTGAGGCTGCTGAAAAACGGATAGCTAGGCAAGAGGCCAGGCTTTCTCGTGATCGTCTTGACGATGCGTTTTCTCACCTGAATAAATAGCCTGTTGTATTTGTATGGTATATGTGCAACCAAAAAAACCAATAAGACAAAATAACCAATTTATATCATGTTGTGTCTAGAGAGTTGACAACAATTCAAATGCCATCACGGAAGACACCAGTCACCTACAATAACACCATTTTGTTACGAGTCCGTAAACTATACCATATAGTCTAAATACTTGATGACTGTCTTTCTTTTATCTTCCCTCGCCCAATTCCACGCCAGAACCAATAACAAAAATATGTACAAAAGGCAGCCCGTCCGACCTATATACAACACCCATACGTATACAACACATGCTCAAACCCGATACCCGCCCCCCCAATCGCAATAACACAAAACCACCACGAAAAGAGTATAATGGACGAATTCCCTTCTTCCCGTCCGCACAGCTCACAAACTCTCCCACCCCCCGTTATTAACATCAGCCTCGAGGCGACGCGCCACCAAGCTCTGGATGCCGCTCTCGAGCCAGACCTTGCGCAACAGGGCGTCGTAGCGCTTCTGGTGGAGAAACAGCTGGTGGTGGCGGCGCAGGGCGGGGTCGACTTCGCCGTGCTTGTCGAGGTAAGGCGCGAGGTGCCAGGCGCCGTGTTCGGCGTTGAGAAGGAGAACCATGCATTTGCGGATGTGGAGGAAGATGCCAATGGTGCCGCCACATCTGATGGGGTGAGTGAGTTAGTTGTTGTTAGGGAGTATTATGTTGTGCCAAGATTGGGAGGAGGGAGGAAGGGATTAACATACTTTGCTAGATGCTGGTTACAGCCTCCGCGAAACTTGTCTGTCATGCAGCACACAGCCTGGCTGCATACGATGTCGCCACAGAATAGACACAGTGCTGGATCGGTAAGCTCTTTTCCTGTCGTAGGACATCGTCTGCGAATCGCTTCTTCGGTGAGAGTATCAAAGTTGCGGGGCAGCCCGACGAGTTCGAAGATGGCTGGGTGCGAGAGAGAGATAGTGGGATGTACAGGCACATTGCCTGCTTGTACCCAGAGAAGGTGGCGAATCCAGCCACTGACGATGGAGCGCGTAATGTGGCCTGCTGGAGTGCGGGATGCAAAGCCCGTGAAGATTTCATCGAGTGAGGGAAGCTTAAGAATAGAGGAGAGGCGCGATAGTTCGGGGTCGTCGAGATGCTCTATGGCTGTGCTGGGGAGCTCGATGCCGTAGCGAACGTGCATTAGTATCGCGGCTTTGCGGACAAATGGCAGCGCGTACGTAGAGACCATGGTGTGTATAAAGTAGAGGAAATTTGGGTCCTTGAACCGCGAGGGGACAGGCATGGTGTCAATATTGAGCGAAGAGGGAGAGTCCCCCATGCTAGTGATGTTGAAGATGACGCAGACGAAGAAGAGGATGTTGTTGAGCTGTTCGGCGGAGAAGAAACCATTGTTGATCTTGTCAATATTAATGAAGGGTGCGGGGTTGGGGAAAAGTAAGTTAGTTACGTCCATATCACTTGGGTTATCGCCCTTTACGGCCATAGAAAAGGTGAAGACTACACGAACGATTTCTGCCAAGTAGCACAGGCGAAGGATGTGGTGGATGTCAATGTTGAGTGTTGGTACAACACCAACTGCGCATTCGGCAAGAAAGACAAAAGGGTCTTGGCAAAGCAGAGGTGCGATACTCTTAAGATCGAAGCTTAGGACAGCTGGATCAAAGACGCCTGGGTGACCCACGAAGAGCTGGCGGAATTGATGGCGCTGAATCTCAGAAAACTCCCTCATAGTTTTACTGACGTTTTGACCTCGTAGGCTTCCTATAGCGACGTATGAAGAGACTGTTGCGGAGAATACTCGCAGGTGGGTTATCGTCTGGGGAGAGATCTTGTCAATCAATGTGTCTCTCATTGAGTCAGACTGGATACCTCGTTGCGCAATTTCTGCGGCAGCGATCGAGTAACCTAAAGCTTTCGCCAGAGTATCCGTGTGTGTTAAGTCGTCCATAGAAAGATATTGTGTCGATAGATATGGGTACACAAACCCCGAGTGGATGTTATTTGCACGGAGAGTCTCTTTGATTCGCCGATAGATCATGGTCAATTCTGTCATAGGACTACTCTGTACCAGAGCCGGACTATGCTCAGCTACATGTATCATCGGGTCGCCTGTATCAGCAGATTGTATGGTAAGGAATGCCGGTAGGTACGAATGTGCTTGTGCCTGATTCGGCGGCGGCGGCGGTGGCGGTGGTGGTGGCAGTAGTGGCGGGGGTGGATTGAGAAGTTCTGGCAGGCGGCTCGCCACAGGTTGAATAAACTCTCGTTCCGCAAAAGCGTAAAGCCCCATTTGATCTTGTACGAGATCTGCAGGTGCTTTCCCTGTGCTCTTCTCTACACTCTCGTACGTTGTGACCAAGTCGGTTTCTATCCATTGGTCAAAGGGCACACACGTCTCTAAAACCCCAGTACTTGACACCTTCTTTGGCTTCCAGATGATGGGCAAGAACAAATTACCCAAGGCTTTGCAAAGGGGGCACATAAACTCCTTAAACTCTGGCCGTTCCGGATGATTCCTTGCGATTTGGTTGACATGCCTTCTTTGTGTCGCCTGGAGATAGACTTCGAAGCATGCAAAATGCATAATGTGCCCACAACCAGTAGTAACCGGGCCGGGTTTCACCTGGGTGTGAGGGAACCCTTTGCCTAGCTCTTGTCGCTCGCTGACAGTACGCTTTCCGCTGGCAGTAACCTTTTCAACAACACGTCGATTCTTGCCAGCCACACCAAATGGTCGCATTTCATCCGCAGATCGGTCGAGGCTGACAGGCGTCTGGACAACCTCATCCACCCAGTCGTCGTCTTGAATATTTGTCTGTCGGAGTATCCTGCTCTCAAAAACGTAGCCGAATGAGCCGTACAATCGTTGATCGTTACAATCTTCTTGGCACAAGATGCAAGTGCCCGATGGGTATTTCAATGTTTTTTCTTGCTCGACAAGCCCACCTGTCTCATCTTCCAAGTCACTGAAATCATCTTCTCCCCAATCAAATTCTTGGTTAGCCAGAAACTGACCCTGCTGCTCTTTGAATGCTGCCATGACTTTGGCCTGGCGATCCAAGGCCTGCTTTTTTTTCTGCTCTTTGTCTTGCACTGTGATACTGGCGGGAGATACAGTGTCCATCCTATTAGTAGGAATGTTGAGTGCTGCTGCGGCAATGATAAAGGTGCTTTGTTGTCGCTGTTTGAGTCTGTGGAGTATCAAATTGATCCTTGGCTCGCAGGCCTTAAAATCCTCTCGTTCTTGAAGAGCCTTCAGAAGGGACAGAACCGTCAGGTAATTACCCAGTCCTGTCTTGGCTTCTTTCGTAAGTACAGATGTTACAAACGAGTCCGGAGCGTCCTGGGACCACTCGTGCTCCTCGGTATCGTCTTCGAGCACAGCTACCAGAACGAGCTGAAGGACGAACTGAATGTAGGCCTCCACACGCGTCGCGGGTATATTTGGCGTCACGGTAGCTGCCTTCATACCATAGGCCAGCAGGTAATAGGTGATTTGTGTGAATAGAGGTGTTTTTGTAAATGACGACAAGTTCTGGAAAAGGCCGGAGGGAATGGGACGCAGTTTTGGTTCATAAACAATATCGCTTTCCTGTTTTCCGGTCTTCCTGGCCATGTAGCTTTTGTAAATAGTCTCTGCTTCTTCCCTCTGGTTACGGTTGTACTGGTGGAGATAAGGGTCGATCAGCTCCAAATACTCGTCTTTGAGCTCAAACGTTCCGCTATCTGACAAACCCTCGGGTGCACGAAACTTTGTCATCTCTTCCAGAACAATAGGAAATTTCTCCGTATTTTGCATGCGGTCTGATAGGCGTGCGGTAATGTCTGAATAGGAAAGCGGCTTGAAGCATAGAACATGGGCAATATCTCTGCGCATTGCTGCAAGGTGGCAATCCTCCTTGTCGTCCGCTGGAAATAACAATGTACGCTCGCTGAGTATGATGATGAGAAGATGCACAAAGTCTTCAACCATGTCTATGGCTTGCGTGTCCTCAAAGCCGTGGTGATGGGCATCGTACTTGCCAGTCATCCAGCCCATCAAACCAAAGCGGTCAATCATGGATGCAAGGAATACCGAGGGATTGCACAACACAAGCGCGGACTGCAACATGAAGAGATCTCTGTGATGAGCCACATCTCGTTGCCCTACACCCCGATATTGCGTCATCTGGTGGCGAAGCGTAATACCATTTCTAACCCAGATGCCTGCGCGTATCTGCGCCAACCACGCACTGACTCTGAGCGGTAGGTCAAACATTGCAAGTAAATACTCCTCAGGATCATGTTGTGGAATTGGTACGAGTGCCGGGTTATGATCTATTTGCAGCTCCTCGTAGGTGAAGAGGAGCAACTGCAAAAGGACTTCGCGAGGCATGTCACGTGCTCGATCAATGAGCCAGGACAAGGTGTAATGTAGAGCGTGATGAAAACTCATGGGCTCTCTTGCAATAACGTAGTCGACAATCCTGTAGGATGGCCCCTCGAACGTAGATGGCTCGGCGTCAAACTCGAGCACCGGCAGCGTCTTGAACTTTGTCGCCTCCTTTAATTCGGTCTGATCAAAGCGCCTTCGCTCTGCACCCAGGGAATTGATTATGACTACTCTAGCCGCTGCACGTATTGCACGGCGAATGTAGGTAGGGTCTTGGTCCTGTTTCCAAAAGAACGACTCGGCAAAATGCCGACATAACTTGTTGATTTCCCGTGTGATCAAGGAGGCGCTGATCCATGCCTCCGATTCGAACTCGATATGTTCTGTAACAGCACGAACATTGGGACATATGCCTTGATGCAGCTTGACCAGATCGAGGAATTGCAACAAGTAGCGTTCCTCCTCGCGGATACTTTGCTGAACAAATTCGGATCCCAGGAGATACTTCATATCCATGAAGAAGTGGTACATACGGCGATTGGTGACGGCACCTTGCTCGAATGCCAGGGTTGCTCTTGGGTCTACGGCAGAGGGATAGCCCACTTGGCGGGTGGTCAGAAACGTGTAGAGGATGGCAATGAGATTGGTGAGGAAGTTGCCTCGCTCGACAATCTCGCAGGAGATGGACGGCGTCGTAAGCATCTGAAGAGACAAATTTATGATGGAATGATCAGGTTCACGATCTGCGATGAGATAGAGTTGGGCCAGCGCCGTGTACACGCCGGCGAAACGAAGGCTCAATAAACGCTTAAATTCGGGAATGGAGACGACGGTACTGATGAAGACGTCGCGCACAGCAATTCGCAGTCGTTTCCACATGCGCAGGTCATACAGTATGAGGTGATCGAGGCGGAGACGTTGCCAAAGGTCCTCATGAGGAGGGATGCCAGGCTTTTTGCCATATTTTTCTGGTTTTTGTAGCCAGTACCTGGGAGGCTGGGACGGCCGATGTGGCAGCGGTTGTGTTTGGGGGGTCTCTGGGACAGGCATCAAGGGGTCTGCATGGCTGGTCGGTTCACTGTCTGATTCGACAGATGTGACGCTTGGCTCATGACGATTCCGTCGCGGTGGTGGCGGAGGCGGTGGAGGTAGATCGTTTGTATCGGCTTCCATGTCCACATCGCCATCATGGTCGTGTGCTACGACTTGGTCAACGTCCATATCGTTGTCAGCTACATCGGCCTCTTCCTCATCGTCATCGTCATCATCACCGTCGTCGACGACATTGTCGTCTTCATCGCCGTCGGATGCTGGGTTCCCGTCATTTGCGACAACCAAGAGCAGGCGTTGGCGTCGAAGTCTGGCAATCTGCGCTGCCGTCAGAGGCTGCTGGAGGACGAAGCCGGTCCGGAAGAAGGCGTCTCCGGTGCCTTCTCTGTCCTCCATTTCATGGTCGTCGAGGCCAGTTTTGCCGATGCTGTGGTTAGAGGCCGCGCTGCCGACGCGCCACGGCTGGAGGAGCTCCTCACAGACAGTACGGCGCAGCACGTGGTGGTCGGGGCCGACGCTGCAGGGCGCAATGTCGGCGATCCAATCGACAATGGCCTCAGCCATTTGCTCGCGGAAGGTGTCGCGGGCAGAGCGGATGGTGACGGTCAGCTTGATTTCCTCGATGATTTTGGCCATGCGCAAGAGATCGTGGATATCGGCGCGGTAGACGACGGCGCTGCGGCCGATGTCGTTGACTTCGTAGGCCTTGGCGAGGCCGAAGGCCTTTTTCTGCTTACAGGCACGGGCGACCTGATCGCGCACGTCGTTGACCGTGTGCTTCTCGTCGTTCCACAGAACGAGGCAGAATTCACGGCACTCATCGGGCTCGGCACCAGGCTCAATAGGCGGCGCGTAGCACGGCGCAGTGAGGCGAGCGGCGCGTTCGTCGGCGCGCACCGATGCCTCCGTCTTAGGAAGGCGCAGCTGCTCGGGCGCGCAGGCGAACACATCGATGAGATAGTCGAGAGCGCGGGCGACGGTGGCGCGGATGCTGTCGTGCAGCGCGGCGGGAAGCGTGGGGGGAGGCAGTG
>Ga0182211_1000007_pt1 | contig 48572 bp, 64 predicted proteins | sample G5R1MG_20_FD_129660 | JGI IMG/M metagenome (GOLD analysis project Ga0182211, IMG submission 129660) | Switchgrass phyllosphere microbial communities from Michigan, USA - G5R2_MAIN_03OCT2016_LD1 MG | ecosystem: Host-associated > Plants > Phyllosphere > Phylloplane/Leaf | place: USA: Michigan... | reverse complement strand
GATGCGGGATTGTTGCAAGCGCGTTGCAAGCCGAGCACGGTTGCTACCGTGTCGACCATTCCCGGATAAACCCAAGCCATCCCGTCCGGGCTATCATGGCTCGCGGTCAATCCTCCCTCTCCGATGCCAACGCCGACCCTCGTCCGCAATTCGTTCGCCGCACGAAACCGCGCCTCGTCGTCATAGGCCCCGGCCCGCTCCTCGATCGCAGCGTCGAGCCCCTTCTCGAACGCTCCCCACTTGCTGCAATCCGCGTCGAGCCATGCCCGGACTATGAGCTTGAGGTCGTCGGCCGATTGCGGGCGTTGCGCCTGGAGGAACCGCTTGTCCTGCGCGATCAGCTCGGCCGCGAGCTTCCCGATCATCCCCACCGCCCGGCCGGCGTTGAACCGGATCGCGAGATCATTGATCGTGTCGCGCTTGGCCTCGTCGAACAGCGCGCGCTTGACCTCGTCGACCTCGGCCATGAGCGAGATACGCCCGCCCTCAAGCCCGGCGTCCGCTCCGATCCGAGCGACGACAATCCCCAAGCCCCCGAGGGCGCCGTCCTCGATCGCGCTGTTGAGCGCCTCGCGAACTGCCTCCGTCGTGATTTCGACGTCGTCCGTCTCCAGCGGCTTGCCGTCGACCGCAATGTTCGTCCCGCAGTCGAGGCAATGGGTAACGACGTGAAGATCGCCCGTGAAATGCTCGCGGGTTAGCCCGTGCGAACATGGCGAGGCGTCAGGAGCCGTTTTCAGCGCCTCGGCGGGGTCCGAGGTAGGTACGGGCCGGAATTCAGCGTTTCGGAGCTGGAAGGCGAACCGCTCGGCAAAATCAGAGGCATTGGCGAGGGCAACGCTCAACTCCTCCGCAAGCTGCGATAGTCCACCCCTCTCAACTCGCGATGTAGGCGATACGTTCGCCCCGTCACCCTCATTCCCAATGTGGTTAGTGTTCATGTTAGGTCGTCCTTTCGGGGTTGCGAGGCGCGGATTTGCGCTCGTTTCTTGTGAACGGTGCGCTCGGAACAGCCGAGACGGCGAGCGATGCGGGAAGCGCTCCAGCCCTTGCGAGAGAGGCGGAGAACGACCTTTGCGTCGACGCGGGAGCCTCGGTTCATCCTGGGGACGTAGACGCGCCCCAAGCCGCCGAAATGGAGGACGACGAGGGTTGCGAGGTCGTCGCCCAAGAACGCGCGGAGGCGAGCGGCGTTGGCGAGCTGGGCAGGAACGGAGACGGTTGTCCCGCCAGCGATTGCGGCGAGGCGCTCGGCGCGCTCCAGCCCCAAGCGCTCGACGAGGATCGTCTCGGTTCGGTTCATATCGGCTCGACCCTCACGACGGAGCAATCGACGACCCCGGCGACACGCTCAAGCGAGGGTCGGAGGTTCGCGTCGATGTAATCCGAATAGAACCGGGACCGGGTTCGGAGGAGGAGGATATCCCCTCGGATCGTGAAGGCGGTATGCTCGGGCGCGAGCCACGTCGCATAGGTTCCGTTCGCCGTTGCCTTGAGCTGGTCTCGGACCTTGGCGAGACGCGGGTCGTCGTCGTCACGTTCTCGGATCGGCAGTTTCGGCGCGGGCGGCTTCGACGGCTTGGTCGAGCCACGCCCGGCTTTGCGCTCCGCCAGGGCATGCGCCTTGCGAATGCGGCCGTCGAAGAACTTGAGCGAGCCGATCGAGCTTTCGTCGGAGCGTTCGAGCGTCTGTTCGATCACGGAGAGGATAAGCTCCTCCCCGATGCCGGCGAGCTGCCAGTCGCGGACGATATCCAGCTCTCGGGCAAAGGGCTTGGGGTAAGCGGGCGTGAGGTTGACGCCGCCGGCCCGTGCGCAGCGAGCCGCGAGGTTGACGAGGTCGTTCCGATTTCCCTCCTCGGCGACGTCGGGCGGCGGGTCCGCGCGCACGTCGTTGTTGTTATATGAATCTCCCTGTCCCTGTCCCTCTCCCTGTCCCTCTCCCTTGGACCCCGAAAACTGCGTGACATGGGGGTGCTGATCGCGTGACAGGGGGGGTGTGTCACGCGTGACATGGGGTTGTGTCACGCGTGACAGGGGTTCGAGGGGCCTCGTCTCGTCTTGCTTTTCTAACAAGTCGTCCGACGCGGCAAGGTCGAGGTTGCCTTGCGACGGGGCGGGGAGGGCGACGGTCTGGACCTCTTTCGGGCGGCCGAGCGCGTCCCATTGCTCATAGCTCGGCCCGGCGCGCTGATCGTTCGGGTTGCGCTCATTGTGCTTGCGGACGGCGGCGAGAAAGGTCCGGTGCCGCTGGCGCAGCTTGCCGGCCCATGCCTCGCGAACCTTCTCCGCCACGACGGGATGATAGAGGCGGCCGTCGCTGCACTCGACGAACCCGCGCAACGCTCCCTCCTTGACCAAGAGCCAATCGGAGACGCCTCGACCGAACCCGGCCGCGCGCGCTAAGGCGCGATCGTCGTTGGACAAGCTCCCGGCGGGGACGCCGTGCCATGCCGCGCCCCATAGCAGAATTGCGGCGACGACGGCGGCGGGCTCCTCGAACGCGACGAGGTCGGATTGCGCGAGGCGGACGACGTCAAGCGGCATGAACCGGAAGTCGCGGAGGTCGCTATCGTGAGGCGTGAGGGGCGGAGGGGCACTCATTCGCATAGTCCATATTGAGAGAAGCAAGCCGGCGCGTCCTCGCGTTCGAGCGCCTGGAGCAAGTCGAACTGGCGCCCGCCGCGCGTTGTGCGGGTCCACTCGACGACCTTGTCGATCGCGCCTCGGCTCCAGTCGTCGGGATCGCCAGGGACCTTGTCGGCCGGGAAGAACGTCGCCCACGTTCCATCGCCTCCGCAGTCGCGGCGGGAGACCATGGAGACGCGGCGTTCCCAATCACGGAGGCGGTCGATAATCTCGGGCGTATGCTCCGCGACGAGACCTATCTCCTCCTTTTGCGAGTTGATGCAGGGCCAGCAACCGACGCGGCTCGCGCCCTTGAGATAGAGCGGGTTCGGTCGCAAGCCGTGGCGCTTGGCAATGGCGAACACGTCGGCCGCGCTCCAGCTATGCAAGGGCCGATAGACGACGCGACTCCCGCCGTTTGCCTCCCGGCGTCGTTCAAGGACTGGCTTCGCGGCCCGCGCCTTGCTCTCTTGCGCGCGTTCGCCGACCCAATCCACGACGGTATGACCGGCCGCGAGCGCTGGCGCGCGTGAGGCGAATAGCGGAGCGAGCTTGAGGTCCTCCGTGCAAAACTTCGCCTTGCGGGACGGGAAACGGCCATGGAGGAGGCAGATATCGAGAAACGCGATCCCACTCGGCACGAGCGCCGCGACGGCCTGCTCTATGCGCTCTTGCGGAACCGGCGGGGAGACGATCGTTGGGCAGTCGCATGCCGCCATCCAAGCCTTGAGCGCGGCGCTCCTCTCGGGCGAGTGGCGACAACCTGGGGCCAAGGCAGGGATAGCGGCCTTGCGATCCGCGCATTCGGTCGAGTGGCGCTTGCGGCGCAGCTCGTGAGGCCAGAGCTTGCGGATCGATTCGCGCTTACGCGCGAACGCGGCCTCGTCGCATAGGCCGGGCACGTCATAAGCGGAGAGCCGCTCGATCGGGACCTCAAGAGCGCGCTCCAGATAGTCGACGTGTTCGAGCGTGATCGGGTTCTCATTGCCGACGTCGACGAACTGGAAGCGCGGCCGGAAATCCGCCCGGCGCTGCATACGCTCCTTTGCGACGCATGCGGTCGCCGCGCTGTCCTTGCCGCCGCTTATACCAACGAAATGCAAAACGCTCATGAACCCCGCCTGCGACCGCCGCCGAACTTATTCGCGCTCGTGGCGCCCATCATGCGCTTTTGCATTGCGGCCTCTTTCCGTCGCGCCTTGGCCTCGGCCTTGCGGCGGACGACTTCCGACCATGGCTCTTTCTCGCGCCGGAGCTGCGCCGGGGTCGGGATCGGAGGAGCGCCGAGCGGGCCGACGATAGGCTCGATCAGGACCTCGATCCGCTCGGGCGAGCCGTAGCGCTTGCGGCCGGCCCACTCGACGACTTGGGCGTCGTCCCTCCAGACGATTTCATTGCACGCGTCCCATATCAGCTTCTCGATATTGTCGCCGTCCGGTTTCCCGTCGTCGAACACGGTCGAGCCGTTGAGGAGCGCCTCGCGATAGCGTTTGGGCCAGCTCGCGGGGATCGCGGAGACGGCGGTCAACGTGATGCGAACCGGGCATGTCCATGGATCGCCAGGACCGAACACGCCGCGCACGAGTTTTTTGACCTCGCGCTCGACCTTGGCCGTCTTGGCGTCCTCGTGCATCCGGCCGGATCGGGTGTCGATTTGCGGGCGACCCTTTCCAACGGGCGGCCCCTCGACGGTGAATTCGATACGCAACGGGGTTCTCCTCTCGCTATCCTCGGGATGGACCGGAGCGGGCGTCGCTCAAGACGTGCCGGCCCATCCCTCGGGAGCGAGAGGAGGTTAGCCCTCGTCGCCCTGTTCGGTTTCAGCCTGGGCCGGCTCGGCCGGCGGGGTTACGGCAAGCGGCGAGCGCTGGACGACCATTCCCTCGCCGTGCGATTCGCATTCGTCCTTCGCCTCTTGCAGCGTGAAGCGCATCGCCTTCTCGGCGTCGTCGGTCCACGGGTCGTCCTCGGAAGCGGCCGCGAGCCATACCTCGCCCTCGGCGTCATAGACGATCCAGTCGGCCGCGTCGGGATCGCTGGCCTCGGCGTCGAGGTCCTCGCTCGATTCCGCGGTTCCGTCCTCGCCCGCGAGGTCCTTGTCATCCGATGGCGCGGCCGGCGGCTTGTCCTCCGCGAACTGCGCGTCGGCGAACGGGATTTCGACCTGTCGCTCGCCTGGATCGTTGGGCCGGCGCGCGCCGAGGAACCGCTTGTCGCTCGCGCTCACAACGACGACGCGTTGCCCGGCGAGGTTGTAGGCGTCCATGAGAACGTCCTTGTCGACATGCTCGACCTTGAGCTTGACCTCCAGCGTCTCGCCCTTGACCGAAAGGGCGTCCAGCATCGTGCCTTGCAGCGTGACGCTTTCCTCCTCGGCGATGATCAGGACAACGCGGCGAACGACGAGCTGCGCGACCTTCGTCAACTGATCGTCGAGGGTGCGGCGCTCGTTTGCGTCGAGCAAGTGATATGCCTTGTCGCGGGCCTTGAACAGCTCGCGGAGGACGTCGCGGATATCGCCGACCGCCGTTCCGCTCTCGAACTCGGCCTCCTCGACGATACGGACAAGGCGGTCCATCCGGCGCTGATATGCTTCGTCGACCCCGTTTTCGTCGGCCTCGTCGGACTCGGGCGGGTCCTCATTGGCGGGAATGGCGCCAGCGACCACGCCGTCGACCTTGACGTCGCCGTTGATCTTGACCGAACCGCTTTCGACCTCCAGCGCCTCGGCCGTTGCGGCCGCAGCTCCGCCAATCGCGCCGGCCGCCGTTTGGTTCGCGTCGCCGCCGGCATCCATGACGGCCCCGGCTCCCTCGATCGCGCCAGCAGCGACCGTGTCGGCGATATTCTTCGCGGTGGTATGGTCGGCCGCGAGGTCCTTCCCGAGCTGTTCGAGCGGGTCCGGTGTCTTTTTGCCTCTTACCACAATCTATCCTTTCCGTGTTGAAGCCGAACCACTCGGCGAACGTGATCCCGGCCGAATGCGGCCGAGGGATGGGGGAGCCGGCTCGCGCCAGTCGAGAAAGAGTGTCTCCGTGCGGTACGGGCCGCCCGCGCTCCAGACGAGCCACGCGAAATCCTGTTTGCCGCCCTTGAAGTCCATTCCTTGCGCTTTGAGGCGCTCGACCTCATGGCCTGGGGGCATGGACGGGCGTTTCATGAGGAGCCCGACGTGCGACGGTTTTCGCTTCGTGTAGAGCAAATCTAGCCGCTCCTGCCCGAACAAGATGTTGCTCGGCACGAGGACGGCCATCCGGTCGAACGGGACGATATCGAGCGCGCGCAAGATGAACTGTTCGGTCGTTCCGGTCGGCGCGTTGTACGGCGGATTATAGACCATGGAGAGCGGCCGATCGCCAGGGTTCGGCCATTTCGTCGCCATGAGGAAATTCGAGCGGTAGAACTTATGCCGCGCCATGCGGTCGACGATATCCGAGCCGATCGTCGCATGTCCGAACTTATTCGCGACGTTGAGCGTGTTCCCGGTTCCGCAACACGGGTCCCAAATCAGGGCGCCCCGGAAGTCGATCGCGCGGAACAGGGCCTCGACCGGCTCGGCGTTCTCTCGATAGAAGCCGTGCGGGTCCTGATCGTAACCCTCGGCTTGATGCTTGTTCGCCATTATGCGCCCGTGCGCTCGGCCTCGAACGCGGCGAGAGCATCCTCCAGCTTGCCGAGGGTCTCGACCGTGACCTTGCCCGGTTCCTTCTCTGCCCGCCAAAAGGTTTGACGCGCGACCTTGGCCCGATCGCAAATCTTGGCCGGCGTCACGCGCGCCAAGTGAGCCCGCCGTTTGATTTCCGCGATAGCCTTCGCGTTCTCGCTCTCGACGTCCATTCGTGGTCCTTTCTCGCAACTCGCTTGCAACATTCGAGCAACGCCTATAGGACGGCTAGGCGACCAACGCAACGCAAATGGAGAATGAACGATGGGTGTCTATCGGATGAATATCGAGGGCCGGAACAAGCCGGTTCTCATGCGGGCCAAGAGCCTGTCGGAGGCTCGGGGCTCGCTCGTCGACGGCGAATCGCTCACGGCCGAACAGGTCGAGGAGGCTCTCGTCGCGGGCGAAAAGGTGTGGGCGCCTGGCACTCCGCTTCCCGAGGACGTCCCGGCCGAGCTGGAGAAGGGCACGGAGGGCGAGGACTCGTGAAGGGCGACGCGATCAAGGCGCTCGCCGGCAAGGCCGCCGCGAACACTCGCCCGAGCGACGAGGAAATCGGCCTCGCCATCGCCGAGGGGGTCGACATTCTCCTCGCGTTCTTCGCCGACGTCGGCCGGATCGCCGATGCGGCGGAAAAGGTCGCCGAGTGCGCCGATGGGGTCCACCCCTCGGCTTTCCGCGTCATACCTCAAACTTGAACTCGGGGCCGGGTTCGTCCCGGCCTCAACCCATGGAAGGGCAAGGCATGAAAATCATTAGTTTGCAGGCGCAGGGGATCAAGCGTCTCGTCGCCGTCGACATTACCCCTAACCCCGGCATGAACCGGGTCGGCGGGTTCAACGGAGAGGGCAAGACGTCCCTCCTCGACACTATCGCGATGGCGTTCGGCGGGGCCGATGAAATCCCCATGAAGCCGCTACGGACGGGCGAGGAATACGGCGCGATTCGGATCGGCGTCGGCACGGCCGAGGAAACGGAGCTGCGCGTCACGCGGTACTTTACCGACGAGGGAACGACCTCGCTCAAGGTGCAGAGCGGCGACGGCGCAACCTATGACAAGGGGCAAACCAAGCTCAACGACATTATCGGCGCGATATCCTTCGACCCGATCCGCTTCGCCGACATGGACCCCAAGGCGCAAGCGGCCGAGCTGCGCCGCCTCGTGCCGCTGGAGGTCGACCTCGACGCCCTCTCGGCCAAGGACAAGGCCGACGTCCTGGCGCGGCGCGACGTGAACCGGGACGCTAAGGCGCTGTTGCCCCGGATCAACGCGATTGCGCTCCCCGAGCCGATGCCAGCCAAGCCCGACCGCGACGCGATCGTCGTCGCCCTGGGATCGGCTGGCGAGACGAACGCGGCGATCGAGCGCGAGCGCCAGCGTCGGGGAACGCTTCGCGGCTCCGCCGATGCGGCCGACGAGCGCGCGAAGTCATGGACCGCGACCGCCGCTCGTCTCCGCCGGGAAGCCGAGGAGGCCGACAAGGCGGCGCAGTCGGAGGATGATTTCGCGCAAGCCACGCGCGCCGAGCTGGAGGCGTTGCCGCCCCTCGACGAGACGGTCGACACGGCCAAGCTCTCGGCCGAGCTGGAGGAGGCCGACAAGGCGCTCCGCGTCCATCGCGCGGCCGAGGATCGCAAGGTCCTGCAAGCCGAGTTTGACGCCCTGGAGGTTAAGTCGAAGGCGTTCACCAAGGCGATAACCGATCGTGCCGCGATCCGGGCGAAGGCGCTTGGCGAGGCAAAAATGCCGGTTGAGGGTCTGTCCCTGGCGCGCTTGTGCGACGCGGTCCCCGGCGAGACGTCCGAGGAGCTGATCGTCACATACAAGGGCGAGCCGTTCTCGCAATCGTCGCGCGCCGAGCAAATCCGCGTGTCCATGCGCCTTGCCATGGCGGCGAACCCCAAGCTCCGCGTCATGACCATTCGCGACGGCTCGCTCCTCGACGAGCGCGGGTTCGCGCTGATCAGCGAGATTGCGGCCGAGGGCGACTATCAAGTGTTCGTCGAGGTCGTCGGCGAGGGCGAGGAGAACGGGATCATTATCGAGGACGGCCGCGTCAAGGGCGCCCCCGAGCCCGAGGTCATCCCCGGCCCCAAGCGTCGCAAGCCGAAAGCCGAGGCGGCCGAGCCGGAGAAGGTCGAGACGAACGGGGCCGACCATGACGTCGCGATCGTTGGCGACAAGCTCGTCGTCGAGGGGAAGGTCGTTCCCGAGGTCAAGTCGATTACGTCGACGAGCGAGGGGCCTCCGGCGGCCGAGCGGCCCGCGCGTCGCAAGGCAACCGCCATGCGCGAATTCAACACTAAGCCGCTCGGCGGGGACTTGTTCGGGGGTGAGAAGTGAACGCCGCCGAACCGGCCGATCGCATCATCGCGCTTGCGCAAGCTCTCCTCGCAACGATCGCGAAGCATTGCGACCGTCAGACAGAGGACGGGTTCGCCGATGCCTTGAGCGCTCTCGTGAGCGTCACGGCGCTGGCGATCAGCGAAGCGGGAGGAGACGTTCTCAATCACCTTAGCGGAGCCCGCATGGCCTCCGAACAGCTCGCGACGATGATCCTCGCAAACCAAACGGGCGAACTCTCCGCCCTTTACGCAAAGGCAAACTGACATGACCACGAACGACGAACAGCTCGCCGGTTTCTATGACGACTTCGACCGCGATCCGAACAGCCCGAAGCCGCAACCCGGCGATCATCCGGGGATCAAGCGCGAGCTTTGGGGTCTGTTCCCCGACGTCGATATCGCCGCGTATCACCGCGACGAGCTGGCGCCCGAGCCCTCCCTCTCGAATAGCGGCATGAAACGGCTTATCGCCGAGACCCCGCTCGACTTCGCCTATCATCATCCCCGGATCAATCCCGAGGCGGTCAAGGAGGCCGACGACACGGCCGCCAAGCGCCGGGGCGACGTGGTTCACCAGCTCGCACTAGGCAAGGGTCGCGGCTATGCCGTCCTCCCCTTCGACGACTTCCGATCTACCGCCGCAAAGAGCGCGCGCGACAACGCGGTCGCGGACGGCCTTACCCCGATCAAGCAAAAGGACTTCGACGAGGCCGAGGTTATGGCCGAGGTTCTCCGCGAGCGGATCGAGGAATACCTCGACGGGGCGGCCTATCAAACGGAGGTCGCGTTCATCTATCAGCACATGACGGCGGCCGGGCCGATATGGTGCCGGGGCCTCATGGACGTATGGTGCGAGGAGCGCTTGATCATCCTCGACCCCAAGGTCACGGCGCGGCTCTATGACGATAGCGTCGGCCGTCACATGGTCGATATGGGATGGGATCGCCAAGCGGCGTTCTATCCGCATGCGGTCGGCGAAATCCTGGGCCAGGGCGGGCGCGTGAAATTCCGCGACCTCATGGTCAAGCCCGAGGCGCCCTATACGAGCCGCGTCGTCGGCCTCGAAAAGAGCGACGAATATCAAGCAATCCTCGAATGCCGCTCGGCCATGGAGCGGTTCGGAGCCGGCATGTATTCGGGCAACTGGCCGGGTTTCGGCAATGAAACTCACTTCGTCGACTTGCCGGCCTGGACCCGCAAGTCCCGTGAGGAACGCTACGGCACGGGGGCGCAGTAACATGGCGAAAGGTTTCAATCCGCAGCCTCGGCGCTTCGTGGCGAACCCGCCCGAGGACGATATCCCCTCGCTCCTCCTCGGCCTCATGGGGCCGCCTGGAGGGGGCAAGACTAAGTCGGCGCTCCGCCTCGGCGACGGGATTTCCCGCGTCCGGGGCGGCAAGCCCGCCTTGATCGACACGGAGGCCGGGCGCTCGCTCAAGCATCGCCGGGGCTCGCGCAACCCTCACGGCCACGACTTCGACTATATCCCGTTCTCGCCTCCCTTCGCGCCCGAATATTTCCTCGACGCGATCCGCGAGGCGGAGAAGCTCCGGCCCTCGTGCATCATCATCGACTCAATGAGCGACGAACACGAGGGCGAGGGCGGCTATCTCGCTTGGCACGATCTGGAGGTCACGGAGACGGCCGGCGGCAACAAATGGGCGGCCTGGGCAAAGCCGAGCGCGTCTCGCCGGAAGCTGATCGCCGGCCTCCAGCATATCAAGATTCCCGTGATCATGACGTTCCGAGCGCGGGAAAAGACGAAACAGGTCGGGCAAAAGATCGTCCCTATTGGGTTCGTTCCAGTCGCCCCGATGGAAGTCGTTCACACGCTGGACCTTACGTGCCTCCTCCCGCCCCGGTCCAACGGCGTTGCGATATGGTCGTCGAATGAGGAGGCCGAGCGGCTCACGCTCAAGTTTGCCGGGTTCCTCGCGCACTTGATCCGCCAGGGCGCCCCGCTCGACGAGCAATTCGGCGAGGAGCTGGCGCGGTGGCAGGCAGGCGAGGCGCGGCCGATGGCAGGGGAAGGCGGCGAGACCCGCCGCAAGCGCACGCCCGAGGAAATGGTCGACGCCTATGTCGCGGCCCTCGACGAGCTGAAATCAACCGACGACCTCCTCGAATATCAGAACGACGAGCGCCGGGCCGAATGGGTCGCCAAGCTCAAGACGGCGCGACCCGACTTGCACGATCGCGTTGTCACCGCGAACAGCCGGCGATACGCGGCCTTGCAGCCGAAAGAGCCCGAGGGGGAGGTCTCCGTTCGTGATCCCGCTCCGTCGACCGACGAGGACGACGATCAATTTCCCGGCGGTGGCAAGTGAGCCGGGCCGATCGGTTCGTCGGAGCAATGGTCGTCCTCGCGACCTCGCTCCATTTCCTTGCGTCCGTGATGGAGGACCTCGCCAAGGGCACGGCTTTGGACGCCGTGTTTGCAGCCTGCAACGTCATCACGGGGACGCTCGCCGTCCGCTCAATCTGGAGGGATAGACTATGACCGCCGAAACCCATCTGGAGGCCGCTCGCGTGCTGTACGCCGAGCGGGACCTCCTCAAGCGCGCACTCGACGAGGTCGACGCCAAGATCGCGGCCGAGCGCAAGTCCTATTCCTTCGCGACCGGCTGTTGCGTGCCGATCCGCGAGGAGAGCTTTCGTCGGGAGGTAATCAGTCATGGCTAGGCAGTATGTAGCAATCGAGTTTCGCCGGGGCGGGCGGACCTATACCTATCATCACGACGGCGAGGCGATCGTTCCTGGCGACGAGGTCAAGGTTCCCGATCGGAGCGGCGATGGCTGGAGCCGGGTCCGCGTCGTCGAGGTCGATTGGATCAAGCCGGGATATGAGACGAAACCGATCCTCGGCCGGATCGAGGCGGAAGGGACCGAAAAGGCGATCGTCAACGCCCCCGACCGCAACGACCCTAAGCCGACGCTGGACTTGTTCGGGGGGCGCTCATGAGCCGCCCCCTCAAGGCGCTTACGGTGTGGCAACCCTGGGCAACGCTGATCATCGTCGGGGCCAAGCCGTTCGAGTTTCGCGGATGGGCGTCCCCGCAATGGCTTGTCGGCGAGGACCTCGTCATTCATGCCGGCTCGCGCGCGATCAAAGCCGAGGAGGTCGAGGACCTGATCGAGCGGCTCTCCGACGAGCGCACGGCCTGGACGACGGGGCTATTCGCCGAGAAGGCCCTCCCGGTTCTCGACCGCGCCCTCGCGCAAGCTCGATACAAGGCGCCCAAGCGGCCGCCGGCCGACCTATTCGGCGATCCTCCAGCTCCTCCCGCGCTCCCGTTCGATCCTCTCCCGCGTGCGGCCGGGCTCGGCGTCGTCAAGGTCGGGCGCTCCGTCAACGGCAACGATACGGCGGAGACATTCGGGCATCGGATCAACGACTCCGATCGCGAGGCTCATGCGAATTGGGGCTGGCCTATGCTCGACGTTCGGCCGTTCGCCGAACCCGTTCCAATGAAGGGGGCGCAAGGGCTTTGGCCTTGGCCCGATGCGGAGGCGATGGCTCATGGCTGATCTATTTGACGCCTCGCCGGTCACGCGCCACGAAAAAGCGGAGTGCATCCGGCGCGAGCTGAAACTCCGCCGCCGCGTCTATCCCCGGTGGATAGAAACCGGCAAGCTCAAGCGCGAGACGGCCGAGAAGGAAATCGCGACCATGGAGGCAATACTCGCGGACTATGAGGGGCCAGCTTGATCGAGGTCGAGCCGGCCGGCAACTCGTGGCGCTGGACGATGATCGGGGTTTGCGGCCGCGTTCTCGTCGAGCGTTCGGGATACTGCTCTCAAGCATGCGCGATAGAGGCGGCTCGGAGATACCGGGTCGCCTTTTTCGTCGGGTCTGGAGCCGTAGACCATCGGCAAGGCGCATGCGTGTAGGGCCTTGCGCCCCGCCCGGTTGCAGGATACCCCGCAAGCATAGCGATGGGGCTAGGAGGACGTCTAATGATCAGCGCGAAACAGTGCCCGGATAATGCGGATACCGCTCCAGCGGGCCGCGCTGGCGAAATTAGGCCGAAACGGCAGATTGCCCGGACGTGCCCCGAGTGCGGAGAGGATTTCGCCGTCCCGTCGAGTGGTCCCGGCGGTCACAAGCAATTCTGTTGCGAGGCCCATCGCCAGGATTTCCGCAAGCGGTGCGCCGCGCGCGGCAAGGTCCTCGTGCCTTACGTGATGGCCTGGAGGACGGGCCGGCCGGGAGGCGGGCAGAAATCGAGCCCGATCGTCAAGCAAGCGTTTGCGGAAATGAACCGCATCCTCGACCAATTCGCGGAGGAGGATCGGAAGGCCGGCCGCCCGAAACTCGTCGACTATGTCGGCGGGCTCATGGCGACCGGCTTCACGTATATGGACCGGAGGCGGCGTTAAGCCGAGGCCGGCCGCTTCTCGTCGACGATGACGACCGCGTCGGAGGCCGACCGTGCATAGGTAACGGTCTTTCCCTTTCGGCGGGCCGCCAGGATCGCCCGCCAGCCCGACGCAATGACCGGCGCGAGGATCGCGATAACCATCGCCCCATCGCTGGAGCGAACCCACTGGAGCAAGCCCGAAAGGTCATGTGCGCCGATCAGGGCGACCACGATCGGGATTGCCGAAACGATCACGATAACGTCGCGAGCAATCGCGCCGCCAGCGGCCGGGAGGACGGACGGATTGATCACGTCCGGGGCGTTGGGGTTCTTCATGGTCAAGCCTCACTCTTGGAAACAGGCACTCCGGCGCGGTCCAGCTTTTGCGGGACGCCGGTCACGGGCTCCCCCTTGGGCCAGCGGCGCGCGACGCAACGGGACTTCTCAATCCGCGTGATCGTGATCGCGTCGCCCTGGTTGCCGCCGAGGCAATGATAGTGCGTCGAGTCCTCGCCGAGGTAGAGCGTCACATGCCCGCCGCCCGCACGCTCGAACACGAGGACCGCGCCGGGAGCGAGGCGATCCGCTGCAAGCGCCGAGCCCCACGAGGCCCACGACTTCGCGCGCACGGCGATTGCCGGCGGGGTGAGCTGGCATTGCGTCATCCACCACGCCATGATTGCGCCGCACCACGGCACGGAGTCCGCGTTGTACGCGATCCCGAGCGCCTTCGTGATGCCGGCAAAGCGCTTCATGAGAACCGGGTTGTTCGCCACGCCGGGCGTCTCGCGAATGCCGAGGTCGGTTCGCGCCAGGGTGAGCCACCGGGGCTCCGTCGTTTTCGTCATGGCTTGTCCTTTTGGGTGTTGAACATGATCCCGAACGCCGACCCGAGCCGTTCTTTCAGGGTGCCGGCCATACTGGACTTGCCAGCCTCTATCACGCCCGACCCCATTCCGCCGAATCCTACGCCGATCCAGAATGCAGAGCCGCCCGCGATATTGTGATCCGCGACCGTGAGGAACGCCCCAAGCATCGCAAGGAGCGTGACTGAAATCTCGGATCGGGTGAACTTGAGGAGCGGGAGGCGAACAAGGAGGACGGTCAAAACGGCGATCCCGGCCGGGACGACCGGAAATGACATTCCGTAGATTGAGGCTATTCCGGGTGCGGCAACGCCAGCGGCTCGCGCGACCGCACTTTCCGGGTTCATCCGCCTATTCCGTATCCCTTCGCCACGGCCATGAGGACCGCGATCACGACGACGACGAGGAATATCAGAACTGCCCGCCCCAAGCGAGGCCACACGCTCATAAGATCGACCTCAAGCGTATGCGTTATGCGGCTGCGCAGCACGAGCATGACGAAAGGATAGATCGAGACGAGGATCGCCATCCATAGCGCGACGACGGGGAGCGCGAGGGTATCGAGCGACCGCTTGATCAGCAGAACCCGAGCGATGAATACCGGGCTGATATTGGGGTCCCCGAAGCATGTCATATAGACGACCTCGGGGGCCGAGCGGACGAACGTCGAAAGGGCGACGCCGCCGATCATGAACCGGAAAAGTGCGGCAAGGCTGGCGGGATGATCAATGAACCGAAAGCGCCAGGTATCGCGGATCATCCAGCCGAACACGATCGAGGCGAACACGGAGATTGAGAGGACGGCCGCCAGTGCGCCGCCGTAGAGCCAGGGATCATCGCCAAAGCTCGGCGGGTAGGGCGAGAGAACCCGCGCGATATCGTTCACTGTTGCCGCCGGGTTCATGCCCAATCCTCCACTCGGAACGACCAACGCGTGAGCGCAGGGTTTAGCCGCTCATATGGCTGGAGCTTGTCGAACATGCTCCAGTGCAATCGTTCGTTGAGGCCGGGTGAGACGTCCGGGTTCTCTACCGCGAGGACGCTCCGTGTCTCGCCGAGCTGGAGCGAGAGGTCCCATAGTTGATCAACCTCGTCGACCGTAAGATCGCCCATGGTGAAATCCCACGAACCTTTGACGATGCCGGGAGAGACGCCGAACCCGCCGCTCGGCATGCGCTCACGCGATCCGGTGTCGATCGGGGTTCGGCCGCCGCCGTATTCCCGGCCGAATTTGGGTTGGAACGCGAGGCCAGCCGCCAGGACCGCCGCATAGAGCGCGTTATTGCCGGCGGGTTGCGTGAGGCGAACGTCGATATAACGGGCGTTGATGGGGTCGCCGACCCGGATCGCCCCGGCCTCGGGATCGTTGACGAGCTTCGACCTCCAGACGAACCCATGGCGCGGCCGCCGGGTTGTCTTGTAGGGCGCCGGCAAAACGGCCCCGGTCCATTGCGTCTCGCCGGCATTCGCAACGCCGCTCGATACCGCCATCGCTGCGCCGTCGCCCGCATTCGTGAAGCCGAGGAACACGGTATCGACCGCTTGGACCGATCCGAGGTCGATCCCGATAGTCACTTGCGACGCGACCGTATTGTCGACCCATACCTCGCGAGGGTTGCCGTTGAGCAAGCGCGCCACATTCGCGCCACGAGAGGCCGTGATCCCGACGACCGGGAGCGGAGCGACGATCAATAGGGAACTCATGCGAGCCGCCTTATCACGGTGAGCGTCGTCGTGTCGCTACTCTCCGACTCGACCGCCCTCACGACGAGAGCGAGGGAGCCGGTCTCGCCATATCCCATTGGCTGCAACGAATAGGTCCGCAGGCGAATGCGCTTGCCGATCAAGTCATGCCGGAGGCCCTGGACGACATGCTCATCGCGCACGAGCGGGCCGCCGAGGAACCGGAGCTGGCGTGCGGCCTCGTCGTCGGCGTCGTAATTGTAGACGAGCCCGGTCATAAGCGACGTGTCGATCGCTCGCTCGCCCCATCGGGCCGCGACGTCGCTGTCTGTCGCGGCGACATAGAGCCCGTCAGCTTTGAGCCATGCGGCATAGCCGGCGTCGACCGGAGGAGTGATGATCGGCATTAGCGGTATCCGATTTCAGCAATGAGCTTTGCGTTGTAGACCGTGCCGCCGCCCTGGTCTCGGCGTCCTTCTATTGCATAGGTGTACTGTCCGACCGGGAGGCCGGTGTCATCCCATGCCCAATTTACCGTTACGGGATAGTTGCCCATGCCGGCGCGCAAGAGGTCGCCGATATAGGCGATGCCTCCGTTTTGATCGGTGCGTCGAAGTCGGAAGCTAACACGGTCGTTGTCGTCGCCTGTGCGCTGTAGGTTGATGAACCAATTCAACGTCACTTCCGCGCCAGCATTTAGGACGTTGACGGTTACTTGTGCGGGATTTCCTGCACCAAACGTCCCGTAGGAACTGCTCGACGCCACAAGCGAGGCGAGCGACGTCCCGTTGTAGCTCTCGGCCCAACGAACCGATTTCGTCACGTTGTTTTGCTGGATATTGTTCGTCGTAACGGACCCGTCGACGGCGAGGTTGCCATAAATGCGGACGTTCCCGCCGGAAACCTCCAGCGTCTTGAGCCATCCCCCGTTTGCCGGATTGTAGACCATGAACACGCGCGCGCCGACCGCGACGCTCGACGTCACGGGCTGGCCTGGTTGCGTCTCGGCGCGAAGGGTGACGAACGCGTCGGTCCCTGCCGGGCCTGCATCGGCCTCGATCTGATAATAGGCGAGAGTGCGGCCTGTAAGCGTGTTGAGCGTGCCTTGCTGGACCGTGACCGTTGCCGCGAGACCTCCGTCGCCGAACACGTCCGAGCGCAATGTAGAGACAGACTCCGCCGCTGCGCTGCCAATCCCGGCGGCCGCGACAATCTGCGTCTTGAGGTAGCTTTCGCTCGTGCCGGCTATCTGCGCCTCGACTGTGTCCGTCCGCTCCTCAACGTCTCCGAGGTCGTCGCGAATGCCTTGGATCGCGAGCTTAATCTCTCCGGTCGGTGCAAGGATCGTCTCAAGGCCGACGAACCGCTCAAGGAATTGCGCGGTCGGGATGCCCCCGATTGCCGCCGTGTCCTTCGCGGTGTTGTCGCCGGTCACGTCCGCGCCCGCCTGCGCTGGCTGGAGGTCGGAGGCGCGGGTTCCGTCTGGATAGAATGTGTCGCTCGCCAGGATTGCGGCCGAAACCTCGCCGTCGTTCATGACGCGGTTATTGGCTTGATATCCGAGCTTGCGGGCCTTGATCGGAGCATAGATCACGCGCCGGGCAACGCTCTCCGAATAGACCTCCTCGACGTCGGTTTCGACTTGCTGCCATTCGACCGGAGACGAGCCAGAGGGCGCCCATGTAACCGGGGCCGTTGCCGTGCCGGTCCAGATTACAGAATAGAGCGAGCTGTCGAGCGACCATTGCTCGAGTCTGATCGTGCCGTTCGGGTCAAGGACCCATAGCAAGGAGCTGCCGATCAAGAGGCGGTCGATTGCTCCCGCGATCGTCTCGGACGCGTCGGGGCAATGGAGTCCGACCGTTTGCGGCCGGATCGCGTTGACGACCTCTCGGTTCGATATCGTAAGGCCGGCCTCGCTGGCGAGAAGGGCGGCAACGCTCGGGGCCGTTGCGACGGCCGGATACTGCTCGCCCCCGATATCGGCCGTGAGCGGGCCGGAGGCAGTCGTCCACCATTTGACGCAAGCGATAGAGGGCGCAGCAACGCCGCCGCCTTGTTGAGGCACGGACGCCTTGAGGGCGGCGAGAGTGGCCTCGGCCGAGCCTTGCCATCCGACGACCGTTAGAGGCCCCTCTCGACCTCGATCCCTTACGCGGTTGAACTGCGCGAGCGGCCGGAGAGGATCTCCGAACTCATAGATCAGATAGGCCGGATCAAGAATTTCGCCGACGATGTTGAACGCATAGCCGAAGGTGCGGCGCTTGACCCGGCCCTTTGCGCTCTCGGCGCCCTCAAGCCCTCCCGTGCCTGCAAATGTGCCGGTCACGAGGGGTTTGTTCAGCTTTGCGCCGAGGTCGCCGATCGTGAGCGTAAGGAGCCCCTCGGCGATTTCGACCGACGCAACGATCGCGGTCAAGAGAAGGGGGAACGTCGGCGCGTCGGCGCTATCGTCGCCGACCTTGATCGTGAGGGGCGCGTCCTTCCAGTAGAGCTGCGCCAGCTCCGACACGAGAGCCGAGTCCGCGCTCATGAAGTTGAGAGCCGCCGTTTGAGGGATCGCGCCCCCCGTCCATCCCGCCTCGCCGAAGTCAAGCTCTGTGGTGAACCGGGGCATATCCATTACGCCCGCGCGCCAGTCGCTGAACCCGAGCCATAGGTACGGCTTCGACCCGCCGCCCGCGAGCCGGGTCTCGACGATTGCTCCGGTCGCCGGATCACGGGGCGACGCTTCGACGAGAAAGGTCCTCACGCGACCGCCTGCCGAGCTGTCGCGTTGAGGTTCGCCGCGCCGCCGTAGGAGCCGCTAAGGATTGCGGCGGCGATCGAGGCCGGGAGGCCGTTCACGCCTGCCACGAGCTGCGCCATGAGGGCGTTGTTCTCATTCGCCAGGGTGTTGCCCTGGTTAATCGCGGCGACCGTGTCTGTCGTCGACGTGGCGGCGTCGTTGACCCGCTTCTCTGCCATGGCAATGACCTTTTGGACGTTCGCCTCGGCCGTGGCGCGGTCGTTTGCATATTCCGGCCCGGCCGTGCCGAACGTGTCCTTATCGCTGGTCAAGAGCTTCTGATAGAGTTGCGCGAGCTGATCAGCCGCGCCGGCCTTCCCTGCCTCGGCATCGGCCTGGACGGACGCGATCTTGTCGAGGAGAATTTTCCGCTGATCGAGCGGAGACCCCTCGGCGAGGTCGCCATATTTCAGGTTGTCGAGGAAGTCCTTGAGGCTCCCAATCTGATCGTCCAGCGCCGCCGCGATCAGCTCGGTTCGCTTCTCGGCCGTGGCCTTCTCGACCGCGATCACGTCGAGCCCGTACTTTTGGGCCGTGGTGACGTATTCGGCGGCTTGCTTGTCGAAGTCGCGGAACGTCTTTTGCAGCGTGCCGCCGACGCCCTCGATCAGCTCCTCAACGGCCTTGACCTTGAGCGCCTCCTTGACCGCCTTGTCGACGTCGGTTGTCGATTTTAGCGCGCGCTGCATGGCGGCCGAAATGCCGGCAACCGCGCCGTCCTTGATCGCGTCCGCCAGCGCGGCGGCAATCGCCTCCTCCTCGCTGTCGAACTTGACCGTCCCGCCGCCCTTCGTCTTGCCCGAGCCCGAGGAGTCGACGACGAACTTTTTCTTGCGCTTTCCGATAGAGACGGAGAAGTCGCCGAGCGTGCCGCCGAGGGCCTCAACGACATTGTCGAGGCTCCCGATCACGCTATCCGCAAGCCCGCTCGCCGCCTTCTTGTAGCTCGACGAGTTGCCGCCCGTGCCCGTGACGGCGCCCTCGCCGCCGACGTTGCCGATCGTGGCGGAACCCGATTTCGTTTTCTTGAACAGGCCGCCGACGACGGACCCGATCACGGAGCCGATGATATCGCCGCCAGGAATAGGGATGAACGAACCGATCGCGCCGCCAATCTGCGCCCCGGTCTGCGACGTCTTGACGCCGAGGGCCTTCCCGAGCGGCTTGAGGACACTATTCACGGCCGCGCCAGTTGCCGCGCCGGCAATGGCCTTGCCGCCGATCGTCCCGATTTTCTTCGCCGCCTCGTCGGAAATCCCGACCCCCTTCGCGATCTTGCCGAGGGCGTCTCCGAACAGCCCTTGCGCCGACTGGCGCTTGCGGCCGTTGACGACAATCTCGTCGCCCGAGTTGTCGTTCGCCGCGCCGCCGGGAAGGCCGGGAACGCCAAGGCCGCCGACCTTTTGCCCCGCCAGGACGGCCGCGACCGCGCCGGCAACGCTACCGCCGCCCACCACGGAAGCCGCTGCACCGGCAAGGCCGCCGGAGGGCGGAACCACGCTCGGCCCGCCCGCAGCCCCGCCGAGCGCCCCGGCCGTCTTACTCGCGGCCGCCGCCAGCTCGGCGAGCGGATTGAGCGTCCCGTCGATCGCCTCGGACATGCGCGCGCTCGCGTCCTCGACGACGGTCGTCCCTTTGACTTGATCCTCCAGCTCGCGGAACACGTCGCCGAACAGGTTCTCGAAAATCTCCTCCGACCGCAGCTTGCCGAATGCGCCGATAAGTCGCTTGGGAAGGTCCTCAAGTCCGTCGAGCCCGTCGAATATCACGCCGCGAACCGCCGCCTTGATATCGCCGATCGCGGTTAGATACTTCTGTTGCTTCTCGATCAGGATTTGCGCCTGTCGCTCCTCGGCTTTCATGGCCTGGACCGTCGCGAGGATCGCGTCTTTTCGAGCCTGCGAAAGCGGCCCCATCTGCTTTTCGAGGCCGTAGACGATTTGCAGCGCTTGCGCCTCGTCGGCGTGCCCGGAGGCGATCAGACGCGAATTCTCGATCGAGCGCTGTTGCTCGGCGATAAAGTCCTCATACGGCTTATTCAGTCCGTTGCGGACGGCGTCTTGCGCGGTGCGCGCGTCGTCGATCAGCTTCTCGAAACCGGGAGGCTTCTTGCGACGGAGGTCGTCGATCAAGTCGTCGAGCTTGGCGACCTGATTATTGACCTCGCGCACGAGCGTAGGCGTCCCGTCGAACTGCGCCAGGACATTGCCGATAGTGTCCGCAGCATCGCGGCCGAACTCGTCGCGAGCCTCCGTCGACTTGGGCTTAGGCGGCTTCTTGGGCTTCTTGGGCTTGCCCGGCGTCTTGTACGGTTTCAGCTCGTCGGGGAGCGGGCCGCCATTGACCACGTCGACGACCTGTTGATTGGCGCGCTGATCGTTGAGCGCGGCCCCGAGCGCGAGGACGTCCTGTTTCGTCTTGATCACGTCGCGGCCGGCGCCCTTGGCGCTCGCGCTCAACTTGGTGAGGGTGCCGTCCAGCGACTTGTTGAACCGATCGCTCGCGGCCGCGACGGCGGCCGTGCCCGCCTTGGGGTCGTTGAGAACGCGTTGATATGCCTCGGCCTCCTTGCGGTACGCTTCGAGGTCCGCGCGAAGCGGAGCGAGACCCTTACTCAACGCCCGGCCGCCCTTGCCGACCTCGGAGCCGCCGGAGAGGAACGTCGAGAGGAGGTTCGAGCCGGCCGCCTTGACGCCCTCGGCAATCGACGGGCTTTGCGCCCCCTTGATCGTATCGAGCCCCGCCTTTTGGGCCGACTGCGCCGCGAGAATGTTCGCTTGCGCCTGGAGCTTGATAGTCTGGATCAAGACGGCGTTCTGTGTCTTGAGCTTGCCCGTCGTGAGGTCGATAATTTTCCCGAGGAGCGATTGCGCGTTGCCGTAGGAATCGGCCGCCGCCGCCGCCGCGTCGAGCTTATCGGCCTGTTCCTTCGCCGCGTCGCCTGCCTCGAACAGCTTCTCGACGAACGGCGAGAGGAGGAGCGTCGCGACCGTAAGCGCGATGCCCCACGGACCCGTTAGGAACCGGCCGACCGCGCCAATCTTGCCGCCCATTTCCGACGCGGCGAACCCGACTTGCCCGATCTGCGACGAGAACGCGCGGAGGACGCCGCCGCCGAGCGAAACTTGCGTGAAGAAATCGCCGACCTGTTGCCCCATGTTGCGGGCGCCGAACGCTTGGCGGTTGAGCGCGGCGGCGTTGTCGTTCGACGCGGCGGTCGACTTGGTTTGCTCCCGATTGAGCGCGGCCGTCGCGGCCGCAACGCGGGCCTGGGCCGATGCGAGCGACGCGGCGGCACGGTTCTGCGCGGCCGCGTCCTTGTCGGCGGCGGCGGCGACCTTGTCGTGAGCGACCGCGAGGGAGGCAGCGGCGGAGGCAACGCGGGCCTCGGCGGCCGCCAGGGTGACACTTGCCGACGTCGCGGCTCCGGCGGCCGCTGTGGCCTCGTCCAGCTCCCGTGCGAGCTTGTCTTGCGCGATGGCGTGATCATTCGCGGCGGTGGCGGCTTGCTTGTTCGCGCCGGCCCCGGCGGTCGTCGTCGTCGTGGCCGACTTGCTGGCGTCGTCCGCGCGCTTCGTGCTGGCGGCGACCCGGTCCATTGAACCGGCGTATTCGTCGCCGGCTGCAACGGCCTGCGATCCGTCCGCCCGGATCACGAGGCCAAGATCGAAGTCGTCCGCCATGGGTGAGATTACCTCTTACGGCTCCAGTAGCGGAGCGCCTCTTCCTCCATAACGCGGATATCAGGAAAAATCGCGGGGTTCGCTTCAAGGTCGATCCGTAGGAGGCGGGCGGACGCCTCCAGCTCGGATCGGATGATATGCGTTCGGATCGGAACGCCGAGGCCGACCGGGACCCATTGCCACGTTGCCTCGACGAACAGCGCGAAGGACTCGCGCATGTCGGGCCATATGGGAATTGCGTCGACCTCTCGCGTGATGCCTAGCGCGGCCGGGTCGATCCCGAAGCGGCGGCAGTCCTTCTCCGCTTCCGATTCCCCGTCGTCGCGTTGGCCGCCCCGCCCGCTGGCCCATCTTGCGGCGAGGCGTCGGAGTTTCCCTCGCGTGTCTCGACCCGGCCGAGCATTGCGTTGATGTAGGCGAGGCGGAAAGCATCGAAAAACGGGAGCTGGCGCTTGATCAGCAAGTCGGCGTTTTCGCGCGAGAAGGGGAGCGGCGTCCCGCCCGACTTGATCTTGCGCCAGTCGGTCGCAAACGACATGAACGCGTCGATCTTGGGCGTCTTGGCCTCCTCCTCGTCGGGGTCCGTAAGGAGCTTGACGCCGTCCGCGTCTTTCAGCTCGACGAGGATTTCGATTTCGTTCTCGACCGCCTCGGCGACCCCTAATCCATCGGGGCCGCTTGGCTTGAGCCCCGGCCATCGCACGGGAATCCAAAGGAGCGGGCGGTCGAGAACGTCGAACATGGGAAACCCCTATTTGCTGGTAAAGACGACCTCGTCATTACCGGCGTTCGGGAGTGCCGTCACGGGGATACTCATCATCGCCTTGCCCTGCTCATTCGACAACTCAATGTTGCCGCTGACTTGGAGCTTGGGCGCGTCGAACTGCACGATATTGCCCGTGGTCGTTCCGTGTACGGCCTGGGCGACCATCGTCGTTCCGGGGCGGACCTTGGCGAAATAGTCCTTGGCCGTGAGGTCGGGGATTTGCGCCAGGATCGTGCCGCTCCAAGAACGGTTCGCATAGTTGACCCGGTCGGCCGGGCCGATCAGCGATCGGAACTGGAGGTCGGAGTTGCTCGACATATTCCAGCGCCGGAGCGGGAGAGCGAACCCGTCGAGGAGGAACGTCGTATTTTCCGACGTCGCAAGGACGGGGTCGATATAGCCCGAGAGCGTCGGGTTTGCCGGCGCGGCCTGTTCCGCGAGGAGTGGCGGCGGGCGGCCGAGATAGTTGAAAGAGAACAGCGGGAACTCGTCGTCCTCGATCGTGAACGATGCGGTCGAGCGGCCGCCGATCGTCTTGAGGAGGAGGTCGTCGATATAGCCCCAATGGGTCGCGGAACCGACTTGCGACGTCGGCGACTGGACAACGGAGCTGGCGCCCGCCACGCCCACGCCGAAACCGGCCGACTGCATGACTTTCATCCACGGCGGGATAGTGGTCGCCGTCCCGCCGCCCGCGACTTCCATGTCGAACGACGCGCCGCGCTTGAACGCCGCCATGGCGACCGGGTCCGCGCCGAAGAATGCCTTTTCGAGGTTACGGACCTTTTGATCCGCGTCCATGAAAGTAGGCTGATAGTTGAGGACGCGGATCGCATCCGTCGCCACGCCGGGAGCCGCGTCCGTGCCCTCCGTGGTTTCGTTCTTCCAGAGGATGACCTTGAGGTCCCAATTCTTATCGCCGCCGGCCATGCCTTAGCCCTCCGTGCTGCCGGCCGAGGCCGGGTTGATGCCATCGCGCTTCGCCTGGATTAGCGAGACGCGCTCGTCGTTGTTCGTGGCGGTCGAGAGGTCGACCTCCTCAAGCGTCGCGATCCGCTCCAGCTCGGCGACGCGCATGTTCGAGGACACGGGCGGGTGAGCCTTCTCCTCGGCCGCGCGATCGGCAGCGAGACGGCCCACCGCGTCGGCGATCAGCTCGGGCGTGATCAGGCCGTCCGGGTCCTCCGTCTCGCCGGCATCCGCCAGGGCCTCGGCGCGGAGCCGGTGATTGAGCGGGAGGTCGCCATAGAGCGCAACGCCGGTCACGGCGTCATGCTTGGGGGGCGACCACTCGGGGGCGTCATTCTCGGCGTCGTCGGCCATGTTCTAGGGCTCCTCGGGGGACGAATTGAGCCCGGAGAATACGGCCCGACCCCATGCCCCGAAAGCCTGAACAGACTAGGGCGCGGTGGCGGTCGCCTGGAGGTCGGAGAGGCGATAGCTCGTGATGAACAGGACCTCGCCCCAAAACAGCCCGTCCCCGACCGACCGCACGAGATAGCGGTCATACTGGAGCGGCCCGAGGGCGCCCGGCGGGGTCCATCCGATCATGAGCCGGATAATCGCCTTGCGGAGCTGCTCGGCCGCGTCCTTGCCGTCGTGAGCGGCCCGCTCCGTGCCAATAGCGAACAGGATCGAGAGCCGGGCCGTGACGCGTTGGGCGTGCCCCCCGATCGTCTTGTTCTGCTCGGCCGTCTCGCTCGCGGTCGAGAGGAACGCCATCGGGGGGACGCCGAGGCTATCCTCGATCGCCATGGCCGCGTTCTGGATATCGGTCACGGTCACGAAATAGCCGAGCGAGGCGACCCGATCGCGGATCGCGACAAAGTCGGGGCCGAATATGGTCGAGGGGTCGACCGGGGCGCCCTGGCCCCAAACGAGCGTTCCGTCGAGCGTATAGGTCCAGCCGACCGGCTGTTCCTCGGTTTCAGTCCACTCGGGCATTAAACAGTCTCCGCAACGTGACGATCCACGCTTTCATGAGGTCGCGCCGATCCTGATCGTCGATCCCGACGAACGGCCGGGCGGGAATGTTCGTCACGCGGCCGTGAGCGCGCACGTCGACCGGCATCGGGCCGCCGGGAAGCGGCATGCCGAATGCCTGATTGATGACGCGGACATGCGCCATGACAACCGTTTGACGCTGTGATCCAAACTGGTTTGCCAGCGCCTTGACCGGGTTCTTTAGACCGTCCGAGCCGACCTCGACCTCGCCGGGCCGTAGCTCGTACCGGATCGAGTCGAGCAAGTCGCCCGTATCCTCCAGCGTCTTGCCTGGGGTTTTCTTCCCGCTCGCGCGCGGCGCGAGGCCGAGGGCGGCCTTGCTCTTGGGCCAGGGGATATCGCCCGGCCCGCTTTCCGACGCGAACCGCTCGATCGTCGACGCGACGAGGACGGAGCCGGCATCCTTGAGAAGCGGCTCGGGATCGCCGCCGAGCGCCTTGACCTTGGCCGCGATCCGCCGGGCGCCCTCCAGCCCGGTTAGGTCGATACGGGTCGAGAAGCCCGCCACGACTTAGCCCCCGCGCCGCCAAGCCGGAATGTCACAACCCCGGCCGAACGTGCCCATGTAGCGGGACAATTGACCCGAGGAGAACGTCGGGCAGGGAGCATCCCCGCTCGTCTCGGCAAGGCCGCCCGAGCTTTCCGTTGGCGCTTCTCCGCCCTCGGGGACGGGGAGGTTGATCTTGCGCGCGGAGAGCTGCGCGAGCTGGAGGCGGACACGATCGGCCGCCTCCGTCACGGCCGGGACCGGCTTCGTCTTGAACAGGAACTCGCGTGCCAGGGCGGCGACCCATCCTGTCACGAGACGCGGAACCTCGGGGAGCGGGAGGGCGTACCGTGTCCCGACGAACCCGTCGACGACGTCGCTCGCGTCCTCGATCGCCTCCTCGACCTTGCTCTCGACCACGGCGGGCGCGGTGCCTGGGGTCGCGCGGACCTCATTCGTGATTTGCGCGGTTTCCTGCGCGCCATAGCGCCGGATATACTCTTGAACGGTCAGGTACGGCATAGCTTGTCCTACGCAAAAGGGGCGAGGTTTCCCCCGCCCTCTATATGCCACCGCCAGAGCGAATGACAAAACGCCTGGTTAGAGACCGCCCCTCCGCTCGAACCAAAGCCGTTCGGTTGCTCGTGCAAGAGCCCGGCGGGTCATGTCGAGAACCGGGTCGAGGCATGCCCGGCCGAACAGTGCAAAGCCCGCGCCGGCCGCCGGGTGCGTGTCATCCGACGACCAATCGGTCGGGTTGAACTTGATATCGAACGTCGCACCACTCGCCGGCACGTCCGAGGAAAAGACTAGCTGATAGTCCTTGACCACGAAATCGCCGTTGTAGTGAGCGGCATCCGTCTTGCTCATGCTCGACACGCTGGACGGCCATCCCTTCGTGCGACCGCCGATCACATAACAGCCCTTGTTCAACCTCTCGACCCCATTGACCTTGACCGAAATCGGCCGGGCCGTGTTGTCCGCCAGCTTCACGCCGCCCGCTTTGTATAGCGTATATGACGCCGCGCCGGTCGACGTGAGGCCGTTCGAGGCGTCGATATAGAGCTGCGTATTCGGCGGGAGCGTGTACGTCCAGCGGCCGGTGACGCCGTAGAAGTCCATGAAATCCGTCCCGAGCGCTCGCGCCTTCTCGCGCAATAGCTCGCGATATCCCTCGATCGAGCGATCGTGGAAATTCGGAATTCCCGAGCTGCCGAGCGCAATCTCGACTTGCGGGTTCTGCGCGCGAAAGCCGGCGACAATGGTGTCGATCGCGCCCGTCCATGCCGTATCATTCGCGAAAAAGGCATAGCCGCCGACAAGGTCGGAAAGGGCGTTGATGTGCGCCAGCTCCCGCGCGTCGAGCGGCTTTTCCCATGTCGCGGTTCGAGTGCCGGCATCCCACGTCTTGACGATCCGCGTCGCGACCCGGCGGTTGTCGTTCTTGTAATCGCCGATGACGAGGGCGTCTCCGACCGCGACGTTGAAGGTCGCCCCGGTGCCGTCGAACGTCGCGGAGCGCTTCGTAATCGCCGTGATCGGGATGCGGATATCCTGAACGGTATAGGTGCCCGATGTGGCCGTGACGGCGTTGAAGTAATTCGCGCTATCGTCGTTTCGGACTTGGGCATCCGTTAGTCCAGTGCGTGTAACCCATGCCTTGTTCTGGTGATAAGGCACGCTGCTGGAGTTGCTTTGGTTGTCCTCATTCGTCCCGCTTTCGAGGAATACAATGTCGGGTTGGAAGTCGAGGACATAGCTATAGTTGTTGAGCTTCGCGTCGCTCACGAACAGGGGTGCCGACCATCCTCCGATGCCGGCGTTCATGAAATGGTGCATGCGGTTCGTCGCGAAGTTGAGCCAAAGCTCCGGCGTTGTGCCCGTCGCGCGCGTATCGAGCTGGCGCACCACGAGGCGGAAAGCCCGGCTCTTGGTGTCCGCGAAATGCCACGTCATGACGGCGCGCGGGTCGGACTGGCGGAACCCGAGCCCCGACGAAATGGCGGAGGGGTTCGCCGGATCGTAGGCGACACTTCCGATCCCGGTCGCTGCCTCAAGGGTTGTCGCGAAGCTCTGCCCCTGGTTTCCGACCGAATAGCGCGTGTAGGACACGCTTTCGCCATAGCCGAACGTATCGGCGATAGGCGCTCCATTGGCGGGCGCGACGTCGAACATGAGGAAGTGTCGAACCTCCGTCGAGCCGTCGCCGGCCGTCGCGTATTGCCGAACGACCATGTAATCGTCGCCGGCCGGGATCGCGCCGTTATAGCCGCCCGTGTAGAGCGTGCCCGCCTTGGCTGCGCCGCTAACCGTCACGGCATGGCCGAACGTCCATGTCTTGCCGAGGTCGAACAGCTTAGAGGTTCCGTCGCCCGTGAAATTGGCCGTCATGGAGGCGACGAACGGCTCCTCATTGAACGTCGAGAACGAGTCATAGAGGACGTTGTCGACATATAGGTCGATGATCGCGGCCCCAAGATTGCCCCGCTCGCGGCCTATAACGAGGCTCAACTCGTCGCCGGCAAGGGTGAAGGACGCGGACGCGTTGACGCCGGATAGGCGCTGGACCGCGTTCTTGTACCAATTCTTGCCGGCGACGCTCGCCGACGTGCCGGTCGTCGTCATGGCCGATCCGAGGACCGTCGTCGCCGCGATGTTGCGGAGCCAATCCTCGACCACGCCGGCATAAGTGTCCTCTCCGAGCCGGCCGTTGCCCCAAGTGATCGACGACCCCATCATTGCGACACGGAGGGCGCGAGAGGCCGTTTGCGTCGACGTTGTCGATACTCCCGCCAAGGCCGCTTGCAGGGCAGCCAGGGCGCGCGCGTTGGCCGCGATCGTCTTGGGTTGGGTGTACTGCCCATACCAATCGTCGGCCTTCGTGTTCGCCCGCGTGAGAGCATTCGCGCTCGTGCGAATGAACGTGAAGCCGCCGAACTCCGCCGGGACGGTCGCCTTGGTGCCGAACCCATAGCGGATATAGGTCATATCGGCGCGAGCGGGGGCGGTGCCGCTGACATAGTAGAGGCGAACATTCGTGCTGATTTGCACGAACGACATTCCGACCGACGTTCCCGAAACTTGGCCGCTGGCCGTGTAGAAGAAAATCGAGTTGCTGGAGGGCCACGTCGCGCCGTCCGACGAATAGACGTAGTAGCTCGCGAAGTAGTATTGACTGCCGAACGCCGCGTCGACGGGCTCTTGCTTGTAAATGAACCCGCTCGGGGCGTCCGAACCCGCCTTGACCGCCCGCTCGATCCCTCGCGTCGTGAAGTCGGTCGACGTCGGGGCCGTATAGGTCACACCGCCCGACTGATTGGTTCCCCAAACCGGCGTGTCGCCCGCGACCTCAAGGGCCGGGTTGATCGCCGTGTTATAGTAGGGGTAGCTCCCGCTCGACGACCCGGCATTCTGCAAGGCGGTGATATTCGCCTCATTCGTCGTGAGGCGAGTGTCGACCCCGTCCCGCCAAGAATCGCGCGATGAATATCCCGTCCAGTCGTCGAGGCCCACGTTGCCGACGTTGAGAGCGTCCGCGCCGAGCGCCAGGGTCCAGCCCCCAATTTCGGCGGCGGAGCCTGAAACGGCCGCGTTGAAGCCATAGACGATCGCGCCGATTGTGCCCGTCGCGGGGAGCTGGAATTGCGTCCAGTAGCGGCGGAGGTTGGTCGTCACCTGATCGAAGCCGGCCGCGAGGGTGGTCGTCCCGGTTACGATCGAGCCCCCGCTCGCGGCGCTGTAAGGAAAGATTGCAAGGTTGCCGGGCCAGTTAGCCCCGGTCGCCGAGTAGACGTAGCAGCTCGCGAACCCGAACTTGCCGTTGGGCCTGGGGATCGCGTCATCCCGCTTGTAGAGCGCGCCAGTGACGCCGGTTCCGAAAGCGTGAGAGTTGACGACCCCCCGCGCCGTAAGCTCCGCATTCGCCGCCGCAATCGTCCTGGTGGCGGTGCCTTGAAAGCTCGTGCCGGTCCCGCCAGCCGCGAGGATACCGTCGAACGCGATGTTGCGCGACCGGACGGAAGGCGTCTTGCTGGCAAGGGTAACGAGCTGCGCGTCCACGCCATCACGCCACGAATCGCGGGAAGTGAAGCCGGTCCAGTCGTCGAGGGCGACCGACGCAATCGTGATAGGATCGTCCGCGAACGCGATCGTCCATCCGCCAAGCTCGGCGGCCGAGCCGGTCACGATCGTTCCGAAGCCATAGGCCACGGACCCAATCGTCCCGGTCGCCTGGAATTGGAACTGGACCCAATAGCGCCGGAGGTTCGGCGTTACCTGATCATAGCCCGTTGCGAGCTGGGGCGTGCTAGGAACCTGCGATCCGCCCGTCGCCGTGCTGTAGGAAAGCGCCTGCATAGCGCCCGGCCAATTCGCGCCCGTCGCCGTGTAGACGTAGACACTCGCGAGGCCATATTTCCCGTTCGGCCGAGGAGGGGCCGTGTCGTTCTTGTAAATCCCGGTCGCGGTTGTGCCCGTGCCGAAATTCTGCGTTCCGACGATCCCACGCGCGAGCATGTCGGCGGTTGCCGTTGCCGTAGGGGCGGGAATCGTGCCGCCGCCCTGGAAGCGCGATCCAACGCCGAGGGCGGTTTGCGCGCCGTCAAAGGCGACGTTGCGCGCGCGCACCGGGGCGCCCTTGCTCGTGAGAGACGCAAGGGAGGTATCGACCCCATCGCGCCAGGAATCGAGGGTCGAGTATCCGCTCCAGTCGTCGGTTGCGACGTTGTCGCGAGATAGCTCGCCCTCGCTCATGTAGACGGAGAACCCGCCGACCTCGGCCGCCGTGCCGGCAACCGCGCCGTCCGAGAAGCCATAGGCCACGCGGGCGACCGTCTGATCGTCGGGAAGCCGGATCACGCGCCAGTAGCGCCGCACGTTGGCGTTGAGCTGATCATACCCCGAGGCGACGATCGTCTTGCCCGCGACCACGGAGCCGCCGCTCGTGGCGTTGTAAGGGACGATATCGAAGCCGCCGGCCGGCCATGCCGACCCGCTGGCGCTGTAGACGTAGCAGCTCGCCAGCACCCACTTTCCGGCCGGGCGGGCCGGGAGGACGTCGTTCTTGTAGAGGATGCCCGAGAACGTGCCATTTGTGCCGATCTTGATCGACGTAACGACGCCGCGAGCCGTAAGCGCCGCATTTGCCGCGACGAGGTTCGTTGCGATGCCGGCGGCATTCCAAGAGGCGCCGGTTCCGCCCTTCACGAGAGCGCCGTCAAACGCGATGTTACGGGCGCGGCCGAGCTGCGCCATTCGGGCAAGGAGCTGGACGCTCGCCGTCTTGGCAATAAGCAACGGAGATACGGCCGAAGCGGGGTTGTAGAGCTTGCCCGCCGGCAACTCGCTATAGTCGATCCAGAGGCTCGCGCCGAAGCCGGTCGCCCCGGAAATGATATCAACCCTAGTGATCCCGGCGGCCGCCTTGGCGACGATGGCAGTCGTTTGGGTGTCGATCACGTTCACGCCATCGGTCGCGTTATAGATCACGATCCGGTCATTCTCGGCCGAGTGACCATTGCCGAGGCGCAAGACGAGGTATTGCTTTGTCGGGTCCGCGTTGTGCAACTGGATATGCTTGATCGCGTGCGCCAAGACTCGCGTGTCCGCGGTCCATTGGCGGCCCGCTGCAATGCCGACGAGGTTCACGGCGTCGGGCTCCAGCCATAGCGAACCCCGGAGCTGTTCGTCCGGGTTTCGGGTAGCTCGATCGACGGCTCCCGAGCCTCGCGCGGCGATCAGCGCCGTCTTGCCGGCCGTGTTGATCAAGAGCCCGGTCGGAACGTCGCGATAGTCGATCAAAAGCGTGAACGTGATCGAGCTTGTCGCGAGGACGACCTCGGTCGGGCCGGTCGTCGACTTCGTGATCGGCGTCGTCCCGAGGGAGACAACTTGCGCCTGATCGCTCAACGATCGGATAATGATTTGATCGCCATAGGTCGGGTCGGCGTTGCAGAACGTCGCGATATAATAGCGGTCGGTCGGCGAGACGCCCGGCCCGCTCATGACGAACGACTTGATCGCGTTTGCGACTGTGGTGTGAGCCGCATTCCACGCGAGCCCGTCCGCAACGCCGGTCAAGCGCTTGGCGTCGATATCGAGCCACTCGGCCGCCGCGCGAACCTGTCGATCGTCGAGCGTTTGCGGGAGCGCCCCGGCGCCCTGGGATAGCCCGGTGATCGCCTGATTTACGGCCGCGATCAGAGCGTCGACATATGCCTTGCTCGTGGCGTCGTCGTCGCTGTCCGGGGCGGAAATGCCCTCGATCCGAAACCCGCCCATGTTGAGGATACCGGCCATAGTCCCGCCGGCCTTGTCGAGCTTGCCGGCGATGGCGGTCGCCACGATTTGCCCGATCCCGACGTTGTCAGGCATGATCCGGCCGCCAGGGGTGACGCCGTCGCCGACGCGGAGCGCCCGGATCGACGTATCATAGGCAAGGTCGCCGAGGCCCATAACGACGTTGTTGAATACGGCCTGCGCAGCGTTCGGGATGATAAGCGGGTTCTCGGGCACGTCGGGTTCCTTGGATCGAGGGATCGGGGCTTACGTGCCCGGAAAAGCGCTCACTGTCACGGTCACGCCGGAGAGGAGGGTTGCGTTAAATGGGAGGACGGTCGCGCCGAGGACGCTCACGAGGCTGGATTGTCCCTGCCAACACTTCACCGCAACGCCCGTGAGGGTCGGGGCCGAGGTCACGTTGCAACTGATCGGGAAAGAGGCGGCCGTGTTGATGGCGACTGGATCGCCGAGCATGACGGGCGTTGTCCCGGCGGGGAAGGGCGAGCCGCTCCATGTCGCGGTGCAAGTGCCGGAGGCGTTAAGGACGCAAGAGCCGGTGCGGCTGATACGGGGCGGAACCCAATCCTCGCGCTTGTAGCGCATGGAGGAACCGACCGCGCCGCCCACGGCCTCGGAGCTGCCGACCGTTGTTGCGGGTTGCGGAATTTGCGCCTGGACGCTCGCGATATCGGCCGTGGTCGCCGGTTTCTGGAGGGGTGAGACCGTCTGCGCCATGACCGGCGTAGAGAACGCCAGGGCGGCGACGAGAAAAGGCTTTCGCATGGATCGGGCTCCTTACTTCGCGTCGCCGCTCATGAATGCCGTAGCGCTCGCCGTTTTCGTGAAACAGCCGGTCGAGCTGAATACGGCGACGATCCCGGTCGAGAAGTATTCCGGCATCGAGCGCATGTTCGTTTCGAGGCCGACGTTCGCCGCGACCGGGAGGCATTTCACGGGGACGACCGCGCCGTCTGCTGGGGCCGTGGTCGCGTTGAACACGAGGAGATAACCCGCCGTCGCGCCCGTGACGATGTTGATCGAGTAGAGGTTGCCGGCGCTGGCCTTGATCACGAGCGCCGACGCGGCGGCCGACGTGCCGATCGGCGTTACGGCGTTGGAGCTGGCGGCGCTCGGCGCGGCCGAGGTCGAGACGCTCCCGATCGAGCCATCCGCGTTGACGATAAACGTCTTGTCGATCGCGAGGGGCTGTCCACTCGGGTTTACCGTGTTCGGCGCGGTGACTGTGACCGTCTGCGCCAGGGCAGGCGAGGAGAGCGCGAGGAGCGCGACGGCGAATAGAGATAGACGTCGGAGCATGGAGAGGAGCCTTTCAACGAAAAGGGCGCCCGAGCCATTGCCCGGACGCCCTCTATTACATGGTCGCGGTCGACGTGTCAGTCGGTCGACTTGAGCGCCGCGATCCGGGCGTCGATCGCGGCAAGAGCGGTCGTCCGGTTCTCGCCCTTGACCTCCAGCTCGCGGAGGCGCTCGACCTCGGAAAGGTCGCCCATTTCGCCAACGCGGATCGCCACGGAGGGAACCGGGACCGCCAGGACCTCGGCGAGCTGTTCGTCCGTCTTGGGGCTCACGGGGTCGTTTGCGGGCGGTTCCGAGGGTGCCGGCGCGGGCGTCGGCGTCGGGCTCGGGGTCGGCGTGCCCGTTTCGGCGCCCTCCATGGCGTCGCCGGTCTCGATCGCTTCGCCGCGAGCTGCGTTGCGATGGCGCTCGATACCCTTGATCAACTCCTCGTCGGAAAGCTCCGAGAGGTCGATCGAGTTGCGAGCGGTGGTCTCCAGCTCGGCGCGCGACATTTCGAGGAGGGGCGTCTCGCGCATGGGCGGGAGGAGAACGCCGTCCGTGTTGGGCGGCGTGTCCGAGAGGCGGCCGGTCTGGAGGAGATACCGAACCGTGCCGGCGTCGACGTCGCGCTCGATCGCGTCGCCGAGCTTGTAGCGAACGCCGTTGATCTCCTCGCCGTCGAACTGTGTGTAGAGGTCCATATCAAGCCTTCCTTGTGCAGCCTGGGGGACCGGCCCCGATTAGGGGGCCGGCGTGACGACGTTCTGAAACAGGAACCCGGCGTAGGGTGCAACCTGCCGTTCAAGGACGGACTGGCCCGCAAGGACCTTGACGCCGCCACGGAGGCCCATGTCGCCCGGCTCGAACTGCTTTTCGGCCGCGACCCATTCCGAACCGCCCGGCGCCCACCGGAAGGTTGAGAGGAAGTCGGGCGAACGCGTCTGCGCGCCAGCCAGGGAGAGGACGCCGCTTGCGTCGACGCCAGAGCGATAGTGCATCGCGAAATTGTCGGGCCAGATATTGCCCGTGACGAGCGTCTGTCCGCGCTTCGACGTCTGATAGAGCGTGTCGCCGACGATGATTTCGCGGAGGTTGAGGAGCCGCGCGATTTGATCCAGCGGGTAATACATGCCGCTGTTCTGCGAGCCGCCGAGGGCGACCGCGATCTTGGGGTGACGCTGGAGGATATCCGCGACGCGGCGCGACGTGACCGCGATCGTCGGGCGGATAAGCATCTTGGATTGCGCGTCGAGGATATCCGCGACGGGGTCCGAGTTGGCGAAATCGCTCCAGCGCGCGGAAGCCTTGTCCGCATAGTAGCCCGTGAGATAGCTCGCGGTCGAATTGACGATCGTCGACACGCGGATTTCGCGGTTGAGCTGGATTTGATCGACGACGTTCTGCGCCGCCTCGGCCTTGAGCTGGAAGGGGAGCGCCTGGGCCTGGGCCTCGGCCTCGTCGGCATAAGGCACAGGCTCGCGGATCGCGTAATCCTTCGTGCTGTCCTCCGTGAGGCTCCAGCCATGCGTCATTTCGTTGGCCTGGCCGAGCCGGTCGATCTGCGTATCGTAGACCGTGAACGCTTCGTTGATCTTGCTCGAATACCAGCGGAAAAGCTGGCTCGATACGTTGCGGTACGGCGCGACGCGGTCGGCGATATAGCCGCGCTGATCGCGGTTGATGCCGGCATAGCGGATCGCGACGCCCGCGAGTGCGACGGAGATTAGCTGAAAGGGGGTGCGAGCCATCGCGATCAATCCTTATCGAAAGAGGGTGTCAGAGGATGCCGAGGGCGATCGTGCAAGTGCCGATATCGCCGAGGACCCCGGAGACCTCGGCAATACCGCCGTAGCGGGCGCCCGTGGTCGTGGTGGCGATGGCGCGGCCCTGCGCGTCGGCCGTGAGGAAATCGCCGCGCGTGACGTTGCCGCCATAGGTGATTTCGGCGACGTTGCCGGCTTGCTGCACCGACACGCGTTCGCCGACCGCCGTATCCAGCTCCGAGGAAACGCCGATAATGGCGGCGGCCGCGTCAACGGCAGGAACCGCCGTGCCATCGGCGGGGCCTTCCTTGACGAAACGGTAAGCCGGGATCGCGGTCGTCGCGACCCGGCTCTTGATCAGTCCATTGGTAGTGCGGCCCATAGCCGGAACTCCTATTGCGAGGGGGTCGAAGGGTTAGGCCGGCTGATCGGCGAGCTTCTCGGCGGCGGCGGCGAAGGTGAGACCTTCGTCCTTGGCGAGCTTCTCGGCGGCGGCGTTGAACTCGGCCGGCGTCTTGAACTCCTTTGCGGAGAACTCGCCGCTCGGCGAAGTGCGGTCGCCGTCGACGGGTACGCGCTTGGGCAGGGCGCCCGCCAGGAACGCGGCGAGCTTGGTCGCGGCGGTGGCCTTGTCCGACTTGTCGGCCGCGCCGAACTCCAGCTCCTCACGGCCGAGCGCGTTGAACGCGAGCTTGAGGGTCGGGGCCTCGGCCGGAAGGACCTTGCCGGCGGCGACGAGGCCGTCGACGATCGAGGCGTTCGCGGCCTGAAACTGCGAAGTCTGCGCGGCGGCGAATTCCTGGCGCTCGCGTTCGAGGGTCTCGCGCTCCGTCTTGAGGCGGTCGTTCTCGGCGATCTGTTCGGCGGTGAATTCCACGGGTGCAGGCTCCTTGCTCTCGAAAACGTAATGGACCGGCGTCGGCTCGGCCCCGAAAATCAACGCGTCGGCCGGCGGCTCGTCATTGGCGACAAGCCCGCCCTCGGCGTCGAACGAAAAGGCTTGCTTGAGCGGCTGCATTCCGGGGATGCCGGGAGCTGCGCCGCCGAGCAAGCCGACGTGGCGGAGGGTCCACTTGCCAGGGCGCGGGTTCGCCTCATGGTGCGGATCGAAAAACGCGGCCGAGCGGTTGAGCCATTCGCTTTTCTTGATCCCCTCGACCGCCTTCTCGGCGAGGTCGGAGACCTTCACGAACAGGCTGTTGCCCTCGACCTTGGCGCCCGTGATCCGGCCGGCGGCCGGGTCGTCGTTCTTGGGATGGCCGAAGCAAAGCCCCCGAGGGTTCGCCTCGAAATCGTCCTCGGCGACCTCGGCGAGCTGCGCGGCAGTGATGCCACGGCTTGCCCGAGTGCCGCCCCGAAATGCTTCTATCCAACGCTCCATCATGCCGCCGAAACTACTTCGCGCGCGAGACGGCCGAAAGCCTGAACAGATTACGCCCGATCGCGCCGGCTCTATGCAACACGCTTGCAACGCGCGCGTAACGTGATATGGCGGACGGCAGGCAAGGAAAGGACGCAACATGACCAACGACCGGAACGCCATCCTCGACATTGAACCGACCCGCGCAACTCACGTCCTCGTGATGGCTTGCAGCGCGACCAAGCGCGCCGACGAGGGCGATATGCCGGCGATCGACCGTTACGACGGCCCCATGTGGCGGACCCTCCGCGCTCGCCTCGCCGAGCTGCCCCGCGCGCGTGAGGCGCTGGCGTCGGGCGAGCTGGCGATCGTCGTCCTCTCCGCGCAATTCGGGTTCATCCCGGCCGACCTCCGCATTCCGAACTATGAGCGCTTGATGACCAAGGCGCGCGCCGACGAGCTTTGCAGCTCTGCCATGGGCGATCCGACGTATCTACGGACGCGGTTCGAGGAGGCAAGCGCGGTCATGTTCGCGGGCGGGGAGCTTTACCGCTCCGCCATGTGGCGCGCGTCGCGGGCGTCGGCGGCCGAGCGCGGCAAGGTGACGGAGACGGACGGCGGCGGGATCGGCATTCACCGCGCCGAGCTTGGCTCGTGGCTGGAGGAGCATTTCGGCCCGATCGACGTCGAGGTCGAGACGTATCGGCGGATCACGATCTATCGCAATTCCGAGCATGGGTTCCACGCCTCCGCGTCGTGCGCGATCCATTTCGGCTATTGCGTCACGGTCGAGGAGGCCCGCGAGGAAATTGACGACTACCTCGCCGAGGAGGCCGAACATTATCGCGGCGTCGACACGCCCGAGGACACGCCCTCGCTCGACACGTCGTTCCACGATCACGAGGCGGCCGGAGCCATGAACGCGGCCGACATGACGCTTGAGGAGCGGTCGTTTTTCGGCCTGGAGCCCGGCGCCCACGTTGTCGCCTATCGCGAGCGGGAGCGCCTCGCGCGCATCCGCCGCCAGTGCGAGGCGGCCGCTCGCCGGAGCCGGTTCGATCGCGTCGCCTTTGGGGTGAGCTTCGTCGAGGTCACGACTAGCACGGCAACCGGGGCGATCCTCAACGTCGAGAACGTGCGCCCGTGAGCCCGCGCCTCGCCGCGCTCCGCCAGCTCCGCGATTGCGGCGTTGTGCGGACGCGGTTCCACCACGCCGAATTTGCCGCGCTCATGGACGGCGGCATTGCCGAGCCGGCGATCGTGCCCGACGACGATCGGGGCCTCGACTGGCGCTTAACGGAGAAGGGTCGCAGCATGGCGGCTCACTTGCTCAAGGAAGGGATGGGATCATGATCAACACGCTTGCGGGTTTTCTGTTCGCCGGGGCCGGCTTGGTCGCCGTGGTGGCGATCGTTTGGGAGGTCCGTCGTCACTGGCCCGATATCGTGCGCCTCGCCGCCGGCCGGGAGGCCGAGCCTATTCGCTGGGTCGAGTGGCGGATCGTTGAGGGTCGGCCGGTCGATTTCCTACCCGAAAGCACGAACGACGAGGACCTCGCGGCATGAGGCGTCCCCGCCAGCTCCGCCCCGCCGTCGTGATCCGCGAACATGCCGCCGAGCTGGCGCGTGTGGCGGCCGAGGAGCGGGAAAAGGACGGCGACCCCGAGGGGGCGGACGTGATCCGCGAGCTTGAGGCCGCTATTCGCAAAATCCCACTCTCGGAGGCCCGCTAATGTCGATGGGGTATGACGACGACGATCCGCGTCGCGAGGCCGTGTTGTGGAACCTCCGCAACGGCATCTATCGCGTGCCCGAGGGCGAGAAGCCGAACACGCGCCGCAAGGCCGCAATGCCCGACCGCCTGGGCTCGATCAGCGGAGGCCGCCGCTCATGAGGGGCGAGACGATTGAGGTCCGGTGCGAGCGCTGCAAGTCGACGTTTCGCGCCAGGGTGGCGGATCGCGCGCGGGGATGGGGCCGCTTTTGCTCCAAGCGCTGCAAGGCGATCAAGCAAACGCAACGCGGCGGGACGGTCAAGGGCTCGCCTCGGAAGCGCCACGACGGGCGCTCGCCTATGGCCCACAAGGTTTGCGACACTTGCGGAGCGCCCGCGATCAACGGCGTTTACACGGCTAGCGGGATCGAATGGGGGTGCGAGCTGCACCACGACACAACGCCTATCACGGCGGGACATGGACAATGGGAATGAGCAAAACTCCACGCCAGCGGGCCGAGGCATGCTTTGCCGTCGCCCGCTCAACTGCCCACGCGGGCGAGCGCTCGGCCGCGATCAGTCGGGGCGAATTCATCTGCAAGCGGTATGAGCTGGACCTCAACGATTTCGATATTCCCGGCCGCAAGCGCACCTTGCCTCGCGGGGGCATGAGCGGCGGGTCGTTCGACCTCGACCTTGACCTTGTAGCCGAGGCATTCCGTCAAATGGGCGGGTCGCCTTACGCTCCATTTCAGGAATTCGGCACGATGCAACGGCCGGCCGCGCGAGCGTTCTGGAGCGTGCGTTGCGGCAAGTGCGGGGCAAGCGTCGACGTGACGGGCGGTTCGGGGCGGTGCCCTTCGTGCGGGTAGACCTCTACACGGACGCGGGGGTTAAGGACCGGGTCGCGACCTGGGGCGCCGTCTGCGCGCCGCCAGGACGGGGGCACGTCGAGCGATCCGGCCGCATGAGGGACAACCTCGCCGACACGACGGCGGCCGAGCTGCGCGCCATGGCGAACGGCCTGCATGCGATGATCCGGGCCGGCGTAATCGAGCGCGGCGACGAGGTCGTCATTCGGTGCGACAACTTCCGGGCGGTCGACGTCGTCAACGGCGCGCATGTCCCGCCCAAGACGCGCGAGCGCCACGGGATCGCGGTTCGCAAGCTCAAGGCGATGGCGATCGAGGCCGGAATCGTGCTGATCGCGAAGCGGGTCAACGGGCATCAGCCGATCACGTCCGAGGACCCTCACGCCCCGTTCAACCGCCGGGCCGACGCCCTTTGCCGGGCCGCCAGAGAGGGCGCGCAACCCAAGCCTCGCAAGATCATGGTCGCGCCGCCCAAGGTGTCGGCCGCACGAAAGGCGCTCGCCGTAGCGCGCAAACTGGAGGGTAGAGCATGAGGCATCGTTGCGAGACGTGCGGCACGGTTGACGGACACGTCCCTCCCGATTGCCCCGAGAACACGGCGGCCGACGAACTGCCCGAGGGCCTGTTCGAGGTCGGAGGCCGCGTGTTCTATACGTGCCGGGGCTGCGATCAGTCGGTCGAGCTGGAGTGCGAGGTCGACGAATTCGATCCCGACGTCGCCTATTGCGGCGGCTCTCCCCGGTGCCTGCCTTGAGCGCGCCCGAACTCCTCCTCGCGTCCCGCAAGTGCGATCAGTGCCTCGCGACGCGGAACCGGATCGTCTCCGGCGCCCGTGCGGCCGAGCTGATACGGGAATGCCGGGCCGAGGACGTCCATTTTCAGTGCCACAAGGGCTCGATCGCGGGTCTCAACGTCCATTGCCGGGGCGTTCACGATATCACGGGCGGAGACGCGGCCTATCGGTTCGCCCGGCGGTTCGGGATCGAGGTCCGCGAGGTCGAGCCCGACGAGCTGGAGCGGCGGCGATGACGATCCTCTCGGATATCCGGCGCGAGGTCCACAAGGCCCGCCGGGAGCGCGCTCGCAAGAGGTCCCTCGGCTTTCCCGAGCCCCGGCTCGTGATCCTCGTCGGGAATTGGGACGCCTACACGGCCGAGCGCGCACATGAGGCGTCGCCCGAGTCTTGGGCAATGCTCGACCTCACGACGTTTGAGGGATGCAAGGTTGAGCGCGGGCCGTTCTCGGGCGTTGGCGTGGCGTGGCGATCGTGACGCCGACGTCCAAGGCATGCCGGCAAGTCGCGCGCCAGCTCGACCGGGCCTATCGCAACGCGTCGATCGCGGGCGCCGACGTCCGGGTCAAGGACCCGCGATATCTGATCAACCTTTTGCGGCGAGCTGCGCGGGAAATGGAGAGGCCATGATCGACGAGGACGACGACCTGTTCGCGGTGCGGCCGAAACCGGCGCGGCGGCCGGCCAAGCGAACCGTTTCGGAGACAAGCGCGCCTCCGCAACCAAACCCGAAAATCGAGCCCGTTTGTCAACCGGCACCCGTTCCGGTTGTGTCGAAGGTCGAGCCGTCGATCGAGTGGAGGCGCAACCCCGGCCACCTGCCCGACGACGCGATCGGGAAGCGGGTCCGCGTGAAGCTCCGCAATGGGTCGATCGGGAGCGAGGACGGCGGCTCCATGGTCCCGCCAGGATGGGCGGCGGACGGCAAGGGCGCGTGCAACTGGCGCCTCAAGAACCATCCTTTCGATATCGAGTATTACGTCGTCTTGTGACGTTGACGGCGATCCCCGGCTCAAGCATTCTGCGCTGGTCGGCGGTTTCCCCCTGTTGTCCGTCGACGCCTCCCGAGCCGCCCCTTTCCTTGCCCCCCGAGGGGCGGCTCAATCGCTACAGTCCGAACAACTTCGCGAGCGCGGCGTCGAGCAACTCGAACGACCGTTGCGAGAGGACTTGCGCCCACGCCATTTCGCCGAGCTGTTGCGTCAAGCCGGCGTCGACCATGGGCATGCCCGGCATGCGCTCCGCGTTCGTCGCCTCGACCATGTCGGCGAGTTGCTTCCCGATCGGTGCGACGAGCGAGAACACGGGCGGCCCGATCCTGGCTTTGCGCTCCGCGAGGTCGTCCTCGGACGTGACGCCCATCTTGCGCCGGGCGAGCTGGCTCCGGCTCATTTGCACCCATTGGCAGCGGCAACGGAACCCGAGCGGGGTCCAGTATTCAGCCACGAAAGGATGATCGAGCGGGAGAATGATCCCGTCGAACGCGGTATGGTCGCTCTTGCTCTTGGGAGGGTGGCGGACCCGTTCGTCCTCGGCCGTGAGCCCGCGCACGTAGGGGAGAGCGGCCTTGCTGTCCTGATACCGGCTCCAGCGGCCGGCGGCGCGGGCGATACGGAGGTTCGTGTCATAGATCAGCGCGACGCGATGGGCGATCCTGTCCTCATTGCCGCCGAGCCATCCCTTTGACCGGAGGATCGGCGTCACGAGCTTGGAATAGTCCTCCTCCGTGCCCCGGTTCGTGATCGTGTCGACGAGGCCGAAATAGAGGTCGTCGACGATATCGGTCCCGGCCGTCTGCGCCGCCGTGAAGGCTCGGGCATGCTCGGCCCGGCCCATTTCGTCCCACTTCCCCGACGCCTGGGGGTCCTTGGCGAGAATGAACGCCTCGATATCGGCCGCGTCGACTTGCAGCGGGAGGCGGTTCGCGGAGCGGAACTCAAGGTCGGGCATGGGGCCTTGATATGCGAAAGCCCGGCCCTTCGCCATAGGCGGAGGAACCGGGCTCTTTCACGGTGTCATGGGAGTAGGGAATCGAACCCTTCCGACTGCCTCGGGATGACGCCCGGCCGGTGCTTTGTCTCCCCGAGGTTGCCCTCGCCGTGAACTTCAATTCCGTTGCGGGTGCCGGATTCGAACCGGCGACCTCGTGGTTATGAGCCATGCGCGCTACCAGACTGCGCCAACCCGCGCCGTCGATATTTCAGAACGGCGCCCGCTTCGCAAGCCGCTTCTCGCGCAAGTGCGCCCGGTGCGCGTCCCGGCGCTGGATTTCGGAGAGCCGGGACGGCGTCATGCGCGGCGGAGGTCCCGGCCGATCGGGGAGGCTTGCGTCCAGCTCGTCGAGGCGACCGGCGTCAATGGCGGCGAGAATGCCGGCCGTGCCGCCCTGGACGCGCCGGGTCACGCCCCTTGCGCGTTCTCCGCGCCGACGCTGGCGGTCGCGCGTGTCGCGAGCATGGGGAGCGCGGTCAACTTGGCGAGCCGCTCGATCGGGAGTTGTTCCCATGCCTCCAGCAAGGCGACGCGGGCGCCCTCGGCCGACGTGACGCCCTGGAGCTTGTCGCGGAACGTGTCGACCATGGCGGAAAAGACGGGGTTCGTCTCCTCCAGCATGCGCGCGACGACGCGGTCGATCGCGTCCTCCTCGCCGGCCGCGAACGCCAGGGCGACGGGGTCGGGTTGCTTGATCGGCTCGAATATCTCGGGGCCGAACCGCAGCTCGCCCGTGAAGGGCTCCAGCGTGTCGAGGTCGACGTCGCTCGCGTCATGGGCGAACGTGACGTGCGGTTTGTATTCGGGATGATCCGACGTCGCGCCGCGCTCGATCATGCTCTCGTGGCGGTACTTGAACACGGGGTTTGCGAAGCGGAGGACGATCGCGCCGTCGTTGAACTCCTTTACCGCGCGCGGCCCGCCAGTGCCGACGACGACCTCGTCGCTCCCGCCCCAATCGTCGCCCATGTCGAACCAATCGACCGGAGTCTTGCTGTAAAGGATCGTGCAATGCAGCTCGCTCGCCGCGTCGAGGTCCTTGAACCCTTGCTCCTCGGCCCACTTGAGCAACGCCTTTGCACTCGCCGGCAAGAGCTTGCGCGAGACGTAGAGCGGCGCGGCGTCCTCGACCCCGAACTCGGCCTTGCGCTTCGCGATCCGGCCGCGACGCGCCTCGGCCGAATTGTCGTTCGCCGCCGGGGTGCCGCCGGGGACGGCCTTCGCCTGGGCCAGCTCGGCGGCTTGCTTCGCCTTGTCCTCCTCGGAGAGACGGTCCAGCTCGTACCCGTCGCCGTAGGTTTCGCGGACGCTCTCCTCCGTGCGCTTGATCCCGATCCCGTCGAGCTTGACGTCGCGCTCGGCCGTCGTGTTGACGTCCTCCGCGTCGTCGAGGATGCGATAGACGGTCGGCGGTGCGACGTCGTCGCCGTGGTTCCATAGCGTGAGCCACTTTCCGATTGTCTGTCCGAAGCTCTCGGAAATGAGGTCGCTATCGGCCTTGACGATTTCGTCCTTGACCCCCTCGTGAACCTCGGATTGCTTGCCGCCGACGCCCTGGGGAGTGGCCTTGCTCGTGCCGGGCTGGCCCAAGACGACGCGCATAAGCGCCTCGTTTTGCTCCGTGATGAACCCGCCGTAATCGCCGCCGCCGGTTCGGGTCGCCTCGTAAATCTTGACGAGGTCCTCCTTGATCGAGCCGGGCGGGAGGAGAACCGCGGAATCGCTGCCAACGCTCTGCGCGGCAGCGAGGCGCTTCGCCTTCTCCTCCTTGCCGTCGCCGTCGCGGTACTCGATTCCCACGGTCGGGCGGCCGTACTTTTCGAGGTAGAGCGCCCAAAACTTGATGCCGGCGCGCTTGAAGAAAATCGGCCAGTAGCACCAATGCGCCAGGCCAAGGCCGTAGAACGCGAAGTCGTGAGTCCCGCCGGTTCGCACGGTCCAGAACTTGTTCGGCGGAAGGGCCTCGCCCTCGATCCCGGCATAGGTCGACGTGAGCCGCAACTCGCCCTCGACCGTGAAGCCGAACCAACGGCGATCGGGAACGACAATGTCGTCGAGCCATATGATCAAGCGGCCGTCATGCTGTTTCGTCGTCCACATGGCCTCGGCGACGCCGTACCCATACCAAACCGCGAAGTGCATCAGCCCGGTTACGCGATCCCATCCGAGCGCCTTGAGCATGGCTCGGAGATCATCGGCCGCTTTGACCGATCGCGCGTCGTCGGGGTCGCCTGGAGCGACCTCCCAATCCTTCGACGTGATCGCGAGCCGCCGTTGCTGGAGGTTCGACATTGCGACGTCGTCGTCGAGGAGGTCGTCGAAAACCTCAAGGTCCCCGCCGTTCGAGGAGAGGACCTTGTCGGCGTTCGCCATGATCGTGCCGAGCCATGCCTCGGGGATGAACGTCGCCTCGGGACTGGCGACGACAATCCGGTCGATCATCGGCTCGGCGTCGGCCTCCTCGGGCGAGCCCTTGCGAATGGGTCCGAGGCGGAACGCCCCGGCGACGGTCGACATGAGCCTTTGAGCATATGGCGCGAGTGCCATCCTACCTTATCCTTTGCAGCGCGGACGGGACCGACCCGAACCCGAAACCCGTTGTCTCTCCGACCTCGGCCTCGGGTGTATCGCCGAATCGATAGCGCGAGTCACGTTCGACCACGGACGTTATCTCGGACGTGCCGGCGCTCGCGAAGTCGAACGCGTCGGTCGGCATGCCGGCAAGCTCGGCGATCATGTCGGAGAGCGTGTCGACCCAATCGTCGTTCGAGCCTTTGGGGAAGGCGCAAACCTCGTCGAGGAACGGCTCGATCCAGTCGTCGATACCGTCCTCCAGCGGGCCGGAGTTGACGAGGTAGATATGCCCATACTCGGCTTGCACGGCCGCCGGCTGCGCCCGCCCCGTCTTGTCGCCCCGGCCCACGGTCGACACGGGCTTGAGGGCGTGCCCTCGCATCGCCTTGACGTAGCTCTCGGCCTGCGCCTTGCCGGCCTGGGCAGGATCGACGGGGATACGGTGGATCGTGCCGGGCGGATCGGTCTCGGCGTAGGAGACGACCGTCTTTTGCACGGTCCCGGCCGTGGCCTGGAGGCGGTCGCCGTGGTCGAGGTAGAAGTCGGGGCCGACGTTGAACCCGCGCAAGGTGGCGCTCCAGTCGGGCGTGACGCCGGGAGCTGCCTCCGTCGCGGCGAAATCCCATGTCCGCACGCGGAGGCGCCCGGTCGAGGGGACGTGCGATCGAGGAATGATCTTGCCGGCGAACCATGCGCGCTTGAACAAGCCGCCCTCGCGCGCGGTCGGGCGCTGCTGATACTGGCCCGCGTAGGCGTATGAGCCCTTTGCCTTCTTGAGCCCCTCGACCACGTTCCGAGGGAACCGCTCCTCGAACAGTAGCTCGCCCTCGGCCGTGCGCGGGTCGACAAAGAACGGCTCCGCGCCAGGGAGCGGCTTGCCGTCCGGGCCAATGTCCTTTTGCCGATAGGTGCGGCATCGCGCGTCAATGCGGACCCCGTTCTCCTCGCGATAGCTCTCGAACTCCATCGGCAAATTGAGATGGACGTAAGGGAGCCCGAGCTTGAGGATCGTTCCGGCGACGTCGTCGGAGTGCAATCGCTGCATGATCACGACGATTGCGGATCGGCTCATGTCGTTGAGGCGATCGGGGATGGCCTCGCGGAAGGTTTTCACGGCGCGCGGGCGCTGGATATCGCTCTCGCCGCCGTCGACGTCGTGAGGGTCGTCGATCAAGACGCGGTCGCCACGGCCGCCGGTCATCTTCTCGAACGATCGGCCGGCGCGCACGCCGTTTTGCGAGGTCTCGAACCGCTTCTCGCCCCACTTGGAGCCGGGGCGGACGTGCGGATAGAGCGCCTGATACTTGTCGCTTTCGACGAGCCGGCGCATCTTGAGGTTGTCGCGGAGGACGTTGTCGAGCGAGAACGACGACGTAAGGAACTGCATGGAGCTGGAGCGCTCGCCGTTTTTGTCCCGGCCCTCGGCCCACTCCCACGCGGGCCAGAATACCGCGACCATGAGCGATTTCATCATGCCCGGCGGGACGTTGATCAAGAGATACTGAATTTCGCCGCGCGTCACGGCCTCAAGGTGCGCCGCGATAGCCTCGATCGCCCATCCCGACACGAACGGCCGGGAGGGTTCGAGGACGGGCCAAAACTCCTCGATAAACCCGATCAGCGATTTGCACTTGGCCCGGATGGCCTCGGCGTCGCGCTTGACCCGCTCGCGCTCCGCCTCGGCCCGCCGCCGGGCTATCTCGCGTTCAATGACGGAGAGGCGAGGGCGACCCTTCCGGCTCGTCGATTCCAGCGGCTTTGCGGCTAAGGCGGGCAAGCGTTTCTAGCTCCTCGTCAGACAGGTTCGCGAGACCCGAGGCGTCGACGTCCTCGTCGTCCTCGTCTCCGTCCGCACCCGTACCACGGCCGAACCGCTCGCGGAACGCGCGCACGTCGACATGCTTCCCCGCCAGCTCAAGGAACCCCTTCGCGGCGGCCCAATTCCGTTCGCCCACGCATTCGAGGTAGCAGCGCCACGCCTCGCCGAGGACCGTTTGCGCCGTGATTTTGACGGCCGAGGCGCGCTCCTCCATCGCCAGGGCAATAGCCTTGAGGATCACGGGCCGGCGCAAGAGCCGGTGCGAATGCGCCTGGGCCGAACTCTCCGTCGCATAGTACCCCGAGCGGATCGCGGCCGGCATGGCCTTGAGGTCGACGAGGAACTCGCGCACGAACAGGACGTCGCGCATTTCCATGCCGAACGCCCAAGGCTCAAGGGGGATATCGTCGCGTTCCTCGTCGGTCATGACGGGCGCTCTACCTCATTCGGGACCGGAACGGGAGTCGCTCCGATCTGCCGGCGAACCTCGGCCTCCATGTTGTTCGCGCCGGCTTGGTAGGCGTTGGCGATGGCCGATAGGAGCATGGATCGCTCGAACCCGCTCACGCCGCCCCCATCCAGCTCGAACGCGGCGGCATCGCGGAAAGCCTTCTCCATGCAGCGGGCCGCGTCGGCATGGCCGAGGAGCGCGCTCACTGGACAAGCTCCCGGCCGGCGTCCGTGATCCGCCAGGACAACCGCGAGACGCGGGGCTCGGGCTGTTCGCCGAACGTGGCGAGGCCCTTGCCCGTGAGGACGTGCAAGCCCTGCCGTTCCTGATCGGTCACGCCGTCGTGACGGAGGTCGCCCCGTTCGAGACGGCGAAGGATGCCGGCGACGAATACGTCGATCACTTGCGGGGTCTCCTTGCGGGTTTCTTGGGAGGGACGCGGACGATCGCCCGCCGTTCCTTCCATATGCGGAGCCGTTCGCTTTCGAGCGTGATATCGGGGCGAAGTACCCGAGGTTTCACGCCCGGCGGCGGAACGGGGAGGCGGCGGCGCTTCACTTGCTCCAGCCTTCCCATTCGTAGCGGTTCGGATGATCCGTGTTTTGCCGGTAAATGCCGACCCGGATCGAAACCTCGCACGGCTCGGCGCCCTCCTCGTCGGTCAAGGGAAAGGGTATGAGCGGCGGGTCCTCGGACGCCCGGATCACAACCGATCCGCGATCGACCTCCCGCGTCTGCGCGTTCCATGGCCCGCCGTAGAACCGGGCCGCGATCGGGACACGCCTCACGAGGGCTTGCCTCCCTCCGCTTCAGCGATCGTGGCGGCGGCCTCCATGAGCATTGCCGCAATTTGGATCGCCTCGTCGGGCGATAGGTGCGCCATGTAGGACGTCGCCTGTTCCTCGCCCGGCTTGGCGCCCGTGACGCCGAGGACGACTTTCGGCCCGATCGGGGATTGCGGCGAGGGGCCGACGACCACGCCCGAGCCCTTGCCGTCCGAGAACCCGATATTGACCGGAGCGGGGAGGCGGTCGAGCTGGAGCCTATGCCCCGCGCCGTGGTGCGGGTTGCTGCGAAGCGTGTCGATCATGAGTCGGCCTTTCCGGCTTGTGCGAGTCGATGGCGGGCGAGCATCTGGAGCGCGCCGTCGTTGTCCTTGAGCCACTCGTGATAGTCGGGGTCGAAGGCCATGCGCCACGCGCGGTCCAGCTCAAAGCCCTGGATCACGAGGGCGACGGCCATTTCGGCTCGGTCATCATCGGTCGGGATCATGGTCGGGCCGGCGGCTTTCAGCTCGGCGACGCGGGCGGCAAGTTGGGTGCGGTTCATGGGTCGATTTCCTTGAGGGCGCAAAAGGCAAAAAAGGCGAGGGATGCGAGCGAGAGAAACGCGATAAAGCCGTTCCCGAACCCGTATCCCATGCCGGCCCCGGCTCCGGTGGCGAACCCGGCGACAAGCCAAAATCCGCGCTTCACGCCCCGGCCCTCCGCATCCCGAGCGCCTCGGCGACGGCGTCGACCACTCGGCCGGATTGCGCGCCCTCGATCACTCCCCGCCGCATGACGTCGATTGCCCGGTCGCGATCGGCGTCGGAGTAGAGCCGGGGCACGGTCGGGGCGCGGTTCCCCTCGTCGTCGGGGACTTGCAGCATTCGAGCCACTTCGCGGAGCCCGTAGGCGTCGAGGAAATCGCATTCGTTGTCCGTCATGGTCGCCAGCTCGGCAACGAACCGCACGGCGTTCGCGAGGCACGATTGCTGCCACAAGGCGACGTCGGCGGCCTCGTGCGCGGTGCGCTTGGCTGGCGGGACGTCGACGGCGGTTTCCCATATTGCGGGCGGACGGCTGGCGGCGGCGACCACGGCTTGCACCACGCGGCGCATTGCCTCGGCTTTGGCGCATTGGGCGGCGAGGCGGGTTTGAGCCTGCCTCTCGCGATCATTTGCCTCGGCGAGGTATTCGCGGAGGTTGTCGCGGTTGAGCGTCATCCCGACGAGCGGGTCGTCGTGTTCGGAATATCCGCGCCGAGTGAGGATCGCGAGGACCTGTTCGAGGGCCTTGTCATAGCCGGCGTCGTGTCCTCGCTCATAGTCCGATTGCGCAAGTGAGGTCCCGCCGAGCGCGTCGATTTCGCGCCAGAGGGTGACTGTGGGGGTTGCGGCGACCGAGTCGCTCGCGGTATCTGCCTGTTCGGGCATGGTCGTTCCTTCCGACTATGTGGGGCGTCGAGCGGTGAACTCGGCGCCCCTTTCCGTATCACGATGCGGGATTGTTGCAAGCGCGTTGCAAGCCGAGCACGGTTGCTACCGTGTCGACCATTCCCGGATAAACCCAAGCCATCCCGTCCGGGCTATCATGGCTCGCGGTCAATCCTCCCTCTCCG